>Ga0315291_10010044_pt1 | contig 11601 bp, 5 predicted proteins | sample YL17G12_20_MG_FD_203070 | JGI IMG/M metagenome (GOLD analysis project Ga0315291, IMG submission 203070) | Sediment microbial communities from Yellowstone Lake, YNP, Wyoming, USA - YL17G12_20 | ecosystem: Environmental > Aquatic > Freshwater > Lake > Sediment | place: USA: Wyoming | collected...
AATGAAAGATGGCGTCGCGGTCGAGGATGCAGCAGTTGATCCACAGGGCGATGGTCTCGAACTCGGGCCGGACGCCGTCTCCCGCATAATCCCCGCGCTCGACTTTCGCCGCCCGGGTGCACATGATATGTCGGCAGCGGTTGCAGACCTTGGGCTTTCCGGAGATCTCGAGAAACGCGTCTGTTCCGACCTTGGCATAGTCCGCGGGATCGAACCAGCCTTCGTCGAAATTATGCCAGGGCAAATATCCGCCCTGCTTGCCTAGATATTTCCCGTTGAAGGCGCGGTCCAACCACCACGTCGTTCCGGTCGTCGGCCGGAATGAGGCTGTCCATTTGGGGTCGGCGACGTGGGCTTTGACCTGGGCGTCGATCTCCTTGGCGAGCTTCGTGAATTCATCGGCATCGAAATAGGTCGCCATGCCGCGGCCGTAGGCCGTGACCGCGACGAGGTTCTTCGAACCGAAGATCGCTCCGCCGCCGCCGCGTCCGAAGTTTCGGTGATGGTCGCCGGTCAGGCAGGCGAAAGCGACCTTATTCCATCCGGCAGGGCCCAGGCACATCGTCGATGACCCGGGATATTTTTGGGCCAGGAAATCCGTTATGGCCGAGGCTGTCTTAACGACCTTTGTCTGGCCGGCCGTCTCGAAGAGATCGTCCTCGGCGTCGATGATCTCGACGTTGCCTTCCGTGACCAGGATCCGGACCGGCTTGTCGGCCCGGCCATCGATGATGATGTGGTCAAGGCCGGCCCTCTTCAACATGTTGGGGAAGAGCCCTCCGGCGCTGGCGTGGGTGATCATACCGAAGACGGCCTGATGATCCGGCACCCAGGATGCTTTTTCCGGAGAGCGGGTCATCGGGCTGATGAAAGAACAGGATCCGCGCCCCGCGGTCGGAACGGCCGTATCGTTCAGTGCGCCTGTCCCCAGGACAATCCTGTTTTCCGGCGCAAGCGGGTTTTTGAGAGGTCCGCTTTTTTTAAGATGCTCGTAGATGAGGCGGGCTTGGACGCCGCGGCCGCCGATGTAATTGCCATAAACGGCGGGGTCGGCGTCTTCAATTTTGACCTTGCGGTTCGCGAGGTCGATCCGGGCCCATTTGCCGCGATATCCGAAGAAGCTTGTCCCTGGATTCGGCATGATGACTCCTTGTGAAACGGTGTCAGGGGAATTATAGAAAGAAAGAAGATGCGGGGCAAGACGCGTGTCGGCGAATGATCTTCGGTCAAAAAGCGCGAGGCCGATAAGAGCCGCAGAGAGGAAGAAAAATCCGAATCCCTTATGGACGGCTGCCCTATCCATTTAGAAAAGTTATGTTGCCCAAGCCTGGTCAAGTCAAGGAGAATTCAGGGCATAGCCGGCTCTATAACGAAAAGTGGGAAGAAGAGAGGACAACCGCTAAGGGAAAGATCGCCAGGAGGACCTTTCTTACGTAGATATGGACATTCCTTGACACGGAGCAATTCTGCTCTTATATTCAGGATGGAATATTTTTTAGGGAAAATGCGATGAAGAAGTATGCGAAATTTTTTATCATTCTCTTTCTTCCTTTCTTTTCTGCCTGCGCCATTCAAAAAGGTCTTTCTCCCGCCGGAGCGCCAGAAGCGCGTTCTTTTGATCTCAGCCTAAAACAGGGCCTGTTGTTTTTCGAGCGCGGCGAATACGCAAAGGCCGCTGAGCAATTCCGGGCGGCCACAACATTGAATCCGGACTCGGCCAAAACCCATAATTATTTGGGAATCTGCTACTTCCAGTTGAAATATTATGATCCGGCCAGAGACCAATTCGAAAAGGCCGCGGCGCTGGATCCGTTATTTGCCTCGGCCTACAACAACTTGGGCGGGATCTATGCCATCAAGCTCGAATTTGAGAAGGCCAAGGAAACCTTCAAGAAAGCCCTCTCGCTTGCCCCTGACCTTGTCTCCGCGAATTACAGCCTGGGAATGCTTCTCTTCAGCCTGGGAGAAAATGAAGAAGGCTCGGCCTATCTATCAAGAGCGATCGCCCTTGACCCAGATTATCTGGAAAAGCACAAGGATTTTATCGCCACATTTTCCTCGGTTCAGTTTGACATGACGGAGATGTTTTTCACGTATGCCAAGCTTTATGCCTCGAAGGACAACATTGAAAAAACCGTCGTTTATCTGCAAAAAGCGAAGCAGGCTGGTTTCCGGGACTGGGAGAGGATCCTCAGGGAGAAAGAGTTCGAGAAGGTCCGGGATGATCCCAGGATCAAAGCATTCTTGATCTCGCCATATTAAAAATCCGGCTACATGCGCCGAATGTTTCGTCACCAAACCGCCTTGAGCGATTCCTCCCAGTTTTCCGGTTTCAAGTGGCGGAGGAAATATTCCATCGTGAGCTTCGCAAAATGTTGCGCGTTATAGCCGCCGATGCCATGGCGGTTCTCGGGATAATACATCATATCGAAATTCTTCCCTTCTTTCTGCAGGGCGTCGATGAGATGGACGGTGTTCCCTGGATGGACGTTGTTGTCGATCGTCCCGTGGGCAAGGAGCAGTTTGCCTTTGAGGTTCTTGGAGTAGGTGAGGGCTGAACCTTTTTCGTAGCCTTCTTTGTTAGCTTCTGGCGTTCGCATATATCGTTCGGTGTAGATCGAGTCGTAGCTGTGCCAATCCGTGACCGATGATCTTGCCACGCCGACAGAATAAACATCCGGATAGCGGAGAATGGACATGCAGGTCATATATCCGCCGTAGGAGCCGCCGGTCATTCCGACTCGGGAGCCGTCGATGAAGGGCCGGCCGTGGAGCTGCTTGACGGCCGCCGCCTGGTCGTCGACATCGACCTGGCCGAATTTAAGATAGGTCTCGGTCAGGTGCTTTTTCCCGCGGCGCGTCGTTCCCCGGCCGTCGAGCTCCCAGACGATGTAGCCGAGCTGAGCGAGTTGGGCCTTGGGGCCGGCGGTCTGGTAGGAATTGCTGTTCCGGTGCGAAGGCCCGCCATAGACCTGGACATAAAGGGGATATTTTTTATTGGGATCGAAATCGGCTGGCTTGAAGAGAATGCCGTAAACATCGGCCTTGCCGTCGGCCGCCTTCAGTTTCACGAGCTCCGGCTCCTGGAGGCCGAGTTCCTTGACCCTGTCGATGTTCGTCGTGGCCAACGTCCGGACAAATTTTCCGTCGGCTTGATGAAGCTTTGTTGTCGGCGGCACGGAGAGCGAGGAGAATGTATCCGCGTAATATTGACCGGCGGGATCGATGGAAACCTGGTGGGTGCCCGGCTCGGTTGTCAGCCGGGTGAGCTTCGTGCCGTCGAGCTTGACCCGGCTGAAGTGCGTGTCCATGCCGACGTTGTCGGCGACCGTGAAATAAAGCCACCGGTTCTTTTCGTCGATGAGAGAGATCGAAGATGTTTCCCAATCGCCCTGCGTCAGGGAATTGAGGAGCTTTCCGCTCATATCGTAGAGATAAAGATGTTTCCAGCCCGCCCGCTCCGAGCTCCAGGTGAAGCGTTTGTTGTCGCTGAGCTGGCGGAAGTCGTTGTGGAGGTTGATGAAGCATTCTTCCTCTTCGACAAGCACAGTCCGCGCATCGCCCGTGGCGGGGTTGGCGGCTTTGAGCTCGAGCCGATTCTGGAATCTGTTGAGCCGCTGGAAGAAGATCTCCGTCCCGTCATTGCGCCAGGCGATGCGCGTGACATAGATGTCCGGTGAGCTTTCTGTTTTGATTTCAACGATCTTCTTTGTCGCGACGTCGATCACGAAAAGCTTGACGGTCGGATTGGGCTTACCGGCCTTTGGATATCGTTCGAGCTCCAGGGTCGTTTCGAAGGCGGGTTTGCGATCCGGCGCCAGTTCGTGGATGATGGGGAAGTTATAAACGGCGCGCTCGTCGAACTGGAGGTAGGCGATCTTCTTACTGTCCGGAGACCACCAGAAAGCGTCCCGCTGGCTCAATTCCTCGGGATAGACCCAATCCGTCTTGCCGTTCATCAGCTCTTCTGTCCCGCCGCTCGTCAGCGGCTCTTCCTTTTTCGTCTCGAGGTCGAAAATCCAGATGTCGCAGCCTTTGATGTAGGCGAATTTCGTGAAATCCGGCGCGTATCCTTGCCCTGCGGCCATCATGCCGGCCCCCCCGAACCGGGCCGGCATGTCCGGAGGAACGGTGAGTCCGGCTTGGGCTTGCCCGGCCGGCCGATCCAGCTTCCGCAGCTTCTTTTCTTTGAAAAAGTAAGCGTATCCATCGGCGTTGCCGACCACGAAGCGGATGCCGCTAGACCCGGGCAGATAGGTGAAGCTCGGGAACGGAAGGCCAGCAAAGTTCTTGCCGGTGAGCTTATTGTATTCGGCGACGATACTTTTTTCGGTCTCGGGGTCGAAGAGTTTTGCTTTTTTCTGAGTTATGGGGTTCACTTTGTAAAATGCGGTCGTGCCGGCGGCTTTGTCCGTTTCGGCTTCGAGCCAGCCCATGCCGTCGGGAAGCCACGTGACGCGCTGGGTTCCCGTCGTCTTCATGATCTCGAGCTTGGCCCATTCGTCGTAGAGTTTTTTGCCGCGCAGCTGGGGCGAAGCCGCGGCGGGGAGGATGAGGCCAAGGGATACGATAAGGACCAAAAACAGGGATGAAAGGCGTTTCATAATTCCCTCCCGGTCGGCCCCGGTCAAAGAAAGTTCGGAGGCCTTTCCTGATTCTAAAGCAACGCTGAAAAATATACAAAAATCGCTCCGGTTTGACAACGTTTTTCTCCTCTGTTATAAGCTTGGGGCGCATGCCCAGGAGGCGAATGTGAGCCATGATCAGCCAGCGGATCAGAATCTTCCCCGAGTCCTTGGGCTGATCAGCGTCGTCGGCATCGTCGTCGGGACAATGATTGGCTCGGGCATCTTCATCGTTCCGGCGTCCATTGCCGCCGATCTCAGGTCGCCGCTTCTCGTGCTCGTGGTGTGGGTCGTCGGCGGTGTATTGAGCTTTTTCGGGGCGCTTTCTCTATCCGAGCTGGGCGCCGCCTATCCTCATGCCGGCGGCATGTATGTCTATCTCCGGGAGGCCTACGGGCCGCTCGCGGCTTTTCTCTTTGGCTGGACGATGTTCCTGATCATTGATTCCGGGAGCATGGCAACCCTAGCCGTCGCCTTCTCTTCTAAGTACCTTCCTCAATTCGTCGATCTTTCCGTTGCCCAAACGAAGCTCGTCGCCGTCCTCCTCATTTTCGCCTTGGCCGTTGTCAATTTCTTGGGCGTGAAATGGGGAGCCTTCGTCCAGAATCTTTTCACCGTCGTCAAGTTCGCCGCGCTCGCGATGCTCATCGGCGTCGTGTTCATTTTCGCCAAAGGGAGCGTGTCCCACTTCTTCACGCCGGCACCGGGACCGGCGCCGACGGGCATGGCGGGGGCCTTCGGCGTGGCCCTTGTCGCAGCCCTCTGGGCGTGCAAGGGCTGGGAAGTCTCGACCTTCAGTGCGGGCGAGACCAAGAACCCAGAAAAGAATCTTCTGCTGGGCATTTTCATCGGCATGCTTCTCGTGATCTTTTTGTACCTCGGGGCCAACATGGCTTATCTCTATGCCTTTCCTGTCGAGGTCGTCGCAAAATCCAGCCGGATCGCGAGCGACGCCATGAACTTCGCCATCGGACCGCTGGGGGCGACCTTCATTGCCATCGCCATCCTTTTTTCGATCACGGGCGCCTGCAACGGCCATCTTCTCACCGGCCCCCGGGTCTATTTCGCCATGGCCAGGGACGGCGTCTTTTTCAGAAAAGTCGCCCAGCTCCATCCGCGCTTTCTCACCCCCCATTTTTCCATCCTGGCCATCAGCCTATGGAGCGCCCTGCTTTGTTTCATGGGAAAATTCGAGCAATTGTTCACTTTTGTCGTGTTTGGACTCTGGATATTTTTCGGACTGACGGTCGGCGCCGTCTTCATTCTCAGGAGAAAAAAACCCGAGCTCAGGAGGCCCTATAGGACCTGGGGATACCCGGTCACGCCCCTCCTCTTTCTGGCCGCCGCGCTTTTCGTCCTGGTGAACACACTCATCAATAAATTCTGGAATTCCTTTGCCGGGTTGGCCATCATCATTTTAGGGATTCCCGCGTACCTTTACTGGCGAAGAAAGTCACACTTGAAGATTGACCAGGCTTGATCCCGTCGCTTTTATAGGCTGAATTTCAATCCCGCACGAAAACTGAAACCGTTCAAATTCATGGAAAAAGGCACGGTCTGAGGCTCTCCGGGCCCGCCCCAGGCTAAACCTAAACGGGATATTCACTCATTCGTTAGAATGTAAGACGGGAGAGAGGGGGAGAAGCGGACGGACGCTCAGGGCCTTACCGATAACGATATCTTCAGGACCCCCCGTTCCTCCAGGGGAAAAAATCGGCTAGCGGGGTCCCAGCGCCTCTCCCAATTCTTATTGTAGACGAGGAAGATCTCGTTTCCGGGAGATATCTGCCAGCGGAGGCGGGTACTCCAGCCCAGAAGCCTCGAGATGTCGTCGTACTGGATGTAGTTCATGAGGCCGAAATCGGGCGAAAGGAAGAGGTCGGCCTTGACCTGGTAGACGTTCTCGCTGAACCGACCCTCGGGGAGCCTGCCCCGGACGAGGTTGGCGTCCAGGGCCAGGCTCGCGTAGCCTTTGTATTTCAGCGTCAGTCCTATCCTGATGTCGTCATAGCGGCCTGAATAGAACTCCCCGAAGGTGGAGCTTATGTTGAACGCCGCCGAGCGGTGAGTCGCGGTGTTGAACTCCAAACGAACGTTCGTGAAATCGTAGGCTTTAGCGGGCAGAAGGACGCCTTTGGCGACCTCGAAGGCATAGGGCAGGACATCGCGGTTGGCAACGACTTCGAATTGGAAGAACTCACCGCTCTCCGTCCTTAAACTGAGGGGCGAGGCGGTGAGCCGGCTCGTTTCGAGCTTCCCCGTGAGATCCCAGTAGTAGTCGGCACTCATCTGAAAGAAAAACTGCCGGACGAGCGGGTCGAGAAAGCCTGCATTCGGTCTCGGTTGGTAAGCGACCCTGGCATAGGCGGTCTGGATGCCTTTTCGCATCATGTAGCCCAGCCCGGGGTCCAGGGACTCTCCGTAGTAAGCGTATGTCGTCTGGACGTTCCAGAGATCGTTGGGGTAATCAGCCCTGAAGCCGAAACCGTGGTGACGGCCCTCTTTCTTCTCGTTCCAGTTGTAGGCCGTCCAGGCGGCGAGCATGATATTTTTGTTTCCGAGGAACTTGGATGAGGAATAGTTGAAGTCCACACCGGCCAGAGAATTCTTTTCTCCTGTCGGGCTTCCGTTGGTGAAGATCCAGCCCACCTTGCTCTGAGCGAAGATGTTCTGCACCATCCGGCTGGCGAGAAGATTGCGGCCCGGAAGTCCCTCGAATTTGCCGGTCTGGACGTCGAGCACGGCCAGGTTCGTATCGCCGATCTTGCCGTAGAGCTTGGTGCCGAAGACGACCGGGATCTGTTCGCCTTGGTAGAGCCCGATTTTCCGGCTGATGAAGGGGACGAAGCTCACGCTCGAACTGAAACTGAAGACCTCGGAGCCCTCCAGGAAAAACATCCTTTTTTCGGGGAAATTTATGGGAAACCGGGTCAGGTTGATGCGGCGCTCGTCGACCTCTGTCTCGGCGAAGTCCATGTTATAGCTGACGGCGCCAGCCAGATTGGGCGTGAAGCTCTTGTAGATATCGAAACCGCCGTCCAGCTTCTCCTCAGAGCCCCTGGGCTCGAGGCTCGTTTTCTGGGTGTTGGCAAGGCTATACGGCCGGAAGGTGATCCCCTTGCCCTGCTTGATGCCCTCGATCCCCTCCAAGCCGGCCGCTTCCATGGGGTTGTTGAAGTTGCTGTCTCTATTCGTCCCGGACAGCCGGATCGTCTCCTGCTTGCGGGCGATGACGCGCTCGACGTTGATTCCCCAGGCTGTGAGGCCGGGCTTGAAGGAGATGGTCTTGAACGGGATCCTGAGTTCGACGCTCCAGCCGTTCTCGAGGGTCCGGCTCTTGGCTTCCCAGATCCCGTCCCAGTTAAGGCTGGAGCTCCCCGCGTAAGCGAGTCCCTCGCTGCGGCCGCCGAGGGGATTGACGGAGAAGATGTAGGCTGTCCGTTTGTCCTGGAAGGGATCGAGCAGGACGCGGATGATATCGTCGCTCGGGCCCTGCGGCGCGTGCCCGTAGCCCAGGCCATGCTGAGTCGTGGCGCCGCTGTCATGGGCCATGGTCTTGGCCGAGATCCGGCGCGGCTCGCTGTCGGAGCAGAAGACGCCGATGTAGAGGTTCGAATCATCGTACAGGATCCTCAGTTCGGTCTTCTCCGTCGGCTCCTGGTTGGGCTGGGGCTCGACCATGCGGAAGCCGGTGAAGACGGCGGCCGACTGCCAGACGGGATCGGAAAGGCTGCCGTCGATCTTAGGCCCCTGTTTGACGCGGACGGCCTTGAGCTCGGCGGCGAGGATGAGGGAGGAACAAACAAATGATAACATCAGAAGAAACATTAGAAATCTTCTCATGTTCTTCTTTCTTGGCATTTTTCAGAAGAGATTCGGCAATGGTGAAAAAGGTGTTCATTCTAATATCTTGGTGGAACTTTTTCAAGTCTGGATTTCGAAGCGTAGGCATCTCTTTTTCCGTGACGGCTTAAAATTGTGATTCCGTGGGTCCATGCAGAAAAAACGAGAATCAGCGGCCGGATAAAAGCCCAAAGATTCGTCATAGAGCCTTCAGACTGACCGTATATCACTTTCAAATGCAAGGGGGACACGATACCCTGTCCCCGTTTAGTCGGTAGCACCCCAAAGGACGATACCGTTGAAAACCGCCAGGGACAGGGAATCATGTCCCCGAAAGTGATAGACGGTCAGGCCTTCAGAAGATTGACATGCATGACGGCCTGCGCTATACTCCCCGACGATTTTCCAGGAAACGAAAAACAGGGTCGCGGCGAGGCCGGAATCTCCCGCGGCGGATGGCGCTGATGGAGAGTCCAGGCATCGAGAAGAAAAAGGAAAAATCGGATTTATATACCGTCCTCGGCCTGACCATCGTTTGCGCGATCACCAGGTTCCTTACCATCCCGGCGTCCCTCTGGGAATGGGACGATGTCCTCTTCGCCCGGGCCCTTCATAGATTCGACGTTGCTCTCCATCAACCTCAGCCGCCCGGCTTTCCTCTGTTCGTGTTTATCGCTCGGCTGGTGCACAGCATATGGGTCGAGGACTGGCTGGCCCTCGGCATCACGAGCGCATTATTTGCCTCGGTTCTCGGAGTGGCCCTGTACTACATATACCGCGAGATTTTCCGGGACCGCGCGGCCGCGGCCGCCGGCGCATGGCTGACCATGTTTGCGCCGGCCGTCCTTCTTTATAGCGGCGCGCCCCGAAGCGATGTCCCGGGCCTTGCCGCCGGCCTGCTCGGCTTGGCCCTGGCCCTGCGCGGCCGAGCATCGAAGGGCGCGCTCATCGCCGCCGGCGCCGTGCTTGGCCTGGGGATGGGCATTCGCGTTTCGGTGGCCGCGGCCGTCACCCCTGCCCTGGCCGTGGGCATGTTCATCTGGCTCAAGCGCGGACGATGGAAAACGGTTCTGGCAGCAGGCTCCTCGGCGGCTGCCGGATTCCTTTTATGTTATATCCCGGCGATTCTGCTCACAGGAGTCCAACGCTATATATCGGCCCTGCGGAATCATGCGAATTATATCGCGTCCACCGATACGATCTTTGCCCAGATGACGAGCCCCCAACTTAGGTATCGACTAGAGCGATTCTTCGTCGATATTTGGGGGAATGGGGATATCGCCATCGCGATTTATATCCTGGCCGCGGTTGGAGTGTTGTGTCTGGTGATGGACCGAAAGGGGAAAGCCCTGGGCTGGCTGACGCTTTCTTTCCTGCCCTGCCTCGTTTTTGCGGTCGGCTACAACACGCCTTTAGGCGGGCCGCTTTACGCCTTGCCCTTCATGCCGCTGTTCACCGGATTGGCGGGCTATGCCCTTATCAGCGGCCCTCGCCGATTGTTCCGCGCTACTCGCCGGCCATGGCTCCGTCTCGCGGGATGGCCGCTTGCGGCCGTCGCCGGAGCGGCCATGGCCGTCTGGATTTTTCCGGCCATCGAACTCCGACGCAGAGAGGTAAGCCCGCCGATGCAGGCCATCAACGACGTCCTAAAGAATCAAGACCCGAAGACCGACTTCCTCCTCTATGACGGGTTGTTCCTTCCTTATATGCGCTATGCGTTGGATCCCTTCAAGGTCATACCCTTGTCGGGTTGCCTGACCTCGGCCCTGAATCTGATCGCCCCCGATGAAGAGAAGCAGCGCCAGTTCGCCCTGACCATGGGCCCGCTCTTAAGCAAGTCGGGCCGGTTGTTTAGATGGACGCCGGGGCCAGGCGTGGAACGCCTGCGCCGGCTCAGCCTGGGCCGATACTTCGAGGCCGTTGTGACGGACCTGAAGGGCCAGCAGAATGTCGTCTGGCAGAGCGGATGGTATGGCGAAGAGAACGACGGCCGGCAGGCCTGGCGCTGGATGGGAAAGCGCGGCGAGGTCGCGCTCTTCGTCTCGGCGGATACCATGACGCTCCATTTGCGGGCGGACATCGTCCGCCAAGCCGGGGCCGGTCTCGGAGCGACGGTCGTGCTTAGGATCGACGGACGCGAGATCGACAGATTCACGACAAGCGAAGAGGCCATCGAGCGGAACGTGACCGTGGACACGAGCGCCCTCGCCAGGTGGTGTGTTCTGTCCATCGAGACCGACCGGGCGCTCATTCCCAAACGCGAGGGCTTCAATGAGGACACGCGGGAGCTGGGTCTGCAGTGCTTTGCTCTGGAGTGGCTGCCCGTGCCGGGGGCGACGCCGAAACGTTCCGGCCAGGACCAGTTCATCGGTTCCGGATGGTATCCTACCGAGCAGTCGTGGAGGTGGATGAGGGACGAAGCGACCGTCTATCTTCCCAAGATGCAGGGGGCGGCTCAATTGGACATATCCTACCGCTTGCCCAGCTTTGACCATGGCGAGAGCTCAGTTGTGACGATCGAAATCAATGGCCGGGAGATCGATTCCTTCGTTCCGCCTTCCTCCTCCCCGGAGACGAAGAGTTACCGGATTCCCGCATCTGTGCACGAGGAGAAGCCGGCCGTGCTCACCCTGAAAACAAGCCGGACGCTGACCAGAGAGGGTTGGACGCGGGGCCTGTGCGTTTTTTATCTCGGCTGGATGCCCCTCCCACGATAAGGCCCCATCCCTGATTCAGTCCGGGATACTCTGTCGATGCCCTTATCATTCTTTCGTAACCATTAGATGTGAGGGCGAACGGATTCGACGGAGATAGTCAGGCAAAAGCTTCCTGTCATTACGGCCGCACTCTTTTTTTATTCTCAACTCGCTCTGGAAAAATTCAGATCTCTATCGGGTTAAGATTCATCTGGAATGAAAGTCAGACGTCCGGACCAAGGTCAATCCTTACGTTCTGGAGTTTCAGCCCGTCCGTTGAACATCTCAAATTTCATCCACCCTTTTTTGCGAAGCTTGAACTTGAGGAGAGTCTTGAGGATCGAAAGTCCGTAGACGAGGCTCCGGCCGAGACTGATCTGGGAGGCTTCAGGAAAATAGCGAGTTGCGATCGGGATCTCGCGGATCCTCATTTTGTG
>Ga0315291_10010045_pt1 | contig 11600 bp, 15 predicted proteins | sample YL17G12_20_MG_FD_203070 | JGI IMG/M metagenome (GOLD analysis project Ga0315291, IMG submission 203070) | Sediment microbial communities from Yellowstone Lake, YNP, Wyoming, USA - YL17G12_20 | ecosystem: Environmental > Aquatic > Freshwater > Lake > Sediment | place: USA: Wyoming | collected...
GGTGAAAATGCCGCTGCAACCTGTCCCCACCCAGGTAGACTTTCAATCGGTATGTAGAGGCCACTGATGAAAATCAATGGCAGGCGAACAAAATTCAGCAGCATCATTATGTCGCCAGGATTTTCTGTAGGAAAAGAAGCAAACGTAATTCCAAGTGTGGCAAAACAGTAGGAGGCAAGTGACAAGCCCGCTATCAAAGCTATGAGACTGATGATTTGCGTTTCAAACCATAGGAGCCCGATGAATAGTGGAATTACGCTTATAGCTAAACTGAATAAGAATCCTCCCAAGGTCTTACCTAATATGATAGAATAGAATGATATGGGTGCTGATACCAGTCTTTCAAAGGTTTTCACTCTTCTCTCGGTTGGTATAACCATCGGTCCGATTGAAGAAGAGCTGAACAGTATGGTGATCGATATTAGTCCTGGAATGAGAGTCGCTGCTGGCGCGTTTTTTCCCACCGCAAACGAAAGGAACATGAAGAGGGGAAATAGTACGCCGAACATGAGGGTTCCAGGTTTAATGTAGTAGATGTGCATGTCTTTCTTCGCGATTGCCCAAGAGGCGCTTAAGTCAGTTTTCAATTGTCCTATTGAAAACTTTTTACCCGTTAAAATTCCTCCTTTTTAGTTTTCACTTCTATTTCGGTAAGCTTAACAAACACGTCTTCAAGGCTTGGACCAAGCGTGGTCAAACTAATTGGTTTAAGACCGTTTGCCTTAGCATATTCCCACAAACCTGACAGCACGTTGGCTGGGTCATGAGTGTATACCCTGAACTTGTCTCCTTCTTTGCGTACTTCATTGGCCGATGGGATTTTTTCCAGTTCCTTCAAGGTTTTTGGTGTGGTTTTGTCGAAGGCAACTTCTACAGATTGTACGCTTTGTATGGTTTTCTTTAGCTTTTCTGGAGTGTCAATTGCCGCTATCTTCCCTTTATGGATTATTGCTACTCTATCGCAGGTTACGTTGGCTTCTTCAATGTCATGTGTTGTTAAGAAAATAGTTACCCCTTTCTGGTCAAGTTCTCTAACCACGTCTTTTATGATTAGGGCGCTTTGCACGTCCAACCCCGATGTTGGCTCATCTAAGAAAAGCAGCTGAGGCGTATTGATTAGGCCCATAGAAAGTGTGAGGCGCCGCTTCATTCCCTTCGAAAAGCCCTTAGCCTTCGAGTTCCTCCTATCGTAGAGTCCAAAAAGTTCCAGCAATTCTCTGGCTTTCTTCTCTCTGTCGGCCTTGCTAACTTGGTAGAGTTCACCAGTAAACATCAAGTTGTCCCAAGCAGAGAGATCATCATAAATGTTAGAAATTTCCGGCACTATTCCCACATGCCTTTTGGCGGCAATAGTTTGGCTCTGAACGTCGTATCCGAAGATTTTTGCGGTTCCATCGCTTGGCTTGGTTAAGCTCGTGAGCATTCTTATTGTGGTGGTTTTGCCTGCACCATTTGGTCCTAAGAATCCGAAGATCTCGCCTTGTTCAACTTCAAAGTTTACATGATCAACTGCCAAAAGATCATCGTAATATTTCGTCAGATTTATCGCTTCTATCGCACTACCCATGTTTTGTCACTCCGCCAATTTTCCAACCTAGAAATGGGGTGTAAATGGAGATGTATGCTGATCCATTGTTTGAGACCATCGATTCCTGTGCCAACTTCCCAATCGTTTATCAAGCGCCATCCTAAGCTTCAGGCTTGGATGTTTTTCAGCTTTGCATTTCTTTGATCTTCTCTTCCACAGCCTTGAGCTCATTCTTCAGCTCGTCTGCATAGCTCTTCAGCTTCTCCATCGTCTCGGTCTTCGTTAAGAACCGTCTTCTGTAACCGTGTCCCTCTCCATGCATACCACATCCACAGTAACTCTCATCCCTCCGGTGATGTCCACCGCAGCCACATTCTTCATCCATATCTTGTCTCACCTCGATTTCTTCCTGATACTATTAGAAGTAAAGTATTTAAGCTATCAAGTTTATAGCAAGATAGTTGCTATTAACAACTGAAGTGATTGTAGATGCATAACCGAAAGGACCCCATCTGCCTCTGCCCTCTTGAAGGGGTCATAGACGTGATAAGCAAGAAATGGACGCTTTTGATCGTCAACGTCATAGGCAATCATGGTCGGGTACGGTTCAACAAGCTTATGCAAGAACTGCGCGGCATCAGTCCGAAGACTCTTGCAGACACGTTGAAGCAACTTCAGGAAGAAGGATTAATCAATAGAGAATCGTTTGCCGAGATACCACCTCGTGTAGAGTACTCGTTAACGAGTGATGGGAAGCGGCTGAGAGAGGCGATAATGCCTATTTTGATATGGGCCGCGACGAGGAAAAACCCAAAGAACAAGTGTTCCAAGACATACTGCAAGATGCCTGGACACCGAATAGGAAACAGAGCGTCTTTGAAAAAAGAGAACCCGTGATTCTCAAAGAATAGATCCCGCTAGTTTGAAAGCTCTTACACCATGATCTGAAGGAATTTCCAGCATACAACCTCGACAATCATGAGGGCGTGAGATGCGAGCAATTACATCTTCTTATCGATCTTAGCGTGCGCGAAGGAAAATGCGAACACTTGGTCATGTGTTTCATGGCACGTTTTCCGGATACTGTCCACTTAATCGGGATAGATGAACTTGAGTTCTTCGTCTCTAGCTTTTATTATTGGCTTTCTACGAATATTTCATGAATATGGCGAATCCTACAATCTCGACTATACTTATCAATGCACCACACAGCCAACCAGTACAGAATGCTATGAAAGTGATTTCGGAAAACATTGAAAGGAACCCCATCACCCCAAAATAATCGGAAAGATCGAGTTTTCGTTTTGCATCATCTATTCTTCCATCACTCAGAGCCCCAGAGGCGTCAGCAGAAAGTGTGCAAGCATAGATGAACAAAATCGTTGTAATGAGTGCCAAAGAAAGGAAGATCTCGCTGAAAGGCAAAGAAGTGCGGAATGTGAAGATCAAAACTGAAGCAGTAAACGTAAGTCCAGCGAGCACACCATTGTAGGATGTTCCAATTTCTGCCTCACTTGCAAGCAACTTCTCATTATTCTTCCTCTCTGACATGTTTAGCACCTTAATCCAATGTTAAATAGCGCGATCTTGGTGTGCCTCGTCATTCATTTTGCGAATTGAATGTCTCGATACTTGGTTTTTCCTGAGCTTTTTTCAATGTTTGCTTTGATCTGTTTTTCCCATTCGCCTTCTGTCAAAATTCTCTTGCGTTCAAGAACTTCAACAAGACTAGAAAGCATCATGTCGAGAGTATCAAGTTCCTCAGCAATTTCGCGTGTCAAGTTCCTTTTCTTGCTCATTACTTTCCCCTCTTCGCTAAGTAGCCTTTCTCTGATAGAAAAGCTATAACTATTGTCCTCACGACTTCAGAATCGCTTTCCCCAAAAACACCTTTCAAATTTTCAACAGTCTTTTTGATTTCGTCTGGAAGGCTCAACAAAATTCTTTTCATTTTGCCACAACCTCTATTGGCTTTTCTCTCAACGACTCTTTTTCTTCGTTCAGCGCATTAAACCTAGTGGCTTCCTTCACTAGCACATTCCAATCGTTCTTCACGGTTATCCCTGAAGCTTGCGTTGGAGTCATCTTGATAGTCTGGTGCCTTCGAACATAGTTGTAATGAACCACCCAACCTTCAAGCAATGTTCTAACGGTTCTTTCACCCTTCAAGCCTCTAGTTGGCTTCAATCTGTCTTTTAGTGTGCTGTGCAGTCGCTCCACGGCGTTTTGGTTGTGAACGTTGCGGATTCCGACACTTCTGATTAGCTCTGGTCGTGTGTCCTTTCGCATTGTGTAGAACACTTTGTTATAGCCATCGACATAAGCGGGCAATCCGTCGCAGTAGATTGACGTTGGCTTCTTCTTTGCTATTCTTAGGCTCTTTTCAAACAGGGCTATTGCTTCTTCGGAACTCCTTGAGCCTGAAAGGTGACCAGCAACGAGAAACTTCGTTTGCTCGTCTATGATCTCCCAAAACCACTTCTGAACACCTTTGCACTTGATTGCTGTCTCGTCAACATGATAGACTCCTAAAAGTTGGGGCTTGAAAGTCTCGACGTACTGAGAAACCAAGGTGGAATACTTCATTATCCATTTCCATACCGCTGATTTTCCTATTTGGATGCCATAGATTTTCTCTAGTTGAGTCTTAACCTTCCTGACGCTTAAGCCTTCAAAGTACATGTCGATCGCCGTGGATATGATTCTAGACTCCACACGCATCTTTGGAAAGTCTGAACCCTCAACAAACTTGTGTCCACAAGAACGACAAACGTATTGTTGCTTGCCTTTGACTTTTCCATCCTTCACAACTTTTTCCGAGATGCAATATTTGCATATCATTGTTATATCCCTTGCGATATATACAATATATATCGCGTTTATAAAGCTTATGACTGTGTTTTTGATTTTTTTGCCTCGTAGCTACAAATATTCGTTAGTTAGAATGTTTCTGCACGATTATCGGAAAGACTATCTGGGTGACGCCGTTATTAGAATCTATGGATTCTTTCACAAAGAATCAGATTGCCGCATTAAGACTTACTCGCCAAGGGAAAACGCCAGCCGACATACAGAAGCTCAAATCGATACCAGCATCCACTGCATACTATGCCTTGGAAAGCGCAACAAGAAAAATAGATCAGGCGATTGAATTACTCCGATGCGCCGTCGAAATTGGCGGTCTCAATGAGGACCAAGTCAAAAAAATGAAGAGTTTTCTGCAAAAAGTTTAAATCGCAATGATCACATCTCCAGGATTATCCTGGAGACAGTCAAATGCCTTGCAGCATTACGAGGGAAGAGAGTGCAATCCGAAAAAAGCAACTAGAACCCCTGATAAAAAAAGTTGACAATAATCTGTTGATAAAAAAAGTCGAACAGTGCAATAGTCAATGCTTTTACAATTTCAAAGTCAGACAAGCAAGAGAAATAGTAGCAAAGGCTAACGAGATGTTTTCTGGCAACCTTCCAATAGCCTTTAGTGGCGGAAAAGACAGTCTTGCCGTTCTGCATATCGCACTTGATGTGAATCCGAATTTTCCAGTAATTTATAATAATACGACAGTGGAGTTTCCTGAAACGCTTCAGTACGTGAGAGACCTTCAAGAAGAATGGGGCTTTGATTTGAACGTGACTACGTGCAAAGTTTCTTTCTTTAATGCCGTGAGAGAGAGAGGTTGGGCAAGCCATGAGAACAGATGGTGTTGTAAACCTTACAAAGAGGAACCCGCATTTCAGTATATGCTATCGAAAGATTGTAAAGCTGAAATAACTGGAACGACGAGAACTGAATCGATTTATCGAAGAAGCCTAAGCCCTATTAAGTTCCCAAGAAAGGAACCATATATACTGCGTGTTAATCCGATATACGATTGGAATGAATGGGAAGTATGGAGATACATCAAAGAGAATGATCTGCGGTACAATTCACTTTATGACATGGGGTATAGGAGAATAGGCTGTTGGTGTTGCCCGTTAAACGGACCTAGCCACTACAAAAGACTCAGAAAAACACACCCAAAACTTTTCAATTTCTTGTGCAGCTTGAAGCCTCTTCATCCAGTGGTTTCTGAATACTTGGATACACTGCAACCAATTGGTGCAATGGGGAAATGAAAAACGAAGTGATAGCTACCAGAAACCTACAGGTCAGATAAGTTAGGTAACGCACAAAGCGGCACACTTTTGAAACCAAACATTCCTACAAGACTCATTGAATCGCCTTTTGAAAATCTTGTTGCGCATAGCTTGTTTCATAATGCTGTAATAGGTTAGGAGTGAAGCCGTGGTCTCGTTTTCGTTTATGTCTAATTCCGTCTTGAAGATACTGATTATTATGTCTGGAACGCACATTTGGATTGCGAATTTCTGATCGTCAATGATTTTCGTAAAAGCTTTTATGGCGGGGAAATCGTCGGTGAGCAATACGACTGGTTTCAAAAGCCGCGCATTTAGGTACAAACTCAACGCAAGGCATTCCATCTCACCAAGATGCTGTTTCGAAAACTCAGACACATCATTTTTGTCACAATAATCCGTGAGGTAGTCTAAACAGCGTCTATGGTCAATTTCTGAAATCGTCCTTTGTGAAACATGGTTTTTAAATTTCTGCGCATTAATTAATTCCACTTTTTCCTTGTCGATTGTTCGAAAGCATTCTTCCTTCACTTGTGGCCCTATGTAAATATCATAGCGTTCAAGCAACCATTCGAAAACTTCCTTGCAACCAAGCTTGATCTGCCCAGAAAAGAGCAACGAGCACGCATCAGGAACACAGATATTTCTGTTACTTCTGATTATGGTTGTCACGCTGACCCACTATATTTTATATAAAAGTTATGCTTAAATGCTTAATCATGGCGCTCGACCCCTACGCATTGAGAAGTAACCCATTCTCAGTAGTGCCTTCGAAAACTACGGAAATATGGGCGGACAGGAAGAAATTCAAAAGAGACCTTGAAGAAAGCTTGAAGTTTACGCTACGAGGTTCCCAAAGTCAGATAATAGCATGCATTTGGGGAGATTGGGGTTGTGGCAAGACTCATGCAATAAACTATTTTTCAAACGAACAGGTTCTCAAACGTATTGCTGAAGAAACGCAAATTCCTTCAGGCCGACTACTTTTGTCAATTCCAATCATATTTCCTCCAAAAGATGTTCTTGCTTCGATATATCTCGAAATAGTCTATCGGAATTTGATTCCGAGATTGAAAGAAGTACTCTCTTTTGTCAGCAAACAAATAACTCCTCTTGAAAGGGAAGGTAGTCTTGAAATTAAACTCTTAAATTTAGGAATTTACGAAGACCTTGCAAGAGTTCTTTCTCATTTTTTTGACAAAGATGGATCAATGATGGTTCGCAGATACCTTAGCATGACTGCATCAAGGAATGATTTGAGCGAACTTGGCATTGCTAAAGGAATAGAGACGGATAGCGAAAAGTTCTTGGTTCTTGGGGACTTGCTCAATACCTTTACAAGAACGCTCTACTTAAGAATATTCATTTGGATAGATGACTGTGAAAGGATTGAAGAAGTGCCAGGGAAAGACATGTATGAATTTCAGCATTTTTTGCGTGACACATTGGAATTGGTGCCAGAAAAACTAACTTTCGTGACAAGTTTCACCAAATTTCCAGGAGACGAGATAACTGAACGTATGAAATACTTGGGTCCTGCTGTGATGCAAAGAATTTCAAAAGTCATAGAGGTTGACTACGTAACTCGTGAGGAATATTTTGATTACGTTGAGGAAATTCTAAGCTATTATCGCAAGCCATTAAAGGGTAAAACCATATCTAAGTACTTTCCTTTTGAAGAAAAATGTATAAACGATGTTTTCGACATCATCACTAGAGGAAAAGAGCCTCTCCAGCCTAGAACCATCAATAGGGTTCTTTCTTCTCTGCTGGAAAATGCATTGCGCGATGGTGTTGTTCCAATAGATGACAAATACTTGGGGAGAGTCAGAGATCAGATTCAACTAGTGATTTCATCTTAAAGCTTAGATATATATCCTCGGTCAGCTTCTGAGATTGTTCGTATATACCTATATTTCTCGCTCCTTCCTTCTATAAATTTCTTCAACGCACTTTCAAATTCACTATCTTCACAGATTATTCCCGATTCGGCCAAAACTGACAGACCATATTCTGTGATTTGATTTACTGATATTCTTGGGAGAATGTCGCTTGCAAACAGGTCAAAGCTCTCAAAAACAAATCTTTCTAACCATCTATCTCTCTCTTTGTTACCCAATTCTCTCCAGTAAGTAATAGATCCATTCACAATCGGTTTCATGTGGAAAACAAATAATGATGAAAATTTCTCTTCTTCGCTGTCAAGCAATACTTTCAGGCTATCGTGGACAGTCACCTTATTCTGTCTAATATTCCAGTAATCAATCAAGCCCAAATCTATGAACCATTCTAACCTAGGTGCCTTGATATTTTCTAAATAGTATTTCTTCGCCGATTTCCACTTTGTATTGATAGCCTTCTTAATTGCGTCGTAGGTCTCTGGGCTTCTGATACTCCCAGATGCTAGTTTACTTTTCCATAATTCTTGAACCATATCAATAAATCTCAATTCTTCATTTGGTCCTCGCTCGATTGAACAGAATAAAACGGTCCGAAAATAATCATAGTCTTTCTCCAAAATGACTTTCAGAAACCAGTATTTTTGAGCGAGCGACAATCTAAACGGATTTTGGCTTTTTTCACTTAAAGCTGATAGGACCTCGCCACGCTTAGTATTATAAAGTCTTCCCGACATTACTTGTATTAGTCCCAATTCGATTGCTGTCCCTAGGTACCTATCGAAAGCATCTTCTCCTTTTGAGATACCCTGGGAACGGATTTCTCCAGTAACAGGTTCTGGGCTTTTTCGTTTAACGAGTAATTTTCTGCAAGCTTCTTCCAAGTATAAGTGGTTCTTGCTTTCCTCCTCAATGATGCGATTTAGGAGTGATGGCGGCGAAAGAGGCGTGTTTTCTATGATTCTTGAGAATAAAACAAAATAGCCCAATCTCCTGACCTTAGTCGTTGCCGAAGTTATTCTTTGTATTTCTTGTTTCAATTGAGGGGCCTTTCCTTTGCTCTAAAAGAAGAAGAAGTCCTATATCAGTTTTGGAAGATGCATGTAATATTTGTTCAATCATCACAGCTTTCAACAATCATAGCTTTTGGTTTGGGATCAAGCTGTCTTCATTTTTCGCTTATCCGTCCATCCCGATTAAGTGGACAGTATCCGTTTTCCGTTAGGTTTATAAGAGCGGCGAGTGGCTAATGTCACATCAATGTGATATTACAATACGGTGATATTATGACTGACCAAGCAACGACAACGAAGGTCCAGTTTTTTATGGCCTTTGCACATCCGATAAGATTGCAGATCCTCGAAGAGCTGAAAGAAGGCGAGAGATGCGTCTGTGAACTGGTGCAGTCAGTCAAGGGTGCAAGCCAATCACAGGTTTCGAATCATCTTGCATGTCTTGATGACTGCGGGTTGGTGAACTCGAGGAGAGAGTGGAGAAAGATATACTATGGGCTTGCTGATCCTAAGATAGCACGTTTGCTGAAGATTGCCGATGAAATCGCTCTGCGAGCCGCTTCCAAGATCGCAGTGTGTCCTGATATTGCTCCCAATACTGGAGAAGATGGGAGGTGAAAATTGTGACTACTGAAATGACCTTGAAGATTGCGAAGGCAGGAGGCACCCCTTGTGCGTGCGGTTCATGTGGAGACAGTTTTCAAAAGACGGCTCTTGAGCGTGCATTGATGAGGGTAACTGGCATTTCCAAAGCAAACTTCGACACGATAGGAGGCAAAGTGAAGATTGAATATGACCCAGAGAAAGTCAACACGCCAAAAATAACTGAGCGTCTGGAAAAGCTCGGCTACCGAATTGAGAATACTGGAGGTAGAGGTTCGTGAGAGAACACGTTCGAGGAACAGTTCTGCTCGTTCTGGGCGTAATATCTACTGTAGCAAGCTGGCTCGTCTTACAAACCAGCATAACGTATGCGTCTGTAAGCGGCATTGCTCTTGCTTTGATTGCCGTTGTTTGTGGTTATACCATTTACGTCACAGCCTTTCGACTCTTGTTCCGTAAGAGGATAACTGTCCAATTGTTTGTGACCGTTGCGATCGCTGCTTCAATAGCAGCTGGTTACTACATACCCGCAGCAACAGTAGTGGTCATAATTCTAGCGGGAACGACTCTGGAAGACTACGTCCTCTACCGAACTAGAGGCTCGATTGAGAAGCTCGTCAATATGAGCCCAAAGATTGCCCTAGTGCGTCGAGATGGAATGGAAGTTGAAGTGGCAGTGGAAGACGTCAAGCTGGGCGAAACCGTGCTGGCAAAGCCTGGCGACAAAATACCTGTTGATGGAACCGTGATTTCAGGATACAGTGCCGTTAACCAAGCCGCAATAACGGGCGAATCAATGCCTACAGAGAAGGCGAAAGGGGATCAAGTGTTTGCAGGCACCATGAACGGAAACGGGGCCTTGGAAATCAAAACCGAAAAGATCGCTGAGGACACTACAATCGCTCACATCATTCACTTGGTCGAGGAAGCAGAAGAGAAGAGGGCACCGATACAGAACATCGCAGACAGATTTACCACCTACTTCCTGCCCTTCATACTGATTCTAGCATCCGCAGTTTTTGCAGCTACTTACTTTCTAGTTGGTTTGCAGCCAGCAATTACGAGAACCGTATCTGTCCTTCTGGTGGCGTGTCCTTGCGCATTGGGAGTGGCTGTCCCAGTTGCTGTAGTCGGAGCCATTGGCAACGCCAGCATGAACGGCATAATAATCAAGGGCGGCACAAACATTGAGAAAGTAAAAGACGTCACGTCGGTAGCAATCGACAAAACCGGAACATTAACCATCGGCGAACCAAAAGTCGTTGAGATAAGAACCCTGAATAACCATTCTCAAGATGAAGTAGTCAAGTATGCGGCAATTGCTGAAAAGTTCTCTGAACACCCGATATCCAAGGCTGTAACAGCGAAAGCTACAGAGTTAGGAGTAAGCATTCCAGATCCGACAAAGTTCAAGATTGTACCTGGACGCGGAGTTGAAGCCTACTATGGAAAACAGCAGATCTTGATCGGAAAAGGCATGGCGGGCATGGCATTTACCGAGGAAGAGGACAAAGTAATAAGCGAGTTTGAAAGCGAGGGAAAAACAGTGCTCCCTGTAATACTGGACAAGCAGGTGATCGGCATCATTGCCGTGGCTGACACCGTGAGAAAAGACTCCTCTGAGGCAGTGCAACGGCTCAGACGATTAGGAATCAAAACCGTGATGCTAACGGGGGACAACATGAGAGCTGCTAAATCTATTGCTGGACAAATAGGCGTTGACGAATTCTATGCGGAGCTTTTGCCAGAACAGAAGGTCGAGATCATAGGAAAAATGAAAAAAGACAGTGTTGTTGCCATGGTGGGCGACGGCGTCAACGATGCTCCAGCATTGGCCAACGCAGACGTAGGATTTGCGATGGGAGCAGCAGGTAGTGACGTGGCGATTGAAACGGCTGACGTAGCATTACTCGGAGACGATCTAACAAAAGTCGAGTACACAATCAGATTGAGCCGAAAAGCCTTCAGCAAAATGAAGATGAACATAGCCTTCTCCATGGCCTGGAACGCCCTTGGTTTGACTCTAGCATCGCTGGGCTTAATGGTGCCCATCTTGGCTGCGGTTTTTCAAGAAGCCGGCTGCATATCTGTGGTAATCAATTCTGCCCTTCTATTGCTGTACAAATAGAGTCAAGTCTCTCTTGCACGCAGAAATAGCGTGCTAGGCTTTCTCATCAAGCAGGCTTCTAACTTTTCTTTCGATTTCATCCCTGATTTCTCTCACTTTCTCAATTGGTTTACCTTTTGGGTCTTCAATTCCCCAGTCTACTACCTTATTCAAAAGCGGAGCAGGACAGAATCCGTCGGCACTACATCCCATCACGATTATCACGTCTGCTTCCTGAACCATCTGGTTAGTAATCAGTTTTGGCTTGTTGACTGACAGGTCTATTCCTTTCTCTTGCATGACTCGAACAACGA
>Ga0315291_10010047_pt1 | contig 11599 bp, 10 predicted proteins | sample YL17G12_20_MG_FD_203070 | JGI IMG/M metagenome (GOLD analysis project Ga0315291, IMG submission 203070) | Sediment microbial communities from Yellowstone Lake, YNP, Wyoming, USA - YL17G12_20 | ecosystem: Environmental > Aquatic > Freshwater > Lake > Sediment | place: USA: Wyoming | collected...
ATGCGCAACTCCATCAGCGCCTGCGATTCAGCTATGGTCGCTGGGTTCAATCGCCGGACGCTGAAAACGGCATGTCCGGTGGTGTGGGAGGGTCTGCGGGCGCAATCCCGCAGGCCCGACCCGATCAGGCAGAAGTAGTTCTGATTGCATTTCAGCCATCAGGTGAACGTTTCAATCGGTTATCCGCCATTCCGGGTCAAAGCATAAACTTGACCCTTCTCCTGAGCATTGATATCATATGGCTGATAAATGCGCCACTAGCTCAACCGGTAGAGCATCTGACTCTTAATCAGGGGGTTCTGGGTTCGAGTCCCAGGTGGCGTACCATAACTGCAGGGATAAGGGGGGAAACAAAGCGTTTAAAGTTTTCCCTAATCCCTTATCCCTTCTCCCTGTAGTCAGGCGAGGGTGGTGGAACTGGCAGACACGTAAGACTTAGGATCTTATGCCGAAAGGCGTGGGGGTTCGACTCCCCCCTCTCGCACCAGAACTACAGCAAAAACAGTTTCTGGTTACTGGTTCCTGGATAAAAGCCACGATGACTGCAACAATACTCCCCGGCTAATGGTTTCTAGAAAATAGCCATTGCAATCAATGCGCTGGACGATAATTTTTGGCATAATAAAGCCGGGTTTTGCATTAAAGTCCAGTGACTAGAAACTAGCAACTGTTGTTGCTGTAGTAAGGGCGAGCGTAGCTCAGCTGGTAGAGCACCACCTTGCCAAGGTGGCTGTCGAGGGTTCGAATCCCTTCGCTCGCTCCATTTTTTTATCAGTTATTCCACGCCGTGATACAGGGGTCAATGAGAGGTCCGAAGCGGAGCGGGGAGGGTAAGCGTTGAGATGAGGGAGGAGCATAGTGCGGTGGACGTCAAAATCGAAACGATCGACCCGTGCACCAAGCGGTTCAGGATTGAGATTCCCGCAGAGCGCGTGAATCAGCAGGTCCAGCTCGCCTACGAGCGGCTGTCGCGGACGGCCACTGTCCCCGGCTTCAGGCAGGGCAAGGCCCCGAGGAATGTCCTGGAGCTGCACTTCGGCTCACGCGTGACAGAAGAGATCAAGGAGCAGCTCGTGGAGGAGTCTTTCAGCGAGGCGTTGAAGGAAAAACAGGTCGAGCCGGCGGTCAATCCGCGCATCAATGTAAAGGAGCTCCCGCTTGCGATGGGAGCGCCGTTCCGCTATGAGGTCGAGGTGGAGGTGTGGCCGGAGTTCCACCTGGGCGGGTACGGCGGCATCAAGGCCGTGAAGAAGAAGGCCGCGGTGAAAGATGAGGAGGTCGAGAGTTATATCGCCATGCTGCGTGATCAGCACGCGGAATTCCTCCCCGTGGAGGATCGGCCGCTCGCCGCCGGCGACTTCGCGCTCATTGATCTTTCCGGCGCGGTTGAGGGAAAGGTCTTTGACGATCGAAAGGGGCTGTGGCTCGAGATGAACAGCGGCTCCTTCCTGCCCGGTTTCTGCGACAAGATGATCGGCATGAAACGGGAGGAGGCGCGCTCGTTTACGCTCACCCTTCCCTCCGACGTTGCTCAGGAGAACCTCCGCGGGAAGGAGGCTTCATTCACCGTCACCCTCCGGGAGATCAAGCAGAAGAAGCTCCCCGCGCTCACCGATGATTTCTGCAAGGAGCTCGGGGATTACACAAGCCGGGACGAACTGCGCGCGGCGATCAGGGCCGATCTCCTGAAATATGCCGAGGCGCGGGAGCATCGGGGCGTCATCGAACAGATCAATAACTATCTTCTGGAGCACCACACGGTGCCGCTGCCGCAGACGCGCGTCAACGCCGAGGCGGTGTCGATCGCTGAAAAAACCGCCGCGAGGCTTCTCGGCCAGGGTGTGAAAAAGGAAGAAATTATCGAGCGCAAGGAAGAGCTGATGGCGGCATCCCGGAAGGAGGCGGAGAAAAGCCTCGCGCTCAGCTGCATCTACGATGAGATTGCGAAGCGGGAGAAGATAACGGTTTCACCCGACGAGCGGGAGGAGCGCATCGGACAGATTGCCGGGAGGTTGAAGCGGGAGCCGCAGCAGATAAGGGTGTCACTGGAGAAGGAGGGGCGCATGGGCGCCCTGGAAGAAGAGATCAAGATGGAGAAGGTGACCGCGTTGCTCGTGGAGCGCGCGCGTATCAAAGAGTTGAAGGAGTGATGATTATTCTTCATACCAATCGACTTTTCGGCGTGCTACAGTTATGGAGAGACACGCAGAAAGACGCAGAAAGACGGAGGCGCTATGAACAACCAGCTCATACCAATGGTCGTTGAAACGACCGGCCGCTACGAGAGGGCATACGATATCTACTCTCGGCTGCTTAAGGATCGCATCGTCTTTATCGGTACGGTGATTGATGACAACGTGGCGAACCTTGTGGTGGCGCAGATGCTGTTTCTCCAGATGGAAGAGCCGGACAAGGATATCAATCTCTACATCAACTCGCCGGGGGGGACGGTGACGGCAGGCCTCGCAATCTATGATACGATCCAGTTTGTGAGGTGCGATGTCAATACCTATTGCGTGGGGCAGGCGACGAGCATGGCGGCGCTCCTCCTCGCCGCGGGGACGAAGGGGAAACGCTACGCCCTCCCGCACGCGCGGCTCATGATCCACCAGCCGTGGGGAGGCGTTCAGGGGGCTGCCGCGGATATCAGCATCCAGGCGAGGGAGATCCTGAGGCTGCGGGAGAAGATCAACGAGCTCCTCGCGCACCACACGGGTAAAAGCCTTGAGACGATCGCCCGCGACACCGACAGGGATTTCTATATGTCCCCCGAGGAGGCCAGGGAGTACGGTCTCGTTGATCAGGTGATCGTGACCCAGAAGGAGGTCAAGGGTGGCAAGTAAGGTGCGGGGTGCGCAGGGGGGGGGAGAAACGGCGTACTGTTCCTTCTGCGGCCGCGACCGCGGCGCGGTGGGGAAACTCATCGCGGGGCCGGAAGCGAATATATGCGACCGGTGCGTCGAGCTGTGCAGGAACTTTCTCACTCAGCCCCCCGAGCCCCGGCGATTGAAGGTTCCCAAACCTGCGGAGATCAAGCGCCACCTGGACGAGTATGTGATCGGCCAGGAGAAGCCCAAGCGCTCGATATCCGTCGCCGTCCATAACCATTTCAAGCGGCTCACACACGAGAAAACCAAATCGGATGTCGAGCTGGAGAAGAGCAACATCCTTCTCATCGGCCCGACGGGCTCCGGGAAGACGCTGTTCGCGAAAACCCTCGCGAAGATTCTCAATGTCCCCTTCAGCATCTCTGACGCCACGACGCTCACGGAGGCGGGGTACGTGGGGGAGGATGTGGAGAATGTGATCCTGCGCCTCCTCCAGGCGGCGAGTTATGATACCGCCTGGGCCGAGCGCGGCATCGTGTATATTGACGAGATTGACAAGATCCGGAGAACGGTGAGCAATGTGTCGATCACGAGGGATGTCTCCGGCGAGGGGGTCCAGCAGGCGCTGTTGAAGATCATCGAGGGCACGGTGGCGAATGTGCCTCCCAAGGGGGGGCGCAAGCACCCGCAGCAGGAATACATCGCCGTCGATACGACGAATATTCTTTTTGTCTGCGGCGGGACATTTCACGGCCTGGAGGAAATCGTCGCGAAGCGGCTGGGAAGGAAGCGGGTTGGCTTCGGCGTGAAGCTCGCCGGTGAGGACGAGCGGAGGCGGGGTGAGATCCTCTCGCACGTGCAGCCGGAAGACCTGATCGAGTACGGCATGATCCCTGAGTTCGTCGGCCGCATGGCGGTGGTTGCCGCCCTCTCGGCGCTCGGAGAGGAGGAGCTTGTCAGGATACTCACCGAGCCGCGCAATGCCATTGTGAAGCAGTATAAGGCGCTGCTCGCGATGGAAGGAGTTCAGCTCACGTTCACTCCGGGGGCGCTCCGGGAGCTGGCCCGGCGAGCGATCGAGAAGGGGACCGGGGCTCGCGCCCTCAGGCTGATGATCGAGGAGATCATGCTCGACGTCATGTACGAGGTACCCTCGCAGAGCGGCCTCACGAGCTGCACGATCACCGAGGAGGTGGTGGGGGGGAGCGGCACACCTCTCATGGAGTACATCCAGAAGGGGAAGAAGATTGCCTGAGGGAATGGCACCCACGTCTCTCCTCCCGCCCCTCCCTGCTGGTATCAGAGAATCGTAGCGTGGTCTATGAAAAGCAGTCCTGCAGCAGAAAACCGCCTCCGCAGGGAGCGCATCCCGAAGCACGTCGCGATCATCATGGACGGGAATGGCAGGTGGGCGAGCGAGCGGGGCCTGTCGCGGATCAGGGGTCACTGGGCGGGCGTCGATTCGATACGCGAGGTCGTGCGGGCAGCCGGGGAACTCGGCATCCGGTATCTCACGCTCTACTCATTCTCCGTGGATAACTGGAAGAGGCCGCGGCGCGAGGTTTCGTCGCTCATGAGCCTCCTCAAGCGGTTCCTGAAAAAGGAGGAGCGCGAGCTCAACCGGAATAATGTCCGCCTCAGGGTGATCGGGCGGATTGACGGCTTGCCCGAGGATGTCCGGCGGGCGATAGAGACGGCGGTCACGGGAACGGCGGCGAACACGGGCCTGACCCTCGTGCTCGCGCTTAACTACGGGGCGAGGAGCGAGATCACGGACGCGGTGCGCGCCCTCTGTTCGAAAAGCGCGCGGGGAGAGCTCAGGCCCGAGGACGTGGACGAGGCGCTGGTCTCCGGGAGCCTCTCGACGGCGGGGATGCCGGACCCCGACCTGCTCATCCGCACGAGCGGTGAGATGCGCGTGAGCAATTTTCTGCTCTGGCAGATATCCTACGCCGAGCTCTATGTAACCCCCGTCTACTGGCCTGACTTCCGCAGGCCGCACTTTGTGCAGGCCCTCCTCGACTACCAGGGGCGCGAGAGGAGGTTTGGGGGGGTGGAGGATAAATCCCAAAGCACAAATCCCAAATCCCAAATCCCAAATCCCAAATGACACATTATGGAGAATTACTCGAGGTAACTGTATGCTCATGCCCGATGTGTATGTGCATTGTTGCCTGCGGGCGGGCAAATTCAAAAATTAATGGGACGGACATGGTCGGGGCGAGGGGGATGGTGAGTGAGGTGAGCGTATGTTTCTGTTGAGAGTCGGCAGTGCTCTTTTGCTCATTGGCATACTCATCGTCTCGGTCTGGTTCTCCCGCGGTCCCACTGCCATTGTACCTTTGGTGGTTGCCAACCTCCTCGCCCTCGGCGGCACGCTTGAATATTTCCGCATGCTCGAAGCGAAGGGGATGAAGGTTTTTAAATTCTATGGCGCGGCGGCCGCGGTGATATTCGTTTCCACTGTTTTTTTCGACAGCTATTTCCCCCATGACAATGATGGATTGGAGTATATCGCGGCGGTTGTGCTCATCATCGGGCTTTTTATCCTCCAGGCATTCGAGCGCGACTCGCAGCGGGCCATGGGGAACATCGCCGGGGTCCTCTCAGGGTATGTGTACGTCGCGTGGCTCTGGTCTTTTATCTTCAAGGTGATGTACTATCCCGGCGTGGACGGGAGGTGGTTCGTCTTCGCGCTTTTTCTCATCGTCAAGGGCGGCGACATGCTCGCCTACGCGGTGGGGAGCACCATCGGAACCCGCAAGCTCATTCCCCGCATCAGCCCCGGGAAAACGTGGGAAGGTGCCGCCGGGAACCTCGCCGGAGGCATCCTGGCGGGTCTCATCATCTGGAACTGGTTCCCCTGCTCTTTCTCGCTTCCCGCCGCGCTCGGCATGGGGGCGGTGCTCAACATCGTCGGCCAGGTGGGTGATCTCTCGGAGTCGATGCTCAAGCGGGATGCGAACCTGAAGGATTCGAGCGGCTCCATCCCCGGAATCGGCGGCATGCTCGACGTCCTCGACAGCCTCCTCCTCACGCTCCCCGTCCTCTACTTTTACCTGGTATTCAGCAGATGAAAAAAATCGTCGTCCTCGGCTCGACCGGTTCAATCGGCGTGAGCACCCTCGAGGTGGCCGCCGCCTTCCCCGACGCGCTGCGCGTGGTGGGTCTCGGGGCGCGCAGAAACATCGCGGTGCTCCGTGAGCAGATCGAGCGGTTCCATCCCCTCGTGGTCGCGGTGAGCGACGAGTTGAAAGCGCGGGAGCTGCAGGGCCTGGTCGGCGGCACGGTCGAGGTGCTCGCAGGGGAAGAGGGGATTGCCAGGCTCGCCCGGATGGGGGAGGCCGACACGGTCGTTTCCGCGATCGTGGGAGCGGTTGGCCTCGTCCCGACACTGGAGGCGATCAGGGCTGGCAAGGAGGTCGCCCTTGCCAACAAGGAAGTCCTCGTCTGCGGCGGCGAGATCATAATGAGAGAGGCGTCCGCGCGGGGGGTGGAAATTATGCCCGTTGACAGCGAGCACAGCGCGCTGCACCAGTGCCTGAGGGCGGGGGCGCGCAGCGAGGTGAAACGGCTGATCCTCACGGCGTCGGGCGGTCCGTTCCTGGACTGGTCTCTGGAGGAGATGGGCGGGGCCACCCCTGAGGATGCCCTCAAGCATCCCCGCTGGGAGATGGGGAAGAAGGTGACGATAGATTCCGCCACGATGATGAACAAGGCGCTTGAGATGATCGAGGCGCGGTGGCTCTTCGGCATCCCCCCTGAAAGGATCGACGTCGTGGTGCACCCGGAGAGCGTGGTGCACTCGCTCGTGGAATTCGAGGATGGGTCGGTCATCGCCCAGATGAGCGCGGCCGACATGCGCATCCCGATCCAGTACGCGCTCCTCTATCCGAGGAGGAGTGCCGGACAGTGGGGGTCGCTCGGCATGGACGACCTGAGGGCGTTGCACTTTGAGAAGCCGGATACCCTTCGTTTCCCCGTGCTGGGGCTTGCGAGGAGAGCGATGGAGGTGGGGGGGACGTTGCCGGCCGTCCTGAACGCGGCCAATGAAATCGCGGTTGAGCGCTTTCTTGCGGGAGAAATCCCGTTCACCAGGATCCCGGCGCTGACGGGAGAGGTGATGGGGAAACACATCAGCGTGGATCATCCGTCGCTCGACGAGGTACTCCGCGCTGACGCGTGGGCGCGGCGAGAGACGAGGGGATCGGCATGAACAGCGCGCTCGCGCTTTTTAACTGGAGCTCGGCGCATATCTTCCCGGTCGTCCTGGGCATCGTTGCGCTCGGCGTGGTCGTGTTCCTCCACGAGCTCGGCCACTTCATCGTCGCCAAGCTGCGCGGAATACGGGTGGAGGTCTTCTCCATCGGTTTCCCGCCCAGGATCTGGGGGTTTACAAGGAGGGGGACCGAGTACCGCATCTCCCTGATCCTCGTGGGCGGCTACGTGAAGCTCGCGGGCATGGAGTTCGAGGAGGGGGTCGATCCGCGGAGCATCAGCGATGGCTACTACGCGAGCCCGATCCCGACGAAACTCGCGGTGTGCGCGAGCGGGCCGCTCATGAATTTCCTGAGCGCGTTCCTCATCTATTGTGTGATCTATCTGCACGGTTTCCCGTTCCCCGCGAACGTGGCGGGCACGGTCATCGGGAGCGTCCTCGAGCATTCGCCTGCAGAAAGCGCCGGGCTGAAACCGGGCGATCGCGTCCTCCAAATCAACGGGAGCCCGGTCGAGCGATGGGAAGAGGTGACGAAATCGATCGTCTACTCCACGCTCCCTGCGATTGACGTCGTGTTCGAGAGGGGCGGCGAGCGGCTCTCGAAGAGGATCGTTCCCGAGAGGGATGAAAAGCTCAAACTCAGGCGGATCGGGATACTGCCGCGCGACCTCATATCGGTGGAGGTGGTGAAGGGTTCCGTAGCGGAAGCAGCCGGTGTGAAGGATGGCGATTTTATCACCGGGGCGGGAGGCGAAATAATTTACTCGTGGGAACAGCTGACGAAAATAATCAAATCGCGCGAGGGGGCGGCGGTCGCGATCGAATTGCTGCGGAAGGGGAATCCCGTCACCGTGACGGTTACGCCGCGCTATCACCCGGCGCTCAGATACCCGGCGATCGGCATCAGCCTCAGGCTGGATGTGTCAATGGATGATCTTGCGGCGAACGGCCTGGTGGTTTATCTCCACCGGAACCCCTTCTCACAGGTTGCCGGGAATGTCCGCGAGATGTACCTCACGCTGAGGGGGCTCGTGCTGCGGGCGGTCTCGCCCCGGGGGCTCTCGGGCCCGATCGGCATCGTGGAGATCATGAGCTACTCGGCGCGGGCAGGTCTCCTGCAATTCCTCTACGTGATCGCGTTCATCAGCGTCAACCTCGCCGTGCTCAATCTGCTTCCGGTTCCGGTCCTCGACGGCGGGCATATGCTCATCGCGCTCGTGGAGGCGGTGAGGCGCAGGCCCCTGAGCGTCGCGACAATGACGGTGATGCAAAATATATTCGTCGCCATTTTTATTGCGCTGATGGTGCTGATTTCCGCGAACGACATCATGCGACGGTGGGGAGAGGGCATCTCGCGCCTGGTCTTCGGCGAAAAGGCGGGTGCGCCGGCACCGACACCTGCAAAGAAGCCGTAACGGAGTATGGGCGTGGGGAGTGTCGGTGTTTTAACGGGGGAACCACAGATAAACACAGATGAACACAGATTGTCTTCGTTGAAGTTTAAGGGTTGGGTACTCGATTTTCAGTTTCTAAGCATACGGTTTTATCCGTGTTTATCTGTGTGCATCTGTGTTTAATGTTAAGATGAAAATCACGCGTAAACGAACCAAGCAGATCACTCTCGGCGGAATCGCCATCGGCGGCGGGGCGCCGGTTTCCATCCAGTCGATGACAAAAACCTCTACCGCCGATGTCAGGGCGACGGTGAAGCAGTGCGCGCAGCTCGCCCGCGCGGGGTGCGAGATCATCCGGCTGGCGGTGCCCGACGAAGAGGCCGCCCGCGCCCTCGGGAAGATCAGGCGGGAGGTGACCACGCCGCTCGTCGCTGACATACACTTCAACTACCGCCTCGCGCTCATCGCGATGGAAAAGGGCATGGACGGCATCCGCATCAACCCGGGGAATATCGGCGGAGCGGATCGCATCGCGGAGATCGCGCGGGCCGCCGCGGGGGGGGAAATCCCCATCCGCGTAGGTGTCAACTCCGGTTCGGTTGAGCAATCGATCTTGAAAGATCACGGGAGGCCGACGCCGGAGGCGCTCGCGGAGAGCGCGATCACCTGTGTGAAAAGGATCGAGGATGCGGGGCATAATCTGATAAAAATATCCGTCAAGGCCTCTTCGGTGAGCGACACCATACGGGCCTATGATCTCGTTTCAGAAATGACCGATTATCCGCTCCATGTCGGCGTGACAGAGGCGGGGCCACCCATGATCGCCGCGGTGAGGTCAGCGATCGGCATCGGCCACCTTCTGCTCGAGGGAGTGGGGGACACCATTCGGGTCTCGGTGACGGGCGATCCCGTCCTGGAGGTGGAGATCGGCCGTGAGATTCTCCAGTCGCTCGGGGTGAGGAGCTTCGGTCCCACCCTCGTGTCGTGCCCTACCTGCGGGCGGTGCGAGATTGATGTTGCGGGGATAGTGGGAGAGGTTCAGCGGGCGATTAAGAATGTGAAGGCAAACATCAAAGTCGCAATCATGGGCTGCGCCGTGAACGGCCCCGGCGAAGCGCGCGAGGCGGACGTCGGCCTCGCGGGTGGAAAGCGCTCGGGAGTGATATTCCGCAAGGGGAAGATCGTCCGCAAGGTGCGGGAAAAAGATTTTATGAAGGCGCTCCTTGATGAAATCGGCAAAACCTGAAAGGGTCAGGTCTACTCTTTACTCTTATTAATGGAGCACTTAATTGTTTACTATCGACCAGAATTGTCATTGCGAGTCCCGCTGAGCGGGACGAAGCAATCTCTTGCTCTGCAAGGAGTTTAGATTGCCGCGTCGCTACGATCCTCGCAATGACAATGTAACCTAATTTTGTGCTCTTAGTAATATCGTCACCTCACCTTCAACCATCCCGCCAGCTTCCTCCCCATCGGCCTCCTGTGTCGCTATCCCTGTGTCCGCTGTTTCGCCGTGGATTGAGGCTCCCTCGACATCGTCCACGCCTTGAGGCCGGCCCGGCGGATGGGGATGATGTCTTTCACGCGGAATCCCTGTTTCTCATAAAAAACGACATTCGGCTCCGTATCGGTCACCGTATAGGCGATGATGCCGCGCGCGTCGCAAAGTTCCAGGACGGGCTTGAGGAGCGCTGACCCGATGCCCTGTCCCTGGAAGGCAGGGGCGACCGCGAGCATGGACAGGTAGTAGTTGGGTGTCCTTGGGAACAGCTTCTCAAACTTCCAGAATGATTCCAGCTGCGCCGGTAAATTCCGGCTGATGCCAATGATCTGGATGAATTTCAACAGCCACACGATGCCCTGCCATGCTGTTTGCTTTCTGTCAGGGGGGTGCCACAGGGCCGCTCCATGGAGGGCGGCAGTGGTGAACATGAGATCGTATTGGAGGGCATGCTCAAAATCCAATTTTAGAACGCGCCCCCCCCGTTGCAGCGCCTCTTCATCGTCGCCGAGCATCCACTTCGTGAGCGGCTGGGAGGCAAAGGCCAGCGCGAGCCTCGGCACGAGGACGGGAATGTCCTCTCGCATGACTTTGCGGACGTGGATATCTGCCATGGAGACACCCCGTGATTGGCAATGATCAGTGGCCTGGTGAACTAAGAGTGCCTACATGATATTTCATTCTGCGGCCAATAGAAATGCCAATTGCGAGGGTGTAATGGAAAACGCGATCGGAACGTCCGGGGTGAGTGGCTGTGAACCCGCCGCGGGGAGGAGTGAACGACGGGATTGAGCGGCGCTCCCGCTAAGCGGGACGCGGGAAGGAGCGAACCAAAGGTTCGCGCATTCGCGCCGGCAAGGCGATAGCCCCAAGGAGGCGCCCGCTCGAATCGCTGTGTTAGCCGTCCTGATTTCTGGAAAGATACTCAGCGTCCAATTTATCTTTTTCGCGGCCGGTTGAATGCTTGTTTTTTATGAGATCTTCTTTTGATAAGAAAGGAATTCTCAGGCCTTCAACTTCAATGACCTTTTTTGCCTCATATGCATCCTGGAATCGAACGCCGTCGATATGAGTAATGATGTCGATGCGGCGGGGGGCAATGCCGATCTGGAATATAATGCCATCTTCAGTGAACGTCTGTTCTGAAATATCGGTCAGAGGAGCCCCGAACTCCGTAAGCGAAGCGTAAATTTTACTTGAGTTTTCCGGGGAGGTGTCGACCCATATGTCGAAATCACCGGTTGCGCGAGGGTATCCGTAGGCGCTCATGGCATAGGCCCCGACAACAAGGAAGCGTACTTCATTGCCGAGTAAGATTTGTAACATGTCGCGGTAATCTTCGTTCAACATACTCCGACCCCTTGAGCGACCAAAGCTCAGCCGTCAACTCCCACATGAATGAGATACGTTCCGCAGCAGGAGCGCGGACGAAGCTGTCATCCTCCTTAGAAATCTTTTTCAATGTTGATTGATTGCGAATGACTTTCATGTTTGTATTGTATCACATTTTCAGGGTTTCTGTTATCCATCTAACCCGACTTTCGCAACTGGGGTACATACAAATACCTAACTCATTGGAATGCAACAATCGCACCCCAAAGGTCTGTACTACATTTCGACTTCTCTTTTTGCAGTAATCCGTGGTGGAGGCTGCGCG
>Ga0315291_10010051_pt1 | contig 11598 bp, 10 predicted proteins | sample YL17G12_20_MG_FD_203070 | JGI IMG/M metagenome (GOLD analysis project Ga0315291, IMG submission 203070) | Sediment microbial communities from Yellowstone Lake, YNP, Wyoming, USA - YL17G12_20 | ecosystem: Environmental > Aquatic > Freshwater > Lake > Sediment | place: USA: Wyoming | collected...
TCCCGCCCCCTGGCGGGAGATCCTCCCCCCCTCTTCTCCTCCGAACCTCCTCCCAAGTGGGTTGTTGAGTTCTACCGTCGGACGGGGATCGACCTCTCCCTCCTCTCCCTGACCCAGGAGGTCACTCTTCGGGAGAACCGGGAACGTTCCCTTCTGCCCTTTCAATCAGAGTGGACGGTTCTCTCCCGGGGGGTGTATCGCTGGGAGATGGAGACGCAGCCCATCTTACGAGAAGGACCTCAGAACTCGCCTCCCCCTCTGGAGCTCCTCCTCTTCCGCCAGGGGCAAATCGATACCAGGGCTATGACTTGGGAGAGGGGCAAAGGAGGCCTCTACACCGTCATTCTTGAAAACCCAGAGGAGAGACTCTTCATTCGGGTCAACACGGGGGATCTCCAGGGGCAGAACCTTCTCCTCCGACGCCTCTGTCTCCGTCCGGACTACCTTCTCTCCCTCCTGAGGGGGATGCTCCCTCGGGTCCCATAAGCCTCTCCTCGGCCTCGGCCTTGAGAAGGCCCACTTCCTGGACCAAGGCGGTGACGCTCTCGGTCAGACGGGAAAGGACCACCGAGAAGTGGAACAGCAAAGCGAAGATGGCCATAATGAGCAGGAGGAAAAAGGCCGCCGGAGCGTAGAAGATCCCGGCCCACCGGGCCAAGGTCTCCAACCCCTCCCGCCAGAGGGAGAAGAGGAGGAAGAGGAGGCCGAAGAGAAGCCAAAGAAGGGAGTATTCTTCCCGGAGACGTCTCTTACGGATGCTCTCCACGATGAGGCCCAGGAAGAGCAGGGATCCTAGAAGTGCGAAGATCTGGACACGGGCCACGGTTCACCTCCTCGTCCGCAGGGGTCTTAGGGTTTCCGCCCCCAGGGAGAGCAACACCTTGGCCATGTAGACCAAGGGTACCCACCCCCCCAAGGAAGAGCGTCCCCCCCGGCGTTCCCGCATGACCACCCCTTTCTCCCGGACGGAGAAACCGTGGCGATGAAGGAGGAGCAGGGCCTCCGGCTCTGGGTAGTCCCGGGGATAGTAACGGCTCAGAAACATAAAACTCCTCCGGTTGTAGGCTCTCAGTCCCGATGTAGGATCGGAAACCCTCCGGCCGCAGAGTTTCCCCAGAAAGGCGGCCAGAAGGGAAATCCCCAGATGCCGGAAGGGTGTGGAGAGAAACCCCTCCCCTTCCTTCCGGAGAAAACGGGAGCCCACCACCACGTCGGCCACTCCATCCTGGAGGCTCTCCAGGATGGAGGCTACCTCGGAGGCCGGATGCTGACCGTCTCCGTCGCACTGGACCACTCCATGGTATCCATGCCGGAAAGCGTAGAGAAAACCCGTCTGAACAGCCCCGCCGATCCCCAGATTCCGGGGCAAATCCACCACCCGGGCTCCGGCCTCCCGGGCCCTTTGCCCCGTAGCGTCCCCGGAGCAGTCGTTAACTGCCAGAATATCCCAGAGGGGGTTCCTCTTCCGCAGCTCCTCCACCACTCCGGCCACGCTCTCTTCCTCGTTGAAGGCCGGCACCACCACCAGAACCCGGAAAGACTCCCCACGTTCCATTATTTTATTTTACCACAGTTCCGCCGCTCTCCCAAGAACCACCTTGACCCCTAAAATTTCCGATAGGACGTGAGCCGGAATTCGGGGACATGAACCAACTCTCTTGAATTGGCGTCGTGTCCCTGGAATTCCGGGTACCACCAGAAGTCGGCATCATCTAGGCCGGAGAGTTATCATTGAGGTCCCGGTAAGCAGCTTCCATGAGAATGAAAAAGGCCTGGCCTTCGGTCGCCGTGCCAGGCGCCTCGAACGTCGGCGATCCGCAAACGTCCTGGACGAACCCCATCTGGTCCACCTTGGCCCGGGCCGCTTCCCTCATCTTGTCCGCGCGCGGCCTGTAAGAGACATCGATCCAGCCGCCCTTGATCCCCCTATAGATGGAATAGGCCATGATCTGGGCCAGGTTTGTTTCGACGAACGATTTCGGGTCATCCACGACGTCATGGAAGTATCCGTCGGGGCGCAGATGGGTCAAACAGCCGTCAATGACGTCCTTGATATGGCCTTGAAGCCGCCTTTTTTCGTCCGCCAAGCCTTCCGGCAGGGCGCGCAGAACGCGCGTCATGCCCGCGGCCGCCCAGCCGTTCCCCACGCCCCAGAAGGCCTTGCGGGCGAATCCGTTCAGGCCGTCATCCCAGATGTGAGAGAAGAGCTTCCTCTCCTTGTTCCAGAGGAGCTTGCGGAACCCTTCGATCTGTTTCAGAGCCTCTGCGGGATGTCCGGCGACCGCGAGGTAAGGCGGCGCCATGTACATGGAATCGATCCAGACCTGCGGTTTGTCGTCGATATGGTAGAACGTCCCGTCCTTCGTCTTCGGGGCCTTGTGAAGGAAATAGTCCAACATCCTCTCCGCTCCCGCCTTGAGAACGGGGTCCCCCGTCAGCTTCGCCGCGTAGAGGACAGGCTCGCCGTTCGATCCCGGGTCCGTGACGCCATGATTATCGCAAACCTGGCCGAGCCTGCCGTCGTCAAAGATCCGGATGACGGCCTCTTTGGCCATCAGGATGACCAAATCCGCGTCGCCCCACTCCAACAGGGCCTGGGAGGCCACCCCCTGTTCCCAGGCCTGCCTCTGCATGGTCAGCATCGCGATCCTGACCCTCTCGACGAGCGGGTCGGACCCGGGACCTTTTGTTGTCTGGGACGCTCTCATCAAGGAGGACGTTCCGAGGCCGATACCCGCGGCGCCCCCGTAAGCCAACGTTTTTTTAAAAAAGTCCCTTCTTTCCATCTTTCCTTCCTTCCGTTAGATATTCGGTTCTTTCTCGGCGTCATTATATGGTAACCGCCCGGAAAAGGCGATGGAAGATTCCCGGAGGTGTATCGTATAATACTCGTGGATTTTCCGTGAGAAGCCCGGGACGCAGGGTACGTCCTGTTCCTGATTCTTACTAAAAGGAGAGGGAAATGCCTCGATTCGCCGCAAAGATTATTCCTGTCCTCGCGTATTTCTTGATTATGGGGGCCCGCCATGCGCCCGCCGCCGGCCGACCCGTCCTGGACATTCCATCCAGCGTTTTCAATGTGCGGGACTATGGCGCGACCGGGAGCCGGGAAGGCAGCTCTCAGGCGGCCATCCAGAAGGCCATCGATGCTTGTGCGGCCGCCGGAGGCGGCATGGTCTATGTGCCGCCCGGAAGCTATTCCACCGGCACGCTCCACCTCAGGAGCCATGTTCGGGTCTTTGTGGAAGCCGGCGCCGTCATCTATTCCATCAAGGACAAGGCGGCGTTCGACAAGGACGCCCTGTTTTACGGCGAGGACCTTACAAACGTCAGCCTGGAGGGACGAGGGACGATCGACGGTCAGGGCGCGTACGAGCGTCGGGAGAAGGGCGACTTCCATGACGACTTCATCTATCCCAACCAGCTGGAGATGGAAAAGTTCGGGAAGCCCCTCATCCGCTCCTTCCCCAGGACCGATCAGTTTGGCAAGCTCCTCCTCCTCCTCCGTTCGAAGGATGTCCGGATCACGGGTCTTTCCTTCATCGACTCGCCCTCCTGGACGATGCATCTATACGGGTGTGAGCGTGTCGTTATCGACAGCGTCAATATCCGCTCGAGCCTTCGGGACGGCGTTTGGGCGGACGGAATCGACCCCGACGGCTGCAAGGACCTCCGCATCTCGAACTGCACGATCGAAACCGGAGACGACGCCCTCGTCTTCTATTCCATGAACTGGTTCGGGCCGGCCCTCCCCTGCGAGAACATCACGGTCACTAACTGCCGCCTGTCTTCGGCCTCGGCTGCCATCAAGTTCTGTGACGGCAACATGAACGCCGTCCGGAACGTGACCATCGACAACTGCGTCATCACGAATTCGAACCGCGGCATCGCCGTCATGGATTTCGACGGCGGCGCCGTTGAAAACGTCGTCCTCTCCAACCTGACCATCGACTGCGTCCGGAACGACTGGTTTTGGTGGGGCGACGGCGAACCCTTCCACTTCAACGTCCGGAAGCGGAGCGAAGTCCACAGCAGCGCAAAGAGGGAGGATGATCATCCCGCGGGAAGCGTCCGGAACATCATCATCCGGAACGTCATCGCCCACGGCAAGGGGTCGAGCATCTGCAGCGGACACCCCGAGAATTGGCTCGAAGGGGTGACCATGGATAACGTCAAGCTCTTCATCGCCCATGATCCCGCCGCGGCCTACGATAAGGCCGTCCACGCCCTTGAGTTCCGTTACGCCCGCAACCTCAATCTCAGGAACATAGAGGTCTTCTGGGAGGGGCTTGCGTTTTCGCAATGGAAAAGCGCCCTCAGCCTGCGAGATATCGACGGGTTGATCCTCGAAGGCTTCAGCGGACGGCAGGCCCATATTGGTCCGGGGGCCTCAGTTCCCGCCATAAGCTTCAAGAACGTCCGAGATGCTTTCATACGGGACTGCCGCGCCCAGGAAGGGACAGATACATTTCTGGGTTTTCGGGGAAAGGATACCGAAGATATCGCGCTCGAGGGGAACGATTTTCGGCACGCCGCGGTCGCCTACACGGTCGATAAGGATGCGCGGCCTTACGCGATCCAGGATTCGGGCGGGGTCCTTCCCCGGAAAAAGAGTTGAATTCGACCCCGGGTTTGAATACATTAAGCTTCTATGACAACACCAAAGTCCATTTCTTCGATCCACGAGAAGATACGGGCCCGGTTCCCCCAGCTCGAGCGGGACCAGTTCGGGAACAAACGTGTCTATCTCAACAGCGGCGCCGGCAGTCTGATGGTCGATTCGGCCATGTCTGCCTCCTTTGAAGCCGCCCGGTCGCTAAATCCCATGCCCGGGGCGGTCACCCCCGGGGAGAAGTCCACCGCCGAGTTCCACAGCCGGGTGCGCGGGATCATCGCGGATTTTCTTAATGCCGCGGGCGCTGAGGAGATCAGCTTTCACCTGTCCGCTACCAACGCCCTGTTTAACCTGGCGGTGGCCATGCGCGTTTGGTTCCCGGAGCATGGCAACCTCGTTGTTACCGACCTCGATCACATGGCCAACATCTCTCCTTGGGAGGACGTCTGGGGCCGCGGCGGCGGCTGCGAGGTCCGGCGGGCCCGGGTCACCCCTGAAGGGACCCTGGACATCGACAATCTCCTTTCCCTGGTTGATCGCGAGACCGGGATCGTCGCTGTGACCATGGCCTCCAATGCGTTTGGATCGATCGTGCCCCTCAAGAAACTTATCGGCCTCATTCGGCGAAGGTCTCCGGCCTTGGTCTGTGTCGACGCCGTCCATCATGCTTTGCACGGGCCCATCGACGTCCGCGGGATGGACGTCGACGCCCTCGTTTTTTCCGGATACAAGATCTTCGGCCCCATGCTGGGGGTCCTTTACGGGAAGAAGGCGCTCCTCGACAAGCTCGAACCCTACCGCGTCGAAACGAATAAGAACGAAACACCCTTCAAATACGAGCAGGGCATGCTTAACAATTTCAATCTAGCCGGTCTCGAGGCCGCTCTGGATTACCTGCTTTGGTTGGAGGCTGAGCTCTTCGGCACGTCCTCCGGAGCCGGCGCCCGCCACCCGCGCTTTCAGCGGGTCATGGAGGCCATCGAGGACTACGAGCGCGGCCTCAGCCGGGTCGTGCTGGAAGGATTCAGGCGCTTCGATCCCAACCGATTCCGGTGCTATGGCCTGACCGACCCATCGCGCTGCGAGGAACGTGACCCGACGTTCGCCTTCGAGGTCGATGGCCTCGCGCCTGCCGACGTCAAGCGCCGGCTTTGGGAAGAAAGCGCCGTCCAGATCGCCGACGGCAATCACTATTCCGCAGCGGTCTTCCGCCACCTCGGGAGGCCCGCCCTCTGCCGGGCCAGCTTCGCTCATTACGACGATGCTGCAACGGCCCGGACCTTCCTGGAAGCGCTGGGACGCCTTATCGAAGGGAAATCATGAAGAACGCAAGAGCTAAATTGGATATCGGCCCGGGGCTGAGGTATAATCTTTTTCTTTGAATATCATCATAAAGGAGACTTTTCATGGCTAAGTTTGAAGGCGTGAAATGGATGCCGAAGCAGATGCGCTACCTCCTTCCCAACAAGCAGTTCGAGATCTTCGAGTCCGAAGCGAAGGTGTTCGCACTTTCCCGGTCCGTCATGTATGCCATGTTCCTCTGTTTCGAAGGCATCCGTTTCTATTGTAAGAAGAACCCCAAGGGGCAGATCGAGGTGACCTTCCTTAACTGGTACAAGAACCTCGAACGGCTGCGCAGGGGCATCGCCTTTAACCTCGGCAAGGATCAGCAGGGCTGGGTCCCGTCATCCGAGGAGCTTGAGAACATCTTCATCCATCAATATTTCAAGGACCCGGACATCCGGCCTTTCCTCGAGGAGATGGCCGCGCTCGACGCCCAGGGTTATCTGAGGCCTTTCACGGTCGATGAGGAACATTCCATGGGGGTCACCTTCCCCAGCCAGCCCGCCATCCGAGCGCTCGCCTGCCGTTACGATCAATATCTCGGCGAACCGTTCTGCGGCGTCGTCATCCCCCACCTTGTCCGAGCCTTTGGGGTCAACGGGACCGGCTGTCTCAAGCTCGGCATCAACTACCTGATGAGCGTCAAAGCCATCGACGAAGCCAGGAAAATCACCCCCGAGGCGGCCGCGGCCCTCTTCCTGGACGATAACCCACGCGGAAACCTCGAGGACCGACACATCACGGAATGGGACTCCTCCTGCTGTCTTTTCGCCCTCCGCGACGGTTCCGTCATCAAGATCCCGGAGAGCAACCTCATCCTTCCGTCGGTGACCATCCAGGGTATGGTGGCCGTCCTCAGGGAAATGGGGGTCCCCGTCCTCGAACGGCATATCGCCTACCGGGAACTCCTGGAGAAGGTCCGGTCGAAAGAACTCATTACGGCTTGCAGCATCGGGACGGCCGGTATCCTGAACAGGTGTGCCAAGCTCGTCCTGGTCGATGGCGACCTCAAGATCGTCGCTATCCACATCCCTGATGAAGGACACCCGCTTTACAAGAAGCTCAGGGAAGCCCGGAGCCATTATTGGGACATCTATAAGGAAAAGGCCCAGCTCCCGGCCGGAATGAATCTTTATAAATACGTTCTTTGATCCGAGTCAGAATTCACGGGAGAACATTCCCCAGAACTTGTCCCCGAGCTCCAGATATTTCTGGACCGCGGCCCGCGCGAAATCACTGGTGTACTTGGTCAGGTACTGATTGACCGTGAACGGTTCCATGTCCGGGGTCTTGCTGTTCGTGATCTCCAGGATTTTTTTTTCGAGGAGCGGCAGATCTGCGAAGGCCTTGTTCTCGAATTCCAAGATCGTGTCCTCTATGATCTTTTTCGTGTCGCCCCAGCGGATGGTCGACAGGCGGTTCGCCCTCCGGAAAGCCCAGGCCGCGGAATCCAACCGGAACTTATGCTGGGCACAGACCTCGAAGCTTGGGGGGAGCTCCGTCACGCCGGCAAAAATCGGGATGCGCACGCTTTCGGCCGGGTTGTCAAACGCGAACCAGCAGATGGCGCCGACCGACGGCGGCAGCCAGCTCCGCAGCTGGAGAACGGTGGCGTAGGAACAGGCCGAGATGGCGATCGGCCGGGCCGGCTCGATCGTCCCAGGCTTGAGGGTGTTAAGGAGCATCATCAGCTCCCGGGACATCCAGGGGTTGGCGACGGGGCTTTTAATCATCTCCCGGCTGTCGCGTCCCTTGGGAATCATGAGGTTCTTGGTCATGTCGAGATCGGTCCCGGCGTAGGTCTCACGGTAGATCCTCAAGACGTCTCGGACGGAGAGTTTCTGGTCCGGCTTGACGGAGAACGGCAGTTCGGCCGCGTCCTTATCCAGCTTGAGAGACGGCGCCAGGGTGTTCAGCACATAATATTCACGGACCGAAAAAGGCTTCCGGCCGTTGTAGACTTCCCAGAACTTGAAGGGCTTGCCGCTTTTCGGGTCCCACCAGCCCATGTCCTGGGCCACCTGGAAGACGTTGTCCGAGGCCATGAAGCGGTCGGGGTCCTTGAGGTCGATCGCTCCGATGCGCGGGATATTGGCCGAGATCCCGACGTGGTCGTCCGGAATGCGGACGGCAGCCCAGACTCCACCCTTCTCAAGGGGACCCGCCCCGAAGATCTCGAAATGCCAGACTTCCTTGGCATCGGCGATGGTGATGCATTCGCCGTAATCGCCATAGCCGTATTTCTTGACGAGTTCCCCGGCCAGACGGATGGCTTCACGGGCCGTTCGGCATCGCTCGAGGACGAGCCGCTCGATCTCCTCGATCATGAACATGCCGTCGGGATTATACAGTTCTTCCCTTCCCATGATCGTCGTCTCGCCGATAGCCACGCCTTGTTCGTTCAAACAGGGATAGGCTGTATTGAGGAAGGCGAAGGTCTCGGGGACTTGGGGGACCTCTCCGGTCTGGGTCAAGGCTCGGACGTCCGTCGAGGTCTCGGTGTGCATCTTTCCGGAATAGATCCTGTTCACGGCGTTGGCGCCATACTTGGCCCGTGGAACGACATTGAGCCACATCCGGTAATTGCCGTCGCAAGTGTGGCAGGTGATGACCGAGCCGTCCGCGGAAGCCAGACGGCCGACCTGGATGCTTGTGCAGCTATCGGATTCTCCGGGCCAGGCCGCTGGAGCGGGACGCCAATCCGGCGATCGGGCGGGAATGGCGAAAGAACAGGCGACGATGACGGCAACGAACAGCGCCAACCGGACAGTGATCCACTTGGGGAAGGACATCTTCATAAAGGGACTCCTCTTCATTATTCCCCCAGATTATTAATGCCCGAGGCGGATCTGTCAAGAAAAAAACCACGGATACGCTTCGTCATTATTCCAAAAGGCCCATCTTTCGCAGGGTCTGATCCCCTCTGTCCCCTTGGGGCGCGTCCTCCGGCAGATAGAGCATGACCCCGCTTTTGACCGGCCGGATGACCAGCCTTCCCTCTTTCCCAAACCCGTTCGTCACCTGTACCGGGTCATCCCCCTCGTAATACTTCCTGAAGGCCTCATTAAAGCCGCTGTAAACGGAGTGGATCCCTTTGAAATTCCCGTTTCTCAACGTAACGATGGCCAGTCTGACGAATTCCTCATGAGATAGTTTCTTGGTCATGTCTCTCCTCCATGAAGTTATCGGCGGTCGGCCGCCCGTTACGAGAGACGCATCGTCGGGGCTGATTTTCTCAGGCGGGAGATATCCGGATCATGGGGCGGATCGTGGGTCCTCCAGGCGTGAATAGAACTCCCTCGGCCGAAGCTCCGCGAACCTGTCGCCGGAAAAAGCCAGGTGCCTCCGGATGTCGACACAGAGGTGGCATTTCGATACATAACCGCGCGCCTTCGGAAGGTAGCCGAAATCTCCGACCGCGAGGTCATGGAGCTCTTTGATGTCGGTAAGGAGGGCCGCAAGGACCGGACGCTCGTCCGGATCCACCTCGCAATCGCCGTTCGAAAGGCGGTCCAATGAACTTAACGCGATCCCGCCGCAATATCCGGTTATATAATTCCCGTAATTGTCGAAATAAGCGCGACGGGGGTCGAGAAGCTCCGCCCGGCAGTCCTGTCCGAAGAACGCGGCGGCGGGCTGTTTTCTAAAGAGGTCGGGCGCGTATGCCGCCCGTCCCATCGGAAGGAGTTCGGCTTGGGACAGCCCATCCCTTCCCCTGGCAAGGTACTCACGAAAGGTCATCTTCCCGGTGATCCCGAGCCTGAGGAACTGGTAGAAATAATGTTCCTGATAAACGATGCAGGACTTTCCAAAAACCTCCCGGCCATAACGGACGGCCCTGGCCGTCCTCTCGAACGGCACCTCCTCAGCGATGAACGGGTTGACGCTGACGAGCGCGCCTTTAAGTCCGGCCTCCTTGAGATCGAGAAAGTTGTATTTGGCCGTCAAATCGTCCTTGCACCAGAAGCCGTTCGTTTCGACAAAGGTCGAAGGGATACCCAATGCCGCCGCCTGGCGCGCCGCCTTGATGAGCAGATCGAAGTTCAGGAAGGGCTCGCCTCCCGTAAAGCGGAGGCCCTGGTTGATACCGACCCCCTCGGGGCCGTCGGGGGCCGGGGCAATCCGTCCTGCCAAGAAGTCCAACGTCCTTTTCAGCAGGTCTTCGGACATCCAATCGGCTTTCCAGGCGGGCGAGCCGGCGAACATGCAGTGCCGGCAGGAGCTCGTACACTTGTAGGATAAGATGATACCGGCTGAAACCGGCTCCGGAACGGCGATCTTGCGACCCATGGAGGCAGCGGTCACATCTTCCAGGTTCCGGCGACGATGAGGTTCGTCCCAGTGACGGCGGCGGCCTCGTCAGAAGCCAGGTAGGCAACGGCCTCGGCGACATCGCGAAACGTCCCGATCGCAGCCGGCGGGACCTTGCCGGCTGGAAACGCGCCGCCTTCCAGGAGCCCCGGCGAAACCATGTTGATCGTAATCCCGTTAGCGACCTCGGAGACGGCCGCCGTGCGGGTCAGGATGAGGAGCCCGGTCTTGGCTGCGGCGTAGGCCGTAATGGATGGAAAGGAACCCAATTGCTCGGCCCGGCTGTAACCGATGTTGATGACCCTCCCCCATTTTCTTTCCCTCATCCCAGGCAGGGCGGCTTTGAGACAGAAAAAGGAGCTCTCAAGGACCTCCCGGAACATCCTGTCCCAATCCCCGCCATCGAGCTCATGCCACGGCTTGACCAGGAAGGGGCCGACGGTATTGATCAGGATATCGAGCCTGCCGAACGTGTTTTCAACCTTCCGAACCAGCTCGGCGGCCTGATTTTCATCCGTAAGGTCGGCGGCAAAGACGGCGCTTCGTATCCCTTTTTGTCGGATCTCAGATGACGTCTCCTCCGCGTCCTTCCTGGAATGAAGGTAATGGACGGCCACGGCCCCAGCTTCGTCCGCCAACTTAATGGCGATCTTCCGGCCCATTCCTTTGGCCGCTCCCGTGACGAGGGCGATCCTTCCGGTATTCATGAGTTCCCCCTGGCCTTGCCTCCTTCCGGGCCGATGGCAAGGGTGATATTATTTCAGTTTTCCGATCACGGACTCAACGGCGTCCAGGATCTCGCCCGATTTCACGACTTCCTTGAGCTTGTTGATGTCGTTATAGAGAGGCCGGTCCTCCTCGAGGCGGGCGACGTGCTTCCGGATGACGTCGTAGGCCGCCTGGATCCCCCGGCTCGGTTCGACCGGCTTGCGGAAGTCGATGGCCTGGGCTCCCGCCATGAACTCGATGGCCAGGACGGCTTGGGCATTGTCCAGGATCTGCCGCGTCTTGAGGGTCGTTGTCATTCCCATGCTGACGAAATCCTCCTGGTCCGCGGCCGCCGGAATGGAACCCGTGGCCGCCGGAGTAGATAAGACCCTGTTTTCGCAGACAAGAGCGCCCGCCGTGTATTGGGTGAGCATCAATCCCGAGAACATGCCCGCCCCCTTGGTCAAAAAAGCGGGCAGGCCGGCGCTGAGGTGGGGATTCAGGAGCCTGTTGAGCCGGCGCTCGGAGAGCACGGCCACGGTGGTCACGGCCATGCCCATGAGCTCGAGGGCGAAGGCCATCGGGACCCCCTGGAAGTTGGCGCCGGTCAGGACGATCTG
>Ga0315291_10010052_pt1 | contig 11597 bp, 11 predicted proteins | sample YL17G12_20_MG_FD_203070 | JGI IMG/M metagenome (GOLD analysis project Ga0315291, IMG submission 203070) | Sediment microbial communities from Yellowstone Lake, YNP, Wyoming, USA - YL17G12_20 | ecosystem: Environmental > Aquatic > Freshwater > Lake > Sediment | place: USA: Wyoming | collected...
AGATGGAAGGGAAACCCGTTTTCTAAATCACCTGCCGCTGAGCCTCCAGCGGTTGGGTGAGTGAAGGAGGAGCGACCGTGTTTGAACCCAAAATCAAGCTCTCCAAGGAGCTGTATGCGCGGGTGAAGAAGTTTGCGGAGCTGGCGGGTTATTCGTCGGTGGACGAGTTTGTGGCGCACGCCCTGGAAAAGGAAGTGAAAGCGCTGGAGGGATCGGACTCGGAAGAGGAGATCAAGAAGAAGCTGCAGGGGCTGGGTTACATTTCCTGAAGGGTGAAGGGTGAAGGGTGAAGGATAAGAGATGATCGCGGTGGTGACTTATATCCAGCGGGCGATTGACCTGGCCATGAATCCCTTGGACCGGCTCGGGCCGGCCTGGGGGATTATCGTCAGCTCGGCGGTGGTGACCGCGCTGGGGCTGGTCATCTACAAATACACCTCGAACCAGGACGGGATCAAGCAGGCCAAGGAAAAGATCAAGGGCCATTTCTTCGAGGTCTGGCTCTACATTGACGACCTCAGCCTGATCGCTCGGGCCCAGGGCGGGATCTTCAAGCAAGGCGGCCGCTACCTCGCCTATGCGCTGGTGCCGCTCCTGGTCATGCTGGCGCCGGTGATGCTGATCCTGATCAACCTGGAATTCCGCTATGACTATCGGCCGTTCCGGCCCGGGGACGAGTTTTTGGTGAAGGTCCAACTGAAGGGTTCGGCCGTGGCCCAGCTCAACAACCTGAAGCTCACGTTGCCCGACGGCGTCGCTTTGGCCGCCGGGCCGGTGCGGATTTCCTTTCGCGACCCCTTGCGCCGGGATGCGGACCGGATCGAGAGCGACTGGCGGCTGCGGGTGGAGAAAGAAGGCACCCTGCCGCTCCGCTTCAAGCTGGGAGAGAGCTTGGCCGCGGAACAGCCGCTTTATGCGGAAGCCAATGGCCGGCCGCGGCTCGACCCGGTGCGCTCCGCCGACTTCGCCACCGCGCTCTGGTATCCGCCCCTCATGGCCTTGCCGGCCTCTTCGCCCGTCCAGGAGATCAGGGTGGACTATCCCCAGGCCGATGTCTCTTTTTTCGGCTGGGAGACCTGGTGGGTGTGGCCGTTCCTGCTGGTGATGCTGGTCGCCGCGTTTTTATTGCGCGGCCTGATCGGCGTCGAGTTCTAGTTATGGGGACACCATACTTATCTTGGCCGAATTAAGTATGGTGTCCCTTTAATTAAATTCCCAGGAGCCGCTTGGCCAGCTCCATTTTCCCCTCAAGGTCGCCCTGCCGTCCGATCATGATCCGCTGGGCGGCGGGCGGACCGGCGCCGTGCATGGACTCAATCAGATAGGCCACCGCCCCCGCGCCAGCCACCAGGTTCTCGATCAGCCGGAGCACCTTCATCCGCGCCTCCACCTCCGCGACCGGCGCGGCCGCCAGATACTTGCGGAGCAGCGGTCCGGCGGAGGGGTCGGAGAGGTCGGCCACGGGAGGCATGGTCCCCAGAAGCCCGCCGGCGATATCCGTGGCCAGGCGCGCCAGCTCATAGGGGAAGCGGGTGACATTCAGTTTGCAGACGTTGGCAAGGAGCAGGTTGATTTCGTAGTTACCGGCCGCGGTGGGGTGGCCGAGGGCGGAGCAGGCGATCCCGCAGGCGAACATGGTCTCGTTGAGGTGGATCATCTCGACCAGCTTGTCCTTGATGTGGGAGGCTTGGTCGGTCCCGTTCAGGCGCGCGATCAGGGCGGAGGCGCCGATGAGCACGTCGCCCACTCCCACCTTGCACCCGCCGTAACTCTGGCGGTGATAGCCGGCGAAACGCTCGACCAGTTTTCCCGACTGGTCCGTCTCCCCGCACAAGAACACCCTTTCCTCAGGCACGAACACGTCTTCAAAGACGGTCATCACTTCCTGACCGCCGAACTCCGGGTTGCCCACGTCCAGCCGGCCCGGCTCGAGCTTGCGGGTATCGCTTACCTGGCGGCCGTAGAAGTGGCGGACCCCCGGGGCGTTGGTCGGGACCGCAAAGCACACCGCCCAGTCCTCCTCCCCCGGCCGCATCGCCACTGTGGGCATGACCAGAACCTCATGCGAGTTCAGCATTCCGGTCTGGTGGAGTTTGGCCCCCCGCACCACGATCCCGCCCGGCCGGCGGTCCACCACCCGGAGATACAGGTCCGGGTCTGCCTGGTCCTTGGGCCGCTTCGAGCGGTCGCCCTTGGGGTCGGTCATGGCGCCGTCCACCACCAGGTCATGCTTCTGGATCATCGCCCAGTACTCGCGGAAGCGGCCGTGGTAGCGGGTGCCGTGGCCGGCGTCGCATTCGTAGGTTACTGAAAAGACGGCGTTGGCCGCGTCCATGCCCACACAGCGCTGGAAGCAGCAGCCGGTAACGTTGCCGCACAGCCGCTGCATCTGGACCTTCTTGACCAGGTCCTCGGCGCTTTGATGGAGATGGGTGAAGCGGTTGATCGGTTCCCCGGTGAGGCTGGATTCGGCGGTGAGCAGGTCCTTGGCCTCCGGACTCTGCGCCAAGTCATAAGTCGCGGCCACCGCCCGGGCCGAGGGCGCGACCAGCGGGTGTCCCGGCAAATCCTTTGTCGGTTGGCCGTGGACCATGGCGCAAAGCCCCAGCTCGCGCAGAGACTTCAGATATTCCTCGCCGGTTTTTAAGGCCATGGCTCCCCTCCGGGAACAACATCTTTATCTCGGCATCCCCCAACCGAATTAAGTATGGTGTCCCCCTTTTTATTCCGGCGGGTTATCCTGGGCCGGGGGCTCGGAAGCCGATTCCGGAGTTGACTCCGGGGCCGCCTCGGTGCTCGGATGGCCGGGCGGCAAGTCGGTGGGTTGTCCCACTCCCATCTGCTTGGCCGCGTCGGAATAGGTGATGGCGGCCGCCCCCTTGAGCTCGGTCAGGTAATTTTCAAACGCGCCCCGCTCTTTCTGCTGCTGCATCTGCTTGCGGATCTGATCTTTCACTTCCGCCAGCGGCGGCAGACCGGCCGGCTTTTGGTCCGTCTTCTTGATGAGGTGATAGCCGAACTGGGTCTCGACCACGCCGCTCAACTGGCCCACCTTCAGCGCGAAGACGGCGTCTTCAAACGGCTTGACCATCTGGCCCCGGGGGAAATAGCCGAGGTCGCCCCCTTGCTGCTTGCTGGGGCAAGTGGAGTATTGCTTGGCCAGCTCCGCGAAAGCGCCGCCCTTTTTCAGTTGGGCGAGGATATCTTCGGCCTGCTTTTTCTTGGCGGCCTTGGTCTCGTCCGTGTCCTTTTCATCGAACCCGATCAGAATATGGCTGGCCCGAATCGTCTCGGGATTGGTCAGCATCTCCGGATGGCTTTCGTAAAATTTCTGGACGTCCTCGTCGGTCACCGCGCCCTCCTGCCGGGTATGGAGGGTCACCAGTTTCTGCATCATCATCCCCTCCGCGATTTCCTGGCGCAGCTTGGCTTCATCCAGGCCCAGCTCTTTCAGCCTCTGGGCAAAGGCTTCCGGCGAGGGGAATCCCTGCCGGATCTCGTTCATTTCTTTCTCCACCTCCTCCAGGGAAGCGGCAATGTTTTCTTTGACCGCCACCTGCTTAAGCAGGGTCTGGGTGATCAGTGATTTCAGCGCCATCGGCTCCAGCATGGCATGGGATTGACTCTGACTCTCGGGGGTGTCGGGAATTCCCCGTTGCCGGGCAATCAAGTCCGCCTGGTGATCCATCTGGTTGCGGGTAATCCCGGTTCCGTTCACCGTGACCAGGACCTCGCTGGTATCGGCTTCCCCGGTTTTCGTCCCGGACTCGGATGTCGAGCGGGGCGGCGCCAGGTAATGGACGCCCACAACGGCCGCGACAATTCCCACGACCAGCAACAGAGCCAGGACCACGATCGCCTTTTTCATGATTCACTCCTTGGGTGAGAGTTAAAACACAATCCCGCGTCTCGGGCAGGAAAAAGCCGGAGATGGATTGGGTTTGCCAATGGGCAAGAAAAAAGACGTCTTACGGACCTCATTAATTATTTATATGCCATTTCGCCCTGGCTGTCAAATGGCCGGCCCGGTTCCGAAAACCCGGCAGCGGCCCAGTTCCTGGAGCGGGCAAGAGCCGCAATCCGGCCGGCTCCGGCAATAGCGGTTGCCCAGCGCCACCACCTGGGCGTGGAAGTCATTGAACAGGGCGATCTCTTTAGGCAAGCGCCGGACGAAAAAGTTCTGCAGTTCCTGGTAGCCGGCGTGGGCCGGGGTCAAGCCCAGCCGGGCAAAGACCCGGCGGGTGTAGGCGTCCACCACAAAGACCGGCTTTTCCAGCGCGTAAAGCAAAATCGAGTCCGCGGTCTCGGGTCCGATGCCCCAGATCGAAAGCAGTTCCTCCCGGAGCTTCCCGGTCTCCGCCCTCCGCATCCGGCCGACGGAGCCGCGATAAGGCGCGGCCAGGAAAAAGCGCAGGAAGGCCCGCAGCTTCTTCTCCTTCTGATTGAAGTAGCCCGAGGGCCGGATCAAGCGCCTCAGTTTTGCGGGCGAGAGCTTGATCAGCACCGAAGGCCTGAGCGGCCCCTCGGCTTTCAGGTTCGCGATTGCCTTCTCCACGTTGGCCCAGGCCGTGTTCTGGGTGAGGATAGCGCCGACCATCACCTCGAACGGCGTCTGGGCCGGCCACCAGCGCCGGGGCCCGAAGTGCGCCAGCAAGCGGCGGTAGATGTCCAGGAGCAGCTCCCGCTCCTGAGCCAAGTTTTCCTTCCGGCCCTTCATTTTGACCGCATCTAACTCCTATGGTAGTTTAACACGGTAGGGGCGGTTCGCGAACCGCCCCTACACCTCGAACCATGAAACGAACCCTCTTCCCAGTCGCCATCCTCACCGTCCTCTACCTCGCCGCCCTGGCCCTGTGGCCGGAGGCGCTGAACCATAACTCCGAATACCAATGGCCGGTCCTGCATCATGGGATTGCGAAAAAAATAATTCCAGCCAGCTTCGCCATCCTGGCGATAATTGTGATTTTAGTTCGGCTTTACCAAAAATTGGACTGGCAGAACCTTTCTTCGCGCACCCGAACCTCCCTCGCCTTTCTAATCCTGCTCACTTCGCTTGGCCTGCAAATCATTCCTATGACTGTGCATCGCATGGGACTTCTGGAGTTTCCCCTTCGCATTTATCTTCCGGATCACACTTCGTATTTTACCGATGCGATCCAATTTCAGGAAAAACAATTATTCGAAGATTTTCCCAAGCTCGTGACACAACTCCATACCCATTCGCGCACTCATCCCCCAGGAGCAATTCAGTTCTTTCATAGCTTGATCCGTGTTACCCAGGATCTGCCCGGCTTTGTCCAATGGTATAACCGAACGATCCCAAGGAGCCAGGAGGCGGCGGAACGCTTTCATCTTTCCTTTGACGAAGTCGCCGCCGGTGGCCTGGCAGCCGCGCTGATCATTCTGATGGCGGCAGGAACTGTGATTTTTTGTTTATGGTCAGGAAACCTACTCCAAATCGAGAATAGGGCGGTCTGGCTCGGAGCATGCCTTTTCTTATTTACCCCTACTTTTTCGAATAAATCACCGGTTCTTGACCAATATTCTTCTTTTCTATTTCTGTTTGGGGCGGCCTATTTTCTCTGGGGACTAAAAAGAAAGAGCCTTTGGCCAGGACTTTTATGCGGCTTCTTCTTATCTAGTGGCTTATGGTGGAGTTATTCTTTCTTGGCCGCCCCTCCTCTTTGTTTGTTGCTCGCGGCCGCTTGGATGAAAAAAAATCCCTCTTCCCGGCCCTTCCTCTATCTGGGGCTTTTTCTCATTGCCTTAATCGTTATGCCTCTCGCCGCCTGGATCTCTGGCGCAGATCCTGCCGCGATTTATAAGGCCAACCTGGCTGGCTGGTATTTCAACAACACCGTCTCCGGCCGCATTCACATGTGGAAGTGGATCTTGTTCAACCCGTATGAGTTCTTTGCCTGGCTGGGAGTGCCCATTTTCCTTTTCTTCGCGCTCGCGGTCGGGCGGGAAGTGAAGAAAGCCTGGCGCAAACAATGGGACCGGATTGATCCCTTCACCTGGGCCATCGTGCTCTTCGGGATCGCCCTCGACCTCTCCGGCCGGGTCTGCTACGAGTCGCCCCGCCTGGCCTGGTTCTACGCGCCTTTGGTCTGCCTGGTCGCGGCCAAGGGCTTCACCGAAACCCAAGGCTCGAACCGCGCCTGGCCGCTGGCCATAGTTCTTGTCTTACAGGCTGCTACTGTGCTCGTCTTTAGAATGCTTTTTTAGTCTTGATAGTGGCACAGGTTTTCAATGAGTGGCACAGGTTTTCAACCTGTGCCCTTAGAAATTACTTCCCCGTCCAGGCATGAACTAATCCCAGCGAGATCTCCGGCACATAGGTAATCAACATCAGCGCCGCGAGCATGGCCAGCCAAAAGGGCCAGATGGTCCTGGCCACCCGCTCCATCTTGATCTTGCCCACCGCGCAGCCCACAAAGAGCACGCTCCCCACCGGCGGGGTGGTGAGGCCGATGCCGAGGTTGGCGATCATGATCATGCCGAAGTGCACCGGGTCCACCCCCACCTTCATCACCACCGGCAAGAGGATCGGAGTGAGAATGATGATGAGCGGCGCCATGTCCATAATCATGCCCAAGGCCAGCAGGAGCAGGTTGATGAGGAGCAGGAGCAGGTATTTGTTGCCGGTGATGGAAAGGAAAAACGCGGTGACGGCCTCGGGCACGTGCAGCCGGGTGAGACAGTAGCCGAAGGCGGTGGCGTTGCCGATCAGGAACATGACCATGGCCGTGGTCTTGAGGGTCGAGATCACGACCTCGCTGTAATCGCGCCAGGAAGTGTCGCGGAACCACCAGGCGAAGAGCACGAAGTTGACGAGCAGAGCCCAGAGCACGGCGATCACGGATGACTCGACCGCGGTGAACCACCCGAGCATGATTCCGCCCAGGATGATCAAGGGCGTGAACAGCGGCAGGACGGCCTCCACGATCAGGCGCAGCACCCGGGTAATCCCTCCAGTCCCTGCCCGGCGCTGGAGGCGGAAGGCCAGGAATCCGATCCAGGCCAGCATCACCGCCAGGCCCCCGAGCCGGGGCAGCCAGTTGAAGTGGATGCCGGCCAGGACCGCGGCGCCGAGAAGCAGCGATCCGCCGAACTCGAAGAGCGCTTGGGCAACGGGAATGGAAGATTCGCGGGGATAGCCCCGGCGCACGGCGAGGATCACCGCGACCGCGATCAGGAAAAGGCCGATGAGGATCCCCGGCACCACCCCGGCGATAAAGAGCGCCTCGATGGTGGCGATGCCGCCCGCGGCCAGGGAATAGATGATGGCGTTGTGGCTGGGCGGGATGAGCAGGCCCTGGGTCGAGCCGGTGATGGTGACGTTGACCGCGTATTCCCGGTCGCAGCCGGCCTCGACCATGGGCTCGATCAGGACGCCGCCGATGGCGCTGGTGGCGGCCACCGCGGAGCCGGAGGTGGTGCCGAAGAACATGCTCGCGAGCACGTTGACCACCCCCAGCCCGCCCGGCATCCAGCCCACGAACAGCTGGGCGAAGTCAATCAGCTTTTTGGCCATGCTGCCCCGGGACATGATGGCGCCGGCCATGATGAAGAAGGGGATGGCCATGAGCGAGACTTTGTTCATGCCGGCGAAGATCAGTTGCGGGGCTACCACCGGGTTGACGCCGAGGGCGAGCAGGGTGGCGAGGGAGGAGAGGCCGAGGGCAAAGGAGATGGGCACGCGGAGGGCGATGAGGGCGAGGAAGCTGCCGAGGAGCAGGTAGGTTTCGGGTCTCATGGCTGCTTTGCCTTCTCGTAAAAGTCAAGGAAGAGGATTTCGAGACCGGCCGCGGCTAAAAGCGCGCCGGCTACCGGGATCGGGAGGTAGGCGATCCCGACCGGCAGGCTGGTGCCGGGCAGGCTTTGGTTAAGGAACTCGCTCACCAGGACGACGCCGGCGATCGTCAGGAAGAGGGAGAAGCCGAGGACGAGCAGGTCCGCGGCCAGGGTCACGGCCCGGCGCGCGGATGGGGGCAGAGCATTGGCCACGAACTCGAGCGCGATGTGGCCGCGCTCGCGGAGCAGATCCGCGGAGCTGAGGAAGCCGATCCAGACCATGAAGAGCAGGGTCAGCTCCTTGGACCAGGCGGGGGTGTGGCGGGTGATCTCGCGGAGCGCGATCTCGTAGGCCTGGATGGCGACCATCAGGGTGAGGAGGATTCCGGTCAGCCAGCGGGCCGTCTTGAAGACCGGGTTCAGAATTCTCGTTATCAGTTTCATTTTTGCACTGGAGCTATTCGCTTTCCGCTCGGACAGTGGGGGCGGGTTTAAAACCCGCCTTCACTTAAGGCACGGCCCGGATGCGCTCGACCAGGGCGCGCAGTTTCGGGTCGGTCAGGACCTGGTCGAACAAAGGCCGCATCGCCTCTTCAAAGGGCCGGCGGTCGGGGATGGCGTTGACCCGGGCGCCGTTGGCCTCGACGTCACGCCGGGCTTTTTCTTCCAGCGCGGACCAGAGTTTTCGCTGCGCCGGCACCGAGGCCCGGGCGGCTTCCTTGATCAGCGCTCGCTCTTCCGGCGAGAGCCGGGCCCAGGTGCGCTGGCTCATCAGCACGATCTCGGGCACCCGGCTGTGTTCGTCCAGGCTGTAATACCTGGCTACCTGGTAGTGGCCGGTGTATTCGTAGCTCGGCCAGTTGTTCTCGGCCCCGTCAATCACGCCGGTGGCCAGGGAGGAATACACCTCCCCGAAGGCCATGGGCGTGGGCGAGCCGCCGAGCGCCTTGACCATCCCGACCATGATCGCCGATTCCTGCACCCGAATCTTCAAGCCGACCAGGTCCGCCGGTTTCAAGATCGGGTGGACGCGGTTGTAAAAATTGCGCGCGCCCGAATCGTAAAAGCAAAGCCCGACCAGGTTGTAGCGGCCCAAGGATCCGAGAAGCTCTTCGCCGATCTCGCCGTCCAGCACCCGGCGCATGTGCTCCTCGTCCCGAAAGAGATAGGGCAACACCAGCACGCCCAGTTCCGGGCTGATCTGCGCCACCGGGCTGACGTTGACCCGGTTGATGTCCAGGATTCCCAACTGGGTCTGCTCGATGGTAACCTTTTCCTCGCCGAGCACGCTGTCGGCAAAGATGTCCAGGGAGAGCCGGCCCCCGGATTTTTCGGTCAGGTAGCGGTTCATGGCCACCAGACCCTGGGTGGTGGGGTATTCCAGGGGGTGGTCGTCCGCGGCCAGCAGCACCTTGGCCGAGGACCCGGACCCGCCGTGACAGGAGGCCAATAACCAAAATAAAAAGGCCGAGAAAAGGGGAAGCCATCCCTTGGGCATGATGGAAGGTTATCCGGTGCGGACCGAGAGGGTGAAATTGCTTTTCCCGATGGTGATGAGGTCGCCGTGGTGGAGCTTGACCGCGCTGACCAGCCGCTCATTGACCCGCGTCCCGTTCTTGGAGGCCAGGTCCTTGATCGTGATCTTGTCCTTGGAGTGCACTTCGATCTGGGCGTGGCGGGATGAGACCTGTTCGTCGTCCAAGACGAGGTCGGCCCCCCGCCGGCCGATCAGGGTGTTGCGCCGGGCGAGCCGGAAGCGCTGGCCCTGGTGCGGGCCGGAAGTGGCGTCCAGCATGACGTGCAATTGCGCCGGCAGCTCCGGGTTGGGCGGCGACCCCCGCTCGCCCACCCGGGTCTCGTCCACCAGGCCCGGAACTCCTTCCTCGCCGCCGGAGATGAAATCCTCGGCGTAAATCCCATACTTGTCCTTCACCACCGAGACCAGGATCTTGGTGTCGCCGAGCTGGATCTCGTCCAGGTTCTTGAGCGGGCAGGTGGTGATCTGGTCGCCGTTGACAAAGGTGCCGTTGGTGCTCTTGTTGTCGTAAAGCAGGATATCCTCCCGGTGCACCTCCAGGGTGGCATGCCGGCCGCTGACCGCCGGGTCGGAGAGCTTGAGGTCCGTCTGCCGACGGCCGAGGGTGGTAATGGTCTGGGTGATTTCCAGCTTAAGCCCCTTGTCCGGGCCGTCGGTGACTTCGAGGAAGATCTTAAGTCCCGGGGGCAGGTCCGCGGATTTTTTCTCGCCCTCTTTGCGGGCGCCGGTCTCGGTGAAATCGCGCTCGCTCATGGTTGTCCGGCTCCTCCCGAAGCAAGGTAACTCCCGATCACAAAAACCAACAGGGTGCCGGCCAGGAGGTAACTGAGCAGGTGCACTTCCCGGCCCTTACCGGCGAGCAGTTTGATCAGGGGGTAGGAGATGAAGCCCACGGCCAGCCCTTTGGAGATGCTGAAGGTGAGGGGCATGGCCAGGATGGTCAGGAACGCGGGGATGGCCTCGGAAAACTCGGACCAGCGGATGCGAGTCACGCTTTGCATCATCAAGCAGCCGACCACGACCAGGGCGGGGGCGGTGACCATGCCCGAGCTCATCATCCGGGTGAGCGGCTCGAAGAAGAGGGCGAGCAGGAACAGGGCGGCCACCACCAGGGGGGTGAAGCCGCTCTTGCCGCCGACCGAGACTCCGGCCGCGCTCTCGATATAGCAGGTGACCGGGGAAGTGCCGAGCAGCGACCCGGCGGTGGCGCCGACCGCGTCGGCGAAGAGCGCCTGGGTGCCGCGGGGGATCTTGCCTTCCTGCATCAGGCCGGCCTGACCGGTCACGCCGATCAGGGTGCCGATGGTGTCGAACATCATGAAGAAGAACAGGGTAAGGATCGGCGCCAGCGCCGCGGGGGAGAACACGCCGGCGACGTCCAGCTTGAAGAAGGTGGGCGCGAGCGAGGGCGGGGCCGAGACCAGGCCGGTGTAGCGGAGCTGTCCGGCCAGGAGCCCGATCCCGCCGGTGAGGAGGATGCCGAGCAGCACCGCGGCCTTGAGTCTGCGGGACATGAGGATGGCGGTGAGCAGGATTCCCGCCGCGGCGATGAGCGGGATGGGTTGGGCGAGGTCGCCCAGGCGCAAAAGCGTGGCCGGGTCGGCCGCGATCAGGCCGGCGTTCTTCAGGCCGATGAAGGCGATGAAGACCCCGATCCCGCAGGCGGTGGCCTCTTTCAGGCAAGCCGGAACCGCGTCAATGATCATTTCCCGCACGCGGACCAGGGTCAAGATGATAAAGATCAGGCTGGCCATAAAGACCATGCCCAGGGCGACCGGCCAAGGCACGCCCATGGCCCCGCACACCTCGTAGGCGAAAAAGGCGTTCATGCCCATGCCCGGCGCCAGCGCCACCGGCAGCCGGCCCAGAAAGCCCATGATCACGCAGGCCAGGGCCGAGCCCAGGCAAGTGGCCACCATCACCGCCTTGGGGTCCATGCCCGCGTCCTTGAGGATCATGGGGTTGACGATGATGATATAGGCCATGGTCATGAAGGTGGTGAGCCCGGCCACCGCCTCGGTCCGGTAATTGGTGCCCAATCGCTCGAACTCGAAAAAGCCGGCAATGCGCTTTGTCATTGCCATCCCCCTGACTGGCGCAACTCCATCATGACCGATCCTTTTTTAACACAACTGCGCGAGAGAGTCAAAGCGACCCCCTGACCCTAAATCTCCGGCTAAGCCTTATGGACTGCGCAAGCTTGCTTGCGCTTTTTTGAGCGACGCTTGCCTCGCCTACATTGGATGTGGAAAAGCCACCCACG
>Ga0315291_10010054_pt1 | contig 11595 bp, 11 predicted proteins | sample YL17G12_20_MG_FD_203070 | JGI IMG/M metagenome (GOLD analysis project Ga0315291, IMG submission 203070) | Sediment microbial communities from Yellowstone Lake, YNP, Wyoming, USA - YL17G12_20 | ecosystem: Environmental > Aquatic > Freshwater > Lake > Sediment | place: USA: Wyoming | collected...
ATACGTTCGTGATCCGAGCGGTGCTGGTTCCGGCAATCGCCAGTCTGCTGAAGAAACGGAGTTGGTGGCCCGCCCGACAGTAGGCTTGGCCGCAGAGCACAAAGAATTCACAGAGGAGCGGAGGAACGAACACAGACCTCCGTGTCCTCTGTGGTTCACTCCTCTGCGCCTGTTTCCAGCGGGGGAAGGTCGTCCAGGGATTTCAGGCCAAAGTATTGCAGGAACTCAAAGGTCGTGCCGTAAAGAATGGGCCTGCCCGCCTGCTCCAACCGCCCCATCTCTTCTATAAGGCCGCGGGACAAGAGGGTCTTGAGCACCGCGTCGCAGTTCACGCCGCGAATGGATTCCAGTGTTGCCCTGGTGGCGGGCTGACGGTACGCGACGATCGCCAGGGTCTCCAGGGCGGGCTGAGTGAGCCTGCCGGTGAGTTCCAATCCCAGGAAACGTTGGATGTCCGGCGCGGCCTCGGGCATGCTGACCATCTGTACCTGCAAGCCCTTGCGCTGCAATCGGACGCCCCGCGCTGCCAATTGTTGCTCTAGTTCGCTGAGGGCCTCCTCCACCGCCCCTGCATCAATCTCCATCGCCTTGGCGATCTGGTCGGCGGTGGTGGGGCGGTCAGCGACGAAGAGCAGGCTTTCCACAAGGGCAGTCAGGTTCAGATGCCCCGCACCGGTTTCATGGGTCAGACCTTCTGTTGCCAGAGTTGTACCTCCATGATATATTGGGCTCCGAGAGCAGATTCACTCGTTGCGGAGACCGTTGAGGAATCGTGAACATGTTGCGTATTGCGCGATCAGTTTGCTCCCGCCAGGGCAGCTACTATGCCTGTCCGCTTGGCAGGGAAAGCGCGGTCCTTCTGGTGCTCCTTTGCTTTGTTCTGCTGCTTTCGGCGTGCAAACCGCGCAAGTCGCCTTCCACCAGCCCGTGCGAGGCCCCGCCGGCGCTGCCTTATTCGGAAGACTTGGCTAAGTCGCTGGATGCCCGCCTGTCGCCCATCTACTTGGGCCAATCGAGCGAATTCGCCATCCGCACGACGAGCCAGGAGCTGACGTCCTGGATCACATACTCCACCCTGCGCTGGCCCGAACTTCCCGTCAAGAACGCGGTCGTCTGGTTTTCGCTGGAACAGGTTCACTTCAGCGGCACCATTTGGCGGATCCTGCCCTTTGCGTTCACGGTGAAGCTTCGGGCACGGGTTTGGCTGTCTGGCCGTACTCCTCAGGTTGTCGTTGAGGATGCGTGCATCGGACGCTCCGCGCTGCCGGGATGGCTCAAGCGATTCGTCCAGCGCGTCATCAACGAGACCATCGTGGATGCCGGTCCATTCTTCCAGTGCGATGAACTCAGGCTATCCGATGACGAGTTGTACATCAAGGGCGTAGTCACACGGTGACGCGGCGCGCATTGCTCGCACGTTCCCTCTGACACCTAAGCGACCACCATGAACTCAGGCGGCTGGCTTAGGCTCTTCTGGCTCGACAGGCTGGGGCGGAACCAGCGGCGGCTGTACCGTCGGAGCCTTGCGTTCCATGACTCCGGCGGGCGCGTGCCGCACGGTGACGAGGAGTTTCCCTAGCCTCAGTCCCATCTGCTCCTGGACGACGTTACGGGTGACCTGGCTGATTTCCTCGGTCTTGGCCGGGACGTTGACCTCCGGGCTGGTCTGCACGTCTAGGAGTACGTCCACCTTTTTGCCGCTGGCGCTCACCTGGGACTTGACCGCGAACACTTGGGCCAGTTGGCTCACGTGGTACTGCACGCGCTGCTCCACCGAATCGGAAGCGACACGGGCCACACCTCCGCTGATCTTCTGCACCGGCACGGTCTTGACGGGCGGCCTTCGGAGCTCCAGCCAGAGAACGAGCACGCAGAGAGCGATGAGCAGCAGGAGTCCCAGGGTCACCAGGACGCGCCCGCCGAGACCCGAGACTGCGAAACTGCTCAGATTCCCGAACGCGGTCGCCAACAATCCAAGTGTCTGCTCTGGGAGCACGATGGCGGCGGCGCTAAACAGGATGAGCGCGATGGCAAGAACAGTCACAACGACACGGTTGAAAATGCTCATTTGCGACCTCCTCTTAGAGCGGTGTGAAATGAAAAACGGAAGAACTCAGGCCTGCAGGAGCAAGATATCCAGGCGCGACACTCGCTCGAGGAGCATCGCACCTGCATTGTAGCCCAGACGGCTTACTTGTCAACCGCGCACTGCTGTTGCATAATGCACGGGCGAATTCACTAGGAGACCGCAGATGGCGCGCTCACAGATGCTAATCGTCATTCTCCTTCTCGCGTTGGGACTGTCTGCTTGCGGGGCGCGTCCGACACCGTCCTCAGACAAGATGATCGTGGCAGTCAGCATTGCTCCGCTGGCGGATTTTGCACGGCAAGTGGGCGGCGCTCGCGTCCAGGTGGAGTTGCTCGTCCCGCCCGGCGCAAGTCCTCACATCTACGAGCCTACCCCCTCACAATTAGTGATGCTCAACAAAGCGCGGGTGTTGGTGCTGAACGGCGTCGGTTTGGAGTACTGGGCAGACAAGGTGATCCAGGCTGCGAACAATCCCCACCTACTGGTGGTGAAAGCGTCAGACGGACTGGAGATACTGGCGAGCGATGAGCACGATGTGGCGGGGAACCCGCATGTTTGGCTGAGTCCGCTCAACGCGATTCGCCAAGTAGAGAACATCCGCGATGCTCTTTCCAGTGCCGACCCGGCAGGGGCAGAAATCTACAAGGCCAACGCCGATGAATATACCGGACAGTTGAGGCGGCTTCACGAAGAACTGCTAGCGCGGTCCAGGGGCTTCTCGGCCAAGGAGTTCATTACCTTCCACGCTGCGTGGGACTACTTCGCGCGGGATTATGGCCTGAAAGTCGCCGCAGTCGTGGAGACGACGCCGGGGAAGGAGCCTTCACCTGCGGAGATTGCTGCAATCGTGGAGACGGCGAGAAGAATCCACGCGCGGGCCATCTTTGCGGAGCCTCAGTTCTCGCCGAAGGCAGCCGAGGTGATTGCGTCGGAAAGCGGCGCACAGGTGCTGTTTCTCAACTACATCGGGATGCCGCCTGACTACTCGTATCCTGCTATGATGCGGGCCAACTTTCAGGAGATAGAGCGGGCGCTGAAGTGACGCCCGATGGTGGGTATTCCTCGCCCCGCGATGCGTTTGCAAACGTTAACGCACGGATATAGAAAACCGTGCTATAATGGAAGGTGACATAAAGCAAGTTGGAGGGTAGGGGCCATGTCGGGGCAAAGTCTGCGCTTCTCCGTGCAGCCTACGTCGGAAGTGGGGAAGCGATTGGTGTTGCTCCTCCGACGGAGCAGAGAGATTTCTCTCCCATCCATTCGCCGATACAGGTCGCGGATCACGCGAGGCCTTTCGTCTGTGATGAAGAAACCGCGTCGATAGCAGTGACGTCATAGAAGACGAAGAAGCGGGGCACAGGTCCCCGCTTCTTCGTTTGTGAAGGGTCCGGCGGCGATCTAGGTGTTCTTGTCCCTCGTGTTGGGGCGCTCGCCGAGTGTGGCCTGGATTTCCAGTGTCTTTCCGTCTCGGAGGACTTTCAACGTGACCTGCTGGCCCACCGTCGTGTTTTGCGCCAGGTAACTGATGAGGTTTTCGGAACGGCGCACCTCCTGCGAATCAATCTGCACGATCACATCCCCGCCGACCGGCACCTGCGCCCCGTCAACCTCAACCGTCGTGCCGCTGGGTTTTACGCCCGCTTTTTCCGCTGGGCCTCCCGAAGCCACCTCCATAACCAGGATACCCCGTTGACTGGCTGCAAGCCCCATGGCTTTTGCCAAATCCGGAGACAAGGCAACTACCGACACGCCGAGCCACGGATGGCGGTACGTTCCGGTCTGGATTAGCGATGGCACGACCTGTTTCACGATGGAGACAGGGATGGCGAAACCGATGCCTGCCGACGCGCTCACTGGCGACTCAATGGCCGAATTGACGCCGATGACCTCGCCTTTGCTGTCCAGCAGGGGGCCACCGGAATTGCCTGGATTGATGGGCGCATCGGTCTGGATCACGTCAGGGATACGATAGCTTGAGCCGGTGGTCGCATTTTGGCTGCCAGCGGGGAGATCTCTCCCCAACGCGCTGACGATCCCTGCGGTAAGAGTTCCCTGAAGGCCGAAGGGGTTGCCGATGGCGATGGCTCTTTGCCCTACTTTAACCGCGTCCGAATCGCCCGCTTTGACAGGTTTCATCTCGTGAGCGGTTGGGTCGACCTTGATCACCGCCAGGTCGCTGTCTGGATCTGTGCCGACAACAGTCGCGGACAATGTGGCCCCATCGCTGAACGTGACTTCGATTCTTGTCGCATTCTCCACTACATGATTATTGGTCACGATGTGGCCCTGGGTGTCCCAGACGAAACCGGAACCCTGCCCCTGTTGCTGGGAATCCGGAAGCCCCGCGAAGGCAGAAGGTACGTTGGTCACCACACGGATGTTCACCACCGAGGGATTGACCTCTTCGTAAAGGCGCACGAGCAACTGCTCCTCAAAATCTGCTCCACCCTGCTGCACAACCGCGGGGCTTGTGGAAGCGGCGGGCGTGGGCGATGGACTGATCGCCGCCGGAGTAGGCGCAGTCGCGGGCGCTGTAGTTCGGCTTGTTGGCGCGCAGGCGGATAGTGCCGCGAGCAACACCAGCAGCGCGGCGAAAACCGCGCCCAGAAGCATTCTCTTGTTCTTGTGCATAGTCTACCTCCATTTACGTATCTTGGAGAAGTATACCAGCGCAACATTAAGAACACCTTAGAGCGAGGTTAAGGGAGAGTAAGACCGTGGTTGTTGGACGTTTTGCAGGGCCTTCCGTTTTCGCATACAATGCTGAAGGACTCACCGCAGAAATCGCAGAGCGCGCAGAGAAAAAGCCTTGACTTCTCTGCGTTCCCAGCGTTTTCTGCGGTGTGGAACGACTTTCTTGGGAGCGGCATCTGGCAATGCACGTGATTTACCGAGACCAGCAATACGAGATGAAGGGCGGCACGACGGCGCGTGACCTCATTCTGAATCTGGGACTGGACCCGGAGGCCGTTCTGGTGTTGCGAAACGGAAAACTGGTCGATGATTCGGCCATTCTGACTGACGAGGACGATGTCAAGTTGATCGCCGTCATTTCTGGCGGGTAGCATGGAGGACAATCGTGTGGCTTCCCGGATGAGGTGCCGGAAGTGCGGACAGCCTGCCGCTATCAACATGCGGCGGCACAGGCTTGCGCTCTGCGGGAACTGCTACCCGGACTGGTTTCGGGCGCAGGTGCAACGGACCATCAGACATTATCAGATGTGTGGGCAGGATGATAGGATTCTGGTCGCCGTCTCTGGGGGCAAGGACAGCCTGACCCTGTGGGATGTGCTGCTGCATCTGGGGTACAAGGCCGAGGGGCTGTACATCCAGCTGGGCATCCTGGACAATGACTACTCGATCGAGTCAGAAAAACATGTGGCGGCGTTTGCTGGGGCGCGCGGTGCGTCCTTTCAGGTGGTGAACGTCAAGGAGACCTATGGCCTTTCTATCCCCGAAATGGCGCGCCATCGCCGCCGAATGGCGAAAGCGTGCTCTGTTTGCGGGTTGGTCAAACGACACATCATGAACCGAGTTGCGTGTGAAGGGGGCTACGCGGCCATCACCACCGGCCACAACCTGGATGACGAAGCGGCTGTGCTGATGCAGAATACGCTTCACTGGGAGCCGGGCTATCTGGCGCGGCAGTTGCCCGCGCTGCCGTCGGCGCACCCCAGACTCGCCCGCAAGGCCAAGCCGCTTTGCATGATGTACGAGCGCGAGTGTGCAGCGTATGCGCTGGTGCAAGGCATTGACTACATCTACGACGAATGCCCCTTTGCCGTGGGTGCGAAGACAATCCTCTACAAGGAATTGCTCAACCGACTGGAACGAGAGTCACCCGGAGCAAAAGCGCAATTCTATGCTCAGTTCATCCGGGCGAAAGAGAGCGGAAGCCTTTGCTTTGTCGAGCCGGGTGCGCTGCTGCTACACGATTGCGAGACCTGCGGCCAGCCGACGACCGCGCCGGGCCGGTGCGCATTTTGCAGGCTGTGGCATGGCGGGGATGGGTCCGAGAGTCTTGGGGAGAAGGAATGAACCAGCCTCCTGCGCGTGCATACCGATACTTTGACTTGGTGATGGCCTTGTTTGTGGCCGTTTTGCTCGTCAGCAACGTCGCCTCTTCGGCGAAAATTGTGACTTTTGGCCCCTGGTTCTTGACGTTTGACGGCGGCACGCTGCTTTTCCCACTGAGCTACATCTTCGGCGACATCCTGACCGAAGTATACGGATACCGTCGCTCTCGGCGGGTGATCTGGACGGGGTTCTTCTGCACGGCTCTCATGAGTCTGATGCTGTGGATTGTTGGCCGCATTCCCGCCGAGGCCGAATGGTCGGCGCGGGTGGGGCAGGGGGCGTATGATGCCGTGTTAGGCGGAACGCCCCGCGTGGTTGTTGCCAGCCTCATCGCCTATTTCTCCGGCGAGTTCTCCAACTCCTATGTGCTGGCGAAATTGAAGATAATCACGCGCGGGCGCTGGTTGTGGACGCGGACAATTTCCTCCACCCTGGTCGGTGAAGGAATAGACACATTCCTATTCGTGACCATCGCTTTCGCGGGCACAGCGTCCTGGGGAGTTGTGTTCAGCATCTTCGTCTCCAACTATCTCTTCAAGACGGCGCTGGAAGTGGCTATGACGCCGGTCACCTACCGGATCGTCCGCTTCCTCAAGCGGACAGAGCGGGAAGACTACTACGACTACGACACGGATTTCAACCCGTTCAAAGCGTCTGCCGAGCGAGTGGGAGGCGTGGAGTGAGCGAAGTCTCCGGTCTGCTTCTTCCCGACACTGTCCCTCTCGGCCATCGTTCGGGGTACGTGGCGATCGTGGGCCGGCCGAACGTCGGCAAGTCTACCTTGATGAACGCCTACCTGGGGCAGAAGATCGCCATCATCTCGGACAAGCCCCAAACCACGCGGGGGCGTCTCCTCGGCATCCTCACTGAAGCGGAGTATCAGGTGGTTTTCGTGGACACGCCGGGAATCCACAAACCCCTGCACAGACTGGGCGCCCACATGGTAGATGTGGCGAAACGCGCGGTCTCTGACGCCGATGTGATTGTGTGGCTTGTGGACGTCTCGGTGCCGCCGACGAGTGAAGACAAGGAGATTGCTCGCGTTCTGAAGGCAGTCCGAGGCGTGCCCGTGATCCTGGCGCTGAATAAGGTTGACCTGCTCCCATCGGACGCGGCAGAGGAGTTGGCGCAGTCCTATCTCGCTCTACTGGAGCCTTCGCAATGGCTGTTGCTTTCGGCGGAGCGTGGTGACAATCGCGAGCGCCTGCTAGAGATAATCGTTCAGTCGCTCCTTTTGGGGCCGCGCTACTTCCCGGTTGAACAGGTCACAGACCAAGATGAACGCTTTCTGGCGGCGGAACTGATCCGCGAGCAGATTCTTCGTCAACTCAGTCAGGAAGTGCCTCATGCGGTGGCCGTTGTTGTGGAGGAATTCAAGGAGCGCAGTGAAAATCTCTCCTACATCAGCGCCACCATTATCGTGGAGCGGGACGGCCAGAAGCAGATTGTAATCGGGCGGGGCGGCGCGATGCTTAAGCAGATTGGGCAAGCCGCTCGCGTGGAGATTGAACAGGCGCTGGGGCGGCGGGTGTATCTGGAGTTGTGGGTGAAAGTAGTGCCCAGGTGGCGGCGCGACCCCGATCAACTGCGGCGGATGGGCTATTCCGTCCCCAAAGACCGCGCGAGGTAGCACTACAACGATGGTCTGTCATTCTGAGCGGAGCGAAGAATCTCCCGGCTTTGCGCGGCTCCCGCTTGTCGGAAGCGAAATTCTTCGTCGCTCCTCAGAATGACAAGTGCGGTTGTAGCAATAATCAGCGGTCTGGTTTGACATATCTTTCAGACTCGTTAGAATGGGCATGCGCGACCTGCTGCCCGCCTCATCTCGCTGAAGAAAGGCTGAGACTTTGTCGCTCGCGAACAAGCACTGGCAAATTGCCCCCCCCATACCTGAAAACCTTGTCCAGCAGTTCTCCGAGTTTGGTCTTGATCCACTTATGGCGCAGTTGCTGTACAATCGCGGAGTCGCGTCGCCCCAAGAGGCGAAAGAATTCTTTGAGGGTGAGTCGGAGGGCAATCCGTTTGATTTGCCCGAAATGAACGAGGCCGTCACCCGTCTTCGGCACGCAATTCGCAAGGGCGAGCCGATAGTCGTTTATGGCGACTACGATGCCGACGGCGTGACCGCCACTGCGCTCCTCACAGACGTTCTGGGCTCGCTCGGAGCGCGAGTGGATGCCTACATCCCGCACAGGGTGGATGAAGGGTATGGGCTTCACATTGAGGCGTTGGAGGAATTGAGCGGGCACGGGTGCGAACTTCTGATCACGGTAGACTGCGGCATTCGCTCCATCCCCGAGGCGGAGTGGGCGCACGATCATGGTCTTGATCTGATCATCACGGATCACCACTCGGTGGGCGAGACCCTCCCTCCGGGCATAGCCCGCATTGATCCCAAGCGCCCCGGCAGCCGTTATCCCTTCGCGGATTTGTCCGGCGTGGGCGTAGCATATAAGCTAGCACAGGCGCTGCTCAGAACGCATCAACAAGTGCCCATTGTGACCGATGCGCATCCTGTGCGCGAAGAAGATCTCCTTGACCTGGTGGTTCTGGGCACAGTGGCGGACCTGGCTCCGCTTGTGGGCGAAAACCGAATTCTGGTCAAGAAGGGCCTTGGGGCCATAAACCGCACGCAGCGGCCTGGGCTTCGGGAATTGCTGGCGAGCAGCGGCCTGCAAGGGCCTGTATCGGCGAGCCACATCGGCTACGTTCTAGGCCCACGGTTGAACGCGGCGGGCCGCCTGGATACAGCGATGGACAGTTACCGGCTTCTCGCCACGCGCTCCGTGGAGGAAGCGCGCGCCCTCGCCTCCAAGCTGGAAGGATGCAACCGTGAACGTCAGCAGCAGACCGCGGAGGCTGTAGAAATGGCGCGTGCGCTCGCTCTCCAGGATGGTGACCTGGCGCCGTTGATTTTTGTTGCCACGCCAGGCATCATTGGCGGGATCGCGGGACTTGTCGCTAGCAAGCTGACCGAGGAATTCTACCGCCCTTCTGTCGTCATCGGGGAGGAGAGCAAGCATGGCATCAGCCGAGGGTCCGCACGCAGCATCCCGGAATTGAACATTACTGCGATGCTTGACCAGTGCAGTCACCTGCTCGTGCGCCACGGGGGACACGCCGCAGCGGCGGGATTTGAGGTGGAGAATTGCCTGCTGGACACTTTGCGCGAGCAACTCGCGCAGATGGCCGAGGAGCAGCTCCGTGGACGGAATCTGGTCCCTACGCTGCAAGTGGATGCGGAGGTTCCGCTGGAGCACATGACGTGGAAGACACTGGGGGATTTGCAGCGACTGGAACCTCATGGGTACAGCAACCGCGCGCCGATTTTCGTGAGCCGCCGCGTTCAGGTCAGGGACAGCCGGATTGTGGGTGAGAAGCACCTGAAGCTCACGCTTTCCGATGGCAAGGCGGCCTGGGATGCCATTGCGTTCCGCCAGGCCGAGCGGGCTTCTGGCCTGAGCCGGTATGTAGACATTGCTTTCTCGGTGGAGGTCAATTCCTGGAATGGGCAGGATCGCCTCCAACTCAACGTGAAAGATATGCACTCCTCCGTTTCCTAGACAATCCGTCGTTCCAGGTTTGCGGACGGCAGTTGACTGCCCGGAGATGGCTTTGAGGCGGATTCTGCTTTGCGCGGTCATTGCTCTGGGATTGCTCCTTGTGCCCGCCGCCCACGCCGCACCACCAGACCCGCGGTTTGGCGCTGTCGAGGCCTTTTTCGCGCCGAATGAAGCCGATGGGGCGGGCGTTGCGTGGGAGCGGGTTCTCTTCTACTGGCGGGAAATCCAGCCACAACCGGATCTCTGGCGTGATGACTACTTTCCCCCGGAAATTCTCCAGCGCGAACTTGCGTCCGGGCGTGAGATCGTCGGCCTGCTCATCAATCCCCCCTGGTGGGCAAACGAGGGCCGGGGCGACCGGGGCGTGCCGGCGGGCCTCTATCTGCCCTACGATGACCCTGGCAATCATTGGGGGCAGTTTGTATCGCGAATTGTAGCGCAGTATAGGGGCGTCATCCGTCACTGGATTCTGTGGAATGAGCCGGACGTTTGGGATAAATCCCATTTCGGATACACCTGGGATGGCACGGTGGAGGATTTCGCACAACTGACCAAGGTGGGCTACCTCGCGGCCAAGCACGCGAACCCGGAGTGTGTGGTTCATCTAGCGGGGCTTACCTATTGGTGGGACACAGAGCATGGGCGGCAGTTCTATCTTGAGCGCCTGCTGCAGACCATTGACAAAGATCCCGACGCTTCAGCCAACGGCTTCTATTTTGACGTGGTCTCCCTTCATATCTATTTCAAGCCGCGAACCATTCCGGAGATCATTGCGAAGACCCGTTCCGCCCTGCGCCGCTACGGACTGGACAAGCCGATCTGGGTGGATGAGACGAACGCCCCACCCCGCGACGATCCCGCGCACCCCATTGAGCACCCGCGATTTCCCGTGACCCTTTCGCAGCAGCGCGCGTTCCTGTTTCAGGCGTTTGCGCTATCCCTGAGTGCGGGGGCGGAGCGAGTGGCGGCCTACAAGATGTCCGACCGTCCCAGCATCGAGCCGTGGGAGGAGCCGTTTGGGTTAATTCGGCTGGACGGCAGCAAGCGCCCGGTCTACGACGCGCTCGAGATGATCGCAGGCCTGTATTCAGGAACACACTCGGCGACCTGGAACGACGCAGGAGACTATGCCGTCGTGACTCTGGATCAGGGGCAGAAGACGACGACGGTCTTGTGGAACTGGACTACGGGCGAGGTCAAGGCGCGTCTGGCGGCCATAACGCCCGATGCGCAACTAGTCGCGGCAGACGGCTCTGTGTCGGAGATTGCTGCGGAGGGTGGCGTTTACCGCCTGGCGTTGCCGCCTGCGGAATGCGGTTCGGGCGGGATGTGCGACATCGGGGGACAGCCAGTGATCCTGGTCGAACAAGGCCGGGCCAGTGCGCGCGGGCGACTGCTGCCCCCAACGCCTACAGCCACACCGACAATCACTACGACACCGCGCCCAACAACCATCAGCACGCCGACACCCATTCCCTCTGCGACTCCCACAGCCTTCGCGACGCTCGTTCCATCTCCGACGGCTTCCAAACAACCGCCCACGATGATGCCGACCTCTGTCCATGTAGAAGAAGCAAATCCATCCTCGCAGGATCTGCTTCCCGCACTGTTGATGAGCGGTGGAGTTGTCCTCTTCGTGCTGCTGTGGCTTGGGATCGCGCGGCGCAGGTGGCGGCAGCGACGTTAGCGCGCTATTCTTTTGCCACCCAGACTTGCCCGTCTGTAAGGCGGGTGGCATAGATTTGCAGTCCCCGCGGTTTCTTGACCGCTTGGGCTGCCTTGCGAACCAGCCCCGTCAGCCCTGCCACCCAGGCGACGCAATGGCCATCTTGAAGGTCAAACTGCGAGCCATGGACCGGACAGGTG
>Ga0315291_10010057_pt1 | contig 11594 bp, 7 predicted proteins | sample YL17G12_20_MG_FD_203070 | JGI IMG/M metagenome (GOLD analysis project Ga0315291, IMG submission 203070) | Sediment microbial communities from Yellowstone Lake, YNP, Wyoming, USA - YL17G12_20 | ecosystem: Environmental > Aquatic > Freshwater > Lake > Sediment | place: USA: Wyoming | collected...
CGGTGACACCGGCGGCTATAACCTGCAGGCCGCATTTTCCACCGGCTGGGTTGCCGGTCGGTCGTCGGCGATGTGTCTCAAGGCCCGGCGTCCCTAAGAGGCCGGTGCCTTTTTCGGCGCCGCCACCGTTTCCTTCCGGATTAGCAGCGCTTCGTCACGCCGACTCTAGGCCCTCGCGCATGCCCCGTAGAACACAGATTCATGAGCGAATGTGCTGCCCGCCTGTTCCTGCCGGAAATCACCTGTTGACAGGAAAAGTGCCCCCGCTGATAATAGTACACGGACATGACCCGAGGAGCGCTGCCCACCTCGGGATAGCATATCGGCCAGCTATGAGGTTAAAGAGGACAGGTTGAGTCGCCAGCTGCAACAAAGAGAGTCCGCTCCGAACTTCCATTCTGAACGCTTATCTGTGCTCTGCGTTCCCAGCTTGCTCATTCTACCCTCTCTAATCCGTGATTCGCACATGCGTGGAAGAAAAAGCTCACTTGAAATGGTCTGTAACTGTCGAAGGTGGTGATCAAGGAATCAGTTACATCCTCAGAAACAGGCGCTTTATCAGTGTTCTCTTGAGTTTGGTAATGTTGCCACGAGAGAGGTTTGAATTGCTATTTTGCTTCTGCCTCCCCGAGAGAGACATTATTCGACGAAGAGACGAGAAACGAGCAGGAAAAGGAGAATGGAATGCAAGGTAGCAAGCTTTATGTCGGGAATCTGGGTTACTCTGTGAGCAGCGAGCAGTTGGAAGAGTTGTTCCGTGCCCACGGCACCGTGAAGCAGGTCACCGTGATCGAAGGTAAGGGCTTTGGGTTTGTCGAGATGTCGAGCTCTGCCGAGGCCGAGAAGGCGAAGGAAGCTCTGGATTCGACCGACTTCCAAGGTCGCACTCTGAAAGTCGACGAGGCCCGTCCTCCGCGCGAGAGAGAGCGCAGACCCGGCGGTGGCGGCGGCGGATATCGCAGATTCTAGAGCCGGAGCGTTAGAGCCCCGGGGCTAGTGCCTGTGGCCCGGAGTTCTTCGCTGGCCTAGCCATTTCGGCAGACAGATATTTCAAGTTAGAGCAGATGAGGGGGAGACGTTGAGTCTCCCCCTCATCGTTTTGCGGGGAATCCTGAATTGCTGAAAACGCGACCGGCAGGTCCGAAACGCCCCATGCTCCAGGCCCCGGAGCTGCTCGGTATCAACACTGTCGGCACATGCTGGATGCGCCGTTCCCACGCAAGACACAGATCCTACGAATGGAGCGCCATCTTCCTTCCTGCTGATTTCGCGGCCAGGTTTGTGTACAATAGTGCAATCGCGGAAAGCGCCGGGAACATGCTCAACAGACGGCCTCAAGAAGTGTCAACTGCTTGGAGCCGCCAACGACTATCGGCACGCACAGGCATACGCGGCTGTCGCATGGCGGTCGTCTCCCATCCCGCCTTTGTGCCTGAGGCCATGATATGATGCAGGTTCACTCTGAGAAGGTAAGAGACAGAGGGGAGTTGCCCGGTCCCGTGATATTGGGGCCGGCCCGGCACCCATGGCGTGCCAACAGCCTCTTGCGTGCCGCCGACCCTTTGCGCGACCCTGACTCCCTGCGCGCTCTTAATCCGTCGCGTGTCCCCGACCTCCTGCGCATCTTCGCTGTGGGGGCGGCAGCTCTTGCTCTCCTTAACTGTGCGCATTCTTCGGCACCGGCGACGCAACGTTCCCCGATGTCCTATTTGCCTGCCCCCTCGGCCTCGACCTCAGCGACGGGAAGTCTGAACCCGGCCAAGCCCGGACCGATGGTGCCTGTCGAGCAGGTGCTGAGCCGGGGCGGTAAGTTGACCGTCGCAGACGTGGTCGATATCGCACTCCGAAGCAATCCTGCCACGAGAGCAGCCTGGGCCGACGCCAGGGCCGCTGCCGCTAACTATCGTTCCTCCAAGGGAGCCTGGCTGCCGACAGTAAATCTGAGCGGGAGCGCCACGCGCTCCAAGAGCGGGTCGCCTCCCGACCGATCCGAAGCGCCCGTCACAAACTACAACGCAACGGCCAGTCTCTCATACCTCCTGCTGGACTTCGGCGGCCGCTCCGCATCGGTGGAGGAAGCCAGGCAGGCCTTTCTGGCCGAGGAGTGGACCCGTAACGCAGTCATGCAGAATACGGTTCTCCAGGTCGAGGTTGCCTTTTTCAGTTATGCTGGGGCCAGGGCAATGCTCGAGGCCAACCGAACCTCGCTCGCTGAAGCCGAGGCCAACCTGGCTGCTGCGGAGGAGCGGCAGCGGGTTGGACTCGCTACTAGTGCAGACGTGTTGCAGGCCAAAACTGCTTACTCCGAGGTAAAACTGGCTGTGGTGGGCTCGGAAGGACAGGTCCGGATTGCCAGGGCGTCACTCGCAGTCTCGATGGGCTATCCTGCAAACGTCTCTCAGGACCTGGACGTTTCTGCCCCGGAAGTCCCGGACAGCGAGCTCTCGGCGACAGTTGACGAACTCATTGACAGGGCGCTCGCCGGCCGTCCGGAACTCCGGGCCTCCCGCGCAGCGTCACGCGAGTCCGGAGCCCGCGTGACTCAGGCCTGGTCCAGGATGCTGCCGTCTCTGTCAGTCTCCGGCTCCATCGGCCGTGCGTGGCCGCGGGGCGAACCGGATTTCAGCGAGAGTTACAGCGGAACCCTGCAAGTGCAGATCCCCATATTCACCGGATTCTCACAGCAGTTTGATCTCTTCAGGGCGAGAGCTCAGGCCGAGGCCGACCGGGAGCGGACCCGCAGCGTCGAGCAGACAACCGTCTTCCAGGTCTTCTCGGCCCACAGTGATTTTCTCACTGCGGGTGAGAGGCTGAAGGCGACCGACGATCTCGTGGCCAGCGCGCAGCAATCAGAAGAGGTCGCACTGGGACGCTACAAGGAGGGGGTCGGGAGCATCCTTGATTTACTCTCTGCACAACGAGCCCTCGCGATGGCCAGGGCCGAGCAGATCAACGCACAATTGAGCTGGTTCATAGTGCTGGCCCAGCTCGCCCACGACGTCGGCGTCCTGGAATTAGACGGGGACAATCCCCTGGTGCCCGGCGCATTCGTTCCGAGGTGAAATCATGAAACTGCTAAGGCGTGCACATTGTGCGGCACACCGCCTGTCCTTAAGTCTGCTGCTCGCTGGTCTGTTGCTCGCGGGACTGCTGCTCACAGGTCTGTTGTTCGCGGGCTGTTCCGACAACAAGGCGGCCCGCCGGCAACCGGCCGTGCCCGTGATTGTAGGCAAGGTGGTGGTCCAGCCCCAGCCCCTATCGTTGACGGCAGTGGGCGTGGTGGAACCGCTCGAGGCGGTCTCGGTCAGGGCCCAGGTGGGCGGGGTCATCACAGAGGTGAAATTCTCTGAGGGCCAAGAAGTCCGGGCCGGCCAGCTTCTGTTCCAGATCGATCCTCGCCCCTTCAGGGTCGCGCTGGATGCTGCCGAGGCACAGCTCGCCAGGGACAGCTCCCAGTTGGCCAACGCCGAGATCCAGGCCCGGCGCTACGCCGACCTCGTTAAGAAAGACTACGTGACGCAGGAGCAGCACGACGCGGTCCGGACGCAGGTCGAAGTGTTCAGGTCCACGGTGCAGGTGGACAAGGCCGCAGTGGAACAGTCCAGACTGAACCTGAGCTATGCTTCGGTCGCAGCTCCCATATCAGGCCGCACCGGCAGTCTTCTCATGAAGAGGGGCAACGTCGTCAAAGCTAACGACGCTGCGCTCGTGGTCATCAACCAGATGCGTCCCATCCGCGTGAGCTTTGCCATTCCCGAGAACCAGCTTCCCGTCGTACAGAAATACGCTGCGGGCAACAAGAGGCTGGAGGCGCTCGTCAGGCCGTCGAGAAACGGCGGCGGCTCCGAACAAAAGGGACACCTGACCTTCTTCGACAACGCGGTGGACTCGAACACAGGCACGGTCACCCTGAAAGTGGAGTTTCCCAACAAGGACGGCTCTCTTTTGCCCGGCCAGTTTGTGGACACGGAACTGCTTCTCGCCGTGGAGCCCAACGCCCTCACTGTGCCGGCGAGTGCGGTCGTAACGGGGCAGGAGGGCACGTTCGTGTTCGTGGTCGGTTCCGACAAGAAGGCGGAGAAGCGGCCCGTCAAGGTCAACAGGACGCAGGACGGCACTGTCGTCATAGACGAAGGCCTGAATGCAGGCGAAACCGTGGTGACGGACGGCCAGATGCGGCTCACGCCCGGAGCCGCAGTGGAGATCAAGTCGGACGTTTCGAAAAAGAGCGGGTCCAAGTGAACGTCATCTGCACAGACTCCCGGGCAACCACTCACACTAACGTCCGGAGCAGCGCACAGAGACGTACTCAGAGAAGCGCTCAGACGAACGCCCAGAGAAACACTCGATGAACATATTCATCAACAGGCCGGTCATGACAACCCTCATCATGATGGCCATCATTGTCGCGGGGGTCCTCGGTTACCGACTCTTGCCGGTGAGCGACCTGCCGACAGTGGACTTTCCGACAATCTCTGTGTTCGCCAGCCTGCCCGGCGCGAGCCCGGAGACCATGGCCTCGACAGTGGCCACCCCCCTCGAGAAGCAGTTCTCCACCATCGCGGGCATTGACAACATGACCAGCTCGAGCGGCCTGGGGTCCACGCAGATCACGATTCAGTTCAATCTGAACCGGGACATCGACGCGGCTGCACAGGACGTTCAGGCGGCGATAGCGGCCGTGTCCCGTCAGCTTCCCCGGGACATGCCGTCTCCGCCTTCCTACCAGAAGGTGAACCCGGCGGCGTCGCCGATTCTCTTCATCGCCCTCACTTCGCCGACACTGCCGCTTTACCAGCTCAACGAATACGCCGAGAACATCATGGCTCAGCGCATCTCCATGGTGAGCGGAATTGCCCAGGTGCAGGTGTTCGGAGCTCAGAAGTACGCCGTACGCATACAGCTCAACCCTCTCGCTCTTGCATCGAGGGGGATAGGGATCGACCAGGTCATCAGCGCGGTCTCTTCCAATAATGTGAACCTGCCCACCGGCACCCTCTGGGGCCAGGACAAGGCCTACACGGTGAAGGCCTCGGGCCAGCTCAGCAGCGCCGACAGCTACCGGTCAATCGTGGTGGTGTACCGGAACGGAGCGCCGGTGCGTCTTGAGGATCTCGGGAGGGTGTTCGACAGCGTGCAGAACGACAGGGTCGCGGCTTGGTTCAACGATGATAGGTCTATCATGCTTGCGATCCAGCGCCAGCCCGGCACGAACACCGTGAAGGTGTCCGACGCAGTCAAAACCCTTCTGCCGAGCTTCAAGAGCCAGATCCCGGCCTCGGCGAGCTTTCACATACTCTTCGACAAGGCCGAACCAATCAAGGCGTCGGTGAACGACGTGAAGTTCACGCTCCTGCTGACGCTTTTCCTCGTGGTCATGGTCATTTTCCTTTTCTTAAGGAACTTCTCGGCCACGGTCATCCCGAGCCTCGCACTTCCGATGTCGGTCGTGGGCACTTTCGCCGTCATGGCGCTGCTAGGGTTCAGCCTGGATAACCTTTCTCTGATGGCGCTCACTCTGGCAGTGGCCTTTGTCGTGGACGACGCCGTGGTTATGCTGGAGAACATCTTCAGGCACATGGAAATGGGGAAGACCCCTTACAAGGCCTCGGTGGACGGCGCCAGGGAAGTTGGATTCACCATAGTCTCCATGACGCTTTCTCTCGTCGCCGTGTTCATTCCCATTCTTTTTCTGGGCGGCATCATGGGGCGGCTGTTCCGGGAATTCGCGGTGACCATCATGGTGGCGATTCTCCTCTCGGGCTTCGTGTCTCTTTCGCTCACGCCCATGATGTGCAGCCGCTTCCTCAAACGAGAGAGAAAGGACAGGCACGGGCGTTTCTTCGACGCCGTCGAGACCTTCTGGGAAAGGACCGTCAGGGTTTACGGCAGGAGCTTGGACTGGGTCGTTCACAGGAAACGCGCGACGCTCGTCTTCTCTGCCGCGGTTCTGGCGGTGACTCTGTTCCTGTTCGGTTTCATATCCAAAGGTTTCATTCCCAGCGAAGACACGAGCTTCCTCTCCGCGTCCACCGAGGGCGCAGAGGGTCTCTCCTTCGAAAGAATGGTGAAGCACCAGGAGGCGGTGGCGGTGGTCGTGGCGAAGGATCCCAGCGTTTCGGCGTTCACCTCCTCCGTTGGGGGCGGAGGTGGCGGCACTACCAACAGGGGCAACATGTTTATCAGATTGAAGCCGCGGCGCGAACGCAGGATGAGCGCCGACGAGGTGGCGAACGCCCTTCGCATGAAGATGTCAAAGATCCCCGGCATACGAGTGTTCGTCGTGAATCCGCCCGCTATCAACATCGGAGGACGCGGAGCGTCCAGTCTCTATCAGTTCACCCTCCAGTCGGCCGACCTTCAGTCGCTCTACTCCGCAGCTCCGTTGCTCGAAGCAAAACTGAGAGGGGACGACAAGCTGAGAGACGTAAACAGCGACCTCCGCATCAGCAACCCGGAGGTGAACCTCGTCATTGACAGGGACAAGGCTGCTTCCCTGGGCGTTACACCGCAGGACATCGAGACAGCGCTATACTCGGCATACGGCACGCGCCAGGTTTCTACAATCCTGGCTCCGAACAACCAGTATTACGTCATCATGTCCCTGCTACCCGAGTACCAGAGGGACCCGTCCGCGCTGCAATACCTCTACGTACGATCTCAGTCCGGAAACCTGGTGCCCCTGTCTACTCTTGCCCGGGTCGAGACTGGCGCCGGACCGCTCAGCGTGAACCACTCGGGCCAGTTGCCGTCAGTGACCATCTCTTTCAATCTCGCGGAGGGCGTCGCCCTCAGCCAGGCAGTCGACGCGGTGGACAAGGCCGCCAGGGAGACTCTGCCGGCTTCCATTGCGACCAACTTTGCGGGGACCGCACAAGTGTTCAAGTCCTCCCAAAGCAGCCTCGCTGGACTGCTGGTCCTGGCCATCCTTGTCATCTACTTGATCCTGGGCATACTCTACGAGAGCTTCATCCACCCCATCACAATACTGACGGGCCTGCCTTTCGCGGTGTTCGGAGCCCTCATCACACTTATGATATTCCATGTGGACTTGAACTTGTACAGCTTCGTCGGGCTCATCCTGCTGGTCGGCGTTGTGAAGAAGAACGCAATCATGATGGTCGACTTCGCCATCGAAGCGAGGGAAGAGGGGATGGAATGTGAGGAGGCCATAGTCAGGGCGTGCAAGATCAGGTTCCGGCCCATCATGATGACAACGGTGGCGGCCCTCATGGCCACCCTCCCCATCGCCCTCGGGTTCGGTGCAGGCGCAGAATCCCGCCGACCTCTGGGGCTGTGCGTTGTGGGCGGGCTTCTATTCTCACAGCTCGTTACGCTTTTCGTCACGCCGGTCTTCTACATCTATCTGGACAGGCTGGAGGGGAGGCTGGGACGGATGTTCGGACACTTCGGAAAGGGCCGTGTTGGATCGGGGGTGAAGGAGCGCCCATGAACGCAGCGCCCATAGTGCTCGGCGCCATTCTCGTGATGGCGTTGGCATATCGTTACTACAGCGCATTCATCGCAGCCAGGATCGCCGCCATCAACGACAGCAGGCCTGCCCCGGCCCATACACTACACGACGGCCAAAACTATCATCCCACCAACAAGTGGGTCCTGTTCGGACACCACTTCGCCGCGATCTCAGGGGCGGGGCCGTTGATCGGCCCTGTGCTTGCGGCGCAGTTCGGGTACGCTCCGGGACTCCTGTGGATGCTGTTCGGCGCAGTTCTGGCAGGCGGCGTGCACGACTTCCTCATCCTCATGGCGTCGATACGACGGAAGGGGAAGTCGCTTGCCGAGATCGCGCGCCACGAGGTGAGTCCCCTGGCCGGGACCATAGCCTCCGTGGCCATCCTGATAATCATCGTTGTGGCGCTGGCAGGATTGGGACTGGCGGTGGTGAACGCCCTGGCGGAGAGCTCCTGGGGCACTTTCACGATCGCAATGACGATTCCTGTGGCACTTTTCGTGGGCCTCTGGATGTACCGGATCAGGCCGGGGCGCGTCGCAGAGGCGAGCGTAATAGGTGTGATAGGCGTCTTCGCCGCCGTCATACTCGGCGGCCGCGTGCCTCACTCTATCCTCGGACCGTGGTTCACGCTTTCGCGCGAAGGCATCATCATATCCATCGCTGCCTACGGGTTCATCGCCTCGGTGCTGCCCGTGTGGCTCCTGCTCTGCCCCCGCGACTACCTGAGCTCGTATCTCAAAATAGGAACAATAGTAGCGCTCGTGGTGGGCGTCCTGATCGTTCACCCCTATCTCAAGATGCCGGCCATGACGCAGTACGTGCACGGCGGCGGGCCCATAATCCCCGGGAAGCTCTTTCCGTTTCTCTTCATCACGATCGCCTGCGGAGCCATATCGGGCTTTCATTCACTCGTGGCTTCAGGAACAACGCCGAAGATGATATCCAAGGAATCGGACGCGGTCCTGATAGGATACGGAGCCATGCTGGTAGAGGGAGTCGTGAGCGTGGTCGCACTCATCGCCGCGTGTTCGCTAGTGCCCGCGGACTACTTCGCCATCAACGTGGCCCCTGACAAGTTTGCGAGCATGGGGATGACACCTGTGCACCTTGCTGATCTTTCCAAGCAGGTGGGGGAGAACGTGGCCGGAAGGCCGGGCGGTGCGGTGTCACTCGCCGTGGGGTTCGCTCAGATATTCTCGGGCCTTCCGGGCATGCGGGCGCTCATGTCCTACTGGTATCATTTCGCCATCATGTTCGAGGCATTGTTCATCCTCACGACCATCGACACTGGAACGCGCGTAGCGCGATTCCTCTTCCAGGAGTTCGGCGGACGCATCTACAAGCCGATAGAAAAAACCGACTGGATTCCGGGCACGCTCATCTCGACGGGTCTCGTGGTATTCTTCTGGGGATTCTTCATTTGGACTGGCAACATCAGCACTATATGGCCCATGTTCGGCACGGCCAACCAGCTTCTGGCAGGAGTGGCCCTTGCAGTCGCTACTGCCGCACTCATCAACGCGGGCAAGGTACGATATCTGTGGGTGACGCTGGTGCCGATGGCCTTCGTGGCCGTCACCACGCTCTACGCCGGCTGGCGCAACATCTTCGACAATTTCCTGCCGCTGACCACGACGCCGGGGAAGATGGTTCTGGGATACGTGAACATTGTCCTGTCAGCAATAATCATGCTCTGCGCGGTGGTGGTCCTGGTTGAATCGTTTCGCCGCTCCTACCGCGTTCTGGTTCTGGGCAGGTACACGCGCGCCGGAAAGGCGGTGCTGGCTTCGGATCTACAGTTCCGGCCCCCCGAGTTCGGCGAGGCGTGAGCAGTCCTGGCGTTGACCGGCCGCACCTTTGATCGAGCGCCGGTGCAAGACAGGAAAGGCCATGTGTGGTGCAGGCGTCGTGAGCGATTTTCGAGTCCTGATGGCGCATAAGAGGGTTCGTCACTCTCCGGCAGAGCGGAACAGGCCGCAGGGACAGAGCTCAGATTTATTTTCCCTTGTAACGTCGCGGGTGACAGCACACTAGCCTGAGGCACAATAATCATCCATTGACAGGAACGGTGAAGTGGTATATAGTAACTTATGGTAATGAAACGATGATTGCCCTCGAGTTTGGGAGTGTAGATTCGAACTCATTAGGCGATCAAAGAGGACAGGTTGAGTTCCCGTTAGTACACGACGATAATCCGCAGTAGTTACCTCCTCGTGGCCTTCCGTTGAACGTTACTCATTTTGCCCTCTCTTTTATCCGGATGTTTCTTCCGGAATTCTCTTTGATATTCACGAACGAAAAGGAACATGTCTATGAAATGGTTGGCAACTACTGAAGGGAGGCAATCGTCACAGTCAATCGCTCTGAAACCAGTTACTAGTTAGTTTCTCTTGTGTTTGGTAGTGTCGTTGAAGAGGTTTGAAGTGCTGTTTTGCTTCTGCTTCCGAAAGGTACATTATTGGACAGAGAGACGAAGAAGAAAGGAAGCTTAGAATGCAAGGTAGCAGACTTTACGTAGGAAATCTCGGTTACTCAGTCGTTAACAGTGAGCTCGAGACGTTGTTCTCCAGCCACGGCGAAGTCAAACAGGTCAACGTGATAGAGGGGAAGGGATTTGGATTCGTGGAGATGTCCAATTCGGCGGACGCCGAGAAGGCGAAAGAGGCGTTGGACGGCCGCGACTTCCAGGGCCGCTCTCTGAAAGTCGACGAAGCACACCCGCCCAAGAGCAGAGAAGGGTCGGGATCGGGATATAGAAGATACTAAGATCTCTGTGAGATAATCTCACTCCAGTACTGTTAGCTAGCCATTTCAGACATGGTGAGTCGGGGGGAACCAAAAATTCCTCCCGATTCGCTATTAGTGTCGGAACGTGTTACATGGTCTGCCCGCTTCAGCCGGGACGAAGCGCACCAGAGAATGAATGCGTCCGTCGCCGCATGAATTTGGCCTCGGCCCAGGCCATGACGCGTTCATCAGCAACAATCTCCGCTCTGAGGCGATACAGCGGCGGAGAGGCAGAGAGCATCCGGGCCCGTATTTCCAGAGGAACGTCACAGGGAACGGCCCTCACGAACCGAACGTGAAGATCCCCCGTGACTGCCTGAACTCCATGATGAAACAGGCAGTGCGTCATCACCTCGTCCAACAGCGCGGCAATGACCCCTCCGTGAAGGAGGCCGTCATATCCCTGGAGCTCAGGATGCACCTCGAATCGTGTCCTGACGGCACCGTCTCCTGCAGGGTGGAACGACAAGTGCAATGATTGTGCGTTTTGCCTTCCACAAAGGATGCACTGCGAGTGACAGTTGTCGGTGGTGATGGTTATGGGGTCGTCAGTGGTCACAGACATTCTCGCCCGATTGCAGCGTTCCCGCCAGGTAGTCCCTCACCAGATTCTCCGGCGTTTCGGCCGGGGCTCCCACCACCACCTGGATGCCGTGTTCCTTGAAGAGGCCCTGGGCTCGTTGCCCCATGCCGCCGGCGATGATCAGGTTTGCTCCCCGTTCCGCCAGCCACGGGGGCAGGAGTCCCGGCTGATGTGGAGGTGCCTCGACGTCCTCTCGCTTGAGCACCTTCTTCCCGGTGGGGTCCACATCGACGAGGGTGAAGAGCTCGCAGTGTCCAAAATGCATGGAAAGTTTTCCATTCTCCACTGGAATAGCGATTCTCACGTGTTTGTCCTCCTTGTGTCTCATAGGTTCCGCAGTTTTCTCCGCAACATTGGTTTCTTCCCGGTCCGGAATGGAATTGACGATGTTCTGTATGATCTCCGCTACGAGGGGCGCGGCATAGTGACGGATATGAGCTCGGCCGGCGTCGCAGGCTTCAGCGATTCTGGGGTCCATGGGAATGGAGCCCAGGAACGGGACTCTCATGTCCTCGGCAATGCGCCTGCCTCCGCCCGAGCGCAGAATCTGCGTCACTTCACCACACTTCGGACACGCGAACCCGCTCATGTTCTCCACCACTCCGAGCACCGGTACCCGAAGCTCGCGGCAGAACGTGATGGATTTGCGCACGTCCACTGTGGCGACCCTCTGTGGAGTTGTCACTATCACTGCGCCATCCAGTGTGCCGATCAGTTGACAGACCGAGAGCGGTTCGTCCCCGGTTCCGG
>Ga0315291_10010062_pt1 | contig 11588 bp, 11 predicted proteins | sample YL17G12_20_MG_FD_203070 | JGI IMG/M metagenome (GOLD analysis project Ga0315291, IMG submission 203070) | Sediment microbial communities from Yellowstone Lake, YNP, Wyoming, USA - YL17G12_20 | ecosystem: Environmental > Aquatic > Freshwater > Lake > Sediment | place: USA: Wyoming | collected...
CTTTGCACAAATCGCATACGTAGACCACTTTCTTTCCCGGATGGAGCATGATTGCACCATAGTCGCAAGATTCGATGCACCATCCGCAACCGTTGCATTTGTCCTTGTCAACGGATATCAGTCCTGTTTCTTCAGACTGAGTCAAAGCGTCTCTTGGGCATGCTGCAACGCACGCTGGGTTTTCGCAGAGCCTGCACGTGACTGCCATGTTTATCAGTTGGTCAATCCTGACAACGCGGATCCTGGATTTCAGGGGGTTGAAAGCCTTGTCATTGGTCATTGAGCATATGTACTCGCACACTTGGCATCCTACGCACTTGTCAGGGTCTGCCGAAACAAACTTTCTTTCGTGAATCTTCACCATTCTCTTGTGTCTCCTTACTTTCTGATCATCGGGATCACGTCTTCCATCCCGAGCTCCTTCAGTTTCTGTTCAGTGGGGATTCCTTCCTTCGTCCAACCACGAGCCTCATAGTAGTCATCAAGGAGCAAATCCAGCTCTGCTTGTGTGAAAACCGCTCCTTTCGAGGGTCCTTCGTCTGGGATCGGGTTGTGCATTACCATGTAAGGCAAGGTGTCATCTTTTCTTCCAAGCCCTTCTCGAACGTTGAAGACTCTGCCGATGTTGTTTATTCTTTCTCCTGCCAGTTTGAGCTCATCCGGAGTCATTTCATAACCAGTGACAACGCTGTACAGTTTGGACATATCTTCCCATTCTTTGAAGTAAGTTCCTCTTGAAAACTTGCAGACCACGAGAGAATCGATTACTGCGTAGGAGTCCTCCATGCCTTTTACCAGTTTTCCTCGACCTTTCTCAGCGATCAGACGATTCACTTTTCCTTTCACGTCAAACGCGTAGGCTCCGTGCCGGTTGTGGTCTGCTCCGCGGAAGGACACTGCGAAGCCCAGAGCCGCCGTTTTCAGGCATCTGAGATCATAACCTGTAACCTCCACGCCTTTGATGTGCGCTGCCAGTTTTTCAGAGCCTTTGCCGATCTTTTCTGACGCAATTTTAACGCCGTCGGCAAGTATTTCGCCTATCCCTTCACGTTTGCCAATTTTCTCCACAAGTTGGATCATTGCTTCGTGGTTGCCAAAACGTGCGTCTATTCCGTCGAGTTCTTTCTGGCTTAATATGCCTTTTTCGTAGCAGTCCATCGCAAACCCCGCTATCACGCCCGCACTGATAGAGTCGACTCCATAGTAATTCGTCAGGTACATTCCCTTTATTATCGCGTCGAGGCGATCCACGCCGCAGTACGGTCCAAGCGCCCATAGAGTCTCATATTCCATGCGTGTCATCGTGTTCTTGTACGGACCTTCAGAAACCACGCACATGTGTTCGCAGCGCATAGCGCACGAACTGCAGCCGATGATCTTTGCGACGTACTTTTCGTTCAGAACCTCTCCGCTGACTTTTTCGGCCCCCTCGAACGAGGCATTGTTGTAGTTTCTCGTCGGCATGCAAGCCAAGGAATTGTGAACCAGAACATTTTCGACAGTTCCCAGAGCGCGGTATTTCGATGAGGCAGGACCTTTCATCCGTTCATGAAATTCTTTCACCATCTCCATGAACACTTCTGGCTTTGCAACAGTGATGTCGCGTGTTCCTCGAACGGCAATTGCCTTCAGATTTTTAGAACCCATTACCGCTCCAAGTCCGGTTCTCCCAGCCGCCCGGGTCTTGTCATTGATTATGCAGGCAATGCGGGAAAGCTTCTCACCGGCAACTCCTATAGCTGCCACACGAATGTAATAATCCCCAAGTTCTTCTCGTATAGCATCCTCTGTTTCCTGAGGCGACTTACCCATCAAGTGCGAAGCGTCTAGCATTTGGACGGAATCGTCGTCGATCCACAAGTAAACCGGTCTATCAGACTTTCCCTTCAGAATCACCACGTCGTAACCGGCTCTCTTCAACTCAGTGCCGAAGGTTCCGTGGGCTTTTGATTCACCAACTCCGTAACTTGCTGGCGATTTTGACACGAAAGCATGGCCGTTTCCTCCAGTGGGCCACATCGTCCCCGCTATCGGTCCCGTCGCCAGAATAAGTGGATTTTCCGGACTGAAAGGTTCTACGCCCGGCTTAGAGTTGTCAAGCCACAAACGCATGCCCAAGCCTATTCCGCCGATGTATTTCTTGGCGTATTCTTCGTTCAACGGCTCAACGCTGGTCTTTCCCGACGTTAGATCGATACGAAGCATTCGTCCTGCATAACCTAACAAAGAGTTTCCTCCGACGTACATTTTGTAAAGGAAGATTTGATTGATATTAATTTATCTACGTAACATGGAGAATCTACATGGACTCCGATGGTGCATAAAAGTCCAATTTCATTGACTTGTTGCGTACTGCGAAATGAAAGGAAGGATGTTTACAATGCTTCTTTCGTGAGTTCCAAGATGTCCTTCACAGAGATCTTTGCTTCAACATCTAAGACCTTCACAGCGTCTTCGAGGGTTGTAATGCAGTATGGACAAGCGACGGCAATTGTGTCAACGCCGAGGTCGAGAGCTTCGTGAAGTCGGTTTGTGCTCGGCCTCTTTTCTGGTAGTGCGTCTTCTGTCCAGACTCTTCCTGCGCCTCCTCCGCAGCAGAAGCTGCTTTGCTTTGTCCTTTTCATCTCAACGAGTTTCAATCCGGGGATTGTCTGGAGAATCTTTCGCGGAGCATCGAATACGTCATTGCGCTTTCCCAGGAAGCAAGGATCGTGGTATGCAACAATCTTCTTCACAGGTCTCGTGAGCCTGAGCTTGCCAGTTTGTAGAGCTTCGGAAAGGAATTCGGTGTAGTGTTGGACCTTAAGGCCTGCGTCTTTGTATGGTTTATCATTTTTGAATGTGTTGTAACAGTGAGGTGACAGCGTCACGATTTTCGTGGCTTCCAGCTTTTTGAACATTGAAACGTTGTGTTCAGCCAACTCTTCGAAGAGCCCTTTCTCGCCCATCCTGAGCATGTGGTCTCCGCAGCACCATTCCTCTGCGCCTAAAGTCGCGAAAGACACACCCATTCGGTTGAATACCGTAGCCATAGTCTTGGCAGCTTCTTGATTTCTGAGATCATACACGTTTGAGCAACAAACGAAGAATAGCACGTCAGCCTTGGTGACGGTTGGATACGTCTGAACGTTCAGGTCTTTGGCCCAGTCCATTCGTTTTGCCTGCGGAGTACTCATTGGATTGTGGTACTTGTAGACGCTCTCAAGGACATCTTTGACGGTTCGGGGGATATTGCCCGTTTCTACTATGAGGCTGTGATCGTTGACTATCGCTTCAGCGCAAATCAGTTTCTTCGGGCAGAACAGCGTGCATGAATTGCACTGTGTGCAAAGCCAGACGTTGTCAGCCATGGGCTTCAGCCGTTCGTCGGCGCCCTGGTCTCTTGAATCAGTAATAAACCGATAAGTAGAGGTCAAGGCTGAGGGACCAAGAAACTTTTCGTCAATGACAGCGGGGCATGAGGAGTTGCAGATTGAGCATTTGATGCAAAGCGTGAGATCCCAGAACTTCTTTAGGTTCTCTGGAGACTGCGCGAATTCTTCTGGCTTTTTAAGTTCTTCATCGGGCTTGATAAGGTGATTTTTGATTCGTTTGTAAGTGTTGAAGAAAGGTTGCATGTCAACTACTAAGTCTTTGATGACCGGAGCGTTCGAAAGCGGCTCAATTAGTAATGAACCAGAGTTTAGATCAAGGACTTGTGTATAGCAAGCCAACATAGGTTTTCCGTCTATGTTTACGGCGCAGTCTCCGCATATGCCCATTCTGCAAGAATGTCTGAACGTGAGTGATTCATCGAAATTGTCCTTGATGTAGAGCAGTGCTTCCAACACTGTTGTTCCCCGTCGAGCTGGAACTTTAAATGTGGATATGTATCGCCTGTTTTGAACGGGGTCAAAGCGGCTTATTTTGAATTCAACAATCTTTTCAACTTCAGCAGACATCATCTTCATCCTCCTAGTAAGTTCTGGCGGCAGGCTGCCATTTCGTTATTGTGACGGGCGAGTACTGCAGTCTGGGTCCATCCTTTGTGAAATAGGCTAGAGTGTGTTTGAGCCAATTCTGATCGTCACGCTTGGGGTAATCAGTCCTCGAGTGGGCTCCTCGCGATTCTGTTCTCGGAAGGGCGCTTATCATAGTGATTTCAGCCAAGTCCAACATGAAATCGAGTTGGAGAGCATTCAGCATTCCAGTATTGAACGGTCTGTTTTTGTCTTGGACGCGTATTCTTTTGTATCTCTGCCTAAGCTGTCTGATTTCCTTGAGTCCGCTCTCGAGCTGGTCTCCTCTCCTGTAGATCCATGCTTTTTCGTACATTACGTGCCTCATCTCATCACGTATCTTTGCAACGCTTTCTGTGCCTTCGCTTCCTAGCACTTCATCGAAAACTCTTTTTTCTTCAGCCACAAGTTTCTCATGAGGGGTTTCATGGAGACCAGTTTTCGATGCGTGTTTAGCGGCCTCTTCACCTGAGACTGCTCCGAAAACGAGACATTCGCTCGTTGAGTTTGTCCCAAGCCTGTTTGCTCCGTGAAGGCTCAAGCATGAACATTCTCCAGAAGCGTAAAGTCCTGAGATTGGAGTCTCAGTCTTGATGTTGGCTCGGATTCCACCCATAGAGTAATGTGCAGCTGGTCTGATAGGGATCGGTTCCTTCACGGGGTCCACGCCTCCGAGTTTCATCGCGACATCGCGTATCAAGGGCAGGCGTTCGTTTATTTTTGCTTCGCCTAAGTGTCTCAGATCTATCGCGATATATGGGCCATACGGTCCTTCGAGTCCTCTTCCTTCTAAGATTTCGGTTTGCTCGGCCCTTGAGACCACGTCTCTTGGGGCAAGTTCCATCTTTTCCGGGGCGTATTTTTTCATAAAACGTTCCCCTTTGGCGTTTAGCAGGTATCCTCCTTCTCCACGAGCCCCTTCGGTTATTAGCACTCCTGAAGGGAGTAGGCCTGTAGGGTGGAATTGAACGAACTCCATGTCTTCCAACGCGGCTCCTGCGCGGTAGGCCATCGCCATCCCATCGCCGGTGGTCGTGTGTGAGAAAGTCGTGAATTCATAGATGCGTTCGTGGCCTCCGCTTGCGATTACGAAGGCTCTTGCGTTGAAGGCATGCATGACGCCAGTTTTCATTTCTATGGCCGTTAGGCCGGTTGCTACGTTGTTTTCAACCACGAGGGAAGTTGCGAACCATTCGTCGTAGAATTTTATGTTTCCGTAGGACGAGGCTTTCCCGTATATTGCGTGCATTTCGTGGAAACCTGTCATGTCAGCGGCGAAGCAAGCCCTTGGGTAAGTGTGACCTCCGAAGGCTCGTTGGTCTATTTTCCCATCTGCAGTTCGGCTCCAAGGGCAGCCCCAGTGTTCCGTCAATACTATTTCTCTTGGTGCGTGGCTCGCGAAGAATTCTACTACATCTTGGTCTGCCAGAAAATCGGAACCTTTGACCGTGTCGTATGCGTGTAGTTCAAATGAATCTTTCTCACGCATTACGGCTCCGGTTCCGCCTTGCGCGCAAACCGAGTGCGATCGTAGGGGATGATGTTTTGAGATGACCGCGATGTCCAGCTTGCTGTTCGTTTCTGCAGCTGCGGTTGCGGCTCTCAATCCGGCTAAGCCAGCTCCGACGATGACCAAATCGTGGCTGAATTTTTCCATTGAATTTCACCGATCTTGAAGACTAGGATTTACGGAATCTTTGCTTTATAGTTTTCCAGTCGTCAAAAAGGATTGGGTTGCGGTTTCGTCTGTCGTGGTGGTCTCTCTAAGATATTTATATTTGCCTGGTTATCGTAGCTTGTGATGATTTCATGTTCGATGCGCAGAAGTTCATTAACGACACTGTTGAAGAGTTGAAACGCAGAATATCGGGCAACGCGGTCATCGGTGTTTCCGGTGGGGTTGATTCGACGGTGTCTGCAGTCTTGGTCGAAAATGCAATTGGTGAGAGATTGCGATGTGTCTTAGTTGACACGGGTTACATGAGGAAGAATGAGATCGAAAACAATGGGAGACTCCTTAAGAAATTGGGGCTGAACGTTCTAATCGTGGATGCTAAGGATCGTTTTTTTGCTGGGTTGAAGGGCATCGCTGAGCCTGAGCATAAGAGGCGTGTGATCGGCGAATTGTTTATCAGAGTTTTTGAGGAGGTTGCGAGGAGAGAGAATGCAAGATTTTTTGTTCAAGGTACGATTGCGCCGGATTGGATTGAGAGTGGCGGCGGGCTTAGGGATACGATTAAGTCGCATCATAATGTTGGTGGTCTGCCTGAGAAGATCGAGTTTGAGATTGTTGAGCCTTTGAGAGATTTGTATAAGGATGAAGTGAGATTGGTGGGGCAGAGGCTTGGTTTGCCTGAGGAGATTTATGAGAGGCAACCGTTTCCTGGTCCGGGGTTGGCGGTGAGGATTCTTGGGGAAGCGGACTCTCAGAGTGTAAGGATCGTAAGGGAGGCTTGTGCTATCGTAGAGGAGGAGATAGAGAAGGCTGTGATGAAGGGAGAGATGAAGCGACCGTGGCAGTATTTTGCTGTTCTTCTTCCTTGCAAGACTGTGGGTGTTCATGGCGACGTGAGGATGTATGGAGCGGTTGTATCTGTTCGGTCGGTTGAGAGCCTGGATGGTATGAGTGCTGCTTATTCCAAGATTCCTCATTCGGTGTTGGAGACGATTTCTATCAGAATTACGAACACGTTGAAGGATGCCGTGAGCAGGGTGGTTTTTGACATTACGAACAAGCCTCCGGGGACCATTGAGTATGAGTGAGCCTGTCAGGGTTTTTGTTGTCGACAACGGTGGTCAATGGACTCACAGGATCTGGAGGGTTCTTCGGGAGATTGGAAGCGAAACCAAGATAGTTTCTAACGCGACTCCCGTGGAGGAATTAGATGCGGACGGCTTGGTCTTGAGCGGTGGAGCGCCACGGATTGCTTGGGAGTCCCCGAAACTTGGCAATTGCATGGACTACCTGAACGAGTTTAAGGGTCCGATGTTGGGTATCTGTGTTGGTTTTCAGTTGATGGCTATTCACTGTGGAGGCAGTGCTGGGCCTTGTGAGATTCCGGAGTACGGATTGGCGAGGATCACTGTGGTGGAGGAGGATGATTTGTTCAGGGAGTTGCCGAGGGAGTTTATGGTTTGGGAGTCGCATAATGATGAGGTTAAGGAGGCTCCGGGTTTTCGTGTTCTTGCGCGGTCGGATAATTGTGGTGTGCAGGCGGCGAAGCATTTGAAGAAGCTGTTTTATGGGGTTCAGTTTCACCCTGAGGTCAATAACACTGAGCATGGCGAGGCGATTTTGAGGAATTTTGTTGACGTTGTTAGGAGAAGTCGTGCTGTTTCGGGGAGTTCGAGTTCTTGAGGAACACGAATGTGATCGGTAGCGCGGTCGAAAACCCCGTCAGCCTGGTCTCATGTGTCGGTGTCCGTTGTTTTACTTGTTGTTTCAAGCTGGAAAGCAGGCTACCCCCTCCCCCCTAGGTTTTTTCGTACGCGGCACTGAGGTTGGGTTTTTATGTGGGACTTTCGGCAGGGTCTTTCGCGCTTTTTTAATGGTTTGGATGTTGAAGTCGAGTATGTGCAGCTCCGAGCGGTTTGGAAGATTCTAGACGCAGATTCTTGTTCTGAATGTGGGTGCTTCTGAATTGTCATTAGGATTCAAGATGTAAGAAGTTGAGTGGAAGAGGAGATGGTTTCGCAGAAAACAAGGTTGACGATGGCTCTAGTGGCGATTTTGGCGGCGTTTTTGACAGTGATTAGCAGGAGCGTCGCTGGTGGGACTTGGCATTAGGCAAAACTGTTTCAGATGGCATTCATTCAAGTCGTTTGATGACGTGGTATCCGAACTTTGTCCTAACTGCCGGCGAAGTCTGTCCTTTCTGGAGTGCAAAGGCGGCTGTTTCGAATTCTTTGACCATTTTTCCCCGGGTGAACGTTCCAAGGTCTCCACCGCGTTTTCCTGACGGGCATTGTGACACCTCTTTGGCGATGTTCGAGAATTTCTCGCCCTTGTTCAAGCGTTCTACTACGCTCTTGGCTTCTTGTTCAGTTTTGACTAGGATATGGGCACAATGAACTTTGTCTGGCATAGGCTAAAGGTTCCGTGTTCCGATTAATAATGCTTTTTCGTGTCGCGCGCTATGCGAGAAAACACGATAAACACCATGCTTTTGTAACATTTTTCTTTTTTTGCAGACTTTGAACAATCATCAGAACAATGGGAAAGTGTAACATCTCAAGAAGTGCGCGTTGATTGAAAAGGAAGGGGTCACCACGCTTCTTGCGAGGGCGATTATTTCTCTCTGTGTTCTTCAATGTCCTTAATGTTGGCTTTCTCTGTGTCTTCAGGCGACGGCTCGCGGAGTGTTGGGTGATGGTGCTGTATTCCGACGTACATTTTCATGCGGAAGAATTGTCTGCTCAAGATATCGATGGACACGGGAGGGGGGAAACCGAATATCCTCTTTTTCGTCTTGTTGGCCGCAATCCCCGCTACCACCAAAATCGAGCCCATCAGGGTCGCAATGACGATAAACGAAAATAGCGGGATGACCTTGAGAGCAGCACTGACTGCGAATACTGCAATAGCTATTGCAGTTGAAGCCAGAAATACTGCATCGACAAAAAAAGGAACTGCAAGGGCAGAAATGAAGAACACGGCTGCCAAGGTCAAATGATAGGCACTGAGCCTCGGCAAAGCCTTTTTTATCACATGCAAAACCTGCATGTCACCCTTCCCTAGTCCAACGCCGTTCTTAACCGCCTTTGCGAATATTCCTGCGTTCCTGCTGATCTCTTGAGTTTCGTCAACCATCAACAACGCGGCACAAATCAGAAAAGCGATCGACGCCAGAACGCCACCTACCTCAAAGGTTTTAAAGACCACGAAGGTGAGCGCAATCCAAGCACCGTAAATCGCGACAAAAATGATTAATCCCGTATGATTGCTGATTATTCGTCTATGCTTCATCGTTGGGTCGAAAACATTGAAAGTCCTATCAAAAACTTGTGCCGACAAATCTCTTGGAAGCATACGGAGGGCACGAGCCCTTGCCCGTAATAGAAACGCAGAGAAAAGGGCAGCACCAGCCATGATCATCAAAACAATAGATGTTGCCAAAAGAGAGATATCCAGTTGGAGAATGTTGAACATTTGTTCTCTCGACCTTCGCGCGCGCTACAATGTTCAAGAGGGCAGCGGAACTTAAATGTTTGACGAAGAGACATTTTAGTGGCTGACCATGAACGAAAACCAATGCCATTCTTTGCCGTTGCAGAATACGCTAACGGAGGCCGAACATGTCCTCTAAATTGAATTTGAGCATTCTTCAACACAGTCTGAAAACACGCGTGATGGGTAAGACTGTTCTTTTTTTGAGGGAAGTCAATTCGACGAATTTATGGGCAAAACGCCTTGCACGTTCAGGCGCTCAGGAAGGAACGATCGCGGTCGCAGAAACTCAGTCATCCGGCCGTGGAAGACTGGACAGGCCGTGGTATTCTCCGGTAGGGGGACTATGGTTCTCAGTGGTGCTGAGGCCGAAGATACATTCTTCCCAGGTTTCTCAACTCACTGTGGTGACTGCATTGTCGATCATACAAACTCTGCGCGATCTCTACGGTCTTGAAGCCCAAGCCAAATGGCCTAACGATGTGCTGGTGAATGGACGAAAAATCTGCGGCATTTTAGGTGAAGCGAATTCGGAAGCAGACAAAGTGTCTTTTGTGATCATGGGAATCGGGCTGAACGCGAACTTTGACGTTGATAAAGCGCTGCCAGAATCAATTGCCGTAAGTGCCACTTCTTTGGAGACCGAGATAGGACACAAGATTGTGCTGGAACAACTCTTAACAGCATTGTTGAAAAGGTTTGAAACCGACTACGAAATCTATGCACACAGAGGTTTTTCCTATATCGTTGCGAAATGGAAAGAACATGCGAACTTTCTGGGTCGGGAAGTCGATGTTATCGATCAGCACAAAACCTTCAGAGGAGTAGCCGAAGACATAGATGCAAACGGAGCTTTGGCTCTGAGACTTAAAGATGGCACCTTGAAGAGTTTTCTGGCGGCCGATGTGTCTTTGAACTCAAAACGAGAATAGACGTAATCATGAGAGAAACCGATTTTCGGGCTCGCAGGTTAAGACAAGCTCTTAGAATACATAGACCCTCAAAGCCAGACGTTTCTCTATTTGGACTTCTTATTCGTGGTTTTAGCTTGTCTTTTCTTGTATCGTTCGGCACAACTGACGCAGCAGAAGGTGTATTCCTTTCCGTCGATTTTGGTCGTGTGAGCGGCAAGCTTGCATGTTTCGGAGGGTATCTCGACTTTGCAGAACTCGCATCTGATGAACTCGGGTTTCATCACTTCACCTCTTTGGCCTTCTGCTTCTTGTAATAGTCCTCTATCGCCGCGTGCAATGCGTCAGCAGCCAAGTTTGAGCAATGCATCTTTACGGGCGGAAGGCCCCCAAGTTCGTCTGCAACATTTCCTCGGGTGATCTTCATTCCTTCTTCCAACGTTTTCCCTTTTGCCAGTTCCGTGATCATGCTGCTTGTGGCTATTGCTGAGCCGCAACCGAAAGTTTTGAATTTGATGTCTTCGAGCCGGTTGTCTTTGACTTTTATGTATATGGTCATGAGGTCTCCGCAGACAGGGTTTCCCACTGTGCCAACGCCGTCCGCGTCAGGAATCTCGCCCATATTGCGTGGGTTCTTGAAATGTTCCATGACTTTCTGGCTGTACATTACTTGTTCAGCTCCTTTGGGGTTAAGGGGGACATTGCTCTTAACCTTTTTACTATGGCAGGCATTAGACTTGCCGCATAATCAACGTCTTTTTCCGTGTTTTCCCTGCCAAGGGTAAACATCAAAGAGCCGTGGGCTTCTTCGTGTTTCAACCCGATGGCCAAAAGTACGTGAGACGGTTCCAGAGTCTTCGCAGTGCAAGCTGAGCCTGATGATGCAAACACGCCTTCGAGGTCGAGACTTAGAAGCATTGATTCACCCTCTATGAAGCTGTATCGTACAGAGACGTTGTCGGGCAACCTTTTGGTAGGATGTCCGTTCAGATACGAATACGGAATAGGTTTGAGAAGACCGTCGATCATCCTGTCCCTCAACTTCACGAGTCGAGTGCTTTCAGGTTGCATTTCATTCTTTGCGATTTCGGTTGCCTTTCCAAACCCCACTATGCCCGGCAAGTTTTCTGTTCCCGACCTCACGCCCCGTTCCTGTCCACCACCGTGCAAAAGGGGTTCCAAACGGACTCCCTCCTTGACGTACAGTGCCCCAACACCCTTTGGGCCATACATGTCGTTTGAAGAGACTGTCAGCAGGTCTATTCCTTCACTCTTCACGTCTATTGGAACTTGTCCGCATGCTGCTGTGGCGTCCACGTGCAGGTAAGCATTCTTGGCGTGCACAATTCTGCTGATTTCTTTTATGGGCTCAATTGTGCCAATTTCGCCGTTGGCGTACACGATCGAAACAAGCATGGTTTTGTCTGTAAGTTCTTTTTCGAGCTCCTCGAGTTTTACAAAGCCATAGGTGTCCACTGGAAGAAAGACAGATTCGAACCCTTTCGTGCTCAA
>Ga0315291_10010063_pt1 | contig 11588 bp, 8 predicted proteins | sample YL17G12_20_MG_FD_203070 | JGI IMG/M metagenome (GOLD analysis project Ga0315291, IMG submission 203070) | Sediment microbial communities from Yellowstone Lake, YNP, Wyoming, USA - YL17G12_20 | ecosystem: Environmental > Aquatic > Freshwater > Lake > Sediment | place: USA: Wyoming | collected...
ACCGCCGAAAACCCTGTTTTTTGCTTATTCTCAAGGAAAATGTACTTAGGCGGTCGCCAGAGCCTCAGGCGGCGCTGTGGGGTTCTCCTGCGCCCGGTGGAGTTTGATCTCGCCATCCACTGCATCGACTATCACTGTATCCCCATCTTCAAACTCACCGGATAGGAGTGCATCGGATAAAGCATCCTCTACCTTTTGCTGGATAATGCGCTTCAGGGGGCGTGCTCCCATTTCGGGGTCGTAGCCCAGATCGGAGAGCAGGTCGACCGCGGCCGGGGTTGCATTCAGGACAAGGGTGTGGTCTTCCAACCGCTGAGCTACCTTTTGCAGCTCCAGGTTGACGATCTGTTTGATGTCGTCCTTAGCCAGGGACCGGAAAACAATGACCGAATCCAGGCGGTTGGTAAACTCTGGTCGGAAGACATGCCGTAGCGCTTCCATCAGCTTTTTGCGCATCTCTTCGTAGGCCTGGAGTTCTTCAATCTGCTCATCGCGCTTGGCGACAAAACCCAGGGAAGTCTGGCGTTTGATCATCTCTGCGCCAATATTAGAGGTCATCACGATGAGGGCGTTGCGGAAATCCACCTTGCGGCCGCGGGCATCGGAAAGGTGACCCTCTTCCATGATCTGCAGGAGCATGTTGTGCGCCTCAGGATGGGCTTTCTCGATCTCGTCGAAGACCACAATAGAATAGGGGCGGCGTCTCAAGGCCTCGGTGAGCTGTCCGGCTTCCTCGTACCCCACGTAGCCCGGAGGTGCGCCGACCAGCCGGCTGACCGTGTGCCGCTCCATAAACTCAGACATATCGAGCTGGATGAGGGCCTCCTCGCTGCCGAACATGAAGCGGGCCAGCGCCTTGGTCAATTCGGTCTTGCCAACACCTGTTGGGCCGAGGAATAGAAACGAGCCAATCGGTCTGCGGGGGTCTTTCAAGCCAGCCCGTGACCGGCGAACAGCCTTGGAAATGGCCCGAATGGCCTCTTCCTGGCCGATAATTTGCTTGCGTAACTCATCTTCCATCTGCAGCAGACGCTGGGATTCTTCCTGAGCGATCTGCATCACCGGTACGCCGGTCCACATGGAAACCACTTCGGCAATATCGTCGGCAGTCACGATGGGGCTGTTGGAGCGGTCCCACCCGCTGCGCAGCCGTTCTAGCTGGAGCTCCAGGGCTTCCTCACGTTCCAGGATTTCCTGAGCATCGTCTGAACGGCCATCCTCGACAGCCAGAGCATGTCTCTGGCGTATCTCGCGCAACTGGCTCATCAGGTCTTTGGTCGTCTTAGCTAGCTGGCTTTTGTACATCCGCACACGGGAGGAAGATTCATCAATCAGGTCAATAGCCTTATCAGGCAAAAAGCGCTCGGTGACGTAACGGGCCGAGAGACGCACCGCGGCATCCAGGGCGTCGTCCGAGATCGTCAGGCGGTGGTGCTCTTCGTAGGCCGAGCGTACACCGCGTAATATTTCGATGGCTTCGTCAACTGTGGGTTCTTCCACTATGATCGGTTGGAAGCGGCGTTCTAAGGCCGCGTCGCTTTCGATGTACTTGCGATATTCGTTCAGGGTAGTTGCGCCGATCACCTGGAGCTCACCGCGGGATAGCGCCGGCTTCAGGATGTTGGCAGCATCCACCGAGGAACCGGCCGCGCCGGCGCCCACGAGCATGTGCACTTCATCGATGAAAAGGATCGCCTGGGCGGACTTCAACTCATCGATCACCCGCTTGAGACGTTCCTCAAACTGGCCGCGGTACATCGTCCCGGCGACCAGTGAGCCAACGTCTAACTGTAAGACACGCTTGTCCAGTAACAGGGCAGGGACCTCTCCTTCGACAATGCGCTGAGCCAACCCTTCCACGATGGCGGTCTTCCCGACACCAGCCTCGCCAATGAGGGCGGGGTTATTCTTCGTCCGGCGGGCCAGGATCTGGATCACGCGCTCAATCTCCATCTGCCGGCCGATCACCGGGTCCAGCTTCCCCTCTTCGGCCTTAGCAGTCAGATCGGTCGCCAACTGATCGACCATCGGGGTCTTGGGGTGTTCTTGGTTTTTTGCTTTCTGTTCGCCGACGGCTGCAGTGGTGCGACGTGCGGCGCTGCTTTCTTGTAGCACACGGCGCGTTTGGCGGCGGATTTGTTCGGGTGTGACGCCCAGCTTCCTCAGGACATCCAGGGCGATGCCTTCCCCATAGCGCACTAAGCCCAACAGCAAATGCTCGGTACCAATGTAATGATGTCCCATCCGTCGCGCTTCATCCACGGCGTATTCCAGCACCTGCTGGGTGCCTGGGGCAAGGTCCAGTTTTGCTCCACGGTACTGACCTAAGCCAGTCAGGCGCTCTACCATTTCCTGAACCCGATCTGGCTCCAGGCCCAATTCACGCAAGACGCGCCCGGCAACTCCCCCTTCTTCGCGCATCAAACCAAGAAGGAGATGCTCCGTACCAATGTGATCATGGTGCATCCGCTCAGCTTCCTGATGTGCCAGACTGAGCACCCTCCTTGCCCGTTGAGTGAAACGTTCCATGCTGCTAGACACCGCATCCTCCGAAAAAATTACAGATGACTCGTGATTACCTGCATAGATACTACGACAGATTATGAGAAAATTTGTCCAATTAGATTCTACCAGAGTTTAACTGAGTAAGTGACCCTTTGCAGGTTAAAGTATCTTAATTTAAAAGCGAGAGCGGATGCAGGCGTCAAACGCCTGCATCCGCTCTCGCTTTCGCTTAAATTCCCCTTCCTTGTACTATCAACCCTGAGCGTCAGCCGCAGGCTCATTCTTTTCTGCGGTCTCATCGCTCGATGCCTCTACTCCTACTTCACTCACTTCCTTCTCTTTTTCAGGCTCTGTCGCTGGGACGGGCTCTGTCACTTCAGTTTCGTCGGGTACCGTTACACCTTCTGTTTCTGGGGCAGGTTCACTCTCTTCGGCCTCACCGTGTATCTTTACACCTTCAATCTCTGCGGTGAGCGCTTTCAAGTCCTGGTCGGCATAGGCTGGCGAATCCACCTTGCGCAGGCTTAGACCGATCCGGCGGCGCTCTGGGTCGATTTTGATCACCCGCAATGTCACTACATCACCTTCCTTGAGCACCTCTTTCGGGTGGTTAATGCGCTGTTCGCTGAGTTCGGAGATGTGGATCAGGCCTTCCAGGTCTTCTCCCAGGCGGGCAAAGGCCCCAAATTTTGTCAGGTGTGTGATCTTACCTTCGACCAATTGGCCCTCTTTCAGGCCTTCAACTTTCTTCATCCAAGGGTCAGGCAACAACTGGCGGATCGACAGGCCGATGCGTTTTCGCTCGCGATCCACGCTGATGACTTTGACCTGGACCTCTTGTCCAACTTTGAGCACCTCATTGGGATGTTTGATGCGTTCCCAACTGATCTCAGACAGATGCACCAGACCGTCGGCCCCTTCTATGTTGACGAAGGCCCCGAAGTCGGCCAGGCTGGTCACACGACCCGAGCGCACGCTGTTCTCCTTCAATTCGTCCAACAAACGCTCTTTGAGGGTTTCGCGCGTTTCCTGGAGAGCTGACCGTTCGGAGAGGATCAGTCGGTGGCGTTCCCGGTCGACCTCAACGACGCGCACACGGATTGGATCGCCCACCATTTTGGCCCAGCGCTGCTCGGGCGTTTCACCGCTGCTGTCCACCCGCCGCAGGATGCTGATCTGCGAGGCGGGGACGAACCCGCGTAGGCTGCCAATGGGGACGATCAGGCCGCCCTTGTTGTAGCCTACGATTTTACCTTCGTAGGATTCACCCGACATCATCAGGGCTTCCACGGTTTGCCAGTCGCGTTCCTCGCGTGCCCGTACAAATGAGAGCACGACATTCCCATTTTGGTCTTCGGGATTGATGATATAAACGAAGATTTCCTTGCCTACATCAAAGGTGACCAGCTCATCAGCAGGGATCTGCTCTATTTCTCGTCCCGTTATCACCCCCTCGGACTTGGTGCCTATGCTGACGAGGATCTCATTTTCCCCTTTTCTGGCGATAACACCAGTGCGGATCTCGCCTTGCTTCGGGAGATCCAAGGCTAATCCCTCTTCTTCCAACAGGACTTCCATCGTAGGGGGTTTCTCGGAAGGGCGTTCTTCTGGAGGAGTTGGAATTGTTTGGTTATTCTCGGGCATCGCCTCCCGCCCAACCTGGGCATCATTCTGATTCATACAGTTGTGGTCTCCGGTTTAAAAGGTTAGTATCCCATTATAAAGCGTAAGATGCAACTTGACAACCTTTGTGATAATATTGTATTTTAGTTATAATGCACAGAGTTTCATAATTTGTTAATGAGGTTTGAAGTTGCCGTCCATTTATCCGTTCACTGCAGTCGTCGGCCAGGAGCGCATGAAGCGCGCTCTGGTTTTGAACGCGGTTTACCCTCGCATCGGGGGCGTGCTGATCCGGGGTGAGCGCGGCACGGCTAAATCGACCGCTGCACGTGCCCTGGCTGCATTGCTGCCCCATGTACCCGTGGTTAAGGACTGCCGGTTTGGCTGCGACCCCGAGCGCCCGACGACCTGGTGTACAGAGTGCCGGGAGCGCGCCGCTCTCGGCCAATCGCTGCCGGTGGAGATGTGCCCCACTCCCTTCGTCAACCTGCCCGTTTCGGCTACCGAAGACCGCGTCGTGGGTACGTTAGATATCGAGCAAGCCATTCAGAAAGGCGAGCGCCACTTCGAGCCGGGCGTGCTGGCGGCCGCGAACCGCGGCTTGCTATACATTGATGAAGTCAACCTGTTGGATGACCACGTCACCGACCTGCTACTGGACTCAGCCGCCATGGGGATGAATATTGTCGAGCGGGAGGGGATATCCTTCGCCCATCCGGCGCGCTTTATCCTGGTGGGCACGATGAACCCTGAAGAGGGTGATCTGCGCCCTCAACTGCTGGACCGTTTCGCGCTGTCGGTCGATATCCGAGGCATTCGCGATGCGCGTGAGCGGGTGCTGATCATGGAACGCAATCTGGCTTTCGAGGTCGATCCTGACGGATTCCGGCAGCAGTGGCTGCCGCGCGAACTGGAGCTTTCTCACCAGATCGAACAGGCGCGCACCTTGGTAGACCGGGTGACCTATACCCAGCGCGATTTACTCTCGATTGCCGGTTTAACTGCCTCACTTAATGTTGAGGGCCATCGGGCTGACCTGGTGATCCTGAAGACAGCCCGCGCCCACGCTGCCTATGAGGGCCGGCTGGCCATCACCGACCGCGATATCGCCCTGGCGGCGGAACTGGCTCTACCGCATCGTATTAAACAAGGACCCTTCCGCCAGGCCGAGATCAGCCCGGATGAGCTGCAGGAGCGTATCGAGCAATTGCAAGGGGCGACCTCGACTGCCGGTGAACCCGAGCCGGTCCTCGAGGAAAAGCACTCACCTGAAAAAAAAAAGGCGTAAGCCAGGACGTTAGCGAGGAGACCTCCAGCCCAAGCCCTTTGAGCCCTGCTCCGCAGAGCGTGTTTGACGTGGGCGATGCCTATTGGTGGGACGGCGGTCAAAAGGTCAAGATCGGTGAGACCTTCACCCCACGTAAACTGGACACAGCTCTCGATAAGCTGACCCGTCGCCGCGGTGGGCGGCGCTCGCGCACCCATTCCGAGCGTAAACGCGGGCGTTATATTCAAGCTCGACCGGCCAACGGTAAAACTGATGACTTAGCTTTCGACGCCACCCTGCGCGCCGCCGCTCCGTTCCAGATCGAACGCACCGAGCAGCGCAAGCAGGTGGCGTTTGCCGTTATCCCGAGCGATTTCCAACGTAAGGTGCGGGTTAAGAAAACCGCCAACCTGGTGCTGTTCGTGGTCGATGCCTCCTGGTCTATGGCGGTCGCCGAGCGCATGTCGGCGACCAAGGGGGCGATCCTCTCGCTGTTGACCGATGCATACCAGCGCCGGGATCGGGTGGGGTTGGTGGTCTTCCAAAAAGATCGCGCCACCCTGGTGCTGCCTCCCACCAACTCGATCGAGCTGGCTCAACGTGCCCTGGCTGACATCCCCGTCGGCGGCAAGACCCCGCTTTCAGCCGGACTGCTGATGACTTACCAGGTCCTGCAGCGCGAGCGCATCCTCCACCCGGATGTGATGCCGCTGGTGATCCTGCTGACCGACGGGGCTGGGAATGTCTCGATGGGCAATATACCGCCCCAGGAGGAAGCCCACCGCCTGGCTGAGCAGATCGCCACTGATCACATCCACTGTGTGGTCATCAACATGGAACACGCAGCTTTCGACCAGGGGCTGGCCCAGGCGTTGGCTGACCACCTCGATGCTCCGTGCTACACCTTAAGCGACCTTAGAGCCGAGACGCTCTATCACGCCGTGCGCGAGGAGATGGATGGTAACCGTGGCTTGTAATAAATTTCCGAAATTATGCCTAAGTACGATCTGTCTTTCAACGTTCCTGTCCTGAACGCGGCCGGCAGCCTGGGCTTCGCGCCCGACCCGCACGGTGCGGTGGACCTCTCCCGCCTGGGAGCTTTCGTCACCAATCCGGTCAGCCTGCGGCCGCGCACGCCTGCCCAGGGGACGCGTTATCTAATCTTTCCCGGTGGATTCCTCCTGCACACCGGCTATCCCAACCCCGGGATACGGTCGGTCATACGCCGCTACGCCGGATGCTGGGAACGCTCCCCTATGCCGATCATCGTACACCTCCTGCCTCAGAGAGCTGAGGATGCTGCGCAGATGTCCCAAAATCTGGAAGCATTGGAAGGGGTGATGGGGCTGGAATTAGGGCTGCCCTCCGACGTTACCACCGAAGAAGCCTTTGTACTGGCGCAGGCCGCGGTGTGGGAGCTGCCGGTAGTGGTGCGACTGCCGCTGGAACGGGCTGTTGAGCTGGCACCAGTTGTCATCGAGGCCGGCGCATCGGCGGTCAGCCTGGGGCCGCCGCGCGGCGCCCTCCCTGGCCCAGGCGGCGAGATCGCCCAGGGTCGCCTCTACGGCCCGGCCTTGTTTCCGCTGGCGCTGGAGGTCGTACGGAGGCTGGTACAGGCGGGAATACCTGTCATCGCCGCAGGTGGGGTCTACCATCCCCAGGATGTGGAGACCCTTTTAGCCGCGGGAGCGATGGCGGTTCAATTGGACGCGGTGCTGTGGCGCGGAGGCTGGGGCTCAGGAGAGGAATTGTAGCTCACCGTCGTCCACGACCGGCACCCCGGTATGTGGATCCCACCCAAATTCGGCATAGGCGCCGGCGAGCAGTGTCGGCAGGTCGGGGATGGTATTCTTCGTCCCGCCGCTGCTTAACGGCTTCATCAGTAACTCAGGCAGCCTGTCGTTGGCGCGCGTCAGGCCGCGGCGGATGTTGAGCAGGCGCTTGAGGGTGACGATGCGCTTGCCCAGATTCAGCATATCTTGCGCCCCCAGGCACCAGCCGGTGGCGTGGTTCAGTGCGGCAGTCAGCAGCTCGGCGCCAGGGTTCTCGAACTGGCAGATGATGAGGGCGTTGTAGAGGTTCCGCCAGGCCTGGTGGCGGGCTGCGATGCGTCCCTTCTCCTCGCTGGACTCCAGGCGCTCCCCGGCGGGGATACCCAATTCTTCAACCGGGGACTGGCCGGTGTCCACGCCGTACATATCGCCTTCCATGTGGCAGGCACCGCGCGGCGACAGCGCATAGGTTACCGCCATACCGTGAAAAGCGCGCGGGTCGTGAAGGGGCACCTCCAGCCGGTTGACCGTTACCGCCAGCTCGGGTGCGCCGAAGCGCTCAGCCAGGCTGGCGCTGCCCTCTGCCAGCAGGCTGCCGAAGCCCTCCCGGCGGGCGATCATCTCTACCAGGCGGATGACCATCCCGGCGTCGCCATAGCGGATCTCCAGGCCTCCGGTGTCGGCCGGGGTGAGGTGGCCGCGCTCAAACATCTCGCACGCCAATGCGATGGTGCTGCCAACGCTGATCGTGTCCATGCCGTAGAGGTTGCACAGGTGCCCGGCGTAGATCACCGCTTCCAGGTCGGCGACCATTGCCAGCGTCCCCAGCGCGCCCAGCGTCTCATACTCGGGTCCATCCACCTTGGCGACGCCGTAATTGGGGGCGCGTGTCTCCCGTCCACAGGCGGTAGTGCAGCGAAAGCAGCCGGTGTTGCGGTTCTGGAAGCGGGTCGCCATGATCACACCGGACAGGTTCTCGGCCTCTTCCCACTCGCCCTTCTGGAAATAGCGGATGGGCAGGTCGCCGTACATCAGGCCCATGTTCACGTAGCCAGCGGTACCAGCCAGTCGAAAAGCCTGGGCGGATAAGTCTTCGCTCTGATATTTGATCACCTTTTGTACTACCGCCTTGAAACCGTCCGGGTCAGCTAATGAGACCTTCGCGGAGCCGTGCACGGCGATGGCTTTGAGGTTCTTAGAGCCCATCACCGCCCCCAGCCCGGTGCGGGCGGCGGCGCGCCCGTGGTCGTTCATCACCGACGCCATTTTGACCTGGTTCTCACCCGCCAGGCCGATGCAGGCCACGCGCACTTTGGGGTCGCCGAGGGATTCGCGCAGGCGTGTCTGGGTGAGATAAGTGTCACAGCCCCACAGGTCCCTCGCATCGTGGAGGGCGGCGCCGCCTTCGATGATCGAGAGCCAGGCTGGTTTCTCCGCCCACCCGGTGATGATGATGCCGTCGTAGCCGGCAAAGCGCAGCTCGGCGCCGAAGAAACCGCCGCTGTTGGCCTCCCCCCAGATCCCGGTGAGCGGCGACAGGGCGCAGACACTGTGGCGACCGGAGAGGGGCATGGTTGTGCTGACCAGGGGACCGGTCATGAAGATGAGGGGGTTGTCCGGCCCGAGGGGGTCGGTGTGGCTGTCGACCATGTCGCAGAGGTAGCGTGCGGCCAGGCCGCTGCCTCCGACGAAGGCCCGGGCGTAAGCCTCGTTGAGCGGCTCATCCCATAGGGCCTTCGTGGTGAGGTCCACGTGTAAAATTTTACCCAGATAGCTATGCATGGCTTGTATCTCTAAAAATCAACCGGCTGGCCTTTGTAGGCATGCTGAAACAGCCGGCGCAGCTCCTCATAAGAGGGCGAGCGGCTGGCAGAGACCATCGAAGTATCGTTAAATGCATCGTCCACCAGCTTGTCGAGGGCTGCCTCGAACGCAGCTTGATCGATACCGGCTTCGGCAAGGCTCCTCGGCGAATGCAGTGTTTCACACAGGGTGCGGAGGCGCTCCGCCAGCGCCCGGGCTGCAGCCTCACCCATAGCCTCGCAGCAGCCGGTAAAGCGGGCCAGGTCTGCGAAGCGTGACGGGTCGTGTTTGGCGCTGAATTCGATGGTGTAAGGTAGCACCAGGCCCACGGCGCGCCCATGCGGCAGGTGGAACGTAGCGCCCAGGGCGTGGGCCATGGCATGGCCTATTGACACCAGGGCGTTGCTGAAACCCAGCCCGGCGCAGGAGGCGGCGTTGTGCATGTGCTCGCGCGCCTCCAGGTCGGAGCCGTTGGCGACGGCGCGCGGCAGATAGGTAAAGGCCAGGCGGGCGGCGACCAGGCAAGGACCGTCGGCAAAGTCGTTGTGCCAGGCACAGGTATAGCACTCGATGGCGTGGGAGAGCACGTCCAGGCCGGTATCGGCGGTCAGTTGGGGCGGCATGCTGGCTGCCAGCGCCGGGTCGACGATGGAGATGTCGGCGATGTTCTCGCGGTTGCCGATGCCCATCTTGCGCTGCTCGACTGTATCGGTCAGCACGATGCCCCAGGAGATATCTGAGCCGGTCCCGCTGGTGGTAGGGATCATCAGCAGGCGGGCCTTCTTGCGCAGGTCCAGCTTGATGATGGGGTTGATCTCGGCGGGCTGAAGGTCGGGGCGTTCGTAGAGCACCCAGATGGCTTTGGCGGCGTCCATCGGTGATCCGCCGCCCAGCCCGATGATCCAGTCAGGTGCGTACTCATCCGCCACCTGGGCGCCCAGGAGCACGGTCTGCACGCTGGGGTCTGGTTCGACGCCGTCGAAGACACGGTATTCGATATGCGCCCTGCCCAGGTGCTCAGCCACCCGCTCCACCAGGCCCAACTTGACCAGCGTGGTGTCGGTGACGATCAGGGCGCGCCGGCCCTGGAGCTCGTCGATAGCATCCAGCGCCCCTTCACCGAAAACGATCTGTGGGGAGTCAAAGTACCACATGCCGGTCTATCAGGCCTGGCTGTCGCCGAAATCCGTAGGCACCCGCTTTACGCAGGCGAACATTTCCATGGCTGCCTTAGGGTAGCGCATCAGGAGCATCAAATCGCCTTGCAGCTTCAGTTTACGGGTCATCAAGGCCTGGATGGGGTCCAGCTCCCCGGAGATGATCTTGCGCCAGGTGCTGAACGGGGTGGAGATGATGTAGCCGGTCTTTTTCTCGTCCGGGCCGGATAAGAGCTTCGCCTCGCGGCACTTGCCGCGGTAAAGGTCGAGGTAAAAGTAAGCATACTCAGGGTGAACCCGGTCGGGCTCGGAGACGAAAAGGATGTCTCGCTCCCAGTCCTTCCCCGCTCGCTCGTAGTCCGGGCTGGCGTTGAGCTGGTGCATGTATTCATTGACCCATTCGGCGGAAGGAAATTTATAGGTCATGAGTTTATCTCCTCAGAGGGGCGTGCCTGCGCATTATATCGCGTTCCACGGTTGGCCAGAAGCCTTCAAACGCGAATTTCACGGATAGTGCGAAATCCGCGATTTTAAATAAATAGTAAGGGAATTCAGGATAATAAGGTGACCGGCACTTGATCACTTTGCTATCTATCATGCCGAAAAGCAACCCCGCCGTTCAGGATTCAAAGTGCCGGTCACCTGAACTCGCTGATGTGGAGGTGATCTTAATCATCAAAAACATGATAAGGAAACCAGGAGAGGAGGAATCCAGGAAAAATTAATAATGGTTGAACTCCACTGGATTTTGGTGTATATTGTTCATAGCACCGTGCGGTCTGGATCAGGCCCCTGCAACCGTCGAAGACATCCTCACCCGGGGGAAAACCTGTCGACCTTGCTGTTCCCAAAATGGTATTGGCTGCATCCTTTTGGGAGGAGGGGAAAACCATGCAACTGCAACCGCTGCGCTGGATAGGTTTCGTTATGATTCTTGCGCTCATTCTGCCTGGCAGCGGAAATTTAGCCACTGGACGAATGCAGTGTTGAAGCATTGGAGCAATCTGTAACAGGTGAAATGAAGGAATCTATGAGGGCATCGAAAATACGGAATGTCCGTTACTAGGTAGAGCCACAAATACCCCCGGACGTGTTGGGGATTTATGTCTATTTGCCATCCTGAAAACAATCTCGAGGTCAACGACGATGCTGGATGATTTACTGCTGGAAAAATTCATTCATTCCTTCTTCGGCTATGGCAATTATGAGGCTGATTACTGGTTTGTTGGAATGGAAGAAGGTGGAGGCGGCACTTTGGAGGAGATCTCCAGCCGTTTGGAAACCTGGGATTCGCGAGCTGGGCAGGAACTGGAAGATGTCAGAACTTACCACGAAGCGCTCCAGTTGGATAGCTTTTTTAAAGACCCGGTTGTATTACAGCCAACCTGGGCGCAGCTTATCCGGATTTTTCTCGCTGCTAGCGGGTTGTCAGCGGATATCGAAGCGATCAAATCCTTTCAA
>Ga0315291_10010064_pt1 | contig 11587 bp, 16 predicted proteins | sample YL17G12_20_MG_FD_203070 | JGI IMG/M metagenome (GOLD analysis project Ga0315291, IMG submission 203070) | Sediment microbial communities from Yellowstone Lake, YNP, Wyoming, USA - YL17G12_20 | ecosystem: Environmental > Aquatic > Freshwater > Lake > Sediment | place: USA: Wyoming | collected...
CAGCCCCAGGGCCGCGAGGGCTCCTGGGGCTGTCTGGTGGGTGCCTAGCGGGAGATCAGTCCGATTATATTACCCCAGCAACCAAGAGCCATGAGGGACTTCCGTCATCACCGTAACCGTCAGGCTCGGTGCGCTTCCCTGTCGGGGTGGTCGCGATCCCGTCGCTGGACATCTTCTCCAGGCGCGAGAGGCTCGGCATCTTCGGGTACCCGTCCAGCAGTCGGGTCAGGGCTTCGACCGAGATCTTCACGGGCTTCTCGACCCCCTCGACCGTCACGTCCGCGATGACCGACTCGTTGTACTTGACCTGGGCCACAGCGTCCTTCGCGATGACGGTGCCGCTCTTGAGCTTCACGTCCTTCTTGAACTTGAAGACCTTGGCGGCCTTCTCCAGGCGGGCCAGGTGGCGGGCCGCAATCTTCTTGGCCAGGGCTCCAACCTTGTCGCCGCGTACCTTCCCACGGAGCAGATTGTGGAGGAACTTGGCGTCTGAGAACATGTTCTCCATCTCTTCCTGGGCGTTCGGGTTGTGCTTGAGGTAGCCAGCCATCGACTCGGTGAACACCTTCTTGGTGTTCGACAGGGCTGACGATGACGACCCCAGCGCCTCTGCGGCCTCGGTGTCGGTTCGGACGATGCCCGCCTTCAGGAGTTCCAGGTAGTTGGTGATGAGCCTGGCTCCCTCGCCACGGCGCATGAAGTTGGGGATCTGACTGGTGAGCCAGCCGAAGAACTTCTTGGAAACCGGATTCCCTGGGTTCGCGAACAGGGCGTCGATGACCTGGCCCCAATCTTCGTCCTCAGGCTCCTGATCTCCCATGGACTCGTCCACGATGAGTTCCTGGTTCTCGTGGCGCTTCTTCGCGCGATCGGCTTCCTGGCGGATCACGTCCATCGCCCGGTGGTACGCGAACCTGACCGAGAGCCCAGAAACATCAGACGGAGCCAGCGTTCCGGCAGTAAACTTCTCCGCCTGCTTCGCCCCAACGTCCTTCCCGGCCCGCCAGAAGGGTGACTTGCCACCGAGTTCGATGGTCTCACCCTCTTCGTCCTCCCAGCCAGTCAGGCCCATCATCGACTGGAGGATGTCCGCAGCCTCAACCGCCCGCTCGCCCTTCTGGGCGTGGACAGCCCGATTGACGACGGCATACGCGGTTCGGTACAGCCCTGTGTCGCCCTTGGACAGCCACTCGGGATTGGGTGAGCCCCCAATCTCTGCAAAAGCCCGCTCGATCATCTTCAGGAGTTGGGACTTCCCGGTGGCCCCACGGATCATCCCGAACGGGCGGACGTTCAGGTAGCCCTCGAAGAACTGAGCCCGAGCCAAGACATCCATCTCGTCCCAGCGGCCAGCGAACTTGAAGTTGGGGATCATGTGCGGCGAGGCTCCGAGGAAATGGTGGGTCGCACCCTCTGCAACCCCATCGTTTCATTACCGAGAACGGGCCGGTGAGAAAAGCTCCGAGGGCTGACGAATTCCACTTTACAGCGGGGTCCAGGGTCAGGTAGGCTCCCAGCACCTCACACGACTCAACGTCTCGTGAGGTACCCAAATCGCCCGAAAGTCTTTGACTTCAGGGCCGCACCCGGAGACTCCAAAATGTCACAGCAGCGCGGGGATTCCTCGTTTTTGCACGAGCTACGCAGCACCATCGAGACACTCGGTGGGCAACACACGACCAGCACCTACGGTCAGGCTCTTCAGTCCATCGCAGATGAGATCGAGGCTGATGCGGCACCCGTGAGCATCGGAGACGCTCTCACGGCTCTCGGGGGACGCCACACGACCAGCGTTCTCGGTCAGGCTCTCCTGGCCCTCGCTGACGAGGGGAAGCCCAGGAAGGGCAACCTCACCTCTCAGTGGCTCGCCGCCAACGGTCGCAAGACCCACCAGATGCTCATCGAGCACCTGTCGAACCGGCTCCAGACCTCTCGCCAGATCTCGGTGATTGAGGATCACGTTCAGACGTTCCTGTGCCGCCTCGTGGAGCGCGACCAGCTTGCGTCCTTCCTGGAAGCCGGGAAGCCGATCCAGCCGAGCGTCCTGCGGGTCTGGGCATACCAGTCTGCCTGCACGGAGATGCGTGGTTGGGGCGTGGACGCCAGCCTCCGGCAGAGCCGTGGAGCCAAGACCCACCGTGACCGTCAGGCGGACGCTGGGAAGCTCCCGATGGTCGCCATCCACTCGACCGAGTGTGCTGTCGAGCACCGCTACGAAGTCGAGAACGGGGAAGTCACCAGCGAGATCTACAGCCCCAACACCATGAGCGCCGAGGAGGCTCTCATCTCGGCAGAGACGATGGCGCGTGCTCGTGCTCTCGTCCTTCGCAAGATTGCGGGGGCCGGTCCTCGCTACGCGGCGCTGTTCGATGCCTTGGTCGATGGGGACAAGCGGACTCCGCTGGCCTCGGAGGCAGGAGTGTCTCGCAATCGGATGGCGTCGATGCTGTCCAGGATCAGGGAAGTCCTGAGGAACGACGACACGCTCGCTTCGTGACTTAGAAATCCGGATGCTCGATGTTGATGATCCAGTAGGGGTACTCTTCATAGGATGCAACCTCGAAGCGACCACGAGCTTCTGGGAACGCCTTATCGAGCTGATCCACGATCATCTTGTTGAAGGGTTTCAGGAATTCACTCTCCCATTCCTCTTCCCAGCGGTAATCGAAGGTCTCATCCTCGGGGCCGGGGCGGCTGGGGCGGACGTAATGCCCTGGTTCGAGTGATGGGACCTTCAAGTCCAAATATCTTAGGTAAACGTCGATATAGTTCCCTTTATGGAAGGGTCTAACGTCAACCTTCTCGATGAGAAGCGGACTCCCCCCGAACCCATGATTTCTGGAGAATGGTTGTACCTTGATGTCCCGGTCCAGGAAGACCCCTACCCTCTCCACGAGAGGGAGTGGTTCTTGTGCTGCACGCTTCCACGACTCGGGAAGATCATCGTCGTCTTGAGGTGCCTGGGGGCGTGCTCCGCTCGATAGAGAGCGCCCCTGGACCTCGACGTGACCCTTCTCGCCCACATCCACGATGAAGTCGTTGCCGGGGAACTCGCGGTCAAGAAGCATCTTGACCTCCTTGCGAAGAGGACTCGCGTAGGCGTCCTCCCAGCCCTCTTCGTCCCAGCCGTCGCCGTCGTTCCCGTAGTGATCGAGCCTCTGACGATTCTGCGGCTCTGCACCCACAGATCCGTGATCAAGCTCCACGGAGCGGAAGCGACCACCAGCCTTCGTGCTCTTGGACTTCAGGAAGGCAGCCACAGCCACGGCCAAAGCGTTCGGGGTTGCCCTCAGGAACCTGTGGGCGACATTCTTGATGGAGGCTAGACGACGGCCCTCATACGGCTTGAGGTCGTCGTACATGCGGGTCTGCTCTCTGGGGGTCATTGCACGCCACCGGCTCCTGTACATCTTGTACGCCTGTGGGCGAGTTGCCCGAAGCTCACCGTCCATCCAGAAGTTCTCAGGGCCGAGTCCCTCCCAGATGCCGATCCACTTGTTGAGTTCCTTGTCGGACATCCCAGTGAAGGGAGATCCCGCATCGGGCTTCTTCGAGGTGGTGAAGCCGACATCCACGACCCACGGCACATGGATAGATGAGTGGCTCACCCTGGGCTTGTAGAAGTGAGCCTGACCCACCGAGATGTTCGTGGGCGTCTCCCAATCTGAGTCCCGCTGCCACCCGAAGACGGCTCCAGTCAGGTGTTCCCCGAAGTCAGGGTCAGTGAAGTGCTTGACGATGTCCGCCTTGAGCCGTGGGGTCTCAAGCTTGAAGAACTTGGCAAACGCCTTGAGCAGCGCACTCTCCCCGGTCGGGTACGCCTTCAAGAACCTCCAGAAGAGGTGTGAGTCCGCGAAGACACCGTCGCTGCCGGACTCGATGACCGCCGAGATTTCCCCCTGCGGAGAAATGCTGTGTCTGGCGGCCTTGATGCCTGAGAAGGAGACTTGAAATCTCGGGGCACCGCCGCTCCAAGGATCTCCATCGGGTGCGTATCCCTGGAAGATCCCCTCAGCCAGTTGGTCGAGGTCTGGGCCTCCGGCAGTCTTGCTGACAACATCCGGCAAGAACATGAAAGCCTCCACCGGGGACTTCTTGAGCACCCGGATCAGGACCGGATCCCCGTCCATGAACTTGATGGCCCGCTTCAAGACCTCAGCCATGATCTTCTTACGATCGATGGTCTGCTCGTCGCGCCATTGGTCTGCCCATTCGATGAATGGCTGACCGCCCCGACCTTCTGAGGTCACGTTAGCGACCCAAACTCCGTCTGCCATGAGACCGGCGGAGAACTCGGGGGTCTCTTGGCCTGGCCCCTGCCTCAGACGTTGGAGCGTGAGCTTCATGGTTGCTCAGGCGCAGTGCGAAAGCTGCTTGCGGATGTAGTTGCGGATCGCAACGAGTTCCCGGCGGAGCTTCTCACGGTCGAGGTCTGGGAGCCGACCCGGCCCACTTCGGGCCATGCCCTGAAGGGCACGGATCCGATTGAGGGGCGTCTTCAGGGCTGCATCGAGCACGTCACCCATCGACATGTTCGTCTCGGTGTCGATGGCCACCGGGTTCCGCATCAGTTGGTTGATGATGCGCTGTGCGCCTTCCATGTCGGCAAGGAGCATCGCCAGGTCGTTGTCCTCTTCCATCTCGTTGATGGCGGCATCGACCTTCTCCGAGAGATCTCGGAGAGACGGGATGCAAGCCGTCGCAGACTGCGTGCCCCAGCCGAAGCCAGGTACGCGGGTCAGGCCGACCGGGTACTGGCCGAGGGGCAGACGCTCACCCGTCGCCGGGGAGACGTGCATCTTCCCGTTGAAGGTGTCCTTGTAGCCCTTGCCGACCTTCTCTCGGTAGATCTTGGCGAGTTCCGCCTGAGCCGACCGGAGGGACAGCCCTTCCATGTCCTTGACATCGACGCGACCTGTGTCGCCCGTGTCCGTGAGAGCACCCCAGCGACGCATGAGCGTGTAGGAGCCTCCGTCGCCCGGCACGATCAGCATCTCGTAGAACTTCGAGTGGTTCTTCGAGCCGTCGATGTAGTAGAGCATCGACGCCATCCCCGACTTCACAGCCTGAGTGTCGAGCCCCTGACGCTGGAGGATCGGCCTGTTGGCCATCTTCACCATGAGCGACGCGAGGCGCATCTCCGGCGTCGGACTCGCGGACTTCTCTGTGAGAAGCGGAAGAATCTGCGAGCGCAGTTCCGGGTTGGCGTGAGCGAGACGGATCAGCGAGGAGCGAAGGTTGGACATGGTTGCTTTCCTGAAGGACTTGGGTTTGGCTTTGGCTTCGTCGTTGAGGACACGAAATGCCCTCCAGGTGTTCTGGGCCTTGGCGTAGGCCAGCTTTGCCTCCGCATACTCAGGGGTGTCCCAACCACCGAACTTGTGTGATTCAGAGAGAACATCGATCGCGTCGTTGTAGGCGTTCTCGGACTTCTCCAGAAGGGCGTCGGTCTCGTCCGCCTTCACCTTCTGCCTCAAGGATTTCACAGCGTCCTTGATTGGCTTGGTCGTGTAGCCCTTGTTCTTGTCGAAGAACTTCTCCGGCATTGAGTCGAACACCTCTGCGAGGTGTGGGTTCGACTTGTAGAGATTGGTGATCTTCTTCCGGAACTGCTCCGGGTCAGACTCTGCTCGCTTGGTCATGTCAGTGACCCCAGCCGGAGGAGGTTTGACGGTCCGGTTGCCCATCCCACTTGTGGGCGGAGGCAAACGAGTTGATCTTGACGCTGGCTCCGCCGTACCCACCTCGCGGGATCTTCTTCATCTCGGGGCCGACAAACGCCCCTGGATCTGGGGCAACCTTGTCCGACCCTGACCCGTCGGAACTGAGGTACTTCTTCCCGATCTCCCGAATCCCAATCGCCTTACCGTAGAGGCGAGTGATTTGGTAGTAGTCAACATTCGTCTGGTCGTAGCCCCACGACGAAACGAGGATGTCTCCAATCTGGAGGCCATGTGCGAAGTTCTTCTGGTCCTCCAGGCGCTTGCGCTTGGCGTCTACCAGATCCTGGTAGAGCTTGACCGTGTCCTGGATCTGACGCTCCTGACCGTTGATGTCGCGGAACGTGTGATACCACATCGGCTTGTCGGCCTTGCCAGCCCATGCTCCAGCAAGATAGACGGGACTGCCGTTGCGGCCAATGTCTTCCCAGGTCCAGATCTGAAGACCCTCTGGAGTGCCCTTCCGCTCCATGAGCGTGGCGTTGTTCTTCGGGAGGTACGAACCACGGGGCAGGGAGAACCGACCCCGCATCGCTTCCTTGTCGGAGGCGAGCTTCGCCAGGAAGACCTTGCCCTCGCCTACCCCGAGTTCTGAGCCTGACTCGTAGAACGAGATTGGGAGCCGGATCTGGGAGCCGGTTCCACCGCGAACGACGTAGACGTACCCAGCGGTGAGCTTCACCACCGAGACAGTCTCATTCGCCATGAGAGGGACGCCCCGTGAGAGGGCGATGTCCTTCACGACAACCAGGGTGTCCCCGATTGAGAGCTTCGGGAGGAGGGTGACGCCCTCCTCCTTCATCTTGAAGTACCGGGGGTAGTTCAGACGAACTGAACGCTCGTTCTGAGCAAGCTCGGCGTCTGTGAAGGGCTTCCCAAAGAGAAGCTGGTGCCACTCAGGGTGCTCGAAGAGGGGGATCCTGATCGCAGAGTCCTCCTCGTACCAGACGTACCCGTTGGACTTGTCCCCGAGCTTGTAGGCAGCGGGCGTGAGCACCTTCCGGGCGATCCCGTCTGCGACGCCCAGTCCCCCGTGTCCCGCCGTCATGACCACGCGAACGCCCCGGAGGGTGGGGTGGTCGTACATGGCCTGGACCGGACCCCACGGAGAACCTGGGGCCTTCGGGTCGTAGTCGGGCCAGCTTCGTCGCCTGGGAGATGCAATCTTGTCAGTCATGCTGGTCATCCGAGGTAGGCGATGATCTCGACGCCTGATTCGAGGGTATCCCAGTGGAAAGAGAGCGCCGTGTTCTCAATCTGGACTGGGGAGAACGGGTCAGAGGTCTGGCTCGCCAGGTCTACGCTCAGCTTCCCCTTGGGCTGATTGAGAGCCCACGAGTTGATCGTCTCGCCCCACTCGACCCCGAAGACCTGGAGGACTTCGTTGATCTTGGCGAGGCCCATTCCGGGAGATTGGAACCGGGTGTTCCCGTCCATCCCAGCCCGGATGAGGGCCGCGTTGATCTTCTGGCGGTCCCTGGTGGGAAGCTTGGAGCCGACAGCCGTGGCTGCCATGTGGCGGATTGCAACCCTTGCCGCAGTGCTCTCCAGAGAGTCAAACGCCTTCCGGCCAGGGAAGTACTGGCTAGGGGACTTCTGACAATGGGGGCTGCCGGGGTTCTTGTACTTGCAGTACCGACTCCACGCGACGGCCCACGCCTGATTCTCAGGTAGACCCTGAGCCTTCCCCTCTTCGACGTAGCGTTCTACGTCTTTCGGGAGATTTTCGGCTTTGCGAGATTGCATCTTCGGGTCCACGTCAGGGTTGTCCCGACGTAGACCCGAAGATATAGACGATCTCGCGGCTGGCTCAGTACAGGTCTTCGTACTTCGCGTCGGCGTACTCCAGGATGTCGTAGCCGAACTCGGCCTTCCGCTCCGGAAGAGTCATGCCCCGTGCCTGCTCCACCCGCTGACCGTGGATGGTCATGCGGATGGCCTTGTAGGTGCCGAGGTCAGCCTCCTCGTCGGCCTTCTGGAAGGTGTACCCACGCTTGCGACCATCGCGCTCTGCGACGAGCGTCTCCAGCGTGCCGGGCGCGTGCTCCTTCCGGGGGTCGAGGAGGTCGTGAGCCCCGTCATCGAAAAACCACCCCTGATCGTCCGCATTCGTGCTTGGGCTGGAGTAGGCAGGCTTCCCCGCCACTTCCCAGCAGGCACGGTGGTACAGGCAGGGCTCTCCGCCGCCGCAGTCATCACCGTCATCACCGTTGTAGTCCCAGTGGCCCGCACGACCGTAGCCGTCGTACTCACCGAAGTTGCGGCTCCCGTCCTTGGAGAGGACGACCACGTCCGTCATCCAGTCGTTGATGCCCTTGTCGGTGGCGTTGCTGACGAGCGCCGGGTGCCCACACGACTTGCAGTTCCACGAGAAAAAGCCCATGACGCGAACTCCTGTTTGGGGAGGCTCTCTACCACCCTCACCCTGGAAACGAGTGAGCCGGTGGCTTTTACACGTTAGGACCGACGAATCTCTTTCGCCGTGACGGTCGTGGTGATCGAGAAGATCCTGGGCGGATCATCGGTCCCGCGCTCTCGAACGCTCACCACGACGACCCCAGGCTTGAAGTGGAGCGCCTCGCAGTAGTCGGAGATGATGAACGTCTCAGCCGCCGACTTCGGGCCTCTGGCAGAGACCTTCATCTCGCCCGAGTTGAGGTAGGGCTTGTGGCCCACCACGGGTTCCACCACCTGACACCAGAAGACTCGCGGACCGTTAGACATTGGGCACCCAGGGTTTCGCAGTGAACTTGATGTTGACGAGAATCAGCTTCGAGGCCCGTCCAGACCCGTCGGCCCGACGAACAGCGACGAGGACTTCCTGGTAGAGAAGGGCGATGCGGGGCGCATCACACGCAACGTGAACCCTCGCTGCGCTCTCGTAGCCCCGAGCTTCCACCGGAACAGCAGGCCCGGCGGGGATGGTGTCAATCGGGCCGACGATCTGGCAGATGAACTTCATGGGCTCACCTTGAGCCCGAGGAGCCGGTCTAGCTCTGTGGCCTCCCCGTTGTCCCTCGACTCGAAGACCACATCGAGCAGGTACATGAGCGTCTCGCCGTTGTCCCCGTCGCCCCCCGACTTGAAGCGGAAGTAGTCCCCACACAGCTTGAAGTCTGCCGCCTCAATCCTCTTGTAGAGGACGAGGCTCTCGGGGTGGTGGGGAGTGCCATCCTCCCAACGCTTCGTGAGGTTGGTTTCCGTCTTCATGGCTCTTCCACGAGGAAGGCAGCGAACCCTGGGTCCGCCCCAAGCTGCCGCAGGAGGCTCTCTGTCTCTCGACGGCGCTCTTCCGGGGTCATGGCGTCCACACGAGCCTGCTCGGCAGCCTGAGCCATGAGGCCCGCTCGGGCGTTCTCTGCGACCTCCGGGGGATTGGGGATGACCCCGCTCCCGCCCCACCAGCGGCCAAGCTTGGCAGAGATCCCCGTACTCGTCCGACGCACCGTGTCAGCGACCTTCTCTTCGAGGGTCAGGGCGTCCCACTTGCGCTGAGCACGCTCGGCACCACCGCCGAGGATGTGAGCGAGTGTCCCGCTGCCTTCGATCAGGACGCAGGCTTGGTAGGTCCAGGTGATCGTCGCCGGATCGGCGTCACGGACCTTGGACTTGCCCTTGCGGAGTTTGGAGATGATCTCAGCAACCTCTGCCGGGTGTCGGCGGAGCATCTCTTCGTATGACAGCGTGGCGACGATCATGGTGTTTCCTCAGCCTTCTCGGTGACGGTGAACCGAACCCAACGACGACCCATCCAGACCTCGAAGAGGTGCAGCAGAGAGCCGCTGTCTTCGGACACAGAACCGTCCAGAACCCCCGCCCCTGTCGTGAGCAAGTGGAGGGTCGCCCCGCCCAAGAGGGCGGTGTAGAGCTTCCCCACGTCTGGGTCCTTCGACTTGGTGAGGTCCTCCAGGAGGTGCTCCATGACGAAGGCTCGCACCTCGCTCGGATTGAATGGGTCGAGGCTCATGGTGTCCCCTTCGTTGCGGCGTACTCGGCGCGTGCCTGAGCGAACTGAGCGTCCGTCAGGTACTTACGACGCGGGTGGTGCTTGCGAGCCCACACCGTGATGAACTCGGTCTCGGCCTGGGTGAAGACCTCGATCCCCTGGTTCGCAAGGAGGTCCGTCAGGGCGTCGTTGAGGGCCGGGCTGACGTACCCGGCGGCGAGTGTGACGGTCGCTTGGTTTCGCTTGATCACGAGTCAATCTCCCCTGGACGTTTGCCAGGACAGGGCTGGAAATCAGGATCAGACGAGTTTGGTGCGAACGACGTACCGCACCCGCAATGTCGGCAGTAGGAGCCGCTGAGGCTCGCGTTCGGGAAGGAATGACCCAGATCCTTTCGGGTCCGGTCATTCTCTTCGGTTGTCGTAGGCCAGCGCATCACGCGACCAGCGCCTCGATCGAGACGACACCGGGCTTGACCGAGCCGCCCTCAGCCGCGTGGAAGGAGGTCGCGCCGCACTTGAGCGAGACAGCCTCACCGGGCAGGAGGCGGAACGTGCGGTAGCGGGACGCCGGGAGGTCGAGGGTGCGCTCGATGAAGGACTTGGTGACCGCGACCGCGCCACTCTTGGTCGGGAGCTTGTCGCCGTTGACGCTCTTCTCGACGCACTTCGAGGCGATGACCACACCCGCGAGGTAGACCGTGCCGGGGACGGGAGCCTTCGGGTCCGCCGCGTTGCCAGCGCCCGTGTAGACCTTGCAGCCCGCCACGTCCGAACCGTCCACCGAGAGGACATCGTAGACGTGCTCGCTCGTGCTCTCGTTGGTTCCAGCGAGCGTCTCACTGTAGGCGGTGAGGAGCCCCTTGCGGCCACGCACGGTGCCCGTGCAGGCGTCGATCACGTCGGTCGCGGTGATCGCCGCGCCCGTTCCCTCGTCCACCTTGCCGTCGGCAGCGAGCGCCGCGACCATGTCCGAGACGAAGGTGGGCGACTGCATCGCCGCCGTGAGGGTGTCCAGCGACCGCTGGACCATGTTCAGGTAGCTGAACCCGGTCAGGAGCGTGTACTCCATGACGTGGTCGCCACGGCGCATCTTCAGCGCGCCCGCTCCCTGGACCTCACCCGCGAGGCGGGTGGCGAAACCGACGAAGCGGGGCGAACCCTTCGCCTCTTCGACCATGTCCGCCATGTGAACCGCGACTCGAACCGACTTTGCGTTGGTGCCCATGTTCATCTCCTCACCCTGGAAACGGACGGGGGGAGGGTCTTTTCACGATTGGCCAAAAAAAGATTGAGACCCCGAAACGTGTAATATAGGTGTCACCATCCGTTTCTAGGGTGAGGGAACGAAGATGAGCACCAAGCAGAAAGTGGCGAAGCGGTCCTGGCTCGTGGAGAGCGTCCGGCTCCGCACGGGTGGCGGTCCGCACAAGGACAGCCGCAGCAAGCGGCAGGGCACCCGCGCCCAGCAGCGGGTTCGTTCAATCTCGGAGGTCTGATCATGGAACTCGTCAAGTTCACCAGCTTCAAGCGCCCTGGCCCCTCCAAGGCGTGCGGCGGCCCCGGCGGGATCAACTGCCCCTGCTGCCGCGTCAGCAACAAGCGCAAGACCAAGGCGATCTCCGCCCGTGCGCTCCGCCGTGCGTCCAAGGTCGCGGTCCACGTCCACTCCCACGGAGAGGTCTGATCATGTGCCTGTGCGGTGATACAGCGTGCGGCTCCTGCGGTCCGGCCCAAGGATTCAACCCGGAGTTTGAGCGAGCGGTCGAAGCTCTCTGCTCGAAGTTCCCGACGCTCGCAGATCGGGAAGATGACCTCGCGTCTGACCTCGCGATCCACATCGAGGATCTGCTCCTCGCAGAGCGGAAGAGCTTCGCGGCCTTCGTGAAGGCGCGTGTCCCCGGCAAGCAGGGTGAGGCTCT
>Ga0315291_10010065_pt1 | contig 11586 bp, 13 predicted proteins | sample YL17G12_20_MG_FD_203070 | JGI IMG/M metagenome (GOLD analysis project Ga0315291, IMG submission 203070) | Sediment microbial communities from Yellowstone Lake, YNP, Wyoming, USA - YL17G12_20 | ecosystem: Environmental > Aquatic > Freshwater > Lake > Sediment | place: USA: Wyoming | collected...
AGGGGGAAAACTTGGAAAGAAATTGGCTGAGGAGTTTGGGAGTTATGAGAACTGGGAAGCTGATTTTAAAGGGGTAGGCACCATGCGGGGCATTGGATGGGCTATCCTCTATCAAGACCCTGTAAGTGGAAGATTGTTTAACCAATGGATTAATGAGCATGATGTCGGTCATCCAGCAGGATGCACCCCCCTGTTGATCCTCGATGTTTTTGAGCATGCCTTCATGATCGACTACGGGTTGAAGCGGGCAGATTATATTGGTGCCTTCTTCAAGAACATCAAATGGGAGGCAGTAGAAGGTCGACTGAAATGACCCTTCCCTGATACAGAACCCTTTTGATGGTTAAAAGGCGGCTCCTTGGGCCGCCTTTTTTTTGTTAGGGCTCGATCTTTGGCGGGCTTTATTTCTGGCATGGATAATGGGTGCCCTGCGATAATTGTTGACCGGCAAGTGCCCCGTCCCGCCATAGGCGGGATGGGCGGGGAGCTTCACTAAATTAAAAAGCTATCGATCCGTTTCTCATTTAATCCTCATTTCGCATTGACGTCATCTTCCTGATTTAGTAAATTCTTATTCATCCGCCTACGCAGAAGACCACGGCCTATGGCCGTGGATGAATGCGAAGAGGATAGCTGTTTGAAGCCTTGTGCGTAGGAGGGTATGCTTCGGCGGATTCCGCCGAAGAACATGGAGGTACCACGGGCTTTGCCCGTGGGGCTCCATAAGATTAACGACGGAATCTTCGATTCCCAATTTCAGAAGGCAACTTGCAAAAGTCAACCCTTCGACTCCCCGGCCTGAGGGCCTGGGTTTGCTCAGGGTTGACCCTGAGCGGCGCTTCTTTCCCCCGCCTTTTAAGGCGGGGCTTGCCTTCGACCCGAGCTCGGGCCGAGGGTGCGCCGCCGAATGGGTCAACGATTGAGGGAGGACTCCTATCATGAATGACGAATTAAAGAAAAAGACTCAAGAGACAGCCAAGCAACTGTTCGGTAAAGGGATCAAGATGGATCCCCCTTATCTGACGTGGAAAGAATTTGACAGAGACCTTGCCAACGATTTTTCCCTGTTTATCACCGGCAAGCTCTATTCTAGAACGGTGTTGACCCTGCCTGAGAGGCAGATGGTTGCGTGTGCCATGTTGGCAGCGCTGCGCGCCACGGATGAGTTGAAACTCCACTTAAACGCTGCTTTGAATGTTGGCTGCGACCCAAGAAAAATGACCGAGATCTTTTTCCAGCTGGCTCCCTATGCGGGAATGCCTGCTGTGAATGAAGCTCTTCATGTCTACCGGGATGTCCTGAAAGAAAGAGGGGAGTGGCCCATCAAATAGAAGGTCTGAAAAGGGCGAGACAGAGCGTACTGTATTGTGAAGGTTTGACCCCAGGTGACCATCAATTTCTTAATCGGGGGGGAGAACAGAAAAGCCTTCTTTGAGAGCTGCTTCACGCAGATTTTGATCGAGGCAGACAAAATCGAGACCTCGGGGTGTTTCTTGTGCCCAGATGAGAGCTGAGGCAAGCTGCAAAGCATCCGCAGCCCTCAGAGGATGGATTGAAAGGAGCCGCTCTGCCCGCAACCGTACAGTCTCGGTGGGCTGAACTTCTGACCATGTCGCTGCAAGCGTGGAAAGCACAGTCCTCGCTTTTGCTTCATCACCCGATGGAAGCACACCTTCCCTCTGTCTCCTGGAAAGTGCTGACAGGCACTCGATACGCGTGGTCCACCAGACCACGATATCCTCATCGTCTTTCATCAAACCTTTCATTGCTTCTGATTTTTTCTCTTTCAGGCACAAAGGAATAATCGCCGATGAATCCCAGAATTTCATCTTCCGGCCTCCCGTTCTTCAAGGAGGGCCTTCAGCACCAGGCCCTTAGGGTCCTCTGGTCTGGGAATCTTCCAGAAATCCTTCGGGAGCTTACCTGGTCCAAGTCTGATGAGCCCTTGTTTTTCCATCCGAACCAAGGATTCTTTGAGATCCTTGTTTCGGGAAACAGGTACGAGGCGGGCGACAGGTTTCCCACGATCGGTGATCAATATCTCCATCCCCGCTTTGACCTGATTCAAATATTCGCTGAGACGGGCTTTGAGTTCGGACACAGCAGCCGTTTTCATAATCCTCTCCTTTTTTATAACTATTATAGTCATATCAATTTGACCTGTCAACCTTATTTGTGGAGGCAGGGTATGCGTGCACGTCCCGGCCAAAAAGGGTATAGGTTGGCTAACATGGAGGTAGCTCAGAAAGATCTTAGAGGTTACTAGGAGACATTTCAGAACCGCGGTAGAAAGGAAATTTATGAAGGGCCTCATTCTCTTGCTGGAAATCAAATTTTGAAGGTTTGACCCCAGGCTGCACTCCTCTGGCTTCGGGGTCTCTCGATCAGTGAGTATCTTGCAAGCCGAGATCCTGTGTCGGGAACGGTCTACTACGTGATGCTTGGGGTATTTTGCATCATGCCGCTTCTCGTGGCTCCAAGATAACACTGCCCATCCCCATTCCCTGCCTACCGGCAGGCAGGCGCATTCTGCACTCCGCATTTGTATTGCCCCCTGAACCCTTTCTTTTCAGCATTTGATAACTTCGTCCCACTCGAACCCTAGGCCCCTAGAATCCTCGAACCCTTTGTTCTGGTTTTATTTCCTTGGAGTTTCCAAGACAGCTCGAAGGCGAAAATTGTATCCCCTTCCTTTCAAAAAGGGAGGTAGGGAGGGATTTTATTTTGAGGTTGATAACCATTTCGGTGAATTAGTATGCTGAGTCCTGCAAAATTTCGGAACTAGAAGATGATGCTTAAGTTGCATTTGAATCTACGTCCCCGTCCCGCCTTTCCGTTTTTTAATATTGAAAGTTATACCTACCTTCACTTGGACATAGTCTGTATAGTTGATGATTACTGATCGAAAGGCCGCATTACCTTTGCGTTTAGCGGTTGCCAAAGACGGCCCGCTGCAGCACTTTTTGTTGGTTCTCAGCAGAGACGTCCAGTTGCCGTCCTTTACTTCAGGTACTTTCCGATGTTTTTTCCGAGCAGCGGGTTCTCGTCGAGGATCTCCATTCGCTCGCCTTGAAGCTTGGCGATGCGTTTGTTTATTTCGACCACCCGTTTCCACCCCGACTTAGCGACGATCTTATCCTTGAGTTTGCGGATGAGTTCATTGTGCTCCGAGTAAAGACCTTGTAGCTCTTCACAGATCGCTTGATACCTTGAGAACTTTTTATCGTCCATCCACCAAGTCTTGTCCATTCTCTTCTCCTCGTGCTTCTGTCTCACTATTTTTCCTCCTATCTGAGCCGTGCCCACGGTGACGGGAAAGGGGCTCATGGCATTCGTAAATAATCTTTCCCGTTTCCTGATCCTTGATCATCTTGTCATATTGGTCGTTGTCTCGGCCAACGCGCTGGGTGCGCTTTCTCCATACACCTGTGCGGAACTCGATACTTTCTCCACTCTTAAATTCTTCGAATGGCCTCTTTTCACCAAAGCGCTTTTTCTTCAAAGCGAGATCTTCATGACCCTTACCTGAGTCAGAAACGAACACCTGGACAACTGGCTCAGGTTCAGCAAATGTCACGCAAAGCGGGGAGCCAGTAGCATCTTGGTGGCGAACAACCTCCACTTCCTTCGTGCATCGGGTGCAGATTGATGACAATACAGTTGTCTCCTTAGACCGCCGTCTCGCCCCGCAATTATCAACATTGTTCATTTTCAGTTGCAATATAATCGTTTTTATTAATTTTGGGAAGTGTAAAGTCCAGGAAAGAAGAGGTAAGAAACGGGAGTGAAACTTCCACCTACTGTTCACTGCTACTAAGCTTAATGAACCAAGAATTACAGGTTGAAAAGAATCACAAATTTGCTTTTCCAGATGTGGATTCAGGCAGGCACCTTTTTGGCAGCCGTCTTAGCCCTATACTCCTTGAGGCTATCCTCTGGCACTGCCCAGCAAGGAGGCTGTACCATCCGATTGATCACATCAACGCACAGCCCGAAAAGGTCCTGCACCTCCTCGATATCATATATTTTATCAGGGTGATTGGTCGGATTCCTAAAGTTTTCTCTAATCCGGTCAAGTGTGTCAAGGAGCTCCCGCGGAGGAGGTTTGGAACGTTTTTTTTGCAACTGCTCTACCATGGCGGACCACATTCTCCGTTGTTGAGGAAGACGTTTTGTCTTTACGTTGCAAATGTAATAGTGGCGAAGAACCCCTTCGGTACATCGTAAAAGATGGAATGCAGCCGCGGTGGGTAGCTCGAATGCGATTGCTCTGCATGCGGCCCAGAAATCCAGATAGCTCACGGCAGGCAGTTGTTCAAATACATTAGGAGCAAGCAGCCCCCCAGGGTTGTCCAGTAATTTTTTGATATCCAAGCGTTTTTCAGTAACCGCATAAGTTTTTTTTTCAGAGGCCTCCGCGACCAGTGTGTCCTCTAATCGCCTTGCTAATGATCCAATTTCCTTCGTATCGTCGGCTGTCACACGATCGGGATATTCAGGTGAGCCCAATTTATCAGCAAGTTCCCAAAGCTTGTATCCAGCACGTACCGTGACAGGCAATCCAAAATCCATCAACTCTTGCCTAAGTTGGAACAAACCGCTCGATACGCTACCATCTCCCTTCGCTTTTTCCCCATCAGGAAGAGACACCAAATACCAGTGAAGCGCACCTATATGTATGTATTGGTGAATGCTGATTGGTTTCATAAATTCTAACTCGAATCCAGTATGAGCGTATAATTTAAAACCGTACGAAAGGAACTATTTAATTTATCCTATCGATAACTCAAAAAATAGTTGAGGTTCGACTGTAAGGTTGCTTTGTGATCTCACCTTTCTGTAAGAGTTTACTAATTTTTTATGGGAACATCAACGAAAATTATTGATTTTCAATTGAAGTATTGCATTGAAGAAGAGAAATCAAAATCACTCTTTCAGGAAGGAGTCGAGATCTCTCTTGACAATGTCCGTCAAGTCAAATCTCGATTTTCACGTGAGTTTGTTAGATGATCGCTTGATCAAATTTGGACTTCACACGGGGAGCTAAAGAGAGGCATTCCTTAAGGATGATAAGAGAACCGTCAAGAAGACGTTCTGTTCTTTCTCTGGTTTCGTGGACTCCAATATTATGTTTTCCTCCGTGAAAAAGGTTGTTTCTCACGCATCTAACCATTCTCAGCAGAAACTCAATATTTGATTCGCCCCTCGGCCTGCCTGGGGGCTCCCATGCTACAGTACCATTTACGATAACCTGCTTCCATGGTGGAGAGTCCAATAAATACTCACATGCTATTCGGAGTCGCTGGTTGGCGTTAGTTTGAAACCGTGGTTGTAATGAAACTGCGAAGCTGTTCCAATCCGGTTCAGCGTCTGGTGTCCTGCGTGAATCATATCTGCCTCGGCGGGACCGCCTGAAGAAACCAGCCGCCTTCAGTGCATATTCAAACCTCGAGAAAGTCAAAAAGAAGTCAAGGAGTAGTTCTCGGTTGACCCTTGTCGGAGTGGTTGGCACAGCAATTCCTCTTTGTTTGTCTTTTCATGGTCGTCGTAACGGTCGAATCAGGACAGTGATTCCTGGGTACAGGTATCCGTCCAGTATGAATTCGCGTCTCGCGTCTTTGAGGAAAACCCATGCGATCGCACAGTCTCCCCAGCCCCTTAATTCTTCAATCCAAGCAGAAAGCCGGTCATCCACGGAGTCTTCTTCGTTCTCCGAGAGATACGGGACTGCGAACACAAGCCCGGCTCGTCTACCCCGACCAGTCGCATCTTGTGCTCCGTCAAGCGCCTCGAGGATTGCAACATCCAGTTTATCCTCCCTCTTCGTTGCCCGATTGCTGATCGAAATCCATTCCTGTTTTGCCTCGATAATAAATTTCTTTTTCGCAATCGAAATCAGAAGGTCTCCTCTTCCAGTGTAACCTCCTCTTCCCTTTCCCTTCTCGATCGAAAACTCCTCCAAAGGTGCTGCTCCGACTTCCCAAGCTGCAAGTGCGAAAAGACCAAGGGACGCACGCTCCCCATACCACCAAGGAACATCTTCCCATTCCATTCGGTCACACCATGTGACAACAGTATTACACCAGTTTTTGAGTATTGGCCCGAAATTCGGCAAAGGTCCGGGCAAAGATTCGCAAGCTTTAAACTGTCCTATTTTTGCCTCCTAGGATCCTTGATATAGCCTATTTTATTTCTTCTGAAACCCTTGTCAATGAAATTTAGGAGTTCTGAGACAACCCGTTCCCCTCTCCCCACCCCCACCAGTCGTCAAGACCCCTCCTTCCTGCATCCCTTTCTGGTCAGTTGAGTCTTTGCATCCTGCGCCTATCTTGTGGGAGTTGGGGGTCAGACTTAATTATTGAGATTTTTTATGACCCCCTCTAAAAACAAGATTAATCTTTCTGTTTTGTTCCGAAGGTCTCGCTCCCTTCTCAAATATTCTGTAACCGCAGCCGACTCCTTCCCTAAAAATTCATATATCTCCCTCCACTTATACGCATACTCCCTCCCCACCAGGCTGAATAACCTCCTCCCTTCTATCACTCCAGAATTCTTTCCCTTTCCCCTTAACTCACTCAGAGGAATACCAAAGACCTCCCCTATACCTGTCGCAATCTCTCTTAAGCAAACCTCATGCAATGTCAATATTTAAGCCTTTTAATGGGTGACCCTGAGCCATTTATAGGAGGAGGTCGTGCCTTCATCTCCCACAACCCAAGATGCTTGAGGATCTTTTCGATCACCTCCTCATGCTCGATGAAACTGTGAGATTCTTCCCTGTCGCCCAAGTGTAATAACGACGTATGCCATTGGCGTAGCGCCGCGCCGATGTCGCTTTCCAATTGGCACCCAGTGACGCTGCAAGGTGCTTTCCGATCTTATTGATGTCCGTTTTGCCATGCCTGATCGCTTCCGCAATGTTTTTCACAGACGGTTGATTAAGAACCGTCGTCTTCGCGGAAGCGATCGCATCTTTGACACTCTGCCCTGGTTGAGTTAAAGTAATGATGCCGTGACCATTCGTAGTAGACACACCCAGAGCCGATGCATCAGCGATTGCATTCCGTAGACCGTGCGAAATGAGCTTAGAGCGATGCATTGACTCTTTTTTAACGAGGAGGTTAATTAATCGGATTAGCGCGTTAGGTGCTGCCGTGCCTAAGAATGTGGCAGTTGTGCCTCTTGCGGGAGTCAAATCGCCCATTTGGGCTCCCCTGCCGCCAGGTCGAAGCAACGATTTCCCTTTTTGTTCCAACAACCCGGCAAAAACCAGCCATCTCCTAAACGTATTCGCATATTGGTCGATGGTTTTCCGCGAAAACTTAACAAAGCGAGGATGAGCCTTAGAGAATAGGCTAAACCAATCGGCAGAGGTCATCTTAGTATCTTTGGGCCAACGTGCTGTCAGCTCCTTGACTACGATGTGACGCCTTAGCTGGCCCTGTACACATTCGGCGATTGTCTTTGGTGTTAAGTCTTTCAAATGGCCCGCAGGTTTATAAAGACCAACCCCTACAGCATCCAGCAGTTGAAGGGCAACCAGATCTACCATTAAATTGACGCATGGACGCTCTTTAAGACCTATTGCAGGGGCCAGAGTGGCCGAAGATGCAGATCCTAACTCATCGATCTTTTGAAGCGCACGAACGGCTGTGCTTGGATCTCTTTGAAAGGTTCGGGCCCATGGAATAGAGGGGATCCGACCATCAATCAGATAATCGCGGAAGATGTCCCAGTAGACCACCTAATTCATCCCGCTCCGGACCAACAGATGTGAATTAATCAGTACATTAGTTGTATCCCGCGAGTAATTTTCCTCTACTTCGGCGACCGCAACTGGGGCCCTAACCGCGACAAATTTTAAACATTTGATCTGCTCTTCTCCCAAAACCGATAGGTCTTCTTTAAAGAGCAATTCAACATCCAATTCTCTTTCAAGGAGAAGGTATTGGGATTCAACCGTCGAAACCCGTTTTAATACATGCATTAGGAGTTTCTTCAGCAACCAGGGCAGTCCCTGACATTGTTCAATAAACCTGCTTCGGAGAGCCGAAGACAGCTCTTGTCCGGATGCTCTCTCGGAACTAGAGATGATTTTGCGAATATCCTTATCGCCGAATTCAGCGATCTTGAATGCGCGTCGTCGAGAGCTTAATTCGTGCCATAAATGGTATGCGGGGTGTTGCTGTGGTAACGAGACATCCGTTTTCCAAGCAAATCCAAGCACCATGGGCACCCGTCTTGAGTCAATGTCCAGACTGAGATCTTTCACTGCGTTAAAAGTTTCAAAAAGCTTCTCCTTTGAGAAGAGTTCCTCGAATTGGTCAAAAATCAGAACGATGCAGGCTTTCTTCTTTTGCACAGATTTGAAAGCATCTAACAAATCAGGAGAATCGAGAGGATCTCGAATGCTATCTATGCGAAGTTTATTTTGAGTGGGAATAAATCCTCGCTTCGCTGCGTCTACAAAGGCCAATCTTAGCGCCTCACTCACGAAGGACGAATTCGTAGCTGATCGCGTATCGATCGCAGTTAGAGAACACCTTGCTATTTCGCCCGAATTGGCAAGTTCGGCCACTTTCAAGATGAGCGAGCTCTTTCCCCATCCACTCGGCCCTTGTATTGAAAATGTTCGAGTCAACGTTTTAGCCGACCTAACGTCTTCGAGAAAGTTCACCATTTCCTCCAAGACCTGATCTCTCCCAACAAAATCTGCGGGCCGTGCAGGGCGCGGATCGTCCCAAGCATCACCCGAGATGACCATAGCTACTGGATTACGGGTAAGTTTAGACGGACGGCTTTCCGCTTCGGACGAATCCATCCATTCTAACGATGAAAAGCGGGATGATAGCTCGGCTATCTCTTTAGAATCGTTCTCTCGTAGTGGCTTCCCTGTTTTCGCGTCAAAAACGCAGAATCTTCGAGGTAACCCATCCTCTATTATTTGGACAAGCCAGGCTCGCCGGGATGGCGTAATGCAAAGCGTCCAATCGCCAACAGTCCGATCTTCCAGATTCTTCGATAATCCCAGTGGATCCACTACGGACCTTTGGGAGATAAGGACATCAATGGTTTTACTTGGAGAAAACCAAGTGAATTTCTTCGCTAGAGTTGGATCACCCTGAATATTCTCCCATTGACCTTTTGCGTCCTTGCTGAGATCGCTTGTAGAAAAAAGCCAGCCGGAGTCTACCTTCCTGATACCTACGTTACCGAACAATTTCGATATCACTTCAGCAGCGATGGGGTCCCGGTGAGCCTTGCACTCTACCAGGACAGTTTGAGGCTGGTCTTGACCTTTAGCGAGCAGATCAATTTCCATACCAGTAAAATGAATTCTTTGAACCACCTGGAACCGCATAGGCTCCAATATCTCTTTGACGAACCCTTCATAAAAATCGCCCTTTTGGTCATTGGACCACTGTTCCGGGACGCTCAACAATAAGTGTTTATTGGTTGACATTTGAATATCCTCAATCCAAACACTGACAAACTGATAACACTGATAAGAACTCACTTTTGGATGAGTTGAACGTATGAAAAACGGAGTCGAATGTCAAGCCGAAAGAACCACAAGATATGGAGGAAGGTTTTAGGCCAGTATTCCAGATAACGATTACCAAGTAAAATCTTGCATCATGGCCGAAATCTGTCGGCCAACAGAGATCGGGGTCAGGTCTATTTTGTTAGCATTGTCTTTCCCTGCGAAGAAAGTAAAAAAGGGTACGTAGCTTACTATTTGCCTGTTGCTGAAAGAATTCTTTGTTTGATCTCCGGGTTTTCTCGAAAGACCGACTCCGCCCGCTTTAATATCAAAAAAAGGCCTAGCCCCCATCTCGTTCCATGCCAGACACTGCCTGTTCAACCTTTTATTGTTATTGGCGTATAGCACCTACTAGTCTTCACTCCAAGTAAGCCTCGAAGGTCAACGATTTCTGATAGAAATGTGCATAATCAAAGGGTCACCTTTTCTTTCTCGCGAAAAAATAGAAATAGTTGAGATTTACGATGCCAGTGAGGGCTAAACAGAGAAACATTATACGATAGCCGGTCGTATGGATGATGATGCCCATGATCACTGGCCCCAAACTCATTCCCAAATCCGAGATTGCGGTGAACGTCCCCATCGCTGGACCTGGAGAAGAACCCGCATGCTCAACAGCATAGACCATCAAAGAAGGCATGAGAAACGCAATACCAATTCCCCAAATCGCTGCAATAAGAATAAACATTGGCAGCGTTTTGGAAAAAGCGAGGATGACCATCGAAATGATATAAGTGAAAAGGCAAGGCAGGATGATTCTCTCTCTGCTATAGAGATCCAATAGCCTCCCACCCAAAGCACGACCCAAAATAAGCATCACGGCCATCGTGGTAAAGAAAAGTCCGGGATTGGTAACCCCCTGACCTATTGCGTAAAGGGGGAAAAAGGCGGTTATAGCTCCCCAGATGAAGAAGGCAAAGAAACCAATGATAGATGGTGAAAGAGCTTTCCGACTTAGAAAGAAGCCGTCCTCGCTAAAGGAATCCTGCAAAGGAGTGACTTCTCTCCTTCCCAATTTATAAGTAATAAATAGTGAGCATAACGATACACTTAAGCAGACCAAGAAGAGGAAGTTGAAACTAAAGTGGTTGATAAGGAACATTCCAAGGGAAGGGCCTAAGGCCCCGGCGAGGTTGATGCCCAGAAAAAAATAACTGAAGCTTTGCCCACGGTGGCTCTTTGAGCTGATATTGGCGATCAATGTAAATGAGGCAGTACCGAAACATGCGAACCCAAATCCTTGAAATAGCCGCACTATCAAAAGGGGCCAAAAGGGGGGGGCAAAGAGATAGGCAGCGGAAGTGAGGGCGAAAAGGAGGGCCCCGATGGTCATAAAGTTTTTTTCAGGGATTTTTGTAAGGGCTCTTCCGATAAAAGGCCTTAAAACCACTGAGGAGAAAAAGAAGATTCCAATAAGAACCCCAATCTCTGCCTCTGTAGATCCCAATCTCGAAAGATAGATTGGGAGGGTTGGGATCAGGCTATGATAAACAAAGGCAAAAGTGAATTGAGCAAAGAGACAAAGAACAAAATCACGGGTTAATATCTTCTGAGTCATTTATATCTTCATTACCTGTCTTTACATATTGTGGTATTACATTATTTCTTTTTGGAGAATTTTTCAATCCCCTCTTTTTGTCCCAAATTTTGAAGATAATAGTATTTTCTTGATCTCTTATTGATTTACGTTTGAAATGTTGCAATGTGGGTTGAAGTCCAAAAATCACTCTTTCAGAAAGGAGTCCTCGAGAAAAGAAAGGATGCTGTGAGGGTCAGGAAAATGGGGTTGTTTACTATTTGACTATTGCTGAAAGAGTTCTTTTTTGATCTCAGGGTTTTCTCGAAAGACCGACTCCGCCCGCTTTAATATCAAAAAAAGGCCTAAGCCTCATTTCATTGCATGCCGGACACTGCCTGTTTAACCTTTTATTGTCATCGGCGATTTCACCTACTGTTCACTCTAAGGTAGCTCCGAATGTTAAGGATATCTGGTAGAAACATGCAAAACAAAAAAGGCAGGGTTCATTGCTGACTCTGCCTTT
>Ga0315291_10010066_pt1 | contig 11586 bp, 12 predicted proteins | sample YL17G12_20_MG_FD_203070 | JGI IMG/M metagenome (GOLD analysis project Ga0315291, IMG submission 203070) | Sediment microbial communities from Yellowstone Lake, YNP, Wyoming, USA - YL17G12_20 | ecosystem: Environmental > Aquatic > Freshwater > Lake > Sediment | place: USA: Wyoming | collected...
GGGCGAAGGGGTAAGCTGCTTGTCCTTTCTGGAATCAAGCAGGGAAGCTTGTCGAGAACAGCCTCCGTTGACGAAGCCAAGACCATCCATAGGCTGGTCTGGATCAAGACATCGTAGCGCTCCAGCCTATCAGGTACTCTACCCCACTTCTGCACGCCAGCAGCTATTCTCTCACCTCAGAAAGGGGGAGCTTTCTTGAGAAAACCCATAAGACAGATCGTCATTCTTGTTGTGATCGCCGCGGCTGTCCTCTCCGTCTTCCTTGTCCTTCACCGCCGGGGCGCCAAAGGCAACGGAGACATCAAAACATCAGCCGTTGAACGAGGAAATATATCAGTTGTCGTCACAGCCACGGGGACATTGAATCCTCTTAACAGTGTTCAGGTTGGGTCGCAGATTTCAGGGACTATTGCCGAGCTTCATGCTGATTTCAATTCGCGAGTCCGAAAGGGCCAGCTCATTGCGCTCATAGACACAACTTTTCTGGCGGCTTCTGTGAGAGATGCCGAAGCCTCCGTCCAGCGCGCAAGGGCCCAGGCCAAGCAAGCCGAGATCGACCTAGATCGCACAAAGGCACTCGCTCAAAAAGGCCTGGTCTCCAAGCTCGAGCTCGAGACTGCAAACGTGAATGATGAGAACGCCGCGGCCGGCCTAGAGTCAGCCCAGGCGCAGCTCGACAGGGCAAAGATTAATTTGAAGTATGCAAGCATAAGAGCCCCAGTGGATGGAATCGTGGTTGCGAGAAATGTTGACGTGGGCCAGACCGTTGCTGCGAGTTTCTCCGCTCCGACTATTTTTGTGATAGCCAATGACCTCAAGAAAATGCAGCTCGAAGCCAACATCGATGAAGCCGACATCGGCATGATCAAGGTGGATCAACGCGTTACGTTCACGGTGAATGCTTACCCCGACGAGGTTTTTGAAGGGGTTGTTTCTCAGGTAAGACTTGAGCCGGTGACCGTTCAGGACGTAGTGAACTATGTGATAATCGTTGCTGTCGCCAATCCTGGCGAGAAGCTGATGCCGGGTATGACAGCGACTCTTTCTGTCCAAGTGCAAGAGAGAGACAATGTTCTCAAAGTCTCAAACATGGCTTTCAGATTCAAACCCCCTGAGAAGGCGGCAGGTAAGGGAAAGCTCACTGGCATGACCGGAATGGCCGGAACGACCGCACTGGGTGAGCGGGGTACGCAGGCCGCGTCAGGCGGCCCATCGGGCGGCGCCCAGGGTGGGTCGAAGGGCGGAACCGCTGCTGTCTCAGGTGAGCAGCCCGCCGGGGGCGCATCGCATGGCGTAGGGGGTATGGGCCGCGGCATGCAAACCGCTGGCGGCACGCAGGGCGGCGCTCCAGGAACGCAACCACCTGGCCGTGCCCAGCAGGGAATGGCTACGGGAACGCAGGGTGTGGGATCCCGGCAGGGTCCGGCCTCGAACGATACGAAAGTCATCTGGAAACTGACAAAAGAAGGAAAGCTGGTTCCTGTGACGGTGAAGATTGGCGTCACGGACGGCTCCTTTACCGAGGTTAGCTCTCCAGAGCTTGTGGAAGGCGACGCTATTGCCGTCGGGTATTCAAACCCGAAGCTAAACCAGTCCACACAGGGAGGAAGAGGTGGTCCTGGTGGGGGCCGCATGTTCTTTGGGGGGCATTGATGATTTCAAAGGGTCACTGGTGCCATGCGGTGATTTGGGCCGGTGCGAAGCCGCATGTTCTTTTTGTTCTTGCTGAACGTGTCTATCCGAGGACGCCAAATGCTAGGCCGAGGACATTGCAGAAGGTCGTGAACGACAGACATGAATACAACTGACACACTCAAAATAGCCTATGGCGCGCTTGGCACTAACAAGATGCGTTCGCTTCTCACGATGCTCGGCGTGATCATCGGGGTCGGAGCTGTCATCGCCATGCTCGCTGTTGGCAATGGAGCCAAAGCGGTGGTGGAGACCCAAATCGCCAGCATGGGGACCAATGTTATCCTCATATTTCCTGGCGCCACAGCCCAGCGTGGTGTGAGCTCTGGAGCCGGCACTTCCATCAAGCTTACAGTTGAAGACGCAGCAGCAATCCTAAGTGAGTGTCCATCTTTGATGTACGTTACGCCCGTTTCGCACTCTGGAGGGCAAGCTGTGGCAGGTAGCGTAAACTGGGCTACGGACGCGCAGGGAGTCGGACCAGACTTTTTCTCGATTCGAGAATGGTCCGTCAAGAGCGGTGACTATTTCACGGACTCCGACGAGCGCAGCGCCGCCAAGGTTTGCGTAGTGGGGGCAACAGTTGCGCGAGAGCTTTTTGGTGAAGGCGAAGATCCCGTAGGAAAGACGATTCGCTTCAGGAAACTGCCACTCAAGGTCGTAGGGCTTCTTCAAGCAAAGGGACCAAATGCAATGGGGCGCGATCAAGACGACCAGATTTTCCTGCCGTATTCCACATTGCAGCAACGCGTGAGTGGAACCAGGTGGACAGGCTACATTATGGCTTCGGCTGTGTCGGCCGACGCGATACCCACTGCGACAGATGAAATCACTGGCCTCTTGAGATCTAGGCACCGATTGAGAGACTCTGAAGAAGACGACTTTACGATTCGCAGCCAGACCGAAATTGCCGATATGGCGACTCAAACCTCGAAGACCCTTGGCATATTGCTGGCGGCCATCGCTTCGATTTCTCTAGTGGTTGGCGGCATTGGAATCATGAACATCATGCTGGTGAGCGTCACAGAAAGAACGCGAGAAATCGGAGTGAGAATGGCAGTGGGGGCGAGAACCAGAGACGTGCTTTTCCAGTTTCTCATAGAAGCTGTAGTGCTCAGTTGTCTTGGTGGCGCGATAGGGATCGCGATAGGAGTCGTGGGTTCGCGCGTGATCTCAGTCGGAGCTGGGTGGCCCGTTGTTATTTCTCCCATCTCGATTGGCCTTGCTGTCGTCTTCGCTGTGTTCGTAGGGATCGGCTTCGGCTTTTACCCCGCCTGGAAAGCCTCGCACCTTAACCCGATCGAAGCTCTCAGATACGAGTAGAATCCGGGGACTAAAAGTGCGCCTTGCCCCTCTCAGAATACCTTGCGCCCTGATTCTTGCAGCATTATGTGTCCTTCTCCTGACGACCTGCTCGTTGACTTACGCCAGCCCCTATCAGACCTCCTGTACCCGAGAGATGACATACCTCGGCGTGGGGGGGCTTCTTCACCTTGGCGGAGCCATCAAGGCTAGTAGCAACACTGACCCTACAGTTGTTGAACTTGAGAATCTGGACAGAGAAGACGTTCCGGCCTTTGATCGTGCTTATGCAGGTCGGTGGGATCCTGACGTCGAGAGACTGAGCGATATTTTTCTTGCCTCCAGTCTTGTGCTTCCAACTGCGTTGATCCTGTCAAAAAAGGAAGATGCTAAGGCACTAGGCCTAATGTATGCGGAGACCCTCGTGCTAGCTACGGGCGGCGTGAATTTGTCCAAAGAAGTCGCTCAAAGATACAGGCCCTTTGCGTATAGCGATGACGCGCCGCTGAGTCAAAGGCTTGACCGCGACGCAAAGCGGTCTTTTCTGTCGGGCCACTCAGCGGAGATTGCCTCAAGTCTTGTATTTGCTGCCAAGGTTTATTCCGACTATTATCCCGATTCGCGTTACCGATCTTATGTCTGGGGCGCGGCCATCATTGGCGCTCTATCTGGAAGCTGGCTCAGAGTGGAAGGGGGATGGCATTTTCCTTCCGATGCAGTGGCGGGGGTTTTATGGGGCGGGCTGGTTGGCTATTCAATCCCCGCTCTCCATCACACAACCCAAATCCGAGTTTCCATAATCCCCTTTGTGCACGAAGGTCAAAGAGGCGCTATAATTGTGAAGCGGTTCTAGCTTCTGGGGGCCCGGCGTGCCGTCGTGGCTGTGACAAGCATGGGCCTGCATAGCGTACTGGAAAGGGAGACTTCGACATGAGTGAAACGAAACCCTGGGACGACGAAACAGAACCCTCGGACCAGGAAACACAACTTCGGAATGGCGAAACAACACCCTGGCATGAGAACGACGATTTCTGGGTGGGAACGGCCCCGGCGCTGTTTGGTCACCGGCGTCTGGCCGCCGCGCCGGTCGAGGTTGAGCAGATCGTGCACTTGCTAAACCTCAACCCCGAGGCTGCTGTTCTGGATTTGTGCTGCGGGCCGGGCAGACACTCTCTCGAACTTGCCCGCAGGGGTTTCCGCGTGACGGGAGTCGATAGAACGACCTCTTACCTTGAGAAAGCGCGGGAGCAGGCCAGGAAGGAAAAACTTGCGGTTGAGTTTGTGCAAGACGACATGAGGCGCTTTTGCAGACCCGATGCGTTTGACGGGGCCATCATGATGTTCACGTCTTTTGGATACTTCAAGGACGCAGCTGAGAATCGCCAGGTTCTTACAAATGTGCATCGTTCTCTCAAGGACGGCGGGGCGCTTATAATGGAGATGATGGGTAAGGAGGTACTGGCGCGGGTGTTTTGTGAGCGAGACTGGGTGGAAATCGATGACGTCATCCTGATGGAAGAACGCACCGTCGGCAAAGAATGGAATTGGATGGAAACCCGCTGGATTCTCTTGAAGGGCCACGAACGCCGCGAGTTCAAACTCTCACTCTGGCTCTATTCGGCGCGAGAAATCTCGCAGCTTCTGGAAGACTGCGGCTTTGGCTCAGTTGTCGTTTACGGTAATCTTGAGGCAGCACCTTACGATCAGAAGGCCACGAGGCTGGTGGTAGTGGCACGCAAATAGAGCCGCGCGGAGGCGACCGGCGTAACCGTTTTCCCGCAAGGCGAGCAGTGGACTTCCCGCAAGGTTGCTGGCGCTGAGCAGTGACGCGAACCACGGAGGCGACCAGCGAACCTCCTGCGTGGAGGGCTGACGAGCGTGACGATCTTACCCGCGTGACGATCTGAGCTGCGGAGGCGAACGGCGTGAACTATAGCGTTGATAGAATGACGCCCAGCGATTGGTGTGAGGTGCGCGCCATCTATCTCGAGGGCATTGCCACTGGTTATGCAACGTTTGAGACGAATCCCGGGACCTGGGAAAAGTGGGACGCAGCGCATCTCCAGGATCACAGGTTTGTTGCACGAAGGGGCTCTTCGAGTACCGGCTCCGCGACCGGCAGCTCTTCGATCGGTAATTCCTTCGTCAGCGATCCCTCAGGCACCGGCTCCGCGACTGGCAGCTCTTCGACCCGTGGCTTCTCGGCTAGCGACTCCTCGATCCGCGATTCCTCGGACAATCGCTCCTCCATACTCGGCTGGGCTGCACTGAGTCCGGTGTCGAACCGCCCCGTCTATGCGGGCGTGGTTGAGGTCAGTGTCTACGTGACGGCGAAGTCCCAGGGTCAAGGTATCGGGCGGGCATTGCTGGAAGCCCTGATTGCGTCTGTGGAGAAGAGTAGTATCTGGACACTTCAGGCAGCCATATTCCCCGAAAATCGGGCAAGCTTGGCGCTTCACCTCCGATGTGAGTTTAGAGAGGTAGGTCGACGCGAGAAACTAGGCAAGCTTTACGGAAAGTGGCGCGATGTGTTATTGCTAGAGCGCAGAAGCAAAGTGGTCGGCATAGGCGATTAGCTAGTGCGAGAGGAGTCCAGTTGACACAAAAAAAGATCGAACGCCCGGGGCCCGGGACCGACCGGCACAAGAGGAGACCCAGACTGACTTATGAGCACCGCCATGAGCCGTTGCTACCGCGCGCTGCATTCTTACTCCGGGTGACTCTCCATGCGGGCATTGCTCTAGGAATCGTATTCGGCGCACTATTCATTGGCGTGCTCGGCTATCACTTTCTTGCACAGCTATCTTGGATAGACGCCCTTGTTAATGCTTCAATGCTTCTCGGCGGTATGGGACCGGTGGATGAGCTGCATACAACTGGAGCGAAGTTGTTTGCCTCCTTCTATGCGCTCTTTTCTGGAATACTATTTCTTGTCAGCATCGGCATTCTCTTCGCTCCGATTGTCCACAGGTTTCTTCACAGGTTCCATATTGGGCTCTAGCATTCTATGGTCGATGTTGGGGGAAACGGCGGCGCTGTCGCTCATGCACATACTAGGAGTCCCGGTCGCCGCTGAACTGCTCCAAAAAGGATAGCGCCTGTCTCTTCGTCGCCGCGCACGAGAATGAAAGATCAATTAGTTATAAAACTCTCCAGGTCAGACGAACCTTCGGTGCGATTCAAAATTGCAGCAAACGTGCTGGGCAAGAAAGTTGAGTCAGCCGAGGTTAGGGGTATTCAGAAAGAGGTGAAGTCATCTCCCCGCGTGAAAACGCTCCTTTCCGGGAGAGACGCGGATGGGCGAATACCTTTTCATCCTTACGCCAAGTGGTACGGCGCCCACTGGGTCCTGGCCGACCTTGCTGATATTGGCTATCCACGCGGAGACGAGACGCTGATTGCACTGAGGGAACAAGTCTACGAATGGCTCTTGTCAAGGAGTCATGAGAAACGCATAAAATCTATCGAGGGACGCGTGCGAAGATGTGCTTCACAAGAGGGGAATGCACTCTACTATCTTCTTGTTTTAGGTTTAGCCGATGAGCGAACCGAGCACTTGAAAGAGCGTCTTCTTGACTGGCAATGGCCTGATGGCGGATGGAACTGCGACAAGAATCCAAAGGCCGTGAATTCGTCATTCATGGAAACGCTTATTTCTCTGCGGGCGCTGGCGCTCCATGCACAGTTGACCGGCGATAGGCGATCGGTACGAGCGGCAGAGCGTGCGGCCGAAATCTTTCTGAAGCGGAGGCTCTACAAGAAGCAAAAAGACGGGAGGATCATATCTGAAGACTTTGCGATGTTACACTACCCGTGCTACTGGCATTACGACATTCTGTTTGGGTTGAAGGTCATGGCCGAAGCGCGTTTCATTGGTGATAGACGTTGCAGGGATGCGCTCGAGCTACTGGAGAGCAAGAGGTTAGCCGATCGCGGATTTCCTGCGGAAGGGAAGTACTATCGAGTCAGCCAGGGAGCGCAGACCGGGCGTTCGCTTGTTGATTGGGGTGGAGTAAGCAGGAAACGTATGAACGAATTTGTTACAGCGGACACGTTGTTTGTTTTGAGTAAGTCAGGACGATTGAGATGACGTAAAATGCCGTCTCATCGGGGGACATAACATGGCAAAGCGACCCTCATTGCGGGATTTTCTCACCAATCTTGACCAGCCGATGCCCTTGCACGAAAAGCTGGGCAAGCTCACACGCAACCTCTGGCTACGGATTGTCCTTCGCCAAACGTGTTGCGGCCATGACGGCGAGCCGGGTTGTTGAAGGGTCGTTGAGCCGTCCGGTTCGGACGGACCTTCCCATGCGAGAGATTAGCTTCACAACAGCAGTGAGCTGGCAGAAGCAATCTATCGCTTGTAGTGGACAGTGTTAGCCGTGCGGTGCACGTACTGTGATTGCATACCTATTTGTACGTCAATATATTCCACTTGACTTCCCGAAAACCATGTGGTGTTTTGTGACTACAACAGCGACGGCCCGCAACTGCCTTTGAGTCGTTTACCGTTACTCAATCTAGGTAAACATGGTTGTGCAGCCCCGGAAAGGAGGTGTTGTCGGGAATCATAGTTATCGGAACGAAGTCATGTTGGTGCGGATGTGGCATCACTAGAACGGAAGTGGATCATATTTTCTGGCTTCGAACCCCGCGCGAGCTCCGAGGTTTCTCGAAGAGACTCGGGCAGGAGGGAGAACAATGAGTAGATTCTTCATTTTCATAGTGGTCCTAGGGCTTGCGCTGGCTTTGGCTCAGAATAGCGCCTGGGCTTCTATACCTTACCCACCCTACTGTGACATTGAGTGGCGTGATCTTGGCTGCGCCGGTACCACGGTATTCGTTTGCCCTTCGGGCGACGGCAGTTGGCTACATGTAGTTGTGGTGGATCAGTTCAACATGCCCATGATTGGGGTCCTTGTCACTGCCACCTTCAACGCTAGCTGTAATATGTATCTGTGCTCGCTCGTCCAGGGTACTACTGACACAAACGGCGAGGTCAACTTGCCTATCCTCGCCGGTCTCAATGTCTCCGGTGATCCGGCCTGCTGTGTTGTTATGACCACGGTGAGGTGTATGGGTGTGACGCTTTACTCCGACGCGCGGGATTGGCTGTCGCCAGACTTGAACGGTGACGGTGCGGTCGGCGAGCCGGATAGGGCGATTGTTTTGGCGGACTTGGGAACGAGTGCGTGCAGGTCTGATTTCGACTGTGACGGTCAGGTCACCCTTTTCGACTACAACATTTTCCTTCCGCACTTGGGCCACTCGTGCCAGCCGACTCCTGTGGAAGGACTCACGTGGGGCGCCATAAAAGCCGTGTATAGGTAGACTCGAGCATCAGTTGCTGGAACGGACGCGAGGGGCTGGCCAAGTGCTGACCCCTCTTGCTTTGTGATGGGGTGCAGGGGGGAGCGAGACTGCCAAGCGTGGCATCGAGGGTTAGCCTGAGTTTCCACACTCGACAACTGTGTCGAAACGCTTTAACTTGAGCCAAGTCCGCGGGTTCTGCTTGGTCGATTTCTTACCGCTCTATGCCTATTAGTAAATTCTGTCGAGCCAAACCGAGCCGCTTTCAAGTCACTCATCCAACCTCTCGCGTAACCGACGTAGTTATAGCATGTTACAGTTTCACTTTTTGACCTCTCTTGGCACGTAACTTGTTCTTAAGCGATGACCGGATGGTACATCCGACACAGAAGGAGATCGTAAAGCATGAAAAAGGGAGACCTCCTGATTTTCCTTGTGGCTGCGATCTTTCTTGCAGCATTGGGGGAGCCACTCTGGGCGGCGGATAAGAAGGATCAACCTTTTGCTGTTTACGACGGCGGAGAACTGACGATCAAGGTTTCTTCTACGATATGTGGCAGAAACGTGCGTCTGAATCCGAAAGATACGTGGTCCACGGTATTCGCGCAATACGCAAGGGCAGGAGGCGAAATTCCTTCATTCAAGCCTGACCAAGCAGGTACAGGATTGTTTTTCCTACCTTGTAATATCTGTAACCGTTCGGATAAATCGTTGAGCATCACCAGCGTGGTTATTCGTACGGCAGACGGAATGACCTACAAGAACAAATCCTGCAGTCTGCCCAATATCCACTTCCAAGTCCCATTCACCGCTAAACCAGGCGAATGCAATGAAAAAGGCAGGGCCCTTGTGTACGAAGTGCCTTTCCGACAGCAAATATGGTGGCCTGACATCACAGGGATTTCCTTTTTCAACGGGGGTAAAGAGTATCCTCTCGCCCTGGTCAACGCGAACGCAAAATTGGCACAGAAGACTTCAGAAGCAAGGAGGTGAGAATCCGATGAAGAACCCGAGGCTAGTCGCTGTCGTGGCCACGCCGATGCTCGCCCTGATGCTGTGTCCTCTTGCTGGGCTATTCACAATACCGCAGGCAAGTGCGGATCCTGGCGACGGAGACGTTTGGTGGGACGAGGACCTCCAGTGTATGTCCATCGACTTTTTGGGGTTATTCCTGTGTTCGCTGGGAATCAAAAACCCCTGGTGGCCTTGTTGGTAGAGGACATACACTTTCTCGATTGACGAGTTAGGCACAGAACGGACCCGGGGCGAATTTGCAGGCGGCGGATGCAGTCAGCCGATTAGTATTTTCCGTCCATGCGAAATTCAGGCATCCCGAGCCACATGCCGGTGTGATTGATGGAGTCAAGTTCTGCCTGAATCAGGTCATAATGAGCGTCCTCCCACTCCGCGAGCCTTTCAAACAGAGCACGGGCTTTCTGCTCGCTAGTGGCGTCAGCATGTTCCCTAAAAAACTGGGCGGCCTTTCTTTCCAGGTCTAAGGCGATCTTCAACGCATCCAGCTCGGCGAGACCAGCCTCGCCCGTCGTTCTCTGCTGTTTTTCCCTTATTGTGGGAGCGATCGTCTCGATTTCGGACCGAGGGACGTCTATGTCTTCCCAAGCCTTGCCTTCCGAGAGCATCTGCATTTGCTTTTCTAGAATCCGGCGATGCTCCTCTTCATCCTTGGCCAACCGAAGAAATATTCTTTTCCCGGTTTCATTTTTCGTCTGGTCGGCAAATCTTGTGAAAGTCGCCAGTCCATTCTTCTCAATCTCAACCGCCATTTTCAGGATTCTCAGCAATTCACTCGTGGCCTCTGCCATTTCGTCCCTCCTTTACTACTCTGCTTCGCGGCGTACTTTGACGAATTTCGGGGTACTTTGATGAGCCTCTAACCTATCGGAGTTTCGGATGTCTGTCAAGGCGTGCGGGTGGGGTTGTCCTAGCTTGGCGCGCGAGCCAACTAGCATGTGCGCAAGGTGTTCTCGCATGGTTCACGCGGCGTACCGACGCCTGTGCCGAGGGTGCAAGCGTACTTGGGAGCCAGATGTGGTTGTCGGACGGTGACCAGCTAGCTTCATATTTTCCTTGCCTTCAGCCGTAGTCTGTGATATAGTAATGCCTCGCAACTGGCTATTGCAACCGCGACTCCGGCTTCTGACACCGTGGCGAACATGGAATCTGAGAGAATAGCTGTTTCTCGCGATTTGTGCGTTTACTGCTACAATAGGTATTCCTGGGCCTCATCGTGTATGATGAGGCCTTTTTTGTATGGAGACTGGAACCAATAGCGACTGTCTTTGATGCTGCGAAAGGAGGTTTCCAATGCGTGGCAGAGTGGTTACTCAAGTGTTGCGCGTGACGGCATTGCTGGTTGTTGTCAGTCTGCCAGCGGGCGTCGGTGCGACGACCATCCGTGTTCCTGGCGATCAACCTACGATTCAACAAGGGCTTTCTGCTGCTAACAGTGGGGACACTGTGCGCGTTGCTTCTGGCGTTTACAACGAGGCAATATTCTGGCCGTTTGAGAACGGAATTGTTCTCATTGGCTCAGGCGCAGAAAGTACGGTTGTTAGGGGCAACGCCTCGGACCCGGTGATTTTTCTGGTGTACGTGGTTGATATTGATACGAGCACTGTCATAAGAGGGTTTCGGTTTGTTAATGGAGGGGATGCGGGTATTGCCCTGAGCGGGGCATCACCCCTTGTGGAGCTGTGCGCGGTAGACTCTACACTGAAGGGACCAGGCATCAACTGCTCGGATGGATCTACGGCTGTTATCCGCAATTGCCAGATTATTGGAAGCAATGGTAGCGGGATCAAGCTCCAAAATTGTCCCATTGCGATGGTGGTTGCATGGAACACAATCAGTGGGAACACAAGCTCCTACCCCTCCGGGGGTGGGGGAATATGTTGTTACTCCTCTTCCCCGGCGATTTCTAATAACACAATCACGGAAAACACAGCCGACACGGGTGGAGGAATATTCTGCAGCTACTCTTCCCCTGCGATTTCTAACAACACAATCAGCGGGAATACAGCCTACTACGGTGGAGGAATATACTGTGAATGGTACTCTTCCCCTGCGATTTCTAACAACACAATCAGCGGGAATACAGCCTACTGCGGTGGAGGAATATGCTGTAAGTACTACATTTCCCCTGCGATTTCTAACAACACAATCACGGAAAACACAGCCGACACGGGTGGAGGAATATATTGTTACATCTCTTCCCCCATAATCTCTGGCAACACTCTTACACGGAACAGTGCAAACGTA
>Ga0315291_10010068_pt1 | contig 11585 bp, 11 predicted proteins | sample YL17G12_20_MG_FD_203070 | JGI IMG/M metagenome (GOLD analysis project Ga0315291, IMG submission 203070) | Sediment microbial communities from Yellowstone Lake, YNP, Wyoming, USA - YL17G12_20 | ecosystem: Environmental > Aquatic > Freshwater > Lake > Sediment | place: USA: Wyoming | collected...
AGACGCCGGGCGGGCACCGAAGCGAAGCTTTGGTCGGCCACGCCCCAGAGTGCCTGATTCCTGCGGCACTGCTACGCTATGCCCCAGCGACCCGTTCCAAGAATTCTTGCCGGAATCGTGCGCGTCCATTTGGACGGCCAAGATTCCGGACAGATCGGTGCAGCGCGGGACACCTTGGCCACCGGCTAGGCCTTTGAGCCAGAAGGGGCTGTTGCCGACTCCGCCCCAGGCATAGAATTACCGTGATGGACACCGCAGATTCGACAGAAGCCGAATACCCTGCCGGCACCGCTGAGGCTGCTCGCCAGTGGCTGGAAGAATTCGAGGCCGCCGCCCGGCGGCCACTTCGCCAGCGTTTCCGGTACGCTTTCATCAAGACCTATCGGCCGGTGTTGGACGACGCTGCTTATCGATCTTTTGACACCATGGCCGACTACCGCAGGTGGTGCGAAGAGAATCTGCCGGATTGGTTAGGCTATGGCCGCGTTTGAATACCGTCAGGCCGAGGAGATCCGCGACACGTTCGCCAGGCATGGCGTGCGGTATTTGTTCATGGGAAAATCCGGGGCGATCTTGCTGGGGTTTCCCGATACGACGCAAGACGCCGACCTGTTCGTGGACCGCACCCCCGAGAACTGCCGGACGCTCGTGCACGCGTTGCGAGCGCTCGGTTTTGCCCTGACGGATCAGCAGGCCGGCGAGATCGAGCGCGGCAAGGGCCTTGTCCAGCTCAAGGACGGTCCCTTCGACCTGGACCTTGTTTTCGCGCCGGACGGGATCGAGCGATTCGAAGCTGCCTGGCAGCGGCACCTGGAGGTCGAGGGTTTTCCCGTCTGCCACATCGACGACATCATCGCCAGCAAGGCCGCGGCCGGCCGGGCCAGAGACCGCGAATCGCTGCCGCGATTGCGGTCGTTCCGCGAGTACTGGATCAGGCGCGCGGGGCAATAGGCCTTTCCCAACCCTGCCTCGGCCAGGAGGTCCTTTATTGACTCTCAGAAAACTAATGTCATGTAACGTTTAGCGGCCGACGGCACGTCGGCCTGGAAAACGCTTTCGTCGCCGTACCGGCGACGGCTAAACCATGCGACATTACCTGACGCTCAATGGCCGCCGTCGGCCCACGACCACAGGTTGCGGATCATCGCTCCAGGACGCGCTCAATCCGGTGGTTGAGGTCCGCGGGAGTCACGTCGCGGACCAGCAGTTGCTTCTGCGGCGACGTCTCACCGGCAAGCAGCTCGATTTGCGATTTGCGCAGCGAAAGCGACTTGCTCAACAGCACAATCAGGGCCTTGTTGGCCTTGCCCTTCTCGGGCGGCTGGGTGACTGAGACCTTGAGCATGCCGTTTTGCACGCCGCGGATTTCGTTCTTCCGGGCGCCCGGCTGGGCGCGGACGAGGAGGATCGTTCCGTCGGGGTGCGGCCTTACGAACAGCGAAGACATGAGTTTGCCGGTACGGTGTTGAAGGGGACAGTCCCATTTTCGCTGCGCGAAAATCGGGACAGTCCCCGCGAAAATCGGGACAGTCCCCGCGAAAATCGGCACAGTCCCCAAGCAGCCCACGGCGCGATCATCAGAGCACTCCCCGGAAGAGCGCCGAGCCGATCCGCACGATCGTGGCGCCCTCTTCGATCGCCACCTCGTAGTCGCCGCTCATGCCCATCGACAGCTCGTCCAGCACGATTCCTGCGGGGCACCGCTCCCGCAGCCGCTCCCGCAGGCGTCGCAGTCTGGCAAAGTCTCCCCGGGCGGCCTCCGGGCCACCCTCCAGGCCGGCCATGCACATCAGGCCGCGGACCTCGACGTTGCCCCAGCCGGCCAGTTCCTCCAGACATGCCTCCAGTGCCGCCGGCTCGAAACCGTGCTTGGCCGGCTCGCTCGAGACGTTCACCTCCAGCAGGATCGGCAGCCGGCGGGAGAGTTCGCCGGCGATGCGGTCGATCGCGGTGACCAGCCGCGGGCTGTCGACCGACTCGATCATCTCGACCAGCGGCAGGGTGCGGCGGACCTTGTTTCGTTGGAGATGTCCGACCAGGTGCCAGCGGACGGGCAGCGCGCTGAGCGTTCCGGCCTTCTCCCAGAGTTCCTGCGGCCGGCTTTCGCCCAGCAGCGTGCAGCCGGCCGCGACCAGCGCCCGGACCTCGGCTGTCCCCACGTACTTGGTTACAGCCAGCAGCGTTATTTCATCGGCGCTACGGCCGCTGCGGGCAGCCGCGTCGGCAATCCGCCCGCGGACTTCGGCAAGGTTTTCGGCGATCTGGGCGAGAAGTTGGGACATGGCGTTTGTCGGATCGACGCTAAATGGCCTTGCGTGATTCGGGAAAAAGGGGACAGGTCCAATTTGCCGGAACGGCCCGAAGGGTGCTTCGCACAAATTGGACCTGTCCCCTTTTTCCTCCTGGGATCGTGCAAGCTCATTTAGGCCGCAAGCGGCTAGACCTCCTGCGCGACACTCACCTGGACGTACGGCGCGTTGGCCAGCAGGACGCACGATTGGTGCTGCCGCGCCAGCCGGGCCAGCTCGTCGGGCGCGGCCACGTAGATCATGTCCAAGGCGTCGACCAGCGACGGATCGAGCCGGCTGAGCAGGTAGACCTTGCCGCGGTCCAGCGCCCGGGCGAGCTGGGCGGCGGGCAAGGCGTCCAGCAGACGCTCCTTGTGGATCTGCCGCAGCGCCGCCCGCCGCGAACGGGCGCCGACCATCCGCTGCATCGCCGCATCCGGCGGCTCGGCCAGGTCGCAGCAGACGGCGATCGACCCGCCGTCTTCCACCACCGCCACCGCAGCGTCCAGGGCGCGGCCGAAATCCTGCCAGGTCTGCTGACTGGAGTCCCCTTCGACGGCCGCTACGACCAGGCTGGCGGGGCGGGGCACCGGCCAACTCCAGGCCGCCTCGAACAACTGGCGGCTCCGCCGGCGGACTGCCTCGCTCTGGCCGGCCAGCACGTGCAGGACCCCGTCGCCGGCCGCCGGGATTAGCTGAACCGTAAAGTTGATGCCCAGCAGCCAGGCGACTTCCTCCACTTCGCTGGCCAGCCGGCGCCTGGAGCTGCCGTCGACCTCCAGCAATCCGGGCCGGCAGAACCGCTCGGCGGTCCTCCGGTCGGAGAAGGTGGGAAAGACGGCCGTGTGCACGCCGTAATACCCGGCCGTGGCCTCGCCGTGCAGGCAACCGATCGGCAGGACCAGATCGGCCTCCTGGATGGCACGGTTCAGCAGGATCGGATCGCCGGTCTTGGTGGCCGCCAGGTACGCCAGCCGCCGCCGGTCAGTCGGGTCGTGGGCCAGCAGGGTGAGCCGCTCTGCGACCGGCTGCGGGAGCAGCCGGCCGGGGTCACCCCTGCCGGCATCGACGTCGGAGCGGGTCCGCAGGACCGAGATCCCATCGGGGTGGACCCCGGCCTCGACCAGCGCCCGAATGACCGCGGCCGTGACCTCGGCCGCCCGGGGCACACTCCGGTCCAGTGTCAGCACCACGCGATCGGCCGGCGTGGTGCCTCGTGCCAGCGGCGGATAGTCGAGCGGATCGTTCAAGACGTCGGCCACGGCGGCAGCCGGATTGTCCAAGGGCCGTCCGCGAGGCGTGCCACATTCAACCGGTAGCACCCCCTGGGCGAATTCCAGGCAGACCGACGAGTCGGTCCCGTATCGCAAGACGGCCATGGTGTGAAACTGCGGAAACAGGGCGGTTGGGCCAAGCAATCATGGCGACCACCTCAATTATCCGCCCAATCCCCGCTCGGTCAAGAAGTCGAGCTTTACGCGGATACCCAGTTTGAGAATAATTCAGCAGCAGATTTGGCATACCTCCCTCTCGAACCAGGATCAACCGATGATACACCGATCAAGCTCAGCCGGTCCGGCCGACCGGCTGCTGCGGTACTGTCTAGCGGTCACGTGCCTTGGGCTGGGACTGACGTGCACCGGCTGCGGTTCCTCGGAGTCGCCGCCGGGTGAGGTGCGCGAGGGCCCGGGCGAGAAGCCTGCAGCAATCCCCGTACCGACGCCGCAGGGCGGTGCCGTCCAGCGGGAGCCTGCCACTGCCGAGGAGGTGTTGCAGCGGATGGCTGCCGCCTACAAGAAGGCCACCAGCTACGCCGACGCCGGCACGATCCGGCTGGCGATCGAGCAGGGCGAGCGAAAGATCGACGAATCGGCCGACTTCTCGGTCACGCTGGTTCGTCCCAACAAACTCCGCATGCAAGTCTATCAGGCGATGGTCGTCTGCGACGGCCGGCAGTTTCATGCGGCGATCTCGGACCTGCCGGGCCAGGTGCTGGCCAACGAGGCCCCGGACAAGCTGACGATGAAGGCGATCTATGCCGACCGTCTCTTGGCGTCCGTGCTGGGCTCGGGAATCACCGGCCCCCCCCCGCAACCGATCCTGTTGTTGGAGGACGATCCGCTGAGCTTCGTGCTGCACAACGCCAAGGCGACGGTGCTGGGCAAGCCGGAGGCCATCGCGGATCGGCAGTGCTATCGCGTGGAGGTCCAGCGGGACTACGGGACGAGCGTGCTCTGGATCGACCGGGAGTCGTACGCGTTGCGGCGGGTCGTGTATCCGACGGAGGAGTTGCGGCAGGAGATCTCCCGCAGCGGCCCCGTCGACCGGGTGTCGCTGGTGGCCGAGTTCGTGGGCGCCCAGTTTGACGGCCGGGTGGACGCCAAGGCGTTCCAGTTCGAGACGCCTGCCGGTGCCGAGCTGGTGAAGTTCTTCGTTCCACCCGATCCGGCCCAATTGCTGGCCAAGAAGGTTCCGAGCTTCAAGTTTGTGGACTTAAACGGCAAGCCGGTCACGCCGGAGTCGCTGGCCGGGAAGATCACGGTGCTGGAGTTTTGGGACACGACGTGCGGCGCCTGCCGCCTCAGTCTGCCCAGCCTGGACAAGGTCCGCCAACAATACAAGGACCAGCCGAAGCTGGCCTTCTATGCCGTCAGCGTGGACGGGCCGGACGTGGAGAACCAGGCACTTCAGCGGACGTTTGCGGACCTGGGTATCCAGGTGCCCATCCTCCGCGACCTGGAGCAGAACATGGGCAGGTTGTTCCGTACCGAGGGTACTCCCACCAGGTTTATCATCGACGCCAAGGGCGTGGTGCAACACGTCGAGGTGGGCGTCAACCCGGCAGTCGCCGACCTGGCCGCCCCCCTCTCGGCAGAAATCGAGCAACTCCTCGCCGGCAAAGACATCTACCAGGCCCCGCTGGAAGTGTACCGGGAACGGCTGAAAGATTACCAGCGCCAGGTGGAGGGCTCGGCCGAGGCGGGGTCACCCGGACAGCCCGCGGCAAAGGAGATCGAGATTCCCAGGGCCGAGATCGCCCAGCGGAGTGAGCCGAAGACGTTCAAGCTGACGCGGCTTTGGGACTGCACCGAGTTGACGGCCCCGGGCAACATTCTGGTAGTGCAGCCCGGCGACGCGCCGCCGCGGCTGCTGGTCGTCGACGCCGGCCGGTCGGTGGCCGAGGTGGGACTGGACGGAAAGCTGCTGGCCACCCATCCGCTGAGCATCGAACAGACGGAGTTGGTCAGCAGCCTCCGCACGGCCGCCGGGACCGACGGCAAGCGTTACGTGGCTGCCTTGGCCAGCGCCCAGCAGCGGTTCCATCTGTTCGACCCGCAGTGGAAGCTGGTGTTCAGCTATCCCCAAGACGCCCTGGAAAACCGCCACAGCGGTATCGCCGACGTGCAGCTTGGGGACCTTGACGCAAACGGCACCTTGGAGGCCTACGTGGGCTATTGGGGGCTGGTCGGCGTGCAGGCCGTCTCGCTGGAGGGAAAGCGGCTTTGGTCGAACCGGTCGCTGTCGAACGTCGAGCGGATGGCCATCGTCGGGTCCGACGCCCAAGGACGGCGCCGTCTGCTCTGCACCAGCGCCAGTGATCAACTGGTCGTGCTCGACTCCGGCGGTCAGCGCCTGGGCGAAGTCACCGTGCCCGGCCGATACCTGCACTGGATCGTGGCCGCCGACTTAAGCGGCAGCGGCCAGCCGGAACTCTGCGCACTGGCGGCGCCCAGGCTGGGCGAGAACGTGGCCATCGGGCTGAACCTCAAGGGGGAGGAGCTCTGGACCTACCCGTTGCCCAAGGGCGTCTACCAACTGCCCGTCGAGCCGGTCGTCGCCGGCAGACTCCTGCCTGGCACCGCCGCTCAATGGCTGATCTCGGGCGCCGACGGGTCGATCCACGTGATCGCCGCCGACGGCAAGCCGCTCGACCGTTTCAACTACGGCGCCGCACTGGCCGGCCTGGCCACCGCCGAGCTGGCCGGAAAGCCCCTGCTGGTGGTCTCCACCTCTAACGCCCTGGAGGCGTGGAGGGTGGAGTGACGGTGCGGGCTCAGACGCGGTCAGACTGCTGAGCTTGCCACCCGGGCAGTCTTGCACAACCCTGGGCTGTTACCGTATGATGGAAAGCACACCTGAGGTGAAGCATGCTTTCCGAGAGCGTACTCAAGCAGATCAAGTTGATGCTTCAGGAGGCTTTTGGAGAGCGTCTGCACGGCGTGGTGTTATATGGCTCGGAGGTCCGCGGCGAGGCCCAATCCGACAGTGATATCGACCTGCTTGTGCTTTTGAGGCCCCCGGTAAACCAGGGTGAGGACCTGCGGACCTGCATTCGCGCGCCGTATCCGCTGGTGCTGCAATTGGAGCGCCCAATCCACGCCAAACCGGTTGACCTTGGCCAGTACGAGGGACAGCGACTCCCGCTGTATCGCGAGGCGAAGCGAGAGGGAGTCCTGGTATGAACGACCTTGCCCACGGCCTTTGGGAACGGGCCAACAAAGCCAGCGACGACCGTCCGTCGCCATGACCGCGACCTACCGGATTACGCCTCGTCGAGCAGCTCCACCGCCTCGAATTTCTGTCCCTCGAGCATCGCCAGGCTGGCCCCGCCGCCGGTGCTGACGTGGGAGACCTTGTCGGCAAAGCCGAGCTGCTCGATCGCCGCGGCGCTGTCGCCGCCGCCGATGATGCTGGTGGACTGGCCCTCGGCAATGGCCTGGGCGACGGCCTTGGTCCCCGCGTCGAAGGGCGGCATCTCAAACACCCCCATCGGACCGTTCCAGACGACCGTCTTGGCCCCGCGGACGATCTGGGCGTACAGCTCGGCGGTCTTCGGGCCGATGTCCAGCCCCTGAAAGCCGTCGGGGATCCGACCAGCCTCGACGACCTGCTTTCGGCACTCGCCGCTCCGCTGGTCGCCGCAGTGCGTGTCGACCGGCAACATCAGCTTCTTCCCGCCGGCCGCCAAGAGTTCCTTGGCCAGGTCGACCATCTCGGGCTCGACCAGGCTCTTGCCGACCTGGCCGCCTTGGGCCAGCGAGAAGGTATAGGCCATGGCCCCGCCGATGAGCACCTGGTCGCAGAGACCCAAGAGGTTGCGGATCACGGGGATCTTGTCGGAGACCTTGGCCCCGCCGAGGATCGCCACGAAGGGGCGCGCGGGCTTGGCAATCGCGTCGGCCAGGTACTGGATCTCCTTGGCCACCAGGAAGCCGACGACCTTCGGCTTGTTGCCCATCGCCAGGGGGACGGCCACCATCGAGGCATCGGTGCGGTGGCAGGTGCCGAAGGCGTCGTTGCAGTAGACGTCGGCCATATCGGCCAGCGTGCGGGCGAACTGGGGGTCGCCCTTCTTCTCGCCGGCGTTGAAGCGGAGGTTCTCCAAGAGCAGCACGCCGCCTTTGGCCAGCGCAGCGGCCTTGGCCTTTGCGTCACTCCCGACGGTGTCGGTGGCGAAGGCCACGCTTCTCTGGAGCAGCTCGCCCAGTCTGGCGGCGACGGGTTGGAGGCTGACCTTCGCATCGGGGGCGTCTCCCTTCGGCCGGCCCAGGTGGCTCATCAGGATCACCCGCCCCCCCCGCTTCAACACCGACTCGATCGACGGCAGGGCCATGCGGATCCGCCGGTCGTCGGTGATGTTTTGCTGATCGTCCAGGGGCACGTTGAAATCGACCCGCATCAGCACGGTCCTGTCCGCAACGTCCACGTCGGCGATGGTCTTTTTGGCCATATTTGTCTGCTTTCCTGTGAGTTTTGCGGGATGGCTGCCAAGTCAGAGCGCCGAATCTACCTTGGACGCCGTCGCCTGGGAAGGTTCCCCGGCCGGCAGGCGAGAGACAGGTGGACGCTGAAGCTATGAAGAGGGCTGTGGAGCCGGGCCACCGCTGGCGATCTCGTCGGTCGCCCGAAGGTTGGGCTACATCCCACCCGATCCTATGGAGCGGCGCCACCTCGGGCGCGCTTGCAGATGGCGATCACGGCATCGACCGCGTCGCGAATCTGGGCCTCCGGCTCCCCGTTGCGGACGGCCGCCTCGAGTTGGGCCGCACTACGGGAGATCGAGGCGTAGCCGTAACTGCCTGCCGCCCCTTTGAGCTGGTGGGCCGTCCGGGCCAATTGTTCCCACTGGCAGGCATCAAGTTGGCCTTGCAGGGCGGCAATGCGGTCGGGCATTTCCTCCACGAACATCTCGACGATCTCCGCCAGACCCGGGTCACGGCTCAGGGCGGAATACAGCGGTTCTGCGGCCTGGCTGATCTGAGTCATTCCAAGCGTCCTCTGGCTGAGAATTCACGGCCAAGACGGCGGTGCTACTGCGCAATCGACGACTGACAGACGACCAGACAATTATAGGTTACACCGATCGACCGCCCCACATCCTTCGGGCTTGCCACCCGAACGACGGGGTAGGTCGCGGGTTTGCCCCCAGCGGGGCACCAGAGTAGCGTGTGAGTCGGAAGGGGCTAACGGCGACGGTGTTGAATCAAGGGCGATATAAGGAGGATCAAGTGGCACCGGCGTCTCGCCGGTGTGACGGAAATGATGGCAGCACCTTCGCCTGCAACACACCGGCGAGACGCCGGTGCCACTGTGTCCGCGCAGGGTTCGCCCTTGATCCCACGGTATTGGGACTAACGCTTGGAGAACTGCGTGCCGCGTCGGGCGCCGCGCAGCCCGTATTTCTTGCGTTCCTTCATCCGGCCATCGCGGGTCAGCAGGCCGGAGTCCCGCAGACTGTTTTCCAGCTCGCTGCTGTAGCGTTTGAGTGCCCGGGCGATGCCCAGTTTGCAGGCGTCGGCCTGGCCGGTGATGCCGCCTCCGCCCACCCGCACGATCACGTCGACCTGGTCACGGACCCCCGTGTGGACCAGGGGGGCCAGGACGGCCTTGCGATGTTGCTCGTTGTAGAAGTAGTCGTCCAGGGGACGCTGGTTGACGGTGACGTTGCCCGCCCCCGGCCGGACGCGGACCCGGGCGACCGAACTCTTTCGCCGCCCTGTTCCCAGAATGTCGTTCTTCGCGGATGTTGCCATGGGTATCCTTCGTCGGTGACTTTGGCTCGCGTTGTGGGAGCCGACTCCAGTCGGCGACAGGAGTCGCCTCCTACACCTTTCGCCCCATCTTTACCCCGAGTTCCTTCGGTTCCGGTTGCTGGGCCTGGTGGGGATGTTGATCGCCGGTGTAGACCTTCAGCTTCGAGAGCATCTTCACGGCCAGCTTGTTCTTGGGCAGCATCCGGCGGACGGCCTCGCGGAGGATCAGCTCCGGCTTGCGCCGCATCCGCCGGGCGGCGGTCTCCTTTTTCAGGCCCGGATAGCCGGTGTACCAGGTGTACTGTTTCTGCCCCCACTTCTTGCCCGACAGGACCACCTTGTCGGCGTTGATCACCACCACGAAATCGCCGGTGTCGACGTGGGGCGTGTACGTGGGGCGATGCTTGCCCATCAGGAGCACCGCGATGTCGCTGGCCAAACGGCCGACCACCTTGTCGGCGGCGTCTACCAGCCACCACTTCGGCTCGACTTCGGCCGGCTTGGCCATATAGGTCTTGGTCACAGCCATTCTACTCACCCCGCAAGAGCATCGAAAACCAATAGTTTACCCGGAGCCGCAAGCCCAGACAAGGCATCCCGGCCCCGGCGTGCGACAAGTTTTTCCGGCGGAGAGGTGGGTGGTAGTCCGTATTTCTCACCACAGTGTGCCACTGCTTGACGTAAGGCTAGCAGTGACGAGGGGTTCCGCCCCGCACTGCTTCTGCGAAGCAGTGGCACACTGTGATCCGACGTCGGGTGTTGGTGAGAAATGCGGGGTAGTCAGCCGCAGGCCGCCCCCAAGCACGCCTTTCTGGGGGCCCGGTCCGCTCGATCCCAGTCACCCCCGCATCCGCCAGGAGAACCTGGCAAAGACGGCCTCGACGGGGCGAAAAACCGTATTTCCGAGGTGCCACCCGACAGCGGGATTTGCGTCCCGAGCATCTTTCTAGCATAATTTACCCACCACGACACCCCGGTCGGACGTTGCGGCCGAAAACTGGGGGTCGGCCGAGTAAACTTCCCACGGACCTCAAACACTTTGCCAGGCCATGATTGTCGCAGTCCCCCAAGAGAGTTTCCCCGGAGAGACACGCGTGGCGTTGATCCCGGCCTCCGTCCCGGCACTAAAGAAGGCGGGGCTGGAGGTGGTGGTACAGAGTTCCGCAGGCCAGCGGGCCGGCTTCTCCGACGCCCAGTACAGCGAAAAGGGGGCCAAGGTCGCTCAGGATCGGGCCGAGTTGTTCACGGCCGACGTGATCCTCCAGGTCCGCGCCGCCGGGGCGAACCCGGAGGCAGGCCAGGCCGATCTGGGCCGGTTCCGCCAGGGTCAGGTCGTCATCGGGATGTGCGATCCCCTGGGGGCCCCGCAGGCGGCCCAGCAGGTTGCGGCCCGGGGAGTGACCTTATTCGCCCTGGAGCTCCTCCCGCGGATCACCCGTGCCCAGAGTATGGACGTGCTCTCGTCGATGGCCACGGTGGCGGGTTATCGGGCGGTGCTGCTGGGGGCCATGCACCTGCCCAAGATGTTCCCAATGCTGATGACCGCCGCCGGCACCATCACCCCGGCCAAGGTGTTCGTGATGGGCGTCGGGGTGGCCGGTTTGCAGGCCATTGCCACCGCGCGACGCCTGGGGGCCATGGTCTCGGCCAACGACATCCGGCCGGCCGTCAAGGAGCAGGTCCAAAGCCTGGGCGCGAAGTTCGTCCAGTTGGAGCTCGACACGGCAGAGGCCGAAGACAAGGGCGGATACGCCAAGGAGATGGGCGAGGAGTTTTTGCGAAAACAGCGGGAGATGATTGCGCGGGTGGTGGCCGAGAGCGACGTGGTGATCACCACCGCCGCAGTGCCCGGCAAGAAAGCCCCCACACTGGTGACTGCCGAGATGGTAGGTGGCATGGCGCCCGGCTCGGTAATCGTCGACCTGGGGGCCGAACGGGGTGGCAACTGCGAGCTGACCCGGCCGGGAGAGACGGCCGTCGAAAAGGGCGTGACGATCCTGGGGCCGGTCAACCTGCCGGCCGAGGTGCCCTATCACGCCAGCCAGATGTACGCCAAGAACATCTCCACGTTCCTGCTCCACCTGGTCCACGACGGGCAGTTGAAGCTCGACCTGGAGGATGAGATCACCCGGGGCACGCTGGTTGCTCGCGACGGCAAGGTCGTTCACCCGAGCGTCTGCCCGCTGTTGGGCGAGGGGCCAGGGACGAGGGGTGAGGGGTGAGGGGTGAGGGGCGAGGGGTGAGGGGTGAGGGGTGAGGGGGC
>Ga0315291_10010069_pt1 | contig 11585 bp, 4 predicted proteins | sample YL17G12_20_MG_FD_203070 | JGI IMG/M metagenome (GOLD analysis project Ga0315291, IMG submission 203070) | Sediment microbial communities from Yellowstone Lake, YNP, Wyoming, USA - YL17G12_20 | ecosystem: Environmental > Aquatic > Freshwater > Lake > Sediment | place: USA: Wyoming | collected...
GTATCGATCGTTGGAAAGTGATTGATAACCTGCTACGGGCAATGCTTGCTCCTTCCCTCCTGTTTATCTTCTTTTTTGGCACGATTTCTATGCCTGATCTCATAGGGCTTTGGATGATAATTGTCCTGCTTTCGTTGGGCATCCCAGTTCTGACAAGTATGGCCAGGAGTGCTATACAAACTCTGGGAGGTGAAAGTTTTAGCGCAGCATTTCATCCTCTGGGATGGTCTTTCGTGCGCTGGTCATTAGCGGTAGCCTTCCTATCCTATGAAGCATATAACGCTCTGGATGCCATCCTGACCACCCTCTATCGCCTTTTTATCAGTCACCGCAACCTATTACAGTGGACCACTGCTGCCCAAACTGCCCGCCTGTTTGGCTTGCAGGTATACCGGAATACAGCCTGGCTGAGGATGATCGCATCGACGCTTATAGTGATTATTTTCGCCGGTGGAATCCAGCTGGTTTATAGCATTACTGGAAGTGGAGTGTCACCCGCCTTATCCTTCGCCATACCCTTGCTGTTGCTTTGGATGTTCTCGCCGTTAATCGCCCAATGGATCGACCAGCCCATCATTCAACACACGAAGCCGTTGAGCAAAGAGCAAACAATTCTCTTTCGACAGGTTGCTAGACGTACCTGGGGATTTTTTGAGCGCTTCGTTGGTCCGGAAGATCACTGGTTGCCGCCCGATCACTTCCAGGAGGCACCCGTTGGGATAATCGCACACCACACCTCACCGTCCAACATCGGCCTGCTACTTACCTCAACTCTGGCTGCTTACGATCTTGGCTACCTGGATCAACTCGGATTGGCAACCCGCCTCTCCATAACGATGGATACCCTAGACCAACTGGAACGTTTCCGAGGACATTTCTTAAATTGGTACGATACGCTAACCCTGCAGCCGCTCAAGCCGCGTTACATTTCTACTGTAGACAGTGGCAACCTGGCTGCCAGCCTGATCGTAACTGCTCAGGCATGCAAGAACATGCCGACAGAACGAATTTTTCGTTGGGATTTATGGCAGGGTTACCTGGATACGCTTTCCAATCTGACCGAAATATTAAAAGGAATGCGCAAGGCTGAATTTGACCAGCCGGTTCAGGAAATCAACTACAAAATTACAGAGATGAACGATAAAATCCTGGCAGTACGGATGGAACCAAACCGTTGGTTTGCACTCTTTCAGACTATAAATGGATTATTTTGGCCGGATCTTTCGAAGCGCCTGATTAGGCTGATAGAGGTAGGTAGTGCAGCTTTCGATTTGGAAGCGCTACGCAAGCTTCAAGAAGTTGCATCCCAGGTTGAACGCCATCACCAGGCATTACAGCGAACGCTTACTGAACTGGTGCCCTGGATTCACTTGCTGGAGCAGGTCCCAGTGCTTCTCAATGAGACTCAATTTGAGCTAGAGTTGAGCACATTGAGAACCAATTTACCTTACAATCCACGCCTCGGTCAGGTTCGAACCTACGCCACTGCTGGCTTAACCAGCACAGCCGCATTACGCAATCTTCTAAAGGAAAACCAACTCAACCACGTTCCTGAATCTGACCCAGAACGCGCCGCGCTGGAATGGTTGGAGGCTCTGGATCAGTCTTTGACACAGGCCGGAACCAATGCTGATGAACTGCTGAATAGTTACACTCAAAGAGCGATTAGCGCTGAGCGGTTTGTGATGGAGATGGATTTCCAATTCCTCTATCACCCAGAGCGGCGAGTGTTCCATAACGGTTTTAACCTTGATAACGGTCAGCTCGATAATAACTGTTACGATCTACTGGCTTCTGAGGCACGGATCGCCTCCATCATTGCCCTGGCAAAGGGAGAGGTGCCTCAATCCCACTGGATGCAACTAAGCCGGCCGTTAACCCGGGTAGAAGGGACGTATGTTCTGCTTTCCTGGAGTGCGACCATGTTTGAATACCTGATGCCGACGCTTTTCCTGCGCTCCTACCCAGGCACGTTGTTGGCAGATAGCGCGCAGGGTGCAGTCCTCCATCAGATCGCATATGGAAAGGCGAAAGGTGTCCCATGGGGAATCTCTGAATCCGGTTTTTACCTGTTTGACGCCAATCAAAATTACCAATACCGCGCATTTGGAGTTCCAGGGCTGGGCTTTAAACGCGGATTGGGAGACGATTTGGTGGTTACACCTTACGCCTCGCTTATGGCAATCGGTTACAACCCCCATGCGGTAGCTCAAAATCTAGGGAGTTTAATCGAGCTAAATAACTTCGGATTGTACGGTTTGTATGAGTCGATTGATTTCACCGCAGACCGACTGCTGGTAGGCGATACCTCATCTGTGGTTCATGAGTATATGTCTCACCACCAGGGTATGATCTTAATGGCCTTGGCAAATTATTTTGACAAAAACATAATGGTACGCCGGATGCACAACGACCCCCGTATCCAGAGTGTCGAGTTGCTTTTACAAGAGCAGATCCCGCAGGCGGTTCCTCTGCAAAATCCGTATGCAGAGGATGTTAAAGGAATAATGCGGTTTTCAGTAGCCCCAATCGAAATAGATCCCTGGAGTTTGCCGGTCGAGACCACTATTCCACAGGTTAATCTCCTCTCAAATGGCAATTATGGTGTACTGATTTCCAATATGGGGGGTGGGTACAGCACCTGGCGCGAGACAGACCTGACCCGCTGGCAGGCTGATGGGGTACTCGACCCATGGGGAGCCTGGATCTACATTCAAGATATGAATCTCACAAACGCTGAGAAAGCGACCGCCGGAAAGCTTTGGTCAACAGGGCACCAACCCATCCCCACCAGTGCAGAAAATATGCAGGTGACTTTCTTCGCCCATATGGCGGTCTTCCACCGCACGGAGAATGATATTACCTCTACCTTGGAAGTCACTGTGTGTCCTGATGACCCGGTTGAGATCCGTCGCATTCACTTGCACAATACGGACAGCCAGATGCACCAGCTGCGTCTGACTTCCTATGGGGAAGTGATCCTCACACAGCAAGCTGCAGACAGGCGCCATCCAGCTTACAACAAGCTATTTATCGAGAGTGAATTTGTACCTGAGCTAAATCTGCAAATTTTCTCACGGCGTCCCCGTTCCAGCGAGGAAAATCCCGTCTTCATGGGACACATGCTGGTAGTCGATCGTAAAGGGGAATTTCATGATAACCAGCCAGCGGCGCGGCATGAAGCAGATCGCAATCGATTTATCGGCCGAAACGGCACTCTCCGCAATCCAGCCGCACTCAATTCTGAACAGTACCTCACAGGAACAACTGGCGCCACTCTTGATCCAATCTTTGCTCTTGGACAGGAGGTTAAACTTAACCCACACGAAAGTGCTGAGTTGGCATATCTGACCTTCGCTGGAGAAAGCCGGGAAGCGGTCCTGGCTTTAGCCAGGCGATATTCTAGCTGGTCTCTGATTGAGCGTTCCTTTCATCAAGCTAATATATCCGTCCAGACCTGGCTGGGGAAGCAAAACTATAATTCTCGGACATTCAAAAATACCTTGAAGGTGCTCTCAGCGCTACTCTATCCGTTCAAGTCATTGCGTGCTTCACCTGAAACGATCGCCGCTAATCGGCTTGGTCAGACCGGGTTATGGCGCTTTGGCATTTCAGGCGATTATCCCATCTTGCTGGTCGAGATCGAGGAATCTAAACAGATTGACCTGATCCGTGAGGTTTTGCAGGTACATGAATTTTTACGTAGCCGCCGCTTTATGGTGGATATCGTCATTCTCAATCATCAACAGACCGATTACGGCGCTGAGTTGAATGGGATGCTCTACCGACTTGTAAACCGTTTAAACAGCGAGCAATGGTTGACCAAGCGCGGGGGGATCTTCATCCTTTATGCCGATCAGATCAATCCGGAGGAGTACACTTTACTGCAAACCGCGGGATGCATCCTTTTTAGGGGAGATCACGGATCCATGGATGATCAAATTCCGGAGTACACAATCCAGGCTGCTCGTTTGCCCGAATTTATTCCAACCAGGTCAACCGAAGGCATTGTCATTCCCAGTCAGGAGGATCCCCTCCCCACAATAGGACCCTTGCAGTTTTATAACGGTTATGGCGGTTTTAGTGCAGATGGCCGCGAATATATCATTGAACTGAGCCCTGGCAAGCCCACTCCTGCCCCGTGGGTCAACGTAATCGGTTATCCGTATTTTGGTTTTATGGTTAGCGAGACCGGCAGCCAGTGCACCTGGGCGGTGAACAGCGGAGAAAACCGCCTTACCCCATGGTCCAACGACCCGGTACGCGATCCAACGGGTGAGGCCCTTTACTTAAGGGATGAAGAAACCGGCGATGTTTGGACCCCTACGCCTCTTCCTACCGGCGCAGACCAACCCTATCGCGTTAGACATGGGGCGGGCTACACCATCTTCGAGCATAATTCCCACGGTCTTCGCCAGCGCCTGACACTATTCGCCAGCCCAGAAGACCCGGTAAAAATTATCCACTTGCGGGTTGAAAACACCTGGAATCACAACCGCCGGATTACAGCCACCCAGTACGTCGAATGGGTGCTGGGTACAACTCATGCCACATCACTGCCATATATCATTCCAGAGTATGACGCGGCTGAGTACTGCCTGCTGGCTACCAACCCCTACAACAACGAATTTGGCGAGAGAACTGCCTTCCTCATCGCCAATAAACCAGTCCACGGATTGACGACTGACCGGACCGAGTTCTTAGGGCGGGGTGGAACACTCGCCTATCCGGCTGCTTTGCATCGTATCGGGCTAGAAACACGACTTTCACCCAGTGAGGATCTATGCGCCGTCCTACAGCTGCACCTCGATCTACTCCCTGGCGGGGTTGAAGAGATTTACTTTGTGCTGGGGCAAGGGAGTAATAAGGGACATGCCCTTGAGCTGGCGAAGAAATATCATGACTCCGCTTACGTGGGGGCTGCTCTGGAGCGTACCCGGGTATTCTGGAGTCACCTGCTCAGTACAGTTCAGGTGCATACTCCCGAACCAGCTACCGATTTGATCCTCAACCGTTGGATGCTCTACCAGAGCCTCTCCTGCCGCATCTGGGGTCGGTCGGCTTTCTATCAACCCAGCGGGGCATTTGGTTTTCGTGACCAGCTCCAGGATGTTCTGGCATTGCTTACGGTCGATCCGGCTATTTCCCGCGGCCAGATCCTCAATGCTGCTCAATTCCAGTTCACTGAAGGTGACGTAATGCATTGGTGGCACCCACCTTCCGGTCGCGGTGTGCGAACGCGCATCTCAGACGATCTGCTGTGGCTTCCCTATGTCACTGCCCTGTATATCGAATCTACCGGCGACGTGAGTATTCTCGAAGAAAAAATTCCCTTCCTTGAAGCGCCGCCATTGAATAAGGATGAAAACGAACGCTACAACGAATATCCGCAAACCAAAGAAGCATATCCACTGATAGAACACTGCCACAGGGCTATCAAAAAAGGTGCCACGAGCGGAATGCATGGCTTGCCTTTGATTGGTACTGGCGATTGGAATGACGCCCTTAACCGGGTTGGGGAAGAAGGAAAAGGTGAAAGTGTCTGGCTGGCATGGTTTTTATGCGACGTTCTTGAGCGCTTCGCAAGGATATGTGACCATCGGGGAGATGGTGAAACAGCCAAATATTACCGGTCCCGATCCAAGGAATATGCTTCCGCAGTTGAACAAACAGCCTGGGACGGAGCGTGGTATCGTCGTGCTTATTATGACGATGGCTTCCCACTCGGCTCGATCCAGGAACCTGAATGCCAGATCGACGGAATTGCCCAGTCGTGGGCGGTATTGAGTGGAGCTGGCAACCCCAATCGTAGCCAGAAGGCGATGCAGTCTGTGTTGGAACGGCTGGTTCTCCCACAGGACCGGTTGTCTCTGCTCTTCACTCCACCTTTTGACAAAACTGAGCATGATCCTGGCTACATTAAAGGTTACATCCCAGGTATACGCGAGAATGGCGGACAGTATACACACGCTGCCATCTGGACGGCCTGGGCCTTCGCCCAACTAGGCGATGGAAAGCAAGCTGGTGAACTCTTTGATCTGCTTAATCCTATCTTCCATTCTGATACATTAGAGAAGGCGGATGTATATCGCGTCGAGCCATATGTGATATGTAGTGATATCTACAGCGAGCCGCCCTACTTGGATCGCGGGGGATGGACCTGGTATACCGGTTCGGCTGCGTGGATGTACCGGTTCGGTCTATCGGCTATCCTCGGCTTCAAGAAGACTGGCGACACCCTGCGCATCGACCCGGTCATTCCACCAACCTGGGACGGGTTTGAGATTACCTATCAATTCGGAGCAACAAGCTATCAAATAAAGGTGAGCAACCCCATGCACATTACTCACAATGTCCAGATTGTGAAATTGGATGGAAAAATACTGGACCCAAAAGCCATTTCCCTGGTTAATGATGGGCAGGAACACAGTGTTGAGGTGATCATGGGAGACCAAGGAGAGAGTCGAACTCCGCCCAACGAATTACATCCAAACAACACTTGATACAAGATCCTGGCAGTTGCAATTCCAGGTGAGCAATCTTTTCCGAAAAGCTAGCGATGTAGGGGAACCGAATTCGCGTGAAGTTAATCGATACCAATGTTGAGCTGGGGTATATCAATATCAAGAAAGTTAATGGGTCCAAACATAGATAAGGAGTCTTTATAAAAAAGGAAATCGGATTGTGGATTGACCATCGTAAAGCTGTGGTCGTTATTGTTAGTGAAAAAGGCGAAGAAGTCAAGGAAATCACCTCCCACATAGAAAAGCATGTGAGATATTCCAATGACACCTCCGAGGATGGCTCTTCGGAGGATGTGCGTGATCGCCAGTTCGGGAATCGCCTTAACAGCTTCTACGATGCCGTCTTCGCCGTTATTCGTGATGGGGATTCGATCCAGATATTTGGCTCAGGCGAGGCCAAAGGTGAACTTAAAAAACGCCTGGAGAGCGGAGGATTCAAGGGACATATCTTGGGCATCGAAACTGTAGACAAGATGACCGATCGCCAGATTGCGGCGAAAGTTCGAGGGCGTTTCCCAGACTAGATTGTGTTTCATAACACAAGAAAAATCCGTCGTTAATGCCCCCACCCTGGCTCGCTCGCCAGCCAATCGATCACCGAGTGAGCCCAATCCTGTAAATGCAAACTTGACTTTCGCTAAGTGCTGTGTAAACTGTGTGTCAGCACTGCCGGAATCCGGCTGGTAGAAAAATGGATGATATTCCCATGGGCGCAAACAAATCCCCGATAGAGCATCTCGTGGTACTGATGATGGAAAATCGTTCCTACGATCATATGCTCGGCTATCTCCCGAACGGTCATGGTCTGACAGGTGAAGAGTACAACCTGGTCAATCCGGCGGATTCTAAATCCGAGAAAGTCTACGTGAGCAACCGTTCTGGCTACATTACCGCCACCAATCCGTCCCACGATGTTGTCAGCGTCGAAAGGCAGGAGTACGGAGAGTTCGGACAGATTGTTCACCCGGCGCCGATGAACGGTTTTGTTATGGTCCAAATCGAAACGGCCAAGGGCGACGTGGAGGAAGGGAAAAAGATTATGGAGTGCTTTGACCCGGTCAAGATTCCAGCGCTGACCACACTTGCCCGGGAATTCGTCCTTTGCGATCATTAGCACTCCTCGGTTCCCGGCCCCACCTGGCTGAATCGCTTTTTTACCCACGCGGCAACCTCCGACGGAGTGAGCCGTGACGACGCAAAGCATTTATTCAAGATGAAGACCATCTTCGACGTTCCCTTCGAAAACGGCCTCACATGGAACGTATATTATGGAGACATCCCTCAGTGCATCCTCTTGCAGCATCAGGGGGACAGGCTGGGTCATTTCAAGAGTTTTCACAAGTTCTACGGTGACTTGGAGGACGGGGAGCTGGCTGCCTACACTTTCATCGAGCCGCGCTTTATCGACTTTCATCAGTGGAAGGCTAATGACCAACACCCACCCCACAATGTAAAGTATGGTGAATACCTTATTGCTGAGGTGTACGACGCGCTGCGCGCAAGCCCTTACTGGGAAAAGAGTCTGCTGGTGGTCTTGTACGACGAGCACGGCGGTTTCTACGACCGGGTGCCGCCACCTGACCAGGTGCCCAACCCCGATGGCAAAGTCGCGGTCGATCCGCCATTTGATTTTACCCGCCTGGGAGTGCGCGTCCAAGCCATCCTCGTTTCACCCTGGGTGGAAAAGGGCCGGATCGATTCGACGATCTACGAGCATGCCTCGCTACCTGCCACAGTGCGGACCCTGTTCGGCTTACCCGAAGCCTTGACCGCCCGCGACCGGGTGGCGAAAACATTCGAAAAAAATCTCCTCCGGAACACGCCCCGTAGTGACGCGCCTATGACGCTGCCAGTTCCAGGCGAGCCAGACGAGATCCATCACCACCGCAGACTGCTGCGCGCAAACGCTCTGGAGCAGTGGCTCCGAGGGTTGGTAGATCACGAGCAGAAGTCGCAGGCACCCCTCACCTTATACCAGCAGTCGTTGGTGGAGCTGGCGGACAGACTTAACGAAGAGGCCAAGGCCGGCGTGCCGCCACGCGCAGGTCAAGTCCTCTATGAGCATGAAGCCGCTGTCCACATCCATGAGAGCCTGGGGCGATTCCTAGGCGAAAGATAAAATCTCGCCTCGAGGGTTTTAGGAACATGTGAGGCTCCCTATCAATGGTTCTTACCAACGACCAGCAGGGAGACGATGTTCGAAGCGTAGCGCCAGACCTAGCTCCTGAATGTTTCAAATAATCTATCCATAACTGGAAATCATAGCTTGAGATTACCTGGGATTAGGAGGCTATCCAGAAGATGTGGATGGATTATGTAAACCATAAAGGATCTTTGTGACGCTTTTGAGACTCTACGCCACTATACTTCTATTAATTGAGCAGAGGATACAAATCCTTCGCAGGTCACAAGAGATAAACCTCTTACTGAACAGTTAGGTCAATTGTCACTCGGTCATCAGACCAAGTGGCTTCCAATAGATCATTCAAAAGGAGGAGTTTTATGAGTACATTAACAATTACTATCATCGCAGTTTTAGTTGTGGTGATAATCGGCGTCATATTAGGTCTGGTTTTTACTCGCCGTAATCGTTCGGAGCGGCTCCATAAACAGTTCGGACCTGAGTACGATCGAACTGTGCAGACCATGGGTGGCGAGAAGAAAGCACAAACAGAGCTGAATGAACGGCAAAAGCATGTTGAGACTTTGGATATCCGTCCACTTTCGGTTAGCGAGCGCGAGCGTTATCTGGCTGAATGGACCGCTGTACAATCCAAATTTGTCGACGAACCGGGACAAGCGATCATAGATGCCGACCGCCTGATCATCGAAGTCATGCAGATTCGGGGATATCCAGTATCTGATTTTGATCAGCGGGCAGCTGATATCTCGATAAAATATCCTGCTTTGGTGAGTAATTACCGCGGTGCGCGGGAGATTGCGATCAAGAATAAGCAGAGCCAGGCAAATACTGAAGAATTAAGGCAGGCAATGATTTATTACCGGTCTTTGTTCGACGAACTCCTTAAAGCAGAGCCGGTCGTTGTAGAGGAGAAAAAGGGATGACCCTCTGGTATTGCGGGTCAGGTTATTCCTAGGGTCACTTTTGGTAGGTGATACATGCGGTAGTTCCATGGAGAACTATAAACGTATCCACGAAACTAACACAAAATATATCGTGTTTTTCGTGGATATTTTTATTGCAAATTACCAATTCCGGAATTTTGATTTCATCGAGCAATATCATGATCTACAGCGGAGATATGGATGGGAGTACTGAAGATGAGCTTGAAACCATCTCATCGTTTGGACAATCCGCCAGGCGAAAAGGAGGCGCATTTTTCTGACCAATTAGTAGAAAAAGCACGCGCAGATACCGATACCGTTTTGAAGGAGCTTAACTCGCAATTAAGTGGCTTGAGCGCAACGGAAGCTGGCTCTCGCTCGAAGCAGGTTGGGTTAAACGAGATCGCGCGGGAGAAGCGCCAATCTCCCCTGATGCGCCTGCTGGATAATGTCAAGAATCCACTGGTCATTTTGCTGACGGCGCTAGGGGTACTTTCCTATTTAACCGGCGACATTCGTGCCACAGCGGTCATTTTCGTAATGGTGCTTTTAGGCGTGGTGCTGCGCTTCTATCAAGAAATGCGCGCAGATAACGCCGCAGAAAAGCTCAAGGCCATGGTCAACACCACTGCTACGGTGATGCGAGATGGCAAAGAAGTCGAGCTGGCGCTCAAACTCTTGGTACCAGGCGATATCATCCGCCTGGCTGCCGGGGATATGGTTCCTGCCGATGTAAGAATCCTTTCTGCTAAAGATCTTTTCCTGAATCAGGCGACGCTGACGGGTGAAGCCTTGCCAGTAGAGAAGAAACCCGCTCCAGCATCCGAAGAAATTCGGAATCCGCTCGATCTTCCAAACACCTGCTTTCTAGGCTCGGCTGTGGAAAGCGGTGCAGCTAGTGCAGTAGTCATTCACACTGGCGACAAGACTTACTTTGGGTCACTGGCTGCAAGCATCGTAGGGAAGCGTGAACTGACCAGCTTCGACAAGGGTGTTAATAAGTTCACCTGGCTGATGATTCGCTTCATCGCCGTGATGGTTCCCGCTGTTTTCCTGATTAACGGTTTAAGCAAGCACAATTGGCTGGAAGCCTTTCTGTTTGCTATGGCTGTGGCCGTCGGGTTAACGCCTGAGATGCTGCCTATGATTGTGACCGTTAACCTGTCCAATGGCGCATTAGCGATGGCACGCAAGAAAGTGATTGTCAAACGCCTGAATGCCATCCAGAATTTTGGCGCGGCAGATGTGCTGTGCACTGACAAGACTGGTACTCTCACCCAGGGCAAGATCGTACTGGAGAAGCATTTAGATGTTCATGGTCACCAGAGCGAGCGTGTCTTACAGTATGGATATATGAACAGCTACTACCAGACCGGTCTGAAAAACCTTATGGATGAAGCCATACTCGAGCATGGTCACCTTGAGGAGGATCTAAAGGTTAAAACGGATTATCAGAAAATAGATGAAATTCCCTTCGACTTTCAGCGTCGGCGCATGTCGGTCATTGTGGAGGATAAACAGAACCAGCATATTTTGATCTGCAAAGGCGCAGTGGAAGAGATCATGCGCCTTTCATCGCGTGTGGAAGTAGAAGGCCAAGTGCTGGAAGTGACGCCAGAGCACGATGCCCACCGCAAGCTGCTTGTGCAGAATTTGAACGCACAAGGCTTCCGAGTCGTCGCTGTAGCTTACAAAGTCATGCCTGGCATTAACGACGAACCACACTATGAAATGCAGGATGAATCTGATCTGACCCTGCTTGGATACCTTGCCTTCCTCGACCCACCCAAGGATTCCGCTACGGAGGCCTTGAAGCAGCTAAAAATCCTAAATGTGGATGTCAAAATTCTAACCGGCGATAATGAGATAATCACCGCTTATATCTGTAAACAGGTGGGCATGCCAGTGGACAAGATTTTGCTTGGTTCACAAATTGAAACGATGAGCGAGACGGAATTAGGCGAAGCCGCCAATCTAACTAGCATTTTTGCCAAG
>Ga0315291_10010071_pt1 | contig 11584 bp, 13 predicted proteins | sample YL17G12_20_MG_FD_203070 | JGI IMG/M metagenome (GOLD analysis project Ga0315291, IMG submission 203070) | Sediment microbial communities from Yellowstone Lake, YNP, Wyoming, USA - YL17G12_20 | ecosystem: Environmental > Aquatic > Freshwater > Lake > Sediment | place: USA: Wyoming | collected...
TTGAGAAGGCCTTGGTTCAAGAGGCCAACGCGGCCTTAAGCCAAGCCTTCCCGCCAGGAAAGACGACTTTTTATTTTCCGCATAAGGACGAAAAATTCGCCACTGATCTCGAATTAAAACTCCGGAAGGAGGGCTACGCCGTCATCACGGCTAAAGCTACGACCCGAGATCCCAAAGGGATTACCGAGATTGGCTACAAACTCGGCAGCGTCGGAGGTGACAAAGACTTGATCGTACTGCGCGTGGTCGCTGGCGAAGCCTGGCAGATGAGCAGGGTCTACCAAAGGCAAAAAGATGGCACGGTGCGCACCTCGGGTCCGCTGTTAATCAGGAAAGGATAGCCTCATGGGAATGTCGCCAGCAGAGTCACCAAACTACTACGTCAGACCAGAGGCGCAAAAGCGCAAGGTCCGCACGGTCAATAAAAATGCCTTAGTTTTGGTCGTGATCCTTCTCGCCTTGGCGTCTGGAGCCCTCGTGTTTGCGGCGGCCTCTCGCAGTGCCGTGCCTAAAGCCGGCGACCCGTCCGAAATGAGCTCAAAGGGCAAAGCCCTCACCAGCACTCCCCCCGGTAACTTGGAAGGAAAAAAAGGGGCGCAGGTGGCGTCAACTGGCAGTAGCAGCAGTACCGCCGGCCTGCCGAGCGAAGTGGCGCTTATCAAAGAGCAGCAAGACTTTGAGCGGCAGCTTCGGCAAGAGCAGCAAAAGCGCCTCCTCGCCAAAGCGAGTCTCGCCACATCGGCCGAGACGAGCGACATCGGCGTCAATATGAACAGAAGCGACGCAGCTGCCGCTAGTGGTCTTGTAGCCACGTACGGTCCCACCGGGGAGGCGCAGTTAGGAAGTGCGCCAGCTGCGGTGCGCCTTGCCACCACCGCCGGAGACACCGCGGGCGGACTAACCGACCCCAACCTACAAGGACGCAAGGAGGCTTTCTCAGAAAAAGAGCGCGCAAGCGGCTACCTGCCGACTCGCAAACAGGCTCAGCTCTCCCCCTACGAAGTAAAGCAGGGCACCGTCATCCCGGGCATCATGATCTCGGGGATCAATTCGGACCTGCCTGGCCAAATCATCGCGCAGGTGTCGCAAAATGTGTACGACACAGCCACCGGCAAGCATCTGATGATTCCGCAGGGGACGAGGCTGGTGGGCGGCTACGACAGCTACGTCGCCGTCGGCCAAGAGAGAGCCATGGTGGCATGGCGGCGGCTGCAGTTCCCAGACGGCGCCGTACTCGACATCCTCAACATGCCAGGGGCCGACGAAGGCGGATACGCCGGCTTTAATGACCAGGTCAATAACCACTACGTGAAGATCTTTGGCAGCGCCATCATGCTGAGTCTAGTCGGTGCGGGCTATCAGCTGTCGCAACCCACCGAGCATGTGGGCGACCCGGTCACCGCGCAAAACATCCTAGCAGCCCAGATTGGTCAGCAACTGTCGCAGGTGTCCGGCGAGATGATTCGCCGCAACATGCAGATCCAGCCAACGATCGAGATCCGTCCCGGCTACCGGTTTAACGTCATGGTCAACAAAGACATGATCCTAGAACCTTATGTGGAGAAAAACCCGTGAGACTTTTTATCGCTAAAAAGCCAAGCCCTAGCGCTGCAGCCACAAACTGCACGTCCGGGAAAATAAGAGGTAGGCACGCTAGTCGCGTAGTCAGGGCTGTCACCGTTGGCAGCAAGGCCGGGACTTGGTCCTTTAGACACGTTTGTGAACTCTCAGGGCCTAAAGAGGCTTGCAAGTCCTGTTCGAAAGGAATTTTTTTGACCAGGTATTCGCTACAGGCGAGGACGCTATGAGCGCATTACCTCCCCAGCAAATTCAAGCTCAATGCGCCGTTCATAAAGTGATGCCTACCGACTTAGGAATAGCGGCAAAGGCTCGTTGGACGGTCGCCCCCACGGCAGCGGCTTTTATAGGGACGACAGCTTTTTCAGGCCACTGGCAACTTCTTAGTTTAGCCGCATTCCTGCCTTTCGTGTTGTCGCTTGCCACAACGCGGTGGCAAGCTTTTGCTACCGCCCTCACCTACCAGCTGGCAGCCTCGCGGGGGCTGTTACTTGGGGCCGCAGATTTTTTTGGCACCTCGCTGATGTTTGGCGAAGTCATTTGGTTATTTGGCAATCTAGTCAGCGCCCTCACTTATGGTCTTCTATGGAGCAAGGTTTGGCCGCGCCGGATCTGCGGGGTAATGGTGGCAATGGCCATGTTAGCTGTGCCGCCTCTGGGCACCTTCGGCTGGACAAGTCCCATCACTTCAGCTGGCGCCCTCTATCCTGGCCTCGGAGCACTCGGGATACTCCTCACTCTTGGCCTCATGGCGACCTTGGCCGCAAGGCGGTGGCGGCTATGCTCGTGTCTGCTATTTTTTAGTTTAGCTGCCAATTTAACCTACCGGCCAACGTCAGACCCGCGTTTTGAAGGTCTAACCACCAGCTACGGCCCACCGTCGGCAACGTTGACGGCCGACTACGAGCGTCAGCTTGGTCTTTTAAATGCACTATCACAGGCTAGTAGCAGAGTGGTCGTACTGCCAGAAAGCAGCCTTACGCAGTGGAATGAGGTGTCCGCCAAACTTTGGACGGGCCGCATGCCTGCAAACAAAACCGCCCTTCTTGGCAGCACGACGGTGACCGCAGGGGAACAAAAACCTAGCAACACGATGGTCATCTTACACGCAGGTGTGGCGCATCTTTACCGCCAGCGCCAGCCCGTTCCTCTGTCGATGTGGCGGCCCTGGAGCAGCGGCGGCTACGCCGCCCACTGGTTTGAGGCGCCTGTTGTGGCGGTCTCAGGTGCAAAAGTTGCTCCGCTTATTTGTTACGAAGCCTTTTTGGTTTGGCCGGTGGTGCAGTCGATGCTGGGCGGTGCTGATCACATCGTTGTCTTGTCTAATCTATGGTGGGCCGTCAAGACGTCCATTCCACAGGGGCAACGGTCGATCGTCGCAGCTTGGGCACGGCTATTTTCTGCCCCCTATGTCTTGGCGGTGAATACATGATGCTACTAACTTTAATTGCTGCATGCAGTGTATTTGGTGTCCATCCAAAGACTACCGAAGCGCTGATTCAAATTGAATCTGGCGGCAACGCTCTCGCCTTGGGTCTAAACGCAGACCGCCCTGGCCTGCGCCACCCGACAAGCATAAGAGAGGCTACCAAGCTTGCCAGTGAGTTGATTGCCAAAGGTGAGAGCGTGGACTTGGGCCTGATGCAGGTGAACTCAAAGAACCTGCAGCGTCTGGGTCTTACCGTAGAAGACGCCTTTGACCGCTGCAAAAACATTCACGCTGGCAGCCAAATCCTAAAGGAAGGCTACGACCGCGCCGAGGCAGCCCTTGGCCCTGGCCAAGACGCGCTCAAGGCGACCGTGAGTGCGTACAACACAGGCAACTTCAAATCCGGACTAGAAAACGGCTACGTCGCTAAATTCTACGGCCACAATACGAAGCCCGCCAAACCAAACTCGGCCGATATCGCCGTCACCTTTGACTACGACGTCGACGACAACGGCTTTGGTAGCTCCAAGGCCGATTTCGAGCGCCGCGGCACGCGCAGTGACTTAAGAGAAAAAACCAGGTGAAGGCACCAATCTCTTGGACAAATATCAACACCAAGCCAACAACCAGCGAAGAAAATGGACTTAAAAAATGAACGAAGTGCACATCGTTATGCAAGGTAAGGGCGGAGTCGGAAAGAGTTACGTCGCACTGCACTTAGCGCAGTATTTAAAAGGACGAGACCCGGACACCATCTGCATTGACACCGATCCCTTAACGCCCACACTTTCGCGCTTTAGCGCGCTTAATCCTCGCTATATTGCGGTGAGTGACCAAGCTGAAGTGCATCTAGATAAATTTGACGCCATGATGCAGCTCATTGCCGAGGCTACGAGCGACGTGATCATCGACACCGGCGCATCGACGTTTTTACCGATCTCGCAGTACATGCTTGAAAACGATGTGATCGGTATGCTTTTGGGCGACTTTGGCAAGACCGTGACAATCCACGTGGTCATCAACGGCAAGACCAACAACGATTTGCACTCAACGGTGACCTGCTTTAGCGCGATAGTCGCCCAGTTTCCGGCCAAGGTTGGGCTAAACGTTTGGCTAAACGAGTACGGCGGCGTCATCAAAACACCGGATGGACACTGGTTTGAGGAACTCGGTGTTTATCTGCGCCACAAGGACCGAGTTGGTGCGATCGTTAAAATAGTAAATCCCACGACTACCGAGATGAAGGACATCACGGCCATGCAAAATGCACGGATGACCTACGCAGAAGTCAGGCAAAGCCCCGAGTTTCACCTGATGGCAAAGTCGCGGCTTTACCGGACGCAAAAGGCGGTCTTTGAGCAGCTTGACTTGGCGGCACCAAGTTGGACCACCCTTGGCCGTGTAGATGCGCAGCAAAGTGCGCCAGATTTTACTGAGCGTTAGGAGTATTTTACATGCTAGACAAAGACCAACTCATCAGACAGGTCGCCGAAAAGCACAAGGTGATTCTTGGTGAAGATGATCCTGTGTTCGGCATGCTTGCCTTAAACGACCTCATTATGCAGCACTATAGTAGCCACTTCGAAGCGGCCGTGGCTAGGTTGGAGCAGGTGGTGCTGACGACTGCTACCGCCAATGCCGCCTTGGTCAGGCAGCAGTCAGAGGCGACGCTTGGCCAGGCTCTTTACGGCTTTAAAAAGATTCTAGAAGACGGCACCGGCCAGCTTTACGTCGAGTCTAAGGCTATCAGCCCAGAGGTTAGCCAGGCGAAAACTGGTGAGAAGACACTGCAAGTAGATTCAAAGGTGACGACCGTCGCTCTTGCGATCATGGGTTGCCTCACCCTAGCACTCACGGCGATCACCTACCTACGCTGGTAACAGTATTTTCTGGGGATGACATGAAACTACAAGCTCCCAGCTTGAAGCAGAAGAGTAGAATTTTTAGTTTCATTCGTAAGCTGAGGCCCTACGAAAACCTGCACGGCTCCGCCTCCTTTGCCTCGCTTAACGACGTCCACGAGATGGGTTTACTTGGCAGTAGTGGCGTCTATGTGGGCGGTGTTAGAGACGGCGATAACCTGCAATACCTGAGGCATAACGGACCAGAGCATATCCTGGCCTTTGCCCCAACGCGCTCGGGTAAGGGTGTCGGTCTTGTCATCCCTACCCTACTGTCGTGGCCAGAAAGTGTCGTTTGCCTCGATATAAAGGGTGAAAACTGGGCCTTAACCGCCGGCTGGCGGCGCCAGCACGCAAAAAACCGCGTGCTGCGCTTTGCCCCTGGCGAGCCAGAGGGCTCGGTAAAATTCAACCCCCTGGCCGAGATCCGGCTCGGCACAGCGCGCGAGGTCTCTGACGTGCAGAACATCGCCACAATGCTGGTCGACCCCGACGGCAAGGGACTAAATGATCACTGGGCTAAGACCGGCTACTCGCTTATCGTTGGAGTCACACTTCACTGTCTTTACGTGGCAAAAACCCAAGGCAGAGTCGCGGCCATCCAGGATATCGGCAACTGTCTAGCCAACCCAGACATGACCATGGCCGATACCTTTAATGCAATGCTTGCAACCAAGCACAAGGACGGCGCGGTCCATCCCGTCGTGGCGAGCTGTGCTCGCGAGATGCTCAACAAGGCCGACAACGAGTTGTCGGGCGTGGTGTCAACGGCGATGTCCTTTCTCTCCCTCTACCGCGATCCGATCGTTGCGAGCAATACCGCGGTATCCGAGTTCAAGATCGCTGATTTGATGAACTTTGATGCGCCCGTGTCGCTCTATATCGTGACGCCACCGTCGGATAAGGACCGTCTAAAGCCGCTAGTCCGGCTGCTGATCAACCAAATTGTCCGCTCACTCACCCAGCATATGGATTTTAAAAACGGTGCCAGCGTTAAGCACTATAAGCACCGACTGCTCCTCATGCTTGATGAGTTCCCTTCGCTTGGCAAGCTCGACATCTTCCAGGAGTCGCTAGCGTTTATTGCCGGCTACGGGATCAAAGCATTTTTGATTGCGCAGGACCTCTCGCAGCTGTATGCCGCCTACGGTAAAGATGAATCGATCATTAGTAACTGCCATATCCGCATTGCCTACGCCCCCAACAAGCAAGAAACGGCCGATTTGGTCAGTCGCATGCTCGGGACCACGACGGTTACAAAGCTATCGGTCAGCATGTCCAAGAAGGCTGGCCTGTTGCAGTCGCCGCACTACACCGAGAGCTGGCAGGAGGTGCAACGGCCGCTGCTTACACCTGATGAGTGCGCACGCCTTAAGGGACCAAAGAAGGACAGCGAAGACAAGATCGTCAGTGCCGGCGACATGCTGGTTTTGATGGCCGGCTTTGACCCAATTTATGGTGAGCAAATCCTCTTTTTCCAGGACGCCACATTTAAAGAGCGGGCAAAATGCCCCGCGCCACCCACTGATAGGTGCGACGATGAAACTGATGAGGCCCAAACGGCTGCTATTATCGCTGAGTATTTTCATAGTCCTCCCCCTTAGCTTGGCCTGTGCACCTGCTTTGATTGCCGGGAGCTTTGGTCTCGTTTGGAATAGGACGGGCTCGTTACCCATGGGTATTTGGCGCAAGACCGGTATGTTCAGCTTGGCTGCCGAAGTTCGCGGCCGTTACGTTCTTTTCTGTCCGCCAGATACGGATATTTTTCGCTCTGCGAGAGACCGCGGCATGCTTGCGGGCGGGCGGTGCGCCGGGGATTACGTGCCAATGATCAAGCAAGTCGTCGGTGTTGAGGACGATCTGGTTGAAGTAGGTGGAAACGTTAAAATCAACGGCACGGACCTGGCGAGTAGCGAGATCAATGCCGATGTTGCCAAGACAAGCAGGCTTAGCCAGCCAAACTGGATCAGACTAGATAAAGGTAGCGTCTGGCTGATGAGCACCTACACGCCACGAAGCTTTGATAGTCGTTACTTCGGAGCTATCAGTGCCGCAACGATCGAGTCTTTTATTGAGCCGGTCTTTACCTGGTAGTTTACAGTCCGCTGGTCCGTGCTGTAAGCCCCCAACGAAAAGGTTACGGTCTCACTGACGGCAAATATTTCCTTGGCACCCCCTTTTGCTAAGCCGTAGCAGCGGTCTGACCGACACTCGCTACCCATAGAAATCCGCGATTTGCTGGACCACACGGCACGCCGCAGGTAGGCAGTGAAACCTCACGGCCTTTCAAAATCGCTCAGAAGCTAGGCTGCCGAATGGCTGAGCCACAGCGGTTTTATGGGCAGAGGGCTCTTACAGGGCGTGTCTACCGAACAAGCGCTGCGCCATCCCATACCCGGAGATATGACCCAGTCGACGCCCCCCGCTATTCTGGCACACCAAAGTAAAAGTGCGACAATTGACTCGATTGTCGGAATATGTAAAAGGTGTGTAATATCATGTCTTTATGGCGACAACACACTAATATTACTAAAGTTTATTGTCCAAAACACCGATAGGAGCTAAGATCACTGAACAGGGTCGCCGCGCGCCCTAAGAGGAGAGCCCATGGAAACCATCGTCAACCGCAGTACTGAACGCGGCGCTATAAAAGATAGCATGCGCTGGTTTCATGATCCGGGTCTGACGCGACTCAATACCCGCAACGTCAAGACCTACGGCAAGATCGCCGGCAAGCCCGTCTCTCGACTGGCAGCCGAGGTCGGAGTTTCACGGCCAAAGCTCTACCAAGACGAAGCTCTCATCACTGACAAAGAGATCAGGGACCGACTTGTACCGCTCGTCATCATTAGCGACCTTGCCTTTGAACTCTTTCAGGGTGACGAGGCTAAGACCATCAATTGGGTCATGACCCCTAACCACCTTTTCTTTGGCCAGTCGCCATTTGAAATGGCGCTCGCCGGTAAAGCACGCAGTGTTGAAGACACCCTCCGTGAGTGGCTTGGGCTGTAAGCGGAACGACGGACACGGGAGCATCGCTTGGGACGAGATGGACGGCTATTCATTCCAAGCGACCGAGGGGGCGGCTGGCTCATTGAATCAGTGCGCCAGCTCAAAGCAGAGATGTTGCGCCTATCCGCACACTTTCGCGACCAAGATCGCTACCGCCAAGCCGCCGCTAAGTATTTAGTTACAGAACTCAGTCATTGCACCTTTGAGAAGGCCTGGCTCATCAATGTGGATCGTCCAGTGTACTTTCGGCGCGTCGGTCAACATCGCGACGTGCTGGATACCGCCGGCAGCCTGAGCGATGGCGGGCGCTTTAACATTGGTGGTGCTCAAGCCTCAAGCCGCGCGACCGAGCAACTAGGCGCCTTTTGCGGTAAGCGCAGCGCCCTATACCTCGGCGAGAATGCGGCCATCGTTCGCATGGAGTACGGCGACTTTGGCATGCCTGGCTCAACCGCCATTACCCACTCCGTCAGCCTCAAACGGCGCGCGAAACTCAACCTCATTGATATCGAGGCGGCACTTAATTCACTAGCGTCTCAGATCCCTGACCTTAAGGCCATGGTCGGCAACGCCAGCATGAACGGCAAATGGGTCGATATCAAATATCCGATGCCCTGCCAAATTCTCGGCCACTGGCTGATCGCGAATGCCCCCAAGAAAACTGAAGGCATCCGCTTTCCCACTACTCACGCCGCCGGGGGATGGAATGTCTGCCTTTTCTTTGCAGACACACGGGCCTGCAAACAGCTGTTGAAGGCCGCCGCCTCCAATTCGAGCAGTGTGGCAGCCTTGTGAATTGGCTGGCCGAGACAAGGTACAGCCTTAAAAAAGAAAGACTAAAATCAACGACACTTGATGGCGGGCTCAGTCAATCCGTCGCTGTTTAGCGCTCTGGGCCTCTACCGCGCTCCTTTTGTAAAGGGGATGCCGCAAGGCTCTTCTCGTATTCCTTGACCAGTCCGGCAGCTGCGAAGAGGTCGAGGCCCGACTCGATCTGGAGGCTCGCGCCAAATTTAGCCTGAGCCACGGTGAGCGCGACCTTTACGAGATCAAGGTCGCTCGATTTAACGACAATACGCGGACCGTAATCAATAAAACTGCCGTTGGAAGTCCTGTACTCAACCGCGCCATCGCGCGAGACCGTGCGAGGTAAGCCCGAGTAGAGACTGTCGCTCTTATGCTCGCCAGTAAGGATGCCAATGCTGGCCTCCTGCGGCACTTTGGCCCGGCGCCGTAGCAGCCCCAGCGCCGTTTCATCACCCGACTGCGCCCTGGCGTGTAGCCAGTCGCGCCAGCCAGAAACCTTTGGCGCACTACCGGGGACAGCTGCACTAGCGCGCATCGGCACTGTGATGCAGGCCTGGACTTCAGCCTTCATCTGTACGGCTAGCGCCTTATAAACAAGGTGCTTGCGGCCCTTGCGGATCACCCGGTCAAGCTTCACCTCGAGGCGCCGTTGCGCGTAGCGCTGCCGGATTTCGGCTAACTGCTCAGTCCTCGTGCCTTTGATAGTCAGCCAGGCACCGGCTCGCTGCGCCTGCTGCGCCTCGCGCTCGGCCGTGTAGGCCAAGTAAAGGGCTTCGCCTTCTTTGGACGCCGACAGCGGCGCCGAGCGGTAACTCGTCTTCGCTAATATTTCGGACTTCACAGGCTCAAATACGCCAAAAGCTGCCTCGATACCTCGGCGGCTCAGGCTCCGGTCGACAGCACTAGCTTTGACAAAAAGCTTCTGATGTCGGTGCGCAAAAACAAAGCCCGCACCCCGCTCGCGGATCTCGACATCAAACTCGCCGAGGTAATCTTGGAGCACCTGCCAACCGCCGCCGCTAGCCGTGAGTGCCAAGATGCCTTCGCGCACTTGCTGCTTGAGCCACGTCTGAAACGAGGTAATATGGCGATGCACCTCGCTGCCTTTTCCTGGATCATGGTCTTGACCATCGCCGCGGCCATCGCGGTGAATGCCCGGCTTCAGCCCAAACTCTGCCTCCAACTCGCGGCAAGCTGCCTGCAGTTTTCGGTAATCGCGGTAAGGCTCAATGCAGTTAAGGGTCACCGGGTGAACTTTTGATATGGCTAGGTGCATGTGCAGGTTTTGCGTGTCGCTGTGAACAGCACAGATCCGCTGGTGCTCAGCCAGGCCGAGTGCTTTGCAAAAGTGCTCTTCGACCTGTCGCAGCTGCCCCTCATCCAGGCGCTCGCCCGGGGCCAAGCTGACGATCAAGTGGTAGGTCTTGGAACGCTCGGTGCGCTGATTAAGCGCCTGCGTTGCCGTCATCTCCTGGGCGCACAGGGCAATGTCGCTGGGATCAGCGCAGTTAGTCGCCCAGGAGAAGAGCACCTTGGCGCCCAAACCTTTGGCGTCGAGGATGTAGTCGACCAGCGCGGCAGCGCTATTTGCTGAGCGGGCTTCGGTCTTGGCGTTTTTCTTGGCGATCATCCGTGACTCCCTACCGCAAGGCCTTAACCTTGGTCTTTAGTAGCTCATAGGTGGTTTGTAGGTCTGACCACAAGAGATGGATCGAGGTGGCGTCGATGTCCACAGGCGCCTTAATACCGCGGCTTTGATCGGCGAGCCAAAGCTTGAGGAGACCACCAAGGCGCCCGAGGTCCCCGGCAACGTGCGCAAGGTCGCGCACGACTTGGTGGTCAAGGGTGCTAGTCGGGACGACGTTGCAGCCAAGGCGACGTAGGAACTCCGGCGTCGTGATGGAGTGGCCGTCAGCGTTGGCGTCGATCGAGGCCTTCTCGGCTGGGGTGACGCGGACTTTGATCTGGTCGGTGCGTTGGCGGGCTTCGGATTTTGGCTTTGGCATGGTCGGGGGGGCCTTATGGGGAGAGGGGGGAGAGAGGATGAGGGGTTAGAGGGAGGGACGTCGAGCACCGCAGGTGCGAGTAAGTTTAAAGGTGTGAATGGGACATCGGAGCGCAGCGACGGTGGACCATTCACCTATCTTGCCCTTCATACCATGCCTATGATTAGAGACCCTAGGGGACTTTTCGTGATTCTGGTTCGAGTAGGCCACTGAAATCTCAATTCCTTGCTGATATCGTTGGAAAATATTGAATGGTTTTTTAAAATCATGGGAAATATGCTCAAATCAAGTATCGTTCAAGATAATCAAGCTTGTGAGGACAACCTATGGACGACTTAGCTGAATTAAAAAAAATGCCCGGCAAGGGCCAAGCCAGAAGCGATTTCATCACGCATCTTTCGTTCATCAAAAATGCGCTGACGGCAGGTCACCCCAAGAAGGTGATCTGGAAGCATCTAAGTAACAAACAACAGTTTAGGGCGTCCTACAGCCAATTCGTCGTGTACGTCAACGAGCTGACCAGCGCTACAGGCGCCGCCGCGCCAAAGACGCCCGAAGTCGCAGCGGTAGCAAACCCGGAAAAGTCGACACCTACGGCTCCGCTCGCCGCCAGCCGCACGCCAAAAACCACATTTAAGGTCGACCCATTTAATACGGACGTTCTAAAGGCGGGACCTGGTGTAGGAGTATGAGTATAGGAGAAACAAACGCACTTTTCCCGTAGCTTTCACGCCTGGTCCTGTGGCAGGCCACTCCCGATTGCGCTAGCGTCAATGCACTGCTGACGTTTGAACGTCCGCATTGGCCGTGGCTTTAGCGGCCAGCGCAAAGGGGGTATACAGGTGCGGATT
>Ga0315291_10010077_pt1 | contig 11581 bp, 14 predicted proteins | sample YL17G12_20_MG_FD_203070 | JGI IMG/M metagenome (GOLD analysis project Ga0315291, IMG submission 203070) | Sediment microbial communities from Yellowstone Lake, YNP, Wyoming, USA - YL17G12_20 | ecosystem: Environmental > Aquatic > Freshwater > Lake > Sediment | place: USA: Wyoming | collected...
GGTATTTGAAATACGGGCAAAAGCGCAGCCTTCTCTAATTTATTTTTCTGAATTTGAAAAAGGCATAATGAATCAATTGATTTCTAAATATGCTACTAAATATGGAATCACAAACGAAATTTCGGAAGATAGCCACAAATTAATTAGGGCCTATAAAAAAGCATATAATATTAAGCCAAATAGCCGTATTGATTATCTTTTAACATTTAATAGCAATCCCTATCTCAAACCAAAAGAGAATCGGACACAACCAGAAGATGCATATGTCATATACGACTCATTAAAACAATCCCGAAAATGCAGGCCGGCAAAGTAATCCGGTGGGACAATTTCCGCGATCGCCAATACGGGGGAGATGTTAAGCCTAGGTGGTTTGTTTGTTTAGGCAATACAGGATTATCAAGCGAATATCCAGATAAACGGTATTATTTTCATTCCACAACTACGACCCCAAGGATTGGAATAAAACACATACTTTTTAAGCCATCTAAATATAAGTTTTTCACGGAACCATCTTATTTATATTTTAATGAGGGGAATTATTTATTTTCAACGCAAGACCTAAATACTAAAAGTGTTTTGATAAAAGGGTGTATAGATCACGAAGACTTAAAAACTGTTTATCTCGGTATCTTACAAGAGCCAAAAAGAAGATATTCAGGAATAGAATTATTAGATATTCATGCAAACCTAAATTCGCTTGGTTTGTGTGGGCTAAAAAAACCATAGCTTACTTTTAAGGGCTTAACATTCAATTAAGTTCAAGATTTCGGCCAAATCCCAAACGTGATCTGTAACCCGGGTTTCTATCGCCGGAGTAACCTTTGACGCTCGATCTATTTCTTTATTTGCTCAAATGGATGAGCGCATTTCCAAAAACTAATCGGGGCGGGTATCTCATGCCTAGGAAAGCCGAAGGGGACAAACGATTGTTATTGGCCCAGGCTTTCTATGTATACTCGGGTATACATGGTTTTATTATGTACCCTGTTATTGCCTAATAATCGCACATCCGGGGTCACCGGGTATGATTGGCCCAACACCCGTATTTCCAAATGCTGGTCAGAAGTCGGGGAGTTTTTACAAAAAATTCCGAGATGCCCGAATTTCGCGCTGGGACGCCCGTAGAGCGATTTTGGGACATTTGCCCCCCCCATATACGAAAAACGCCCGTAGGGTAACATGGGTTTATGCGTCTCCTCATATGCAACCTAGGGGAGATCGTGGCTTAGAATCGATCCTACGCGGTTTGGCGTCCGTTTCTGCCTGATTAGCAAATTCTGGGGTTTTGGAATTCGATTCGCCACCCGCAGAAACAAAGATCGCGCAACCTGGGCGATCTGGCAAAATTTTACAGGCGGGAGAAATGGTCTGAACGGGAACTCATCAACCTTTAGGCCGGAGCGGGGCGTCGCTAGACAATAACGATTTTGATTTTATTCAGGTTTAAATACGAATCCCTTATCTCTTTATGATACCAGCCAGCATTCTCCTTTGCTTTCTCGGGCATATAGTGCTTGGTAAGTATCCTTATTGCTGCAAGCCCAAAAGTGATTGCCATGAGCGCTACAAATGGGGCATCAGCAGGCATCCTAAGCGACAAAAACGACACCAATCCGGGCCCCTCAATCGTGAACTTATCCTTCAGAATATCTGTCCCATGAACCAATTCAGACAAGGGACGATAGAGAATCTCATACTGTGCAGGGAAGCCTAGGCGGTCTGCTAACTGGCATGCGTCTTTTGGGCCGCCACGCATGCTATACCAGTGTTTCGGGGGCTTGCCTTTGTTGGCGGCCCTTATTCTTTCATACTCCTCGCTGGAATCCTTGTAGGACGGGAGCTCGAATATCTTCTTAAGATTATCTATCCGTTCTGCCACGTCCGGAACCGCTAGTGAGGGTATATCTCTGCTAATATTGTCTCTTGCTTTAAGCTTTTCATATTGAGCATGCAACTCATCTCTCGGGTCAAACTTCCTTAGACTCTGGATTTCTTTGTGCCTGTAGCATACCAAGAAATCCATGCCTCTTGATTTGAAGTCTTTTTCAAAGAGATATTCATAATTGAGGTAAGACTCGAAGAGCGAGCGCAAGAGAATATTACATGATTCTACAACGGAGTTCCTTATCATCACGGAGATCGAATCAATCAGCTCGAAGATATTCCTGTACATGAGAAATGCGGGAATATTTTCGTCGCCCGCTTTTATGCTATCAATGCCCCACTTGAAAACATGAGAACCGTAGTTTACGACTTCATCAATCAATGAAGGGATATGCTCCAAGACAGCTTTGATATCAGGGCTGTCTATTTCCCTGGGGATGAATCCAATTAATGGCTCCGTAGGCATGATTACCCCCTTGAAAAATATACCGAATTTCATTTTGCTTATGATAGAAGAGCGCACGTAGTCGCATCAATTTTTCTTGGGTTCCCGCCTCAATACGGATATGATAAGCCCCAATGGCCGGCAAGGTCAAGCCGGAATCAGCCAGGTCGAAACCACCTTGCAAAGCATCCCGAAGTGGCAAAAGAACTTCTCCCCCTCCTAGTGGAATGGCCTTCCTCTCGTCCACGAGGCCGAAAATCGGCAATGGAGAAGAAAAAGCCTGGGCGGACGACCTGCATCACGGGGGTAATCCCCAACACCCGGGGCCAGGAAAACGTCCATACGAGGCATCGCGGACCATGGAAAAAAGACACGTAGGAAGCCCGCAGAGGAACGACCTTAAATGGCACCCCATTAAAAAGAGCTATGGCCAAGTGGTTGATTCATAAGCAATTAGGTCAAAAACAGCTCAAAAGAGGAACCCTAAACGGTTTTACCCCCGTGTAGTACACAGGCCCCCCCTAAAATGCTTGCATTTGCCATTTTTAATTTGTTTAGAATCAGTGGGGTGCGAGGAGGCTGCAAGTCGGTTTTTCGACTTCTCGGACTTTTTTGACCAGGTTAAAAATAAACGCCTAGAATCATCCCTTTTCACGAAGATTGACATCGCCGCGCGGCAGGATTTATATTACCAGCGTGGTTAAGAGGGGCGGTTCATCCGGGCCGGGCTTCCAGCGCCGCGTCAGCTGACCCTGGACCCGGGCAAGAACCCTTTCATCGGGACCAAATAGGGAGGAGATATCGGGGCCTAAGAGACTTTCTTTTTCTGGTCGCTAATTTTATCTTTCAACGCTTTCGAGCGCTTTCTTTGTTTAAGACCATACCATATCAAGGCGACAACCCAAATCGTTATATAGAACGGGTAATTATTAAGATAACCGACTGGGTCCCTAATAAAGCTTATCGGCGCGAGCAAAAGTTCAATTAACACATTGCCCCTAGGCTTAGGCGACGCAACTTCCCCAGGAATGCTTTGAATTCTTTCGGATATTTTTCGAGATGTCTTGCGCCATTCGTCCAGCGCCTTCTTTTCTTCGCCAGAAGCCAATGATAGTACCTTCTCCCAGAAGGAACGAGTCAAACTAAGGTCTTCAATTGTCGCAGTTCCGTTCGCTTCCTTGCGTGCGACTTCCTGGGCTTGCTCAAATTCATGAGGGGATAGATATTTTTGTATAATAACTTCGGTCCTATCCCTAGCCGCCATGAGACGTTCCTGTTCTTGGGCGGGCAAACTTTCTAAGGATGAAACAATCTTAGGGTATGTTCTGTTGATTTCTTTGACGGAGTTCTCTTCCACTATGCTCTTAGCCACGTAGGAGACGCAAAGATAAATTAAAAAGTAAAGAACAAATTTCCCCGGCCGCTTTTTTTTCTGGGTGTCTGGCGGAATAAAGCCTTTTGGGAGCTCGACTAATTTCATTTTTCAATCCCTCCCTTTCAATGTCCGGTACGTAACGTTTACGGACATTCAAGCCTCCGGCTCCTTTCCCTTCTTGCCTTTTTGAGGCCCTGATTTTCCTATTGTTAAAAGACAGGCCATTCCGATAAGGAGCGTTGCGATTATGAGGGGACGCTTACGATGAGCAAATAAATAGTATGCCCAAACGCCCTTAAAGTCTTTTGGGACGGCCTTCGGCGGCATCAGGGCAACGTATAGTCTGATTCCATAGAGATTGTATTCTTTATAGTAAGAGAAATTGCCTAGAGAGTATCGGCTCTCGACCCTAAATACGCTGCCCTCCATCCCCAAGGCGATGACGATAATTAAGACCATAGCCCATATAATTGCCTTTTGTTTTTTAGATAACTTCATTCTCTCCCCCCTTTAATTAGGACGTAACGATGTTTTAAAAATTAGATATGCCCGGAGAGCACAATATCAACCAATTCTCCCTCCCCGACCTTCCCTTCTTCACCCCCGACTTCCTTTCCGGCAATATTCTCGGTTTTAATTGCCTTTATGTTCGCAATTACTGCAACGCTGTTATTGAGCCCAAGGTTTTTGAAAATGTTCGGATGTTCCTCAAGAAAAGAGTCTATGCGCGATCTGGTGGCACGAAGCGATAATTGTAGTTTAGTACCGAACAAGAAATTAGAGGTATCAAATGGGTCGGTTTCTACCAAAACCATATAATTCGATTCGTCGTAATTGGCAATATCCTTAATGGCCCCAACGAATAGAATTGGTCTATTTTGCAGCCACAGCCGTTCAAGCTCAATTGTAAGAATTGGTCCTAACCTGAAATCTCCCCCTTCGGATAAAGTGCGCGCCCAGTCGTCAATGGCGCCTGTGCGGGAGACCATCGCTGAAATCGCTGACTTTGTTGCTTCCTCGATTCTCTTCGTTTCTGCCGCTTCCGCATTGCGGTTTGCTTTTATTTTAATGTACGAGTTGACGAAGTATCCACCAACTGCCAAGGCGACGATTATCCATATGACTTTTTTCATAGTTTATAAGGCCCCCCATATAGCTTAAAAACAAATATACTCGGGGTCTTAGGATATTGTCAAGAAGTCGGGGAAGGCCCGGACCCAGGAGGGGCCGATCTCTTCCCGAAGAAAGCGGGACGGGCTTAGCCCGGCTAATTCATGATTGAGAATCAGCGTTTTTCTAACTAGGTTCGGCTACCTTTTGCCCTTGCCCGGATGGGGAATCCTTTCAACTACGGTCGTATTAGGATTTTTCCGAGCCTTACTAACGGGGATGAAATGTCCCGTTTTTGCATCCCGCCCCCTAAGGCTTGAAGTGGTTTTTCGCTTAGCCATTTCTCCCTCCTTTTGTCTTAATTGGATCGTTTAGTATTATCCAATAGATCAAGAATGTTTTCAATGTTCCAAATTCTATCTGGAATTATTCTCTTCAAGTGGCGGATTCCAGCCTCGTCTTATGTTGCAGAGATCCCCGATGGGGGGGCGGCCTTTTTGCCTATATTCAATGCCGGGATAAGGGAACCGGGATCTAAAGTTCCTCCTTTTTCAATACGCGGGACATTGTATCACGCCAGGAAAAGGAAGCCTGCCGGGGCTGGCTTCCGCCAAGGCTGAACGCCTGAAGGGCTGACGCCAGTCCGCCTTTCGCCGTAATTGACATTGCCGCGCAGCTGACGATATACTTCCAGCATGCTTAGGAGGGGGGATGAAAAAGTGTCGTTATTGCGCTGAAGATATTCAAGACGAGGCGCTAAAATGTAGGTTTTGTGGGGAATGGCTAGAAGAAAGAGAGAAGGACCGCGCTTCAATTACTAAACCTGGGGTCCCCATTACTGAACGGATCTTGTCTGTAATTTCGCTGATATTTTTGGTTATTGCCGTTTTTCCCATCGGCGAAATTGGTTTCTATGTGTTTCTGAGATGGGCAATTTGCACTATTTCGTTTTTCTTGGCCTATAAAAATTATTATAGGAACCGCATTATTTGGGCCAGTGTTTTTATGCTCATAGCCATTTGCTTTAATCCGATATTCCCGTTTTACTGGGGAAGGGCCGCCTGGAAGAAAATAGACATGCTTTCTGCGGTGCTATTCCTAGTGAATATTGTTTTCTCAACGAAAAGGAATAAACAGAAAGAAAAGGGAATAAAGACAAAAAAGGCCAGATCTAGCATCATTCTAAACACAATATCTGTTGAAAGGGCCGTGGTACTGCCGGATCGCCTAGTGAAGGCGAAAAAAACGGTGGTTGGGAAATGTGAAATTTGTAATCAGGAATTAAATCTTAATATATATTGCTACAATGGATCCGGGATTTTTATGTCCCGCGGGAAAAAATACTATCTGATTTGTCCACGTTGCGGGACGGGGGTCGCATTAAACAGCGTGGCTTAATCAAATTAGGTTCAAGATGGATTAGGGGGAAACCATGGAAAAGATACTACGTAGAGCCCTTTTTGCGTTTGGGCTTATTCTAGTTTTAGCAACACTCATTCTCGCGTTTCTAGCATTTTTTGCTAACACGTATGACGATGTCACTGGTGAAAAAATAGACATATTTGGGAGAGCCTTATCAAAGCCTCCCTTATGGGGGAGAATAATATTTTGGTTTGGCTCTGAATGGCCGGGACCTATCTGGCACGCGGTCGATATCATATTATTTTTTGGGGGCCTTATACTTGGCGGTTGGCTGATCAATAGTGGCTTAAACAAAAGGGACGGGAAAGAGCGAAAGAATATCGTCGATATCTGAAAACGACCACTCCCCCATATGCAGAAAATACCCTTGGCGTAACAAGGGGATTTCAATTCTTGAAACATACCGGGAAGCCCATGGAGCGATTTTGACGCTTTTCCCCTCCCTGGTGTGTATAAAGCCCATGTCACCCCACGCAGGTTTTCCCCGTGCACTAGCGGAATGGCAAGGCAAGAGAGAAACCGACCTCAGCGCCCCTCCCAGTTCAGCGGGTCGGCTTGCGCCGTAATTAATGCCTCAATCAGATAGAGGGCAGGGGACCCGGTTTTTTCTCATCGGTCGGCGTTCGCCGCATATCAAACTCTAGATACCAGACGTTCCCGATTTTTTTATATCCGGCGCAGGAGGGCGGGTTAATAGTTATATCGAAAATAAAATCTGCGAGTTCTGAGTATCCTTTATTAAGCTTATTAAGCCGGTAGGACATCACCCGCATCGTTTCAAGGTTCGTTTCTTCTGTCAGGGAATTGAAGGTGTCAATATATTTGTACCCCGCATACAATTTTTTATATCCAAGAAGTAGCTTTTTGAGCAGTTTCCGATTACCGTATTTACCCTTCCTTTTCAAAATTCGATTCCAGATCCCCCAAAGCACATAAAATTCGTTGGGGACGGGGCCGATAAAGCATCGGGGCCATCGGCTGTAATACCTAATAAAGTGTGGGTCCATTATAGCCGGGAATCGGGGATCACCAAAATCGATTACCATGTTCGGCCTGGCAACAGCGAGGTCCTCTTCCGTCCTTCGGACAAGTTCTCTGATTTGCTGTTGAATAAAAATACTCAGCGGTTGAAAGTTATGCCGCTCGTCCCATAGACCCCAATGGATATCAATATCGGAGAGGATTTTCTCCGACCGCCCCTTTATATCTCGCAGCGCGGCAAGCACCTTACGGATTCTTTCAATATCCATTAAGAAGTGTTGCGTGCCCCTGATCTGACCAAAAGCCTCCAAAACGTAGAAGAAGGTTTGATCTAGCGCCTCGCTTTTCTTGGGTTCATATTTCAAAAGAGATTGACAATAATGTAAGGGGTCTATCTTTTCGGCGCTTCCCCGCGCCTCCTTATCCAACTTCGCGTCCGATAGCTTTTCATCCGCCCCCATCCCAGGGTCTTCAAGGGACTCCCCCTTCCAATCCGGATGTCGTTTCAATTTCCTAAAATAATCTATGCATTCGTTATGTGTTGACACGACGATCCAGGCCTCTTTATCGAGGACCTGGTCCAACCCATCCTTTTGGGAGAGCTTAAGCAAAACATCCTGTGCCACGTCTTCTGCGGCTGTGAAATCCTCGCGAAAAAACTTCTTGCAGATTATTGTTACGAGCTCCCCGTGGTCCCAAACCCAGTTTTTCGCCTGGTCATTCATGCTGGCCCCCTGAATGTGTGATTATTAAAATCATCTCAAACTCATTCCATCACCGGAAAAATGACCCTCTTAAGCGTCTTCATTAGTATAGGATAGTATAAGATAAAAATAAGGTAAAGTCAAGTGTGTGATTAGCAAAAAGGAATAAAAATGATACTAATTCAGGAACTGGAGCTTCTGCTCAAGGAAAGGAATATGTCTGCCGAGGACGCTTCGCGCATTATCGGATGTAGCGTGGGGCAGGTTTACCGGTGGCTTCAAGAAGAGGTGGAGCCCGGCTCGCTTTCCATCAAGGCCATTCGTCATGCGCTGCCTAAAATTCGACGCATACCGGTAGCCGGTTTTGTGGGTATCAGCCGCGACCGGGCCGTTTACAGGAAACTGGCAAAGATGATCTCGGTCAAAGAAAAGGGTTGGCTGCTCGCGGGCGGCTCTTATGATGTGTATAAGAATCGCCTTGATCATCTGGCAGAAAAATATGGCATCGTACCACCGGGAGTTCCCCCGGCGAAGTAATCATGGCATCCGAGGACACGAGGGGGCGAAGTTGAAAGTTCAACTTTTCCACCACCAGGACATCGTCAACGGGATGCAATTTACAACCTTGATCCACGTCAAGTGTTTAGACTGTGACGGCCGACACCTCGCCTTCGCGCGGATCACGCCGGAGCTTTTAGAATTCATCAGGAATCTGGAACTCGATGTTCCCGATTCTCTGTTGAACTGGAAAGGCAAATTACCATGTCCCAACAACCTACCCAAAAAATCCTAACCAGCGACATCGGAAACGCCAATTCAATCGATGCCCTCGCGCGAAGTATTCTCGGCGCGTTGGCAATCGATCCGACGCTCCTCAAGGCTTGCGATCTGCGAGACGTTGACTTCCCGGCCGGACGTTTCCGGAAGACATTCTCGGCAATAGCCGAAATGTGGGAGGAGTCCCGGCCGGAGGAGATCGACCCCGTCATCCTGGCCGAACGGATCGGCGGCGATGGCGGCGCTACCTTCATCGGGTCACTTATGGACGGCAACGTCAAGGTGGACAAGTCTACCTTTCAAGGGCGGGTTATGGAACTTCGAAAACAGGCGTTGACGGCCCGAGTTCTGGCGAAGATCGAAGGCCAGTCCAAGTCCGGCGAGCTCGACCTTGACGAAATCCGCGGGGACCTCGAAGCGTATGGCCTCCTCGAAGACACGACTTTCGACCCAGACAAGGTCCTGATGACCGGGACTGAAATGCAGATCCTTGACATCCATGTCAATTGGACCGTGGACAAACTCATCCCGGAACGAGCTTTGACCTTAATCTATGGACCGGGCGGCGTAGGTAAAACATGGTTGGCCCTGGCTATCGCAAAGGCCGTGTCGATAGGTACGCCCTTCCTTGGATTGGCAACGAAACAGAAACCCGTCTTCTATGTCGACCGTGAGAATCCCTGGCCCCTACTCGTCCAGCGGGTCTGCAAGATGGATATCCGTGACGTCCGATTCTGGCATCTTTCATTCGCAGTGCAGCCACCCAAGTTCGATGCGTCTGACTGGAAAACCTACAAGAAATTACCGACCGGGGGACTCATCTTCTTTGATACCGCGCGATCCTGCCACGACGGAGATGAGAACAGCTCCCAAGACGTCGGCTTGATCATGAATCGCCTGAAGGAACTCCGCGAACTCAATAACGACATCTGCCTCCTGCACCATACGCCCCGACTCAACGAGCGGGCCGTGAAAGGCAGCACGGCATGGGAAGACCTTGCCGACCAAGTTCTTGCCTTCCACCGAGTGCGCCGAGGATCGCTCAAGGAAATCAAGGAAGAGATCGACGCCGCAGAATACGATCCGGATGCCCTCTATCATCTCGGTACCGGGAAAAAGACCCGATATACGCCTGCCAAATTTTATGTCACGACCAATTACGAGACGGGCGTGTTCACCCTTGCCGGTGACCCCGCCGCCCCGATCATCAATGCCCTTGCTGAATATATCGCCGGTGAAGGTAACGGCCAGAACCAGACCGAAATCTATAAGTGGGCCAAAGAAAATGTCGAAGGATGCAGTCGCAAAGACAAGTTAATTGCCACCTTGAACCGCGGCGCAAGAGAAGACCGCTGGCGAGTGCGACCAGGCTTCAGAGGGGCCAAGTACTATGAACCACCGACCTGAACGAGCATACGAGCTGTTTCTTCCTATAGAAGAAGAAACTGCTCTAGCTCAGCTCCACCTGTTTCATGCTATCGGAAACAGGTCGAAACAGGTGAAACAGGTCAACGGCTTTCCTCAAGACGAGCTGTTCCAAGCCCTTGAAACAGGTCATCAGAAATACGAGCTTTTTTATCACCGAATAAATCGAGCTGTTTCAATGGCCCTGAAACAGCAGAAAGGCGCCCCAAATGCCTAAGATACCGGCAAGAGACACCGACCCCATCAAAACGGTTGGGGCGGCAAAGGACGGACTGGTTGAGTCCAGTTAACGGACTGCCCTACGAGCCGGGGGGTTCAAATCCCCGCGGGCGGAGCTTGGAACAGGAGGGACTTCTGACAGTCAAAAATTTAAGCGGATATCTTCAGGTGTCCCCCAGTTGTATATATGCTCTTGTCGAGGGCCGATCCATTCCCCATAAGCGGCTACCCGGTGGCGGGATTCGCTTCAGCCGCGAGGAGATTAATATTTGGCTTGATTCTCTCTCATTATTCTCTTCTCCGGGCGCTGTTTTACGTCCCCGAATGACTCCAAATACGGCGTTCCAAATAATTGATAATAAAGAAAATATATCAAAAAATTTCTTGACAAACCCTCCCTTCGAACCTATATTGAGGCTGGGAGGAAAACGAGCCATGGCGAAAGCCAAATCAATGGCTCGCGTGAATTGTGGATACGGTGCCATATTTCAGAGAAGCTCGAAGGATGGGAAAAGGGTTAGGTGGTATTTGGATTACCGGGGGCCTGACGGGAAGCGAGTCCAGAAGGTTGCGAAGCTAGCCATGACCAAGGAAGAAGCTATATTGGCCCTCCAGGAAGAGCGAAGGCGCGCCTTTGATAAAGAGTATGAAGTCATTCGGCGCAGCAAGCAGACTAACTTCAAGGAATTGAGCGCTAGGTACATTGAAGAGTACGCGAAAACGCACAAGAAATCCTGGAAGGATGACGAGTACAGAATCAAGGCGAGCATGAATCCATTTTTGGGCGACAGGATGCTCCGGGATATCACGGTTCCCCTCATTGAAAGCTATGTGCGGCACAGACTCGAAGCCGGGGTTTCGCAGCCCTCAGTGAACCGAGAACTCACGATTATGAAGAAGATGTTCAGCCTGGCCGTCGATTGGGAACTTGCCGACAAGAATCCCCTTACCCGCGTGAAGCTCTTCAAGGAAGCCGGAAGGGCCAAACAACGAATCCTTGAGCTCGACGAGGAGCGGGCCCTGATAGCCAAGTGCCCGAGTTATCTAAGACCGATTCTCTTTACGGCCCTCAACACGGGAATGCGGAGAGGTGAGATCCTGGGGCTCAAATGGGCGGATGTGGACCTCGCGGCGGGCATTCTTACGGCTCGGGAAACCAAGAACGGGAAGCCGCGGTTGATACCCATTAATGACGCCCTAGCTTCGGAGCTTCGGGGGATTCGGGCCATGGGGCCT
>Ga0315291_10010079_pt1 | contig 11580 bp, 7 predicted proteins | sample YL17G12_20_MG_FD_203070 | JGI IMG/M metagenome (GOLD analysis project Ga0315291, IMG submission 203070) | Sediment microbial communities from Yellowstone Lake, YNP, Wyoming, USA - YL17G12_20 | ecosystem: Environmental > Aquatic > Freshwater > Lake > Sediment | place: USA: Wyoming | collected...
GCCCTCTTTTAATGAATGGCATATATATTGCTATAGTTATATAGATTACAATAGCATTGTGCAGAGTTAAGCTATACGAATTTTCCCAGGGTGGAGAAAGGAGGTGTAAAGAGCAATTACATCAGCCTCTTGAGGGGAATGGGTTGAGTGAGGTTTATCACTCAGGGAATGGATTGACAAACCAAGAGAATTGAAAACAGAAAAGAAAGTGGAGGGTTTTTTGAAGAAACTTACATTTATTTTATGTCTTCTTTTCCTTGTCGGCGTCTTCTCTTTCGCCCAGGAAAACGGTGCTATCCGGGGCAAGATTACCGACAAGGAAGGGAATGCCCTTCCCGGCGTCACCGTGACCTTGACGGGCCTGAAAACCGCCCCCAGGTCCGCGGTTACCTCGGAAGAGGGCAATTTCAGGTTCCTGAACCTACCCGTCGGCGAGTACGGAGTCAAGTTCGAGCTCCAGGGATTCAAGACCATCGTCCGGGAAAAACTGGCCGTCTCTTACGGACGGGACATAACGATTGACCCCGTGATGGAGCAGGCCGCTCTCGAGGAACAGGTCACCGTCGTCGGCCAGACGCCCGTCATCGACATCAAGAGGACGCAGGTCGGCGTCAACATCACCAGTGAGATGATCATGCGCCTGCCGACCGCGCGCGACCCCTGGGTCATAATGCAGCTCTCGCCGGGCATGCTCATTGACCGCGAGAACGTCGGCGGCAGCGACAGCGGCCAGCAGTCCAGCTACTTCGGCCACGGCTCCTCGAGCGGCGACGCCACCTGGAACGTCGACGGGGCCAACATCACCGACAACTCCGCCCTCGGCGCGGCCCCGGGCTACCTGAACATGGCCGGCTTCGAAGAGGTCATGATCAACTACGGCAACAACGACGTCCGGTCGCAGACCGGCGGCGTCCAGCTCAACTTCATCACCAAGCGCGGCGGCAACGCTTTCTCCGGCATGTTCTACATCGACGCCTCGAAAGCGGACTGGCAGTCCAAGAACATTCCAGCCGCCCTGCAGGCAGCCCGGCCGACCTATACGGGCGCCGGCATCAATAAGGTCTACCTCTACGGCGCCAACTTCGGCGGCCCCGTCCTCAAGGACAAGGTCTGGTTCTACGGCTCCTACGGCATCCAGGACCTGGGCACGGTCGGCATCACCGGCGTCGCCGATAACACCTGGCTCGAATCGGGCTACTTCCGGCTCGACGCCCAGCTGACCAAGAACACGCGGGCCAACCTCTTCTACGAGTACGACAACAAGCAGAAGTGGGGACGGACAAACTGGGGCGCGGCCCTGCAGGCCCCGGAGACCGTCTGGAACCAGGTCGGCCCGACACCCATCTACAAGGCCGAGGTCGAACAGATGTTCGGCAACCTCTTCTTCAACGCCAAGATCGCCTACACCCACAACACGTTCCATCTCATTCCCAAGCTCGGGCCCCGGACGGCAGACGGCAGCGGCCCGTACCAGACCCAGACCTACCAGCCCGAGTTCTATGCCACGGGGAACATCGCGGACTACAACACCGTCCGGCCGCAGACAAACGCCAGTCTTAACGGCAACTACTTCGCCGAGAACGTCCTCGGCGCCGACCACGAGTTCAAGTTCGGCGTCGACTACATCCATTCCGGCGTGTCCAGCTACTCGCTCTATGAAGGGAACGTCATCATCGCCCGCTGGCCCGACGACGACTGGACCGAAGCCTGGATCATCCGCGACTACTACAACAACTACTCCTTCAACCGCTATTCGGCCTTCGCCCAGGACACGCTGTCCTTCGGCCGGCTGGCCGTGACGCTCGGCCTCCGCTACGACATCGAGAAGTCCATCGTGGCCAAAGTCAACCAGCCCGCGGCCCCCTTCCTCTCCCAGTATCTCGTCAACCTGAGCATCGACAAGTTCGACCCGGGCATGAGCGCCAAGATCTTCTCGCCGCGGCTCTCCCTCGTCTATGACATCACGGGTGACGGCAAGAACGTCATCAAAATCAACCTGGCCCGCTACGGCTCACAGACCGGCTACGATTTCGCCAACTTCCTCAACCCCGTGCCCTGGGCCGAGATCGACATCCGCTGGATCGACGCCAACGGTGACGGCCGCGTGACGGAGAATGAGCTCATAGGGTCGGGCGGACAACCCGCAAGCGATCCCGCCGGCTGGAGCTGGTTCGGCGGCTTCGACCCGGAAAATCCAACGCTGGCCCAGTCGACGAACAAGTTCGACCCCAAGTACAAGACCCCGCTCCTCGACGAGATCTCGGTCGCCTACGAACGTGAGATCGTTTCGGACTTCGCCGTGCGGCTCGAGGGTTTCTACAAGAAACTGCACCGCCTCAACTGGGACAGAGGCATCATGGCCGACGGCGCGCTCGAAACGCGCGCCAACTACTACCTGCAGGGCACCGAGCCGATAACGGGCGCGAACTACTACGGCCGCTATGAATGGCCCATCGGCTCCTACAGGACGAACTATGTCGAGGGGACGACCACGCTGAAATCGTTCGAACGCTATATCGCGGCCGAGATCGTCCTGAAGAAACGGCTGTCCCACAACTGGATGCTCGACGGCTCCTTCACCCTGTCCAACTGGCGGTATTACAACGGCAACGATCGCTCGGAATGGCCCTATGACATGAACAACTACGACTACTACGAGGGCGGCGTCGTCGCCCCGCAGAGCGGCGGCTCCGGCATCTCGGCCGTGTGGGTCAACGCCAAGTGGATGGCCAAGCTGACCGGTCTCTACCAGTTCCCCTACGGCATCAGCGGCAGCTTCGCCTTCCAGGCCCGCGAAGGCTACGTCTTACCGCCCTTCATGCAGGTCTACGCCAACAACATCGGCTGGACCAATTTACGCGCCAACGAGCCGGGGAACATCGGCAAGTTCGGCGACCGGCGACTGCCCAACTTCTACGAACTCAGCCTCCGCGTCGAGAAGACGTTCAACGTCACCGAGACGCTCCGCTTCACCGTCGCCGGCGACTGCTTCAACGTCTTCAACTCCGCCACGGCCCTGGAACAGCAGGGACGCCTGAGCTCCACCTATTTCGCGGGGACCATGCGCATCCTGAACCCGAGAGTCTTCCGCGTCGGCGTCCGCGCCGAATTCTAAGCTCGCCCCGCTCAAGCAGATGCACAAGCCCCTTCCGGCCGGGCCGGAAGGGGCTTTTTTTGTCCGCTCACAGTCCGCGATTCCCGGCCCGGAGATTCGCTTTCCCGGGGCGAAGATGATAAGATAGGAACGGAGGAAGAGGATGAAAAAGATCGCATTTACAACAATCATTCTGATCCTTTCAGCCGGTTTCGTTCTCTCCCAGAGCTACCGGGGCCAGGGCCGGCTCAAGGGCAAGGTCACCGACCAAGAAGGGAAGCCCCTCTCAGGCGTCAAGGTCAAGCTCTTCTCGGTCAGGGGCCAGTCCGGCTTCGAGCTGACGACTAACGCCGAAGGCGAATGGACGGCCAACTACATCCGGGGCGGCGGCTATAGTATCGATTTCCTCAAAGCCGGCTACGAGCCCAAGCAGATCAGCACGTCGATCCCCGAAGCCACGAACAACCCCCCGGTCGAGGTCACGCTGAAGAAGGCGGCCGGGCTGATGATCACCGACGAGCTCAGGTCGGCACTCGAGGCCGGCAACAAGCTGTTCGAGGATAAAAAATTCGACGAGGCGGTCACCGTCTACGAGGACCTCATCGCCAAGAACCCGGACGTCTACATCCTCCACAAGAACGTCGGCAACTGCCGTTTCGAGCTCCAGCAGTATGACCTGGCCGAGGCGGCCTACCAGAAAGTGCTGGAGAAGGAGCCGGGGAACACCGACATCATCCTCCTCATCGGCAACTGCTACGCCAACCGCGGCGAGGCCGACAAGGCCATGGAGTGGTACAACAGGATTGAGTTCGAGAAGATCACCGACCCGACCGTCCTCTACAACATCGGGACGAGCTTCACCAAGCAGTCGAAGTTCGAGGACGCCCTGAAATACTACAAGCGGGCGGTCGAGGTCCAGAAGGACTACCTCGACGGGCTCTACCAGCTCGGCCTGACCTACCTCGCCCTCGGCCGCAACCCGGAGGCGATCCAGCCCTTCGAGGATTACCTGAAGATCGAATCCGATTCGCCGCGGGCCGAACAAGTCAAGAGCTTCCTCGAATTCCTCAAGAAAAAATAGTGCGGAAATCCCGGGCCGTCGTCATTCGATTTTTCGTCTTCCCGTTATTATTGCCCGTCCTGTGGCGGCCGCTCGCCTCGGCGGTCCCGGCCAAGCCCAACGTCCTCCTCATCACGGTCGACACGCTCCGGGCCGACCATCTCGGCTGTTACGGAGACAAAGGCATCCGGACCCCGGCGATCGACGCCCTCGCCGCCCGCAGCGTCCTCTTCGCCCGGGCCTTTGCCCACACGCCCTCGACGCTTCCGTCGCACACCAACATCCTCCTGGGGCTGACGCCCAACGCCCACGGCGTCCATGACAACTCCAACTTCATCGTCCGCGAGGACTTTCTGACCCTGGCCGAATGGCTCAAGGCCCAGGGCTACGCCACGGGCGCTTTCGTCGGGGCTTTCCCCCTCGACTCCCGCTTCGGCCTGGTCCAGGGGTTCGACGTCTACGACGACAACTACGGCAGTCAGGGGCCGACGGACATGACCTTCGTCGAGCGCAAGGCGGACGTCGTCGTCGGCAAGGCCCTGGAGTGGCTCGAGGGGCGGACCGGGCCGTGGTTCCTCTGGATCCACCTCTTCGACCCCCACCAGCCCTACGAGCCGCCCGAGCCCTTCCGGTCTCAATACCCGGGAAATCCCTACGACGGCGAGATCGCCTTCGTCGATTCGGCCCTGGCCAAGCTCCTGGGTTTCCTCGAGGAACGGGACCTCGAGGACCGGACGGCGGTCATCTTCACGGCCGACCATGGCGAATCGCTGGGCGAGCACGGCGAATCGACCCATGGCTACTTCGCCTACAACGCGACGCTCCATGTCCCGCTCATCCTTGCCCTGCCCGGAGCGAAACCGGCCCGGGTCGAGGCCAACGTCTGTCACGTCGACGTCTTCCCCACCGTCTGCGGGCTCCTCGGAAAGAAGGAGCCGCAGGGACTCCAAGGCAGGTCGCTCCTGCCCCTCGTCCAAGGCAAGAGCCTGGCCGCGCGGCCGGTCTACTTCGAAGCGCTCACGGCCTATTACAACCGGGGCTGGGCGCCGCTCCGGGGGTACATCCAGGGCCGGGAGAAGTACATGGATTCGCCCATTCCCGAGGTCTACGACCAGGAGAAGGATTTCGCCGAACTCGACAACGTCGCCGGCCGGGCCGACCTGGCCAAGATCAAAAAAACCTTCTCCGAGCTCGTCCGGTCGGAGTCTTCGCCCCTGGCGGACAAGGCCGGCCAGAATATGGACAGGACGACGGCGGAAAAGCTGAGGAGCCTCGGCTACCTGGCCTCGCCCCAGACGCCGCTCCGAAAGGACTTCACGGCCGAGGACGACCTCAAGACCCTGTTCCCCTACCACAACAAATGGACCAAGGCCACGGCCGCCTATCATGCCGGCCGGGCAGAGGAGGGGATCGCCTTGCTCAAGGAGATCATCGCCGAAAGGAAGGACTTCACTTTGGCCTATATCTACCTGGCCAACTTTTGCCAGGAACAGAAACGTCCGGGCGACGCCGAAGCCGTCCTGCGGGAGGCCTACGCCTGCAATCCGGGGAGCTTCCGCATCATGACGGCCTTCGGGATCAACATGATCGACAACGGCCGATTCGACGAGGCCATCAGCTTGCTCGAGAAGTCCCTGGGCATCATCGACTTCGACCCCGAGACCTGGAACTACCTCGGCGTCGCCTACTGGAACAAGGGCCTCTATGTCGAGGCCTTGAAAGCTTATGACCAGGCCCTCAGTCTCGACCTGAACTACGCCATCGTTTTCAACAACAGGGGCTCCCTTTACCTCTCCCGCTACCTCAAGGGGCGCCAGGCCGGAGACTTGGCCAGGGCGGCGGAGGATTTCCGGAAGGCCGTCGAGCTCGACCCGAAATACGCGTCCGCCTGGAACGGCATCGGCGTCAGCCTTCGCCAGTCGGGGGACATCGACGGCGCCATCGCCGCGTGGAAAAAGGCGGTCGAGCTCAAGCCCGACTTCGGCTTTGCCCTCTATAACCTGGGCCTCGGGCTTCTAGGCAAGGGGGACAAGGCGGAGGCCCTGAAATACTTCATCCGATATAAGGAGCTCGCCTACGCCGCTTTGCCGCCCAACGACAAGGCCCGGCTCGACGAGCTCATCCGGAAGTCCCGCTAAAAGGAGAAAGGCCATGACGGAAAAAAGCCGGGCTCTCGCCCGCCTGCCGATCTTCGTCCTCGTCCTGGTCCTGGCCGGCTTCGCGGCCGCCCAGAAGAAGGTCAAGGAAAAGGACCTCTCCTCCCTGCACCGGGAGTGGCTCAAGCTGACGACCACCTTCATCCTCCCCGCCGAAAAGGAGGTTTTCCTGACCCTGACGAACGAACGGGAACGGGACATCTTCATCGAGGCTTTCTGGAAGCAGCGCGACCCGACCCTGGCAACGCCCCAGAACGAATACAAGGACGAAATGACGAAACGCTTCGCTTACGTCAACAGCTTCTTCCGGAGGGGGACCGTCCGGGAGGGTTGGATGACCGACATGGGCCGGATCTACATGATTCTCGGCCCCGCGAACAGCATCGAGCGGTTCGAGGGAACGGCCGGACTCCACCCGACCCAGGTCTGGTACTACTACGGGAACACGGGCAAGGGCCTCCCGGCGAATTTAGCGCTGGTCTTTTTTCAGAGAGGCGGCGGCGAATTCAAGCTCTACAATCCCGTTTCCGACGGGCCGGGGAGCCTCATTATCGACACCAAGGGCCTGGACCTGACGGACCACGCGAAGCTCTACGAAAAGATCAAGGAGATGGCCCCGACACTCGCCGGGGTCTCCCTGTCTCTAGTCCCCGGTCAAATTCCCTACGGGTTCGCGCCGTCTCCCCAGACCAGCCTCATCCTCGCCAGAGTTTTCGACTCGCCGAAAAAAGACATCAATTCCGCCTACGCGACCCATTTCCTGCACTACAAGGGGATTGTCAGCACGGAGTACCTGACGAACTACATCGAGAGCAGCACAACGGTGGAGGTCATCCCTGACGGGCTGCTGGGCCTGGACTTTCTCCACTTCTCCATGTCCCCCCGCAAGGTGTCCATCGATTACTACCAGCCCAAGGACCAGTACTACTGTGACTTCAAGCTCAGCGTCAGCCTGCGGCGGGGCGACGTGGTCGTCTTCCAGTATTCCAAGGACTACCCGTTCTACTTTCCGCCCGACCGGGCCGAGAATATCCAAGCCAACGGGATCTCTGTCCAGGACCTCTTTCCCGTCGCCGAGGGCAAGTTCGGCCTGACCATCCTCCTCCAAAACGCCGTGGGCAAGGAGTTCTCGCTCTTCGAGAAGGAGGTCGACGTTCCGGCCGGCGACGGGCCGGTCAAGATGATGCCGCCGGTCCTCGGCTACGGGCTCCAGGACACGGCCGCCGCGACCATCGTCCCGTTCAAGGTCCTCGGACACCAGATCCTGACGGACCCCAAGGGGACGCTCGGCACCGGCGATGACCTTGCCTTCGCCGTCGGCCTCGTCCGACTCCCCCGCGACATCTGGGCTGGGGGCATCGTCGAAGTAGCCGCCGAGGGCTCCCAGGCCAAGGGAAAGCCCGTCCCGGTCCGGACGATAAAACTGTCCGACCTTCCCTACGCTCGGACGATGACTTTCCTCGAGAAAGCCCCGGCCCGAGACCTCCCGCCGGATTATTACGAGGTGAGCTTCACGTTGAAGAACGCCGCGGGCGAGGTCCTGGACAAATCCTCGGCGCCCTTCATCCTGTCCCCGGCGGCGGTCGTCCCCCACCCCGTGACGATCGTCCGGGCCCTGCCGGCGGCCGACAACTTCCTCTACTTCATCGGCCTGGCCATCCAGTACGACAAGACCGGAACGCCGGGCCGGGCCGAAGCCTTTTACGAGAAGGCTTACAACATGCGGCCGGACTACCTAGAGGGGATTGTCCAGTACGCCGATTTCCTGCTCAGGAACGGCAAAGCCAAGGAGGCGTTGGGCCTTGTCGATAAACTCCGGGACAACGAGAAATTCCGCTTCAACTATTTTCTGCTGAAGGGACAGGCCCACCTGGGAATTGGAGAATACGGCCCGGCCATCGAGAACCTCCTCGAAGGGAATAAGATCTACAACAGCGACACGCGCTTGCTGAACACCCTGGGCCGATGCTATATCCAGACCGGCGACAAGACCCGGGCGCTCCAGGCCCTGAAGGCGTCCCTCAGCCTGAACCCCGATCAGAAGGAGATCCAGGACCTCGTCAACAGCCTGGGGAAATGAAAGGGGAGATAGAATTCACGGCCGCCGAAAAAGCGCCAAGGCAAGAACCGCCAGAATAAGATAGGCCCCGATGAGGGTCATGACGAGCGGATTGGAGCCTGGGGAACGGCGATAGACATCCCCTTCCCCGGGCCGCGGCAGCGGGCCCGGGTCCCAGGGAAGGCCGTAGCGCGCGGCCAATCCCTTGATGTTCAGGAGATGGATGACGGGAACACTCCGCCGGGCCATCTCCTGGATCATCCCCCTCCGTTCCGGCGGAGGGATGTCCCGGACCCTGGTCGACCCCGGCTTCAATCCGAGGACCGACGCGTCCGTCCCCATGTTGGCCCAGCTGCCGCCGACATTGACGAAAGCCGCGATCCGTTTCCCGCCTGCGCCCTCCTCGTAAAACCGGAACCGGCGCTCCAGGTTGCGCATCAGGTCCGGCTCTTCGATGAGCGGAAAGCCGCTCTTCCGGATCTCGCCCAGGAGGAACCGGCGGCCCTCTTCGCTCATGTCCCGGCCCGTGTCCCCTTCTCCGCCGACGGAAAGGGCGATGATCCTGCCCCCGGCGCCGACTTCCGCGGCGATACAGCTATAGATATCCAGCCAGGAAAAACGCGGGTCGTTCGCGCCCCACTGGGACGCCCCAAGCGAGCAGATGAGCAGGGCGTCGAGGTCCATGGCCTCGGCGGCGGAGAGCACGGCCAGGAGGAGCCCCGGGAACGAGCTCGAACCGCCCACGGCGATGGCCTCTCCTTCTTTCACCCGGGCCTCGTTTAACAATCTCACGACGAGCCCGGCACAATTGGGATTGGTCGTCGTCCGCTTGGCCTCGAGATTTCCCAGGCTGGTGCTGATCGGAGAGGTCTCGACGCCGATGAGGCCCGTCCGGTTGGGATCGGTCGCCGTGTCGGGGGAAAGGTCTTTCCGTACCCGGCATTCCAGAAGAGTCCTCTCGGCGGCCGCCATGATCTCCGCCGCCCTCACCATCGCCGCCCGCTCGGGGAGCGCGCCGAACGGGAAGAACTTGAACAGGCCGAAAAAGAGGAGGCTCAGCCCGGCCGCGAGGTAGAGGCCGGGATAGCACAGCGTCTTTCTCATAGCCAGGAAACGAGCCGGACAAGAAAATAGGTGAGGATAGATACCGTGGCCAGGGAGGCCAGGGTCGGCAGGGGCCTCTGCCTTTCCAGGCTGCCGGCCAGGAGCCCGGGAATGACCCAGCCGATCGCGCGGAGCTCAAGCGACTCATGGAAGACATGCGGCAGGAGGAAGAACCAGGCCTGGGCCAGGACGGCCCCGACGAGGACCATGAGAACGAACCGCCGCCTGCCGAAAAGGATGAGATAACGGGAAAGCCCTCTGTAAACCAGGAGGGCCATGACGGCGACGAGGAGGGTCGCCAGGACCCTTAACGGCTGGTCGAGGTAGAGGGCCATGTAGCCGGGGACGACGAGCCCGCCCGGGGAGATCTCCGCGAGCTCCGTATACAGGAGCGCCAGCAGGAGCCCGATGAGCAGCGTTTCAAACACCATGGGCTGTCCCCGTCCGTTCCCAGTATTCGACGATCCCTTTGCCCAATCCCCCGATGTTCCCCAATCCGATCACGACGGCCGGGCCGGCTGCGAGACGGAAGAGGTTCCGGAAAACCCCGGCGGGCGTCCGCTCCTTGAGGACGACGAGCCTGTCTTCCGGCCATCCGGCCCGTTTTTTCAGCCTGCGGCCGAAGGCCCGGGCCTGGCCCCCGATGACCGCGATCCGGGTCAGACGATCGAAATCCCCCATCTCGAGCGCCTCGGCCCATTGGAGTGTTCGGTCCCCCCGGTCCTCCCGGAGGTTCAGGAGCCCGATGAAGGGCCGCCCGGAGAGGGACGGTCTGTCCATGATCCGGTCCAGGGCCTCTCGCGAAGACCCGGGATCGTTGACAGCGAAGGCGTTGACGAAGGACATCACCGATCCTGCCGCCGTCCCCGGCGCATCCCATATCCTGAGGGCCCCAAAATCGGGCGCGGCCTTAGCCATGCCGCGAAGGGCCGTCTCATCCCCGACGCCGAGCACCCGGGCCGCCTCGAGGGCCAGCCTGACGTTCGCTTCGAACTCTTCATGAGGAAGCGCGGTCTTCGGGTCCATGTTTCCATAGGCATTTTTTCGGGGAAGGATGAGCTTCGTTCCTATGGCTCTCCTCTTTTGCTCAAAAATGGGAAAGAACTCTTCTTCGGGAAGGATGACCGTCCCCCGGGCCGGGAAGGCCGAGGCCAGGCAGGCCGCGATCTCCTCCCGGCTTCGGCCCATGAGATCGAGGTGGTCGAGGCGGACGTTGGTCAGGACCAGAATATCCGGCCTGATGAGACGCCGTGACTCTGCCGACAGGCATTCTTCGCGGATGCTCATCATCTCCATGACCAGAACTCTCGCCCCGAGCCGCGCCGCCGTCCTGACGATCCGCTTCTGCTCGAGGACCGATGGGAGCCCCCGCCTCCGGACCTCCCGCTCCGTTCCGTCAGGGAAGATGAGCGCGGCCCGGGAGCCCGTGGTCTTGGCGAGGACACTCATCCCGGACTCCCGCAGGGCCCCGGCGATGAGGCGGACGACGCTCGATTTTCCCCGGGTCCCGGTGACACAGATCCGGACGGGAATCCGGCGCAGCCGGGCGTCAAGGGCCAGGCGCTCGATCAAGAGATACAAAAGAAAGGCGGCGGAGCACCCGGCGGCAACCCAAAATGCCTTCAGCGTTCTCTCCTCATTTATTCGCCAGGAGCCTTTCGATCTCCTCGATCTCCTTGGGGACGCCGGCGGTCAGGACCTCGCAGCCGGTCTCCGTGATGAGGACCGTGTCCTCGACACGGATGCCCATGTTCTTGTCGGGGAAATAGAGCGCCGGCTCGATGGCGAACACCATGCCCGCCTTCAGGGCCGCGTCATGGGGCCCGACGTCGTGGGTGCTGAGGCCGACGAAGTGACCGAGGCCCCCTTCCAAGCCCATGGGGTCGATGCCCTTTTGCTTCATGACGGCGGCGACGTGATCGCGGACGGACTTGGAGGTCGCTCCCGGACGGTAGGCCTCGATACAAGCCTTCTGGACCTCAAGCACCGTCCGGTAGACCTTCTTCTCGTCGGGAGTGAACGTCCCCGAGGCCGGCCACGTCCGGGTGATGTCCATGGCCAGGCGGTCCAGGCAGGCGCCGAAATCCATGAGCACAAGGTCGCCCGC
>Ga0315291_10010080_pt1 | contig 11580 bp, 18 predicted proteins | sample YL17G12_20_MG_FD_203070 | JGI IMG/M metagenome (GOLD analysis project Ga0315291, IMG submission 203070) | Sediment microbial communities from Yellowstone Lake, YNP, Wyoming, USA - YL17G12_20 | ecosystem: Environmental > Aquatic > Freshwater > Lake > Sediment | place: USA: Wyoming | collected...
TATCCCCTTTCCAGAATACCCAGAACATCCACTACCCTCTGTACGAGCTACGATCTGCCCCTCTAAGCTTGCCTCAGTACGAATCACAATTGGCTTTAACCCTAAGGCATCAAGCATAGCTTGCGTGACGTAGCTCGTCTCGTCGGTGACGCATATCAACCGCTGAGTGTCACACGCTGTCGAGGAATTCGTCTTCGTCTTCTTCATTGTCAAAGTCCTCTGCACAAGCACGTTCAACAGGATCCTCGCCAGGCTTGAGCTTGATCACCTTTTTCTTCTTACCCTCGTACACGGTAACAGTTTGGATCACCTGGCCTAGACGAACCAAGTCCTGCTGATATAAACCATGCCGTTCGATGATGGCGCTAAACTCCTCAACGTCATGGGCTAGGATACGTAGTTTTGGAGCCCCAGTGCTGTCTTCATCAACGAATAGGTGAGTCAGCGCATGATCGATGATCGCAATCTTTTGGTCTTCATTCAACTGCTGGAAAGTAGGATACGAGACGATCATGATTGCATCGTACTCGCTAAGCACCTTGACGATCCCAGAACACTTGGTTACGAAAGCGATAACCATTTTACCCTGAGATTTAATCTCCTTGTTCTTATAGAGGTACGCTATTTTCGTATTGATCAGATCTGTGTGGAATTTACGAATGAGCCCTCTAGAAATATCCGCTACTGCTTCTGCAGGATCGTACTGAATCGGTATCTTCTGTGTTTCTTTACCCGACTTTTTCTTGGGCTTCATTGACAGAATCCTTTCGAGAAAGTGATTCATCTAGCAATTGTTCAGTGGCTAAAATAAGGGTGTCTAGCTCAGAGTCTTCATCTATTAACTGCACCGAAGATATAGAGCGTAGTCGTTGGAGAGCACTAAGTATCAGTTTGTCTACCTCTGACAAGGATCCCTTAATTACATCGCGTATCTCAAGTTTTTTGCGGAGATCCTGCAAAGCATCCATGAGATTGTTTACATCACCTTCAGTGCTCATGCGTAGCATGATATACAAAACGAGGGCGATGTCAATCCTCAATTTCAAATTACACTTATACTGTAAACGATCATGCAGATTAATTCCCAGCCCAAGATCAATGATAAGAGCAACCCACCTACGAGCCTATAAAGGCTACATGAATTCCTGACTGTTTAGCTTCCATGCATAGTTAGTCAGCACAGACGTAAGCAGAAACATATAGACGTACAGACATAAGCGGAGAAGCTAATGATCGAGAAGCTAACCTCCGGATCGTGATCAGATCTCGCCATTAGAGGTTAAGGTTAGTTGCATTTTGCGATGTGATATTAAGGATAAGAGCAAAGCACCTACAAAACCGTAAAGGCGGTATGTTGATGCGTCTGCCTAAGCACTACGTCCTAGACGCGGCATAAACCCCAGAAGCATGCCGCGTCCAAGACGTAGTGTAAAACACACCGGAGCCTAACCGCTTCGCAGGCTCCAGTGTGTATTTTACACCACCACGGATGGTAGATATATCGAAAGGCATATGGGTTGGTAGGTTGTTAACGAAAGAAGCGATCAAGCTGAGCTTAATTGGTAAAAGCTAAAGAACGCTGAGCTTGCGGAAAAAGCTAAAGAACATTGCTAATGTGTGCTAGGTTTACTCAGGCATCATTATAAATTGATAAATAATTGGCTTGCTCCGCAAGCCTTAAGATGCCCCCCGTTGATCCCCCCAAAAGCTAAACTTGAGTTCAGCGCCGAGGAGGCTGTGTGTCCGTTTTTTTTTTCGCACACCCGGTTTATCATATTTTTAGAATTTTGTCAAATAAAAAAAAACATGTCTGTTTTGTTGTGTAACTACGGATACATAAACGTAGTTTAGTATAGCTTTTTGATATGAAAAACATAAACAACTTGCTAATGTTTATATAAATTTTGGAGCTGATCTCAGCTAATCAAGTCGCCAAAATTGTGTCAATGACTTTTATACTTGACTACACAGTTATTAATATGCTCTATATGGGTCTATTTATATGGACAACCAAACCAGGAGAGCGCAATGGCCAAAAAGACTCGTAGCATCTTTCTCGTTCAAGGTGGAGCAGGCGATGTGCTCGCCCACACACCCATGATTCGGAGCGCCCGCAAGAAGTATCCGGATGATGAGATCGTAGTGCTTTCAACTTATACGCAGCTCTGGGAAAACAACCCTAATGTGGACAGAGTGTTGGCGCTGCGAGACGTTGAGGATTTCTACCAGACGGAGATCCTTGACTACGGTCAGCGAAACGTACGCTTCTTCAAGAAGCACTTCATCTACGACGCTATTATGGACAGCCCCGCTGACGACGCTTCTTGCCTACCTGAATTCATCTGCAACGTTTTTGGTTTTGCGTACGACGGCAAGCCCCTCGAATACTTCATCTCCGAAAAAGAAAATCGGTCAATAGACACGTTCGTAGGACAATATGCTAACCTAAACAAGCCTATTGTGCTGCTGCAATGCACTGGGGCGATCCCCAGCGATGGCAACTTCAACAAGACCAATAAGCTCAAAGACGCTGATGTTAAAAAGATCGCCGAGCTGGTAAAGGTGTATTCCGATAAGTATATCTTCCTGCATATCGGTCTGCAAGGCGAACCCATCGTTGAAGGCGCTATTGATGCCCTGGGTATGCCTCTGCGTGAAGCTGCCGCCTTGGTAGCGCGGTGTAGGACGTTTGTCTTCATCGAGTCCTTGTTTGCACATTGCAGCAACGCTTTTGGCAAAAGTGGCGTAGTGATCTTTCAAAATACCTCACCTAAATTCTTTGGCTACTCGAACAACATAAACTTCGGCACTGGCGGCAGCTGTGACCTGTGGCCTTGCAACCGCCCTGTCGGTGCGCTGCTAGACGTGCTCCCGGGCTACCGCAATCCCAAGACGCGTGAGAAGCTGCTGTGGGAATGTGCGGATCAGAAGTGCGCTAAGTGGACCGTACAAGACCTAGACAAGGCCTTCCTGGAAGCGCTCACACGCACCGCAGAGAAAGGCAACCCTGCGCTAGAGGCCGCGCGCCTGCAAGGTCCTCCTCGCATGGAGATGCCCGTGGCTACGCAACAGCAGATAGGACTGACCTAGATGGCAATGCTGCCTGGTATGTGCGATTGGGATTGGGACGCTGAAATCGCCGAAGCGCACCGGGTGAAGCAGCGCGCGGAGTTTGATAAGGTTAGCCGCGACAACAAAATATTCGTAAAAAAGAAGACGGTGTTTTTAGAGGAGAAGTACTTTGCGGCATTGTGTAACCAGCTCAAGCATCGCGTGTCCGTAGTCCTAAGCTCTTTTCCGTATGAGAATGGTTTCTTCAAAGTGACCTCGACGGGGTATCTCAATTTGCAAAAGTACCTACCCCTGCCTCCCTGGGAAAACTTGAAAATTGTAAAGGGATAACATGATCGGCAAAGGATTTTGGGAAGTGGTCAAGTTTATACTCTCGATGGTCGTAACCGTGGCGTTGGTGATGGGCTTGTTCTGGGGACTGCTAATTTGGCAGGGTAGCTATTCCTGTGCCTACCAGGCAAAGAAGATGCACCTGATTTACGATTACAACTATTTTAGCGGGTGCTACTTCGTAATAAACGGCAAGTGGCTGCCCTCTAATCTCGTGGAGGTTTGCTCTGTTGCATGTAAGGAGAAACCGTGATGGATACGCTATACTCTAGCTATACCGGATCTAGTGCTCATCTCGTTGGGGTCGAGGCGCGCCCGTTTGAATTTGAGGTCCGGCAGAAGCGCGCCGAGATGCGGGTGCATAGCATAGGAGACATTCCAGATCGCGAATCGAATAAATCGAATAGACCGACTGGAGAAGTAGTCTACGGGGCTACGAGTACATTTGGCAAGATGCAATTGCTGAGCAGGACGCCTCTGGAACTTGAAGCTGAATACACCATGGAAATATTCTCAAACGGTAAACATGCCGCAACGTTGCGATCTGTCCTGCTGACCTCTGTGCTTCGTGAATATAATCTTGCAGATCGCTACATCTATGAAGTCCAATTCATTGCCGGAACCGTTGACAAACCTAAAGGAGACCAATGTGGATACTAAAGCAATCGCGGTAGCACCTGGCGGAGATATTACAAAGCTGGAGAAGGACGATCCAAGTGTAGATATCGCAATGTATCGGCAGGGGCTCCACGTCTACGTTGCAAAGGGTAAACTTGATGCCTATATCGAGGAGACTAAACAAGCCAAAAAGTTGCGGTTTCAGTTGAACCACTTCAGCGTCGAACGTACCGAGGAAGGAACCTTCTATGTGTTTAGTAGAGAGTACTACAGGCAACTAGGAACGCTGTTCAAGCTACCTCCTTTGGAAAGCATAAAAGTGCTATGAGGAGAATTAGATGTCCGACTCTGATATAACAAAAACGAGCCTGGCGGTAGACGCAAGCGAATACTTAGAATGGGCATCTCCCAACCATGGTATTTGTTTAGGTTTGCTGCGATCAAACGGCGCCATTCTGTATGAGATTCTTCTGGACGAAGATCGATATATTGTTTGGGAGTCCCCTGAGGGGGAGGAAGAAACGACGTATCTTTGGAGTTTTTACTCCCTAGATAAAGCTAAAGCGTATGTGGCAAAACGCGAACGGAACCGCACAGGCGGGTATTCTAATTTTCAGAATTGATATACATTCTTCCCATCCACGTAATTAAACACTTGACAAAGATTCCATTGTTGGTGTATTCACTAGATGCAGCTGAATACATAAACAACGGAGCTTACCTTTGACCAACGAAAAGCAAACTGTTCGAATCATGGTTTACCGTGGGGACCGATCAGCGTGCCACTTTTATCGCTGCTTCTGCCCCTTCGGCAAACTCTCCCAAATAAAAAAGGACATATACACAACATACATCTCCAGCGTCATTACAAAAGAACACCTCAACGACTACTTTGATCTTATTGTTTTGCAGCGTCAGCACACTAAGGAAGTTTACGACGCGATAACGACGATGCGCAAGAAGGGCTCTAAGCTCATCTATGAGATCGATGACGACCTGTTCAATATCCCTGATTGGAATCCTGCGCGTGCAGTCCTCGGAATCAAATCAGTGCAGGACGGAATCAAACGCTTCCTGGGCATTGCCGATGCGATGTTTGTTAGCACAGAGTATCTAGTCGATATATACAAAGACTACTGCAAAAAAATCTACGTGCTTCCAAACTCCCTCAACTTCGACTTCTTCTATCCTTCTCCAAACAATGCACAAAAAAAAGTAGTCTGTTGGCAAGGATCGATGACGCACTACAAGGATATTGGAATAGCGAAAAACGGTTTTACCGGATTGGCCAATAATAAGGATATCCTATTCAAGCTGTGGTGTGGATTCGATCTCAAGACGCACAAGCCGCTGTTTGATTTTCCCGGAGCGCATGTAATTCCACTCGTGCCCTTCGAGGCGTTCTATGCCATGTTCTCGCAGTTGGATGCTTGCATAGGTTTGGCCCCACTAAGCACAGTACCATTTAACAAATCAAAGTCCAATCTTAAGTTCCTCGAATACACTGCGCAAGGCATGGTAACCGTTGCTTCCGATTTTGGTCCCTATCAGGAATCCATTGAAGATGGCGTTACCGGTGTGTTGGTATCGGACAATAGGCAGTGGTATGACGCAGTAATGGATCTAGTGGAGCATGACGAAAAGCGCAGCACCATGCTAGCCAATGCCCGCACCTATGTTAAAGAAAACTTTGATGTTGCCAATAACTATCTGCTTTGGGAAGACGCTATTAAAGAGGTCTTAGGAGAAAGACATGGCGAAACTATTCGTGCTAGCGATTCCGGCGTTCGGTTCAGCATTGATCGGCAAGGTAGCGAAAGACAACTTTGATCAGTGGCGGCGCAACCTTGAGGCGCTGAAGCTTATCTATCCTAAGCGTTTAGGAGTAGCTCCAGGAAATACGCAAGCGACCAATGCGAAGACGTTTGTAAATTCAGTCGGCCCCGCCTACTTTGGGGATACCGATCAGGAAGTGCTGTACGTCAATACTGCCTGCGTTGAGCTGCTGGGAGAAATCCACGCAGAAGGGCTCGAAGAGGTTTGCAAAGGAAACTCGCGACTGTTTGACCTTTATAAAAAGTCTATAAAAGAATATGCATCACGACACTCCAGTATTATTATGCCTAATGTTATGGACATCCATGCGCTCGCTCATCAGGCAACGGCAGTACCACTGAATAAAAAATAGGTAAGGCTATGGCTCAAGAATTCAAAAGAGTGACTATTGGCTACGTCGACCCTAAGATTAGAATCGCCACTGAGGAGAAGTTTCTTGTCCTCGAACGCCTTAGAAAGAAAAAGGATCAAGAACAGGTCTGGATCGGCCGACACTACTTTTCTACCTTTGGCGATCTGCTACGCTACTATGCCCGTGTTAATCTGCGGCAAGAGGGCGGTAGTAAAAAGGAAGCGGACTTGACGCTGTTGCGGCTCCTAGACAAGGTGACAGCGCTCGATGCAAAAATAGAAGAGGTGGGTAAAAAGTTACAGGAAGGGTGGGCAATGCATTGCAGTTGGTACGATCCGACAAAGGAAAAGCCGTCAAATACCCTGCCCTAAAGGGCGGGGCTTGCTAAGTAATCTCTGGGATTGAATCGAGGAACCTTGGCAAGACATCCCAAGTTTGGTTTTTGTACTGTGGGAGGAACTATGAATGGGAGAATAAGTCTACACTCTTTGGAAACTGGGAAAAGAATTACTCAGTCAGCCAAGAAAGAAGATCTAAAAACTCTTACTAATCTGAAATGGAGGGTGGCATTCATCCCCGGCCTGAAGGCCGGGGTATCCAGCCACAAAATCTGATGAGTGATCAGGTCCATTACCATGTAGAGCGTATTACCAAGAAGTACATCATCGATTTCTTGAACGCCTTCTTTTTTGCCCAAGCTGTACTTTGGGATGGTGATGATCAGTATAATGATCTTCCCATATTTGACAATCAAATAGATGGTCACGAGCATTGGGAGCAGCGAGGGGCTTTATTGGTGCACCGGAAGAATCAAACAGCACTAAGGCTACTCGTTACGGCAACCAAGACCAATCGGCAGAAGATATGCTACCGACTCTCGGGGATCAAGGAACCTGTCCAGATTGACGAGCATAAGAAAGTGTATTACCCCCTAGACAATGTGGTCGTCGATTTGTGCATAGCGGATTTGAACCTTGGTGTATATGAGCAATCCGCATACTCGTTTTTCGATGCCTCGGAAAAGGCCGACCACATCAGCCCGAAAAGACTATTTGCAATAGTTGAATTTTTAATAAATTGCTACTACCTATCGTTGGATCGCAGGGGGCTTTTCGAAGACCTCCTTGCGGATCAGTTTAGCTTTCCCCCATCAGTCATTGACGAACATTACCTTCCAGTATTTGGGGTAAAAAAAGATGTCCCTGACGTTGACTGTCGGACTTGATCTGAGCCTAACTGGTAGCGCTATCGCAGTCGTAGACCGAGCTACTGGCCAGCTGCATCAAGCACCTCGTACGTTACGTAACAAGCTGACTGCCATGACACGGTTGGCCTACTTACGGACAGAGATCATGTCGGACATATACAGCATTAAAGAAAAGGCAAACGTAGACCCCATCTTTATCGAGGGTTATGGCTTTTCCTTTCGGGGGATGGATTTTACACTAGCCGAGCTTGGCGGCATTATCCGTCTATCCCTGCTTGAATGCGTGGACCAGAGCTTCTATAATGTGCCCCCAACCTCGCTAAAGCTATTCATTACCGGCAAAGGAAATTCGGCCAAGAACATCATGCTGGAGCAGGTATACCGTCGTTACAAATTGGGTTCTGAGATCCTGAAGGACGACAATCAGGTAGACGCTTACGCACTTGCAAGATTTGGCGCAGAGTACATGAATTGGAAAGAAGGCAAATCTGACCTGCCTAAAAGGATAGTAGAGTCATTCAAAAAGATAACAGGGTGTGAAGCCATTGATTGCGCTGAGGCCTATCTAAAATGAAAGAGGAGACAGTAAACATTATCATCATTGGGTACAATGTACCTAAACTAGAACGAACCTGTCTAAAGAATGTGCATGCCAACACCACTCATCCGTACTTGCTCACCTACTACGATAACTTCAATAGCGGATTGACTCTTACGCAGGTGTGGAATAAGCTCGTTGATTATAGCCCTTGTAAGTATATTTGCTTACTAAACAATGACACTGAAGTAAGCCCAGATTGGCTAACGCTAATGTACGAGGTCTTAGGGAAAGAAATAGATGGCAAGCGCGTAGGTTTTGTTGGCCCTTCTACGAATAGCTGTCACAGTCGGCAAAAAGAAGTGCCCACGCGCGAGCTGGCCCTGACGCACAAGAGCGAAATAGAAATAATGGACCAGCCTATTTCTGGATTCTGCCTCCTCTTTGCCAAGACAACATGGATTTACCTAAACGGCTTTGACGAGCGCTATGGGTTATATGGCCAGGAGTCCGACTTTATTGACCGCGCAAAGCAAGATCTCGCATTAGAATGCGCCTGGCGGAAGGACGCTTTTGTGTATCACCATGGCGAAGCTAGCATCAAGGCCCACGCCGTAGACGTGGCCGCAGAGCGAAAAAAAGCAAAGGACATTTACTGGCGGGATCGAGGGTAACATGCGCGTTGTATTTCTGTGTCCTCATACGAAAATTTCAGGTGGTGTAAAGGTCATTTTCAAATTGGCGCAAGGCTTGAAGAGCAAGGGCGCGCAGGTGTGTGTTTGCACCAGACGATTCAACGATAGGACCTTGCATTGGTTCGGACTGCCAAACTTCAAAATAATCGAAGACGCAAACCCAACTTACCATAGCCTGCCTGAATGCGATGTGCTCGTTAATTATGGCGACGGGGATCCCTTCCTACCGCTCAGGAAAACTACTAAGCAAGTTTTGCTACTTCAGAATTTTGGAGTCCACGATAGCCAGCTTGAAAAAACAAACATGATGTTTCCCTATGACGGTGTCGTCGCCGTATCCAGCTGGTTAGCTAATATAGCGTGCAGCTGCGGACAGAAAAAGATATACATAGTTTCTCCCGGAATCGACGAGATTTTCGTGCCTTCAAAATACGAAAAATCTAAAGTTCCAATCGTTGGCACGCTACATCATAGCATCGCGGCTAAAAATGTGGCGCTATTTGAGGAGACAATAAAGCACCTGTTTTATGAAAAGGGTTTCCCAGTGAAGCCGTTATTCTTATCTGCTAAACCCGTTGCAAATGTCGAGAGCTTTATTAAAGGTAACATTCACTATTCTTTAATAGTCAACCCGCCTCAAATTATGCTGCCATCTATCTACGGCCATTGCACAGCTTGGATGTCTCCCGCGTATCGCGAAGGATTTGGACTTACTACGTTAGAGGCCATGGCCTGTGGAGCCCCAGTCATTACTTTAAGAAATTTTGGACTTGACGACTATCTTATTCATGGAGAGAATTGCATGCTCGTCAAAACCCAAAAAGAAGCTGCCGATGCAATAGTTGCTATTTCTAGCGTTGCCGATGTCTCCAGCACGCTGTCTAAGAATGGCATCGCCTTGGCGGCCAAGTTCACTTGGGAAAAAACCATTAATCAATTTTACTACGCCCTTCAGGAAATTTTGAAATAATGAAAATAGCATTCATAGAGCCCCACTTGAAATGCGTAGGCGGAATTCGCCGAATTATAGAGATATCCAATAGACTGATTGAACTAGGCAACGCTGTAGACATATACACTCCTGACGCCTCACCCTGCAAGTGGTTGCCTTGCACCGCGCCTATAATCAAACTGAGCGCTCCACAAAAAAAAGAATACGACGTAGCGATATTCAATTTGGCTGACCAGTATGTCTGGATGAAGCACGTCGTGGCCAAACTAAAAGTTTTTTGGGTCTTAGCTGCTGAGGCGGCATATAAAGATCCCAGGGCGCCTTTGGCCGCGCTCAAAAAAGATTTCTTCTTGATTGCCAACTCCAAGTTCACCTCAGATTATATCAGGCAACATATTGTATACGGTAAAGAAATACCAATACTTCCAGGAGGCATAAATCCACAGCATTTTCATTACGATCCTGCTGTACCTAAGAAATATAAAGTACTCTATTACGGCTCTCCACGTCCGTGGAAGGGGGCGGCTGTTGTAGAAGCGGCTATGAATCGATTCTCTCCAGGAGTTGTTCCTTCCCTAAAGATGGAAGGACTGAATACGCCGCAGGACAAGATGTACACGTTGTACAACTCGGCCTTGATATACGTGTCAGCTAACCTCGTTGAGGGCTTCTCGTTTGGGCAGCTGGAGGCCATGGCCTGCGGCACAGCGGTGGTAACTACTGACGACGGCGGTAGCCGAGACTATGTAAAGCCTGGCTACAACGCGCTCATAAGCCCCAGGGAGCCCAGCGCGATACATGCCGTAGTACTTAGGCTGCTCGGCGATGAGAAGCTCCGTAAGAAGCTTACTATTGCAGGGCTACAAACCGCGAATGAACCCAGGTTCAATTGGGATAACAGCGCGCGGAATCTACAAAAAATCCTAAAAGATCAATTGAAAATTTAATTTTATGTCGGGGGAAGGGCTAGAGTCTACGGATGGAGAATCCCGTGATGGGCGATTACCTTGGAACCCATGTGCTACTAGACTTTTATGGGTGTACCCAGGATCTCAACAACCCCGAAGAAATAGAGGCGTTGTTGATCGCTGCCGCTGTAAAAGCGCATACGAACGTGCTGCACTCCTACGCTCATAAATTCTCTCCGCAAGGCGTAAGCTGCGTAGTGGTCATTTCCGAAAGTCATCTATCTATACACACTTGGCCTGAATACAAACAGGCCCAGCTGGATATATTTACGTGCGGAAACAATGCGCTGCCTACCTTGGCAGTAGACTACTTACAGAAGAAACTAAACCCAGAACGCGCTGTAATTCACAGACAAAAACGTGGCGAGATATGTCATACAAAATAGATGTTGTCTTCCCCAAAAGCGCAGAACAATATATATCGCTTCAATGCAACAGCAAGCTTAGCGATTACACTGAGTGCCCTGAGCTAGCGCAGCTCCATGAACTGCTGTCAACCAAACAGCCCAAACGGGTGCTGGAGTTGGGAGCGGGCCTCGGACGAGGGTCTGTCTTTCTAAAGCGCAGGTACAACTGGAACGAGACGGAGTTTTTCTTGGCAGACGGGAATTCTGGTACGCAACAAATCGCAGGAATACATTATCAATTAGAGCCTGGATTTTACAATTCCATGGTTGCCACCTGCGACTTTTGTTTAGCCAACGGCATTGCAAAAGACAAGCTGTACCTAATAAATCTTGAAGCTGCTGAGATCCCTGAGGCACAATTCGATCTTTGCTTTAGTATAAAGTCTATTGGCTTCCATTGGCCTATCAACGAATATTTAAGTAGGCTACGAGATAAAATAGCTCAGGGGGCTACGCTTCTATTCGAATTGCGCAATCCACAAGGCTACACTCCTGAACGCGTCGTGCGACTCTCCAAATATGTAAAAATGCAGCTGGAAGGCATTGACAGTGAGGTATACAAAGTAGTACGGTATGACGAAGGAAAACAATTTCCAATGCTGGTA
>Ga0315291_10010082_pt1 | contig 11579 bp, 11 predicted proteins | sample YL17G12_20_MG_FD_203070 | JGI IMG/M metagenome (GOLD analysis project Ga0315291, IMG submission 203070) | Sediment microbial communities from Yellowstone Lake, YNP, Wyoming, USA - YL17G12_20 | ecosystem: Environmental > Aquatic > Freshwater > Lake > Sediment | place: USA: Wyoming | collected...
TTCTCCCGATTAGATAGACCAGGAACGCGTTGCACACGCCTAAGGCCAGTTGGAGGATGTACACGGCAGGGAGGCTGTGCCCTGCAACCTTGTAAATGAGGGCCAGGACATACGGGTAGAGCGGAGACATGTAGAAGGGCGTTGGGCCGTAGCCCTTACCTTCCGCTACTCTCATCGCCCATTCATCGTAGTAGTAGGAGTCAACGACGGGCACGGAGTAGTATGGCGCGTGAACCTTGTACTGCAGCAGGTAAATGACCCGCAGGAGCACTGCGATCAGCACGACGACGGCCACAGCCAGTATCTCCTGACGGCTTACGCCTGCCGGGGCAGGAGACTCTTTTGAAGCGTTCCTGGTGCGATTCGTCCGCCGCGGCGGAGCGAACTTCTTTGGTGTCACTGCGACCAGTCACCTCCGGGGAAAGGACCGCGATGTTTCGGCGGCCCTTGGGAGCAGTGTAAGTGATAGTCCCTGGCGCTGTCAATCGGCCCATTGTATCCGTAGTGATTGGATGCCATTGACACATTCCGCTCCGATCTGGCAAGATGGATTAAGCTAGTTTCCACAAAAGGAGGTCACTCGTGGTCCGATCGAAAGCAAGCCCGGTCAACCGGCAAGACGCCGGAGTCGTCTCGGCCGGCGGCAGCCCGCACTGCAAGCTCAAGCCCGTACCTAGCCGCGCAGTGCAGATGCGCCCCGGCTTCTGGAAGCCCAGGATGGATGCGAACAGCGAGCAGAGCATCCCGGCGCTGCTCCACCTCCTTGAGGAGCACGGCGTAGTGGATAACTTCCGGCGAGTCTCCGGCCGCAAGGATGTCGAGCGCAGAGGGCCTTATTTCACCGATTCCGACCTCTACAAGTGGATGGAGGCGGCGGCGTTTGTTCTCCAGTCCGAAGATGACTCCAAAATGGCCCGCATGCTCGACGAGGTGATTGATGATGTCGTAGCCGCCCAGTGTGAGGACGGCTACTTGAATACCTTCTTCACCGGCGAGCTTGCCGGCCAGCGCTTCCGAAACCTGCCTGCGGAGCACGAGCTTTACTGCGCCGGGCATCTCATCCAGGCGGCGATTGCGCACCATCGGGCGACCGGCAGCACAAAGCTCCTGGACGCCGCAACGCGATTCGCCGATTATCTGGCAACCGTGTTCGGCCCAGGCAAGATAGAGACCCCCGACGGGCACCCGGAGATCGAGATGGCGCTGGTGGAGCTTTACCGCACCACGGGGACGCGCAAGTACCTCGATCTGGCCGGTTTCTTCCTCTCGGGGCAGAAGTTTGCGGATAAGCAGGCAATCGAAGGCCACGCGGTCAGGGCGGCGTACCTCGCCTCAGGTGCGGCTGACTACTTTGCGGAATCGGGTCATAGGACAATTATGGATGCCCTCGAGCGGCTGTGGGCGGACATGGCCGAGGGAAAGATGTACATCACCGGCGGCATCGGCTCCAGATATGATCGGGAGGCATTCGGCTGGCCGTACGAGCTGCCGAACGAGCGCGCCTACGCCGAAACCTGCGCGGCGATAGCGAACATTTTCTGGAACTGGCGCATGCTCGCGATTACGGGCGAATCCCGGTTTGCCGACGTGATGGAGCGAACGCTTTACAACGGCTTCCTGTCCGGCGTATCGCTGGATGGAACGTGCTACTTTTACATGAACCCGTTGGCCTGCTTCCGCGAGCTCCAGCGCCAACCGTGGTACGGGTGTACCTGCTGCCCGCCGAACGTCGAGCGCATGATCGCCTCCCTGCCCGGCTATTTCTACAGCACCAGCGATGAGGGGATCTGGGTGCATCTGTACGACAATTCGCGGCTCGACTGGCGTCTTCACGATGGACGGAAAGTATCTTTGGAGCAGAAGGCCCGCTATCCATGGGACGGGAGTGTGGAGATCGCGGTTTCGCCTGAAGCGCCAGCGGAATTCGCCCTTTTCCTTCGCATCCCCGGCTGGTGCGAGAGCGCATCGGTTTCCATAGGCGGCGAAGCAGAGCGCGGTGTCCCGCCGGGCGACTACCTCAAGCTGGAGCGGACCTGGAAGCCCGGCGATGTCGTGCATCTGGAACTGCCAATGCCGATTTCTCTGCAGGAGTCCGATCCGCGCGTCCGCGAGAACACAGCGAGCGTTGCCATACAGCGCGGGCCTTTGGTTTACTGCTTTGAGAGCATTGACAACCCCGGCGTGCCGATCCGGGACGTCGAGCTTATGGTTGGTGATGGGTTCAGCGCGGAGTTCGAGCCGCATCTGCTCGGAGGGATCGCCGTCGTGCGCGCGAAAGGTCTTTACCCTGCGCCTGGGCGGAACCGCGGGCCGCTCTATCGGGAGGCCGGGAGCGTCAGGCTGGAGATGAGCGAAGCCGGTCTGACGGCGATTCCATACTACGCCTGGGCGAACCGCGGCCCGTCCGAGATGACGGTGTGGGTTTCCGCTCGATAGGTGCCTAACATGGAGCAGGAAACCCCTTATGCGCCGATAAACACCTTTTCTGGGCACGCCTACTGTCCTAAGCGCCATAGAATCTCAAATTAGAAAGAGAGTGGTACATGAGCAGAGTAATCCGAGTCACCATATGGAACGAGTTTCGCCATGAGAAGAAAACCGACCATCCGGCGAGTGAGGTTTATCCAGAGGGAATGCACAACGCAATCGCCGCCCACTTGCGGAAGCAGCCGGATATGAAGGTTCGGACGGCCACCCTGGATGAGCCGGAGCACGGCCTGACGGATGCGGTCCTCGCCGAGACCGACGTCATGACGTGGTGGGGACACATAGCGCATGCCGAAGTATCCGATGAAATTGTGGATAAGGTTCACAAGAAGGTCCTGGACGGGATGGGCTTGATCGTCCTCCATTCCGGGCACTTTTCGAAGATTTTCAGGAGGCTGATGGGCACGACATGCGATCTCAAGTGGCGCGAGGCCGGAGAGAAGGAGCGCCTCTGGGTAGTTGATCCCAGCCATCCGATAACCGAGGGCTTGCCGGAGTACTTCGAGCTTCCACAGGCGGAGATGTACGGCGAGCGATTCGATATCCCGCAGCCGGACGAGCTGCTGTTGATAAGCTGGTTTCAGGGCGGCGAGGTTTTCAGAAGCGGCTGCTGCTGGCGCCGGGGTAGGGGACGGGTTTTCTACTTCCGGCCGGGCCATGAGAGCTACCCGATCTACAAAGATGGCAACGTCCTGAAGGTGATAGAGAACGGGATCCGCTGGGCCGCGCCTTTGAACACACCGGCACCGGTATTCGGCAACTACCAGCCGCTGGAAAAGCTCTGACGAATCACCGTGCAAACTCAGGCCGGCGGCCCCGGCGGAGTCGCTGGAGGAACATTGGGATCAGCACCACCCAGACGAGGAGGACTATGCTACTAGCAACCGCTATACTGCTCAGCCAGGCGCCGGTTGCGAGCCAATCGGTTTGCTGGAATGCTAGTAAGCCTGCCGAGAGCGCGACCAGCTTGCGCTGCGGGGTGCATGCGCGGGCAAAGATCAGCACCGTGATGCCAGCCAGGATTACCATGAGCAGCGCACACACTGCGTAATACACTGCGTAACCCGTTCCGCCCAGCCAGCGCGTATAGAGGCTGGTAGGTGGTGCGGAGAGAACCCAGAGAAAGAGCGACGATTGAGCGATGTTGCCGTACGGATGCCATGCGAATAGTTTTAGGGCTAAACCCATAATGGCTGACGATATGACCAGACGATGGGTTATCGACAATACCACCTGGGTCGGGTCGTGTATGGGATTCATGAACGGCGCGATCCCCAGGTCGAGAAGTGTCAGAACCAGGTAGAAGTTCCTCCACTTGGGAGACTTACGAAACGCCCATGTAGCTGCTCCTAGAGCCAGGATTTCGATGCCATTTTCGATGCCATAAAGCAATGCTGAGCGCGTGTGCATCAACTGCTGGTAGCTGCCTGCGTTGGCTATGAGTACCATCCTGGGTACGTTACGCAGTGCCAAGTAGGCTGTGGCCAGCCAAGTTGCCAGCCAGATCGGCCGCCGCCCCAGCACTAGCTCGCGCACGCTTCCTGAGATCATCAGCAGGCCGAGACATGCCGCGACAAGTGGCAGCAGGGTTACCTGCAACCAGCCGTCTGTGACGCCAATCCCGACTGTGGCCCTCCACACCGCCCGGATAAGGACCAACCCGGCGAAAGGGAAAGCAGCCAGCAACGCCGATTTCCATGTCGCCCGGCAGTGAACCGTCCTCAAACGAGCTGCGACATCTTCCGGATCGCCAAGCCTCTGCGCTGCCTCCTGCTCTGCCTGGTCTGCATCCATCCCGGAGGCAATCAGCTTGTCTCTTAGTTCCTCGTAATGCGATCTCAGCTCTCGCAAAACCTGTGCCTTCTCTGCGGCAGGGAGATCGAGCTTTCGTTCGATTTCCTTCATGAAATCCATGTCGTCCTCCTAACTCGGGGCCTTCTGCGGCCTACCGAAGACCGGCGCCGCCACGCCATTTCTAGCCGGAAAAGGCTTGCGGCGACGGATCGAGCACGCGGTTCACGTTCATTTGGAACCTCAGCCATTCCTCGCGGCGGCGGGCAAGCTCGGCCTTACCACGCCCCGTGATCCGGTAGCATTTGCGCTCGCGGCCGCCGGAGACAGTCTCCCAGTATCCCTCAATCAGCCCATCCTTCTCGAGCTGGTGGAGATGAGGGTAGAGCGTCCCCTCGCGCATGACGAAATAGCCCTCGCTGAGTTGGTCCAGCTCCCTCGCGATTCTGTAGCCGTGCATCGGCTCCCTGGCGAGGCAGGAAAGGATAAGTACCAAGGCGTTTCCTTTCACCAATTCCGTAGGTGCAGGCATTTAGTACCTCCAGCTTGGATACATCGGACTCAAATGTATTATACCCGGTTTTCCTTGCTTGTCAATACCCTTGGCGAAAATTCTTTGACGGCCGGAACTGAAGTCATGGGAAGAAGAGGCGTGGCGATGCAGGGATGCGGAAACAAGGTGGTGCGGCGGGGCAGCATGCGGATACCGTCAATGCTCAGGTTGTATGCTAGCCACCGCCTTCGCAATCTCCGCGCCGACCAGCCCATTGTTCTTCAAAAGCGCGATGTTGGTGGCGACGGACTTCCCGCCGGTCAGCTCATCGAGGCGGGCGAGGAGCCACGGCGTGAGATTCTTGCCCCTGGTCCCGCGGGCCGATGCTTCCTCAACAGCGCGGGCGATTTCGCCGCTCACGTCAAGTTCGTACTCCTCTGTCACCGGTACCGCCACGAGCATTCCGCCGGGCATTCCCAGGCTCCGCTGAATCTCGAAACGTGCGGCGATCTCCTCCGGCGTATCCACCCGATCCACTGCCAATCCTGTGTGCCGTGAGTAGAAGCAGGGGAACTCGCCGGTCTGGTAGCCGACGGCCGGGACCTGGTGGGTTTCGAGCCATTCGAGGGTTGCCGATACGTCAAGGATTGCCTTCGCCCCCGCGCAGACGACAATGATGCTTGATTTCGTAAGCTCCCAGAGGTCGGAGGAGACATCGAGGGTTTGCTCGGCTCCTCGGTGGACTCCGCCGATGCCGCCGGTCACAAAGACTTCGATCCCCGCGTTGCACGCGATGAACGCAGTTGCGCTCACGGTAGTTGTGCCGTCGGTGCCCGACGCAATGGCCGCCGGGAGGTCACTCGTGCCGAGCTTTAGGACGCCCTTGCCGCTCGCCAGCCGCTCGATTTCATCCCGCGCGAGGCCGACGCGGACCTTCCCGCCCAGGACGGCGATAGTGGCGGGAACGGCGCCCGCGTCGCGGATGATCGCCTCAACCGCGAGGGCCGTCTCCAGGTTCGATGGATAGGGCAGCCCGTGCGCGATCACTGTGGATTCGAGCGCGACGACAGGCCGCCTCGCCTCAAGTGCGGCTCCGACCTCTTCCGAAATGTGCAGGTAGGATTTCATTGGTTTGCTAAGCCCTAATTATGGCGCAAAACGGGCTGTAAAGCGTAACAATCAATCACGAATATTCCGCCAAAACTTGTTCTCCGAGCGGGCGCGTAGGAAATCGAGCGCCTGGGGAAGGGTAGGGATGCCCGCTCGCCCGCCGAGCTTTGTGCATTTCATTGCCGCAACCGCGCTTGCGAACTCGATTATCTCGCGGTAAGGCCAGCCCTTTGCCAGCCCGAATGAGAACGCGCCGTGGAAGACATCGCCTGCGCCCGTGGTATCCGCAACATCCACCTCAAAGGCGGGCTGATAGAAAACACCTTCTTCCGTGGCGAAGAAGCAGCCTCCTTCGCCCAGTGTAACCGCGGAGACCTTGCAGCGCCCCGCGAGCATGCGCCGGGCGGCTCGTTCGGGGTTTTCCTCGCCGGTGAATTGTCGGGCGAAGAGCGCGGAGGCGATCAGGCAGTCGGTTCGCTCTGCGAGTTCCACCGATCCCTCGCGCGCGCTTCCGGCATCCATTACTATAGGTATGCCTGCCTCGTTCGCCCATGACGCTGCTTGTATCGCCGCACGGGGATAGTGGGCATCGAGATGGAGTACCTTGCCCGCCAGGATATGCTCGCGCCTGATCTCATGTGGCTCGAGCGCCAGCCCGGAGGCAGTCCAGAAAATCGTTCGCTTGCCGGTTGCCTGGTCCACAACTATAAAGGAAAACTGGGAGGATGCGCCGGGCTGAACCGCTACGCCTGTGGTGTCCACTTGGTCATTCTTGAGGTCTGAGATGATGAACTTTCCAAAGTCGTCGTCCCCGACCTTGCCGATGTAGGCCGCGCGTCCGCCCAGGCGTCCCACGGCGGCCATCGCAGTGGCGGTGATTCCTCCGCCCTGCTTCGCAAACTCCAGAATAGGTATTTTCTCGTCAAGCTCTGGGTAATGGGCTACGATGCCCAGGTAGTCCAAAGCGCAATACCCAAGCCCGACAACGTCGAATCGTTTCATGCCGGTTCGAGAACTAATGATCCCTTTGGCAATAGTATAGCAGACCGGTGGGTTCTCAGCCACTCTTTGCGCCAGCCTTTTCGTAAACCGGGGACATCGCGCGCAGCTCGGATACAATGCCGGGGAGCGCGCCGAGTGCCTTGTCCACATCCGCGTCCGTGTTGTCCCGGCCGAGGGTCAGCCTGAGCGAGCCGTGCGCCACTTCATGCGGAAGTCCAAGGGCTAGGAGCACGTGCGAGGCCGACAGATCGCCGGATGTGCAAGCCGAGCCGCTCGAGACGCAAATCCCGACCGCATCGAGCTTGAGGATCATGGATTCGCCCTCGACGCCCTCTATGCTCACGTTTACATTGTTGGGCAGACGCCTTATCCGGTGACCATTGAGGCGGCTGTCCGGAATTGCGGCCGGGATTCCGTCAATCAGCCTGTCGCGCAGGGCGGTCAGGCGCTCGGCTTCTTCTAATATCGTCGCCTGAGCGATTTCCATGGCTTTTCCCAATCCCACGATGCCGGGGACGTTGTGCGTCCCGGCGCGTTTCTTGCTTTCCTGGCCGCCGCCGTGCATGTAAGGCAGAATCCTCACGCCTTTTCGGATGTAAAGGGCGCCGACGCCCTTCGGCCCGTAGATCTTGTGGCCGGACAGGGACAGCATGTCCACCTTCAGCTCGTTTACGTCAACAGGAATCTTGCCGACGGACTGGGTGGCATCCGTATGGAAAAGGACGCCCTTCTCCCTGGCAATCGCGCCTATCTCGGCGATCGGCTCGATCACCCCGATTTCATTGTTGGCATGCATCGCGCTGATGAGAATTGTCCGGTCGGTAATCGCCCTCAGCACATCCTCCGGATTTACTATTCCGTCGCTGTCTACGGGCAGAATGGTGAGTTCGTACCCCCGCTTCTGGAGGAACTCGCATGTTTCGAGCACGGCGTGGTGCTCGATAGCGCTCGTGATGATGTGCCGCCCCTTTGATTCCCTGGCGAGCGCGGCCCCCACGATCGCCCAGTTGTCGGCTTCGGTCGCGCCGCTGGTAAAGTAGATTTCATCCGGCTCCGCCCCGATTAGGGCCGCGACCTTGGCCCGGGCATCCTCAACAGCCTGCCGCGCGTCTCTTCCGAAAGCGTACAGCGTGGACGGATTTCCGAACTGCGTTGTCAGATATGGCATCATCGCATCGAGAACCTCCGGGTGAAGAGGTGTCGTCGCTGCGTGGTCGAGATAGATTAGCTTGCTCATTTCAATTCCCCCGATCTGGGATGTGATGGTTTCAAGTTTCAAGTTCCAGGTGGGAAGTTCGACGTTGCGCCGACTTCTCAGGTCCGCTCGATATCTTTGCCGGCCAGCTCCAGGTGCGCCTGGTTTACTATGCAGTCGGGCTGGTGCTCGCTGCCGCAGCGCAGGCAGATTTCGTCCGCCGCCTGTTCCAGCTTCAATGCCGCCGCGATGAAGCGCTCAAGTGATTCCACGAGCTGTGTGCGTTCGTCCGGCGACATCAGCGCGAGAATCCCGGCAAGGCGCTCCATCCGCGCTGTCTCGATTTGCTGGATCAGGTCCTCCGCATGCTGCGTGAGCGAGACCTCGGCCTGCCGCCGATCAGTCCGCCCCGGCTGGCGACTCACAAGCCCCCGCTTTGCCATGCGCTCAACCAGCATCGTCGCAGCAGGCTGGCTCACCGATAGGCCCTCAGCCAGGCTTCCTATGTTGCACGGCCCGTGTTGGGCGATATGCCTCAACGCCTGGAACTGGGCCACTGTGATCTCGTCGGAGGGGCCTACGGGGAAACCCGCTGTCAGTATCTTCGCCATGATCTTGGCGAAGATGTCGGAAACACGTTCTGTCTGGCCTATAATCTCACTGTGACTCACGTCAGCATCCCCCCGTAGGATAACCGTGTTATCATATAATCCAGTTATATAATACCCAGCTTTGGCGGTTTGGTCAACATGGTTTGGGGTATATTTTGCAAAAAGTTTACCTCTTGCCCGGCACACTTACGGTTGACCAGCCGGATGGAAGGCGCTAAAATGGCTCCACGTCTACTGTCTCCCGTGTCCCGGAGGTATGTATGAAGCTAGGTGAAATCATCCGCGTTCTGGAGGACATAGCGCCGCCGGAGTATGCGAAGGCTGACGATGCAATCGGCCTTCAGATCGGAGACCTGGACCAGGAGGTCCGGCGCATCATCGTGACGGTGGATGTCACTCCCGCCGTGGTGGGAGAGGCGATCCGCAGGTCTGCCGATCTGGTGGTGGCCCATCATCCGCTCATATCGGTCAAGTACGCTCCTCTGGCAAGCATTCGGCTTGACGTGTACCCTCAGTCGCTCGTGTATAAGCTCGTCAATGCCGGCACAGCGCTGTACGTCATGCACACGAACTACGACGCGGCAACAGGCGGGATCAACGATGTGCTCGCGGAGCGGCTCGGCGTTGTTGATACAAAGGTCCTGGAGCCGACGTACACGGGCAAGATGTTCAAGCTCGTGATCTTCGTTCCCAGCGAGGCCGTTGATGCCGTCCGGGATGCCCTCGCCGAAGCCGGCGCAGGCGTTATCGGGAACTATACCCACTGCTCTTTCCAATCGCCGGGCACGGGAACGTTCAAGCCGATGCCGGGCGCTGAGCCATACGTGGGCAAGGTAGGCGAGCTGGAGAAGGTGCCGGAGTTCCGCCTGGAGGTTCTGGCGCCCGAAGGCAGCCTGCACGATGCGATCTCGGCGATGCTGGCAGCCCATCCGTATGAAGAAGCGGCTTATGACGTCTATCCGTTGTGGAATAGGGGAGAAGAGTTCGGCCTCGGCAGGTACGGCAGGCTCAGGACGCCGATGACCTTCGACGGCCTCTGCGAAATGGCGCGGGACGTGCTGGAAGTCGAAGATTTGCGGGTTTCGGGCGATCCCGATGCTTCAATCGAGACGGTCGCGGTCCTTGGCGGAGCTGGTGGGAGCAGTATCGAGCTCGCCCACTCGAAGGGCGTGGATGCCTACGTGACCGGCGATGTGAACCATCATCAATTCTTGCTCGCGAAGGCGCTGGGGTTGAACGTGATAGACGCAACCCACTTCCACACCGAGCGCCCCGGCATGATCGCGCTGGCTCCCAGATTGTACGATGTGCTGTCCGCTGAGGATGTGACGGTGGAGTACGCTGACGACATCACGCTCGCAGAGGGATAGCGCTTTTTCGGCGTGTGCCGGCTACCACTTGCGTCTGACTGGGATGCCGGCCCTTGTGAGTTCCTCTTTGATCTGCGCTATGGTGTACTCGCCTGTGTGGACCATGCTGGCGATGATGGCGGCATCGGCCATTCCATCGCGGAATACGTCAATCAAATGCTGAGGAGTCCCCGCGCCTCCCGATGCCACAACCGGGATGCGGATGTTTGTGGAGATCAGGCGGGTGAGGTTCAGCTCGAATCCATCGCGAGTGCCATCTGCATCCACGGAGTTGACAACTATCTCGCCGGCGCCCAGGTCTTCAGCGCGTTTGGCCCACTCGAGCGCGTCCAGGCCGGTCCGCTCCCTGAAGCCGCGAATCGTGATCTCGTAACCGCTGGGGAATCCTCCGGTCTTGACGGGGTCCATTCCGAGAACAATGCACTGCGAGCCGAATGCCTTCGCCCCCTCTGCGATGATGGAGGGGCTTTCCACCGCGAGCGTATTGACGGAAATTTTCTCCGCGCCCGCCAGAAGCACCCGGCGCATATCGTCCAGCGTCTCGATTCCGCCGCCTACTGCAAATGGAATGTGAACGGCCCTCGCTACCTCGCGGACCATCTCGATGTCAATCGGCCGGCGCTCTGCGGAGGCGGTGATGTCGTAGAAGATGAGCTCGTCGCATCCACCGTCGCTATATGCCACGGCCATTTCCACGGGGTCGCCCAGGTCAATGTTCCCCTGGAACCTGACTCCTTTGGTGACCTTCCTATTCCTCACATCCAGGCAGGGGATGATTCTCTTGGTCAGCATGTTCCATCCCACCGGCAGAAGTTTTCCAGCAGCCTCAAGCCGATCCTTCCCGATCGCTCCGGGTGAAACTGTACGGCAAATAGATTGCCCTTTCCAACAACTGATGCGAATCGGACGCCGGCGTACTCGGTCTCGCCCATAATGTAAGCGGCGTCCGACGGCACAGGATAGTAGCTGTGGACGAAGTAGAACTCGCTGCCGTCCTCGATTCCGTCGAAGAGCGGATGGGCGGCCTTGAATTCCACAGTATTCCAGCCCATATGTGGAATCTTGCACGTGGGATCCGGCGGCGTGAATCGTTTGACTGCACCCGGCACGAGGCCGATACATCGCACGCCGTTGTCCTCCTCGGAAAACTCGAAGATCACCTGTGTTCCCAGGCATATACCGAGGAACGGCACGCCCTGGGACACCACTTCCCGGAGCGGTTCCAGGAGCCGCAGTCCCCGCAGGTTCCCCATGGCCTCGCCGGCTGCGCCAACGCCGGGGAAGATCACGCGCTCCGCCGCGTATATCCGTTCCGGCTCGCTGGTGATCTCGCACGGGACGCCGATGGACTCCAGGGCAAGGCGAACGCTGGTCAGATTCCCGGCCTTATAGTCAACGATGGCGATCACGGTTGCTCCCTAACTGATGCACAACATAGTCGAGGTTTCAGGCTTCAAGTTTCGGGTTCCAGGTTAGGTATTCGGCGCTCGACGTTCAGCGTTCGACGTTCTCTATTCTCC
>Ga0315291_10010083_pt1 | contig 11578 bp, 15 predicted proteins | sample YL17G12_20_MG_FD_203070 | JGI IMG/M metagenome (GOLD analysis project Ga0315291, IMG submission 203070) | Sediment microbial communities from Yellowstone Lake, YNP, Wyoming, USA - YL17G12_20 | ecosystem: Environmental > Aquatic > Freshwater > Lake > Sediment | place: USA: Wyoming | collected...
GCTTTGAGCATAGGTAAGAAAGGACAAGAAGGGGGCGGAGAGACTCTCCTTTTAGAGGTCAGCAGGAAGCCTCTGATCAATATTCTGTGGCTGGGGACTATAATTATAATGGTCGGGCTTTTCTTGACCACGTGGCGGAGAAGTAAAGAGATGTAATATATCATGGGGGCATGTCGCAACGTACCCCTGCCTGAATCGTTCATAGCCACTTTAGTGGCGTAAAACCCGACTAAAGTCGGTTAGAACAAACAGCATTGCGAGGCTGAAAGTCTCAAGACCTTGAGGCCTCGCACTACGAGAGACGGTCACGAACCACGAATAACGCTCACGTCTTTTAGTCTTTATCTGTCATCAGTCATTTGTTATGGGTTATTGTTTTTTATTTTCCATTTTTCTTTTGCCTCTATCCGTCATCCGTCATCGATCATTCGTCATCTCGCTTTGCGAGTATATTTTATTTGACATCCAGCTTACCTGCTTTTATATTGGCTTTGAATTTGCGCCTATAGCTCAATTGGATAGAGCATCGGACTTCGGATCCGAGGGTTGAGGGTTCAACTCCCCCTAGGCGCGAGCCCACCGCAGGTGGGCTGGTAAAAGCGGTTCATGGTAGATGGTGGATAGTTAAAAGCAGGTACTAGGTAGTAGGTGGTAGGGGGAAGGGTTACCATCCACCATGAACTATGAACCAGTAACCAAACGGTCCCCATCGTCTAGCCCGGTCCAGGACACCGCCCTTTCACGGCGGCGACACGAGTTCAAATCTCGTTGGGGACGCCAAATAAAGTTCAGTCATTTTTCTATTTTAATATCATTAAGACCAGAGTAGAACTGGATTCAATTGATTTAGTGAGAAAGTAATATGAGGAGAGAAAGGCAGACCCATTCATTAAGGTTAAGCTCTTCTAATGTCTTGGCTGGCATAATGATCATACTTATAGTTCTAATATTTCCCTCAAATAATAGTCAAGGATGGAAGAGAATTGAGGGAGACAAGATTAGAATTGAAAAGGGTGACAACCTTTGGAGAATTTCTCATTCTCTTCTAGGCTCCGGTTGGCGATATATGGAAATTTGGCAAGGTAAAAAAGACGGATATAAAACTAATGACCCTAATTTGATCTTTCCTGGCATGGTATTTTCATATAATTCTGCTGATACAATCGATATGGTTGAGAGATTTCACAGCATAAGTCCAAAAATTGACAAAATAATTTTTACTGCAGTTGATATTGATTCTAACCTAGCATCTTTACGGCAGCATATAGTCAAAAGGGATGCTAAAACTTTTTGGAAATGGGTTTTTCAAAATTTGGTTTTGACAATCTTTGTATCAGCAACCGGTGGAATATTATGTGATATCGTGTTAAATTGGTGGTGGCCAAAGAGAAGAAGGAATTCAGCGACAGTAGAATAGTAGGAGAAGAAATGGATATTAGAACTAAAATTTCGATACTTTTTGGGATTGTAGTCGGTGGTGTTTATCTGATAGTGTCAATGAATCGCATGAATGACAAGATTCAGCTTCCTGAGTATGTTTTTACAGAAGACATGGAAAAGGCTGACAAATTGTTATCTGAACTCGAGACAAAAAAAGAAAAAATAGATAAAGTACTGGACGATTACGATCGTTTGAGCGCGGAGTTGAAATCTCTCACTTATCGAAAGATATCGTATGAAAAGAGAATTAATAGTTTGAGCCAAGTTGGAGCAATATCTGCTCTGCTTATCACTATATTACTTCTAATTTATTATTGGAAAAGAAGCAATGACCGTAATCAGAAGGTACAGACTTTTTTGACTATTCTCAAGCGATATAACGAGCTAATATACAGTCTTCCTAAAGAAGAAATGTATGATAAGGACTTCAACTTAGCTGCTCAAACCGAAGAAAAAAAAGCTAAAATATTAGAATATGCTTGTGCTTATTTTGACCTAGTTTTTGAGGCCTACTATTTGAACAAGGAAAAACTCATAGATCGTAACTCATGGACCACATTTAAGTCAAGAATTAAGATGGCCATATCAAAACCAGCATTTAATCAATCTTGGTATGCAATTTCAGAAGAACAAATGTATGATTATGAGTTTAAGAAATTTGTGAAACATCTGATTTCATCTTGAATCCACTTTTTTAAACGCTTGCTGTCACCAGAAACTGTTATTATATTTGCGATATTGAATCCAAGCGATAAAGGGTCAGGTGCCTCGTGCTCCTGACACCATAAAAGGTTTTGAGTTAACCCTCATCCCCCCTCTCTTAGAAAGAGAGGGGGATTAAGGGGGTGAGTTTAGCTGTTCCTAATCATGAAAGAAAAAAATGGTGAGCATCCTTTTGGTGATGCCGGGCAGTTGATATTGTTTGGGCTGTTTTTCTTGGTTTGGGATGGGGACTCTTTTTTCCTGCGTCTATCTACTTTTCTGTCGGCTTATGTTTCGCTGTATATTCGCCTGGCCATCCTGGGCATTATGTTTATCACTGCTATATATCTTTTCAGGTCGGCCCATATAGTGGTTGATCGTGAACATAAGCCTGACAAGGTGATAACAAGCGGAGCTTTCAAGCAGGTAAGACATCCCCTGTATTTGGCAAGCATCCTGGCTTACCTGGGATTGACCATCTCTACGTTATCGCTTCTTTCTCTGGCGTTATTTGTGGGAATATTCATTTTCTATAATTATCTCGCAAGTTATGAAGAAAAATTGCTGGAGGAGAAGTTTGGAGAGGAATACATAAAATATAAACAAAAAACAGGAAAGTGGGTGCCGAGAATAGGCAGAAATTAGAAAAGGCCATGAACTCACCCCTGGCCCCTCTCTTGGAAAGAGAGGGGAATAAAAGGGGTGAGTCACGTAGGCAAGAGGTGGACATTATGATCTATATGCTATGTCGAAACCGGGTTCGTAATTATGAGAAGTGGAGGACAGTATTTGACTCGAATGCGAGCGCTCATCATAAAGCCGGACTGAGTCTGGTTCATCTCTGGCGTTTGCTGGATGACGTTCACACTGTATTTTTTCTGTTTGAGGTGCATGACCTCGAGCGGGCAAAAGCCTTCATCAGTGCACCGGAGGGAGCAAAAGCCGGGAAAGAAGCTGGTGTCCTCGAGGGCGAGATACGTTTTTTGGAAGAGGTTCATGGTTAGTAATTCGGCGGGTAGTCAAAGATTATGAACTCACCCCTGACCCCTCTCTTAAAAAGAGAGGGGAACAAGAGGGGTGAGTTCAGCAGGGAGGAATTTATGACATCAAGTAAACTAAACCCAGGGCGGGCGATGGTTCTGGCTATAATTCTCCTACTGGCTCTGCCGATACTGACAGGCTGTACCAAGACTCTGCATCAAACTGACTTTTTCCGCCCGCAGAAAAGGGCGATTATCCCGGATGTTATCGAAAGGCGCAACGTGGAGATTTTAGCGTCGGATTCGACTCGTCTGCGCGGCTGGCTTCTAACTCCTAAGACTCCCAAAGGTTCTTTAATCTACTTCTATGGTAATACTGAAACGGTCCGAGATTTCGAATACCGTCTATTCTGGCTGGCAGATAGATTCAATCTCATAGTTTTAGCTGTGGATTACCGCGGTTACGGATTCAGCGATGGTTCTCCTTCTGCAGAAAAGCTTATGCAGGATGCCACTGTTATCTATGACAGTCTTCAACAATACCTTCGAACTGAAATGAAACCTGTTTTGGTCTATGGGCGTTCGTTGGGTTCGTTTGTAGTTGTGGATTTGGCATCAAAACGACCCATAGATGGAATGATTCTTGAGGGAACGGTTACGTCCCTGTCTGACGCTCTTCCTAGCTTCAAGCGCCTGGCGCCGTGGTACGTGCGTTGGCTGATAAGACTTCGATTAGGCGATGATCTTCTACGGCTCCAACGACCTGTGGATCAAATCCAGCAGCTTTCTATCCCTGTGCTGGTGATCCAGGGTGAAAAGGACGAGTTATTTTCGGTCGCCTTCGCTAAGAAGGTGTATGAAACTTCGCCTGCTAAGGTTAAGCGATGGTGTCCTGTACCGGGGGCAAATCACAACAGCCTTTCCATCTATGACCAGCCGGCGTTAGGATGTCTGGAGGAATTCATATCCATATTTCAGACAGAGAAAAAGTAGTCGTAGGTCAGGAGCCTCGTGCTACTGACACCATTAAAGATTTTGAACTCACCCCCGTACCTACTCTCTTAATGAGAGAGGGGGATCAAGAGGGTGAGTTTATCAGCAGTGGCTTAGGAGCCCCGTGCTCCTGACACGATTCATTTGTCAGGTGCATTTAACACCTGACCTGAGAGGCTGGGTATAAGTCATACGAGAATACCAAATAACGCAAGAGATGCTCAAATGATGTACTTAAAATATTTTGCTTCTGTCTTTATCTGGCAGTTTCTAAATCCTTTTGGGATTTGGCAGAGCATTTTGCAGAATGGCGGGCAAATAATCGCTATTCTACGTTCACGGGTATCAAAAGTGGTTACTCCCTCTATCCCGATGTCTTTACCCTTTGAAGGCTTTTGGACGGTCATTAATGGTGGAATAGATAAGCTATCATCTCACTCCTGGAATCTTATTACTCAGCGTTATGCCTATGACTTAGTGATTACAAAAAGAGATGGGAAAAAGTATGATGCCGATGCCAGTAAAGCTGAAAACTGTTATGCCTTTGGACAAAATGTGCTTGCACCTGCTGACGGAATGGTAATAATAGTTCAGAATAATATTCGAGATTATGCTTATGCCGGAACAGGCTCAATAAACCTCAGAACACGAGATATGCGGGGCAATTATGTGATTATCCGTCACGCAGATAACCTTTATAGTTTAATCGCTCACCTCAAGCAAAATAGCTGCATAGTCAAACCGGGTGATTACGTGAAGCGAGGGCAAATGATCGCCAAATGTGGCAACTCCGGGCACTCAACAGAGCCACATATTCATTTTCACCTTCAGGATCATCCGATCTTTTATCTGGCCGTTGGATTGCCAATTCTATTTAAAAATATGGAAATCGAGTATAACTCCTCAATGGCATCAAAAAAAGTAGAATATGGCTATATCTCAAAAAATTGCAGGGTTCGCAATATTACGACGGATGGAGAACATAAAGAAGTCACTCTCGAACTAGATAATGAAATATCTCCTGCAAAAGGAGGATTGTTGTCACTTTTCTCCAGCGCCTTAAATTTACTAGGACTTGCTGTTTGGCTGTTTTTTGTCTACATTTGGTTTATTCGGCCCGTGTTAAGAGTAATAATTGGTGGAAGCTGAAAATATCGTATAACATTAGTTAGTATACTTAAATCGCACTCAAATAAATCAGTCATTTGAGGAGATTCAAATGCACATCACAGGAAACACAATCTTAATCACCGGCGGGGCAACCGGTATTGGTTTTGCCTTAGCAAAAGTTTTTCTGCAAAGAGGGAATGAGGTTCTGATTTGCGGCAGGCGGGAAGATAAGTTAACTGAAGCCTCGAAGAAATTGCCAAAACTTCATACCATCAGATGTGATGTGGCTGATGCGGAAGGTCGAAAACGTCTTCTGGATTGGGTCATGACGAATTTCAAAAGCTTAAATATCCTGGTCAACAATGCGGGTATTCAAAGAGAGGTTGATTTCAAAAAGGGAACAGTTGATTTAATGAGCGGGGAAAATGAGATTGAGATAAACTTGCAGGCTCCGGTTCATCTTTCTGCGTTGTTTATTCCGTACTTAATGAAACAGAAAGAAGCGGCTATTGTGAATATTTCCTCCGGACTTGCTTTTGTCCCCATTGCGATAATGCCCGTGTATTGTGCTACCAAGGCGGCGATTCATTCTTTCAGCTTATCCTTGAGACATCAGCTTAAAGATACATCCATAGAAGTATTCGAGATTATCCCTTCTACAACAGATACCGAGCTTGACAGAGGAGCAAGAGATAAAAGAGGTCAGGCAGATCGAGGGGTAAAGCCGGAGGTGGTTGCTGCAGCTGCTGTCGATGCAATGGAAAAGGGTAACTATGAGGCAGCAATTGGTCAGGCTCAATTCTTGATGGATAGTTCCAGAAAGGATCCAGAAAGAATATTTCAGATGATAAATTCGCAGTAGAGAAAGGATTGTCAACCACCCCACTGATGGTTGAGATAGTTGACATACAAGGTTATAAAAATCATTCTATACATGAAAAGAGTTTGAGATGGCACTTCCACCCGACGCTAAGGTGACCTCGGAAATCCTCTGGCGAGGTGCTCTAATCTTTTCCCTGATTGATATTGTGTTTATCATCGTTCTGACCAGGTTTATAAAGCCTGAGAAGTTTCGCCAGATGAAATGGACACTGGTGGCAACTATGGTAGTCTTTTTTACTGCACTTTGGGGAATTTTGGCAGCTTATTATTTCTGGGATCCGGTCTACGGCTTTTTTTTTCCGGAATGGTCTCGCTGGCTAATTCCACCTGTATATGGTCTGCTTTTTTCCGTTGCAGGTCTCTTGTTTTGGTGGATTGCTTTGCGTGTACCTGGCAATGTAGTGATAAACTTCTGTCTTCTCGGAGGATTGTGGGGGATGGTAACTCATTTGTGGGCTGTTTACCGGGGAATATTAGTAAAACCACCTATGCTCCAGGGTGCCTCGCCAGTGGCAGCTGTGGTTATAGCGATTTTCGAGTTTATGTTCTACTGGTGCATTACTCTCAGCATCGCCTCCTTGCTACAGTGTGGTAGGAAATGGTTAAGAGGTTTGGGACAAGAAAAAGTATTAGTTCTATAGAATCTTGATGCTGTTAATCTATCAGATGCGCTGAGAATCTGGCCCACGAGGGTTTTGGGAGAATCAACAAATGCTGAAGAATAATCCAAATTGTGCACGAATTTTTTGCATCGGCAGAAATTACGTTGAACATGTTCAGGAGCTGTCAAACACTGTGCCGACAAAACCCGTTATTTTTATTAAGCCAGCAACATGTTTAATCGGACCGGGGGAGAAGATTCATTTTCCCAAACATGGGAAGGAGCTTCACCACGAGGTTGAGATAGTGGTCAAAATCGGTAGCGAGGGGAGAGTAGTGAGGGAAGAGGAGGCGATTTCTTTTGTATCTGCAGTAACCGTTGGTCTGGATTTGACCCTAAGGGATGTTCAGGCGGACCTGAAGAAAAAGGGTCTGCCCTGGGAAATTGCCAAGGCTTTTGAACAGAGCGCCCCGATAGGTGATTTCGTTCCCTATGATAAGTCGGTCGAGTTGAATAATATCTCATTTGGATGCAAAGTCAACGGAATCGAAAGGCAGAGAGGAAATAGCCAGGATATGATATTCAGTATCCCAAGACTGTTGGTCGAATTAAGTAAGATATGGGTGCTTCACGAAGGCGACTTGATATACACCGGCACGCCCTCAGGGGTCGGTCCGCTTGAAATAGGGGATACCATTGAAATTGAAAGCGACCTGAACGGATCGTTCTCGTGGAGTATTGTTGAATAAATAGTAGGTCAGGAGCCTAAGGCTCCTGATATTATTCTTATTTCGAAAGGGGTAAATATGGAAATGAATCACGTCAAGGGCAAAAACAAGGGTCATATCTCCCTTTATGCTCTTAGCACCTGTGGATGGTGCAAGAAGGCCAAACGGTTACTGGACCAGGCAAAGGTAGAATATCACTATACCGATGTTGACCTTCTCCAGGGCGAAGAAAGGGAGAAAGCGATGAAGGAATTAAAGCGGTGGAATCCTGCCTGTACGTTTCCCACTCTGGTGATCGATGGCAAATGCATTATCGGGTACCAGGAGAAGGAGATAAAGGAGACAATTGGAATATGAATGAGAGAATAGAAGTAACTGAAGAAGAGGTAGATAAACTATACAAAAAACTGAATCGTGAAGCTGAAGCAGGCGGATACCATCTGAATCCGGTTGTAGAGCATACGAAAGACCTTGTCAGGGGTATTCTGGTAAATGAAAAAAGGTATGGATACTGGAATTGTCCTTGCAGATTGTCATCTGGCATAAAACAGGAGGACCTGGACATAATTTGCCCCTGCGATTATCGGGATCCGGACCTGAACGATTACGGTACCTGCTATTGTGCGCTGTATGTATCGCAGGCAGTTTTAGAAGGCACGCAAAAGTTGAGGTCAATACCTGAAAGGCGACTTCCGTTAGAGGAAAGACAAAAAACATGGACCAAACCTGCGGTCGCAGGTACGTCAGCTCTACCATATCCGGTGTGGAGGTGCAAAGTGTGCGGCTACTTATGCGCCAGAGATGAACCTCCGGAGGTGTGCCCGGTGTGCAAGGCAAAGAAAGATCGTTTTGAGTTGTTTATGTAAAACAGGCAGGTCAGGAGCCTCAAGGCTCCTGACTTGCAAACGGGGTTCCGTTTCAAAAATAGCTTGACTTTCCTTCTTATTATGCTAAAATATCTGCGTCTTTTCCAGTATGACAAATTAAGAAGATCGATAGTTCTGTAGGTTAAAAGGGAGGTTCGAACAATGCCGGAACAATCTTACACATATATTATAGTGGGGGCAGGACTGGCGGGCGGATGCGCAGCAGATGCAATCCGGGAACATGACAAGAAAGGCTCGGTCCTGCTGGTCGGAGATGAGAAACATCTTCCGTACGACCGTCCGGACTTATCTAAGAAGCTATGGTTCGGCAAGAAAAAAGTGGAAGAAATATTTTTGCACGATCAGAATTACTATGATGAAAACGGAATCCATATAAAGCTGGGTACCAGGATAGTAGAACTGGATGCCAGGAGAAAAGCGGTGAGAGATGGAAATGGAAGTAGCTTCCGATATGAGAAATTGCTTCTGGCAACAGGAGGCATACCTCGGACTCTACCAATTCCCGGAGGGAATCTTGAGGGGGTCTGCTACTATCGGTATCTCGATGATTATCTCAGAATCAGAAGTGAGGTAAAAGAAGGAAAATCTGCCGTGGTAATCGGCGGAGGATTCATCGGGTCTGAAATAGCAGCCGCACTTAATACCAACCGGGTCAAAGTAACTATGATTTTTCCAGAGCCGTACTTGGTCCAGCGGGTGTTTCCAGACTATCTGGGAAAAGCGATTCAACAGCACTACATTGAGCGAGGAATCAAGATTCTCAATGGCGATAAACCTTCTTCTTTCGTTAAAGACGGAGATAAATTTCTTACTAAGACCAGCAAAGGAAAACAAGTCGAGTCTGATCTTTTAATCGTAGGCTTAGGTATAATGCCGGCAATTGATCTTGCTCAGCAGGCAGGCTTGAAAATATCCAACGGAATAGTGGTAAATGAATATTTTCAGACCTCGGACCCGGACGTATATGCTGCAGGGGACAATGCCTGTTTCCCTTATCAGGCACTGGGTCAGAATATGCGCATTGAACACTGGGATAATGCTATTAACCAGGGCAAATGGGCAGGTAGAAATATGGCTGGTGCGCATGAGCAGTTCGATTATATGCCATACTTCTTCTCCGACCTTTTCGAGTTCGGATACGAAGCCGTTGGAGAGGTGGATTCACAGCTTGAAACTTTTGCGGACTGGCAGAAAGAGAATGATACCGGTGTCATCTACTACCTGAAGGAAGGAAAGGTTAGAGGCCTGATGATGTGCAATGTCTGGGGCAAAGTGGATGCAGCTCGAGAGCTAATCAAGAAAGGAGAGAGAGTAAGACCAGAAAGTCTGGCAGGGATTATCCGTTGATTGCCAAAAAGGAGACAAAATGAAATTAACAGATGAAAACTGCAAGCCGGTGATGACCGGGGAAAGCTCTCTATCTGAACAGGCTGTCAAGGAGCTGGCTGTTCAGATTCCAGGATGGACGCTTAGGGACAAATCTATAGAGAGGGAATTTCAATTCCGGGATTTCAAAGGGAGTATAGCCTTTGTCAATAAAGTAGCAGATTTGGCAGAGAAACAAAATCATCATCCGGATATTTGTATCTTCTACAGCAAGGTCAAGTTAGTACTCTCCACTCACAAGATTGGAGGGCTTTCAAGGAACGATTTTATTTTAGCGGCGAAGATCGATCTGCTGGTTTAAGCATAAAATTAGCAGGATTGGAGGAGCCTTATCGGGATGAAAGATGAAAAGTTACAGGGAAAGACTGCCTTAGTCACCGGGGCATCTAAGCGGATTGGACGTGAAATATGCTTTGCTCTTGCCAGGGAAGGCGTGAATATTGTCATTCATTATAACAGCTCCAGAGAAGAAGCGAAAAAACTGTGTGCTGAAATATCTGATTATGAGGTGAACTCCTGGCTGGTGAAAGCTGATTTTGAGAATTCAAGAGAATACAATAGTCTGATTCACAGAAGCTTGAAGATCGCCGGCTCACTGGATATTTTAGTGAATAATGCTTCGGTTTTTCTCCCCGGCAGACTCAAACAGATGTCTTTTGAAGACCTGAGGCTGCATATTCAGGTGAACGCCTGGGTTCCGCTGGTTTTGAGCCGTGAATTCGCCCGCTTAGTCAAAAATGGGAAAATTATCAATCTGCTGGATGCCAGGATAAAGGGATATGACTTTCTGCATGTACCATATATTCTGAGCAAACACCTGCTTTCAGTTTTGACTGAAATGATGGCCCTGGAATTCGCCCCGGATGTTACGGTAAACGGAATAGCTCCAGGGTTGATACTTCCTCCACCCGGTAAGGATAATCGCTACCTGGAAAAGCTGATGCAGACGGTGCCTTTAAAACGACACGGTAAACCTGAAGATATCGCGGCTGCGGTTATTTATTTGTTAAAAAATGATTTCGTAACCGGTCAGATCATCAATGTGGATGGTGGTCTGCATTTGAAGGGGTACGGTAATGGACCGAATCCTGATAAGTGACCTTTCTGCCCGCTGTATTATCGGCATTAACGAAGAGGAGCGCCGCGAAAAGCAGGATGTGGTGATAAACCTCATCATCTTTGCTGATCTGGGTAAAGCTGCCAAGAGCGATAGATTTGAGGACTCCGTGGACTACCGCGCCCTGAAAAAGAAAGTTCTGAACATTGTGGAGGGTTCAAAATATTATCTGCTTGAGGCATTGGCTGAGTCAATAGCTGAAATCTGCCTGGAGCAGCCAGGAGTTGTGCAGGTACAGGTTAGAGTTGACAAGCCTTCAGCACTTCGCTTTGCCCGAAGTGTAGGAGTGGAGATCGAAAGAAAGCGTGAAGGTTAGCTATGGTGCGGGCATTTATCGGGGTGGGCTCGAACATCAATCCGGCTGAGAACGTCAAAAATGCAATTCGACTACTATCCAAAAAAGTGCGTATTGTTGGAATCTCTACCGTTTATCAAACTCAGCCAGAAGAAGGGCTAGAACAGCCTCAATACTACAATTGTGTCGTGGAAATCGAAACTAACTTCTCACCAGAGGAGTTAAAAAATAGAGTGTTAAGGAAGTTAGAAAAGGATTTAGGCAGGAAAAGGAGCAGGGATGAATATGCTTCGCGGACCATCGATCTGGATTTGATTTTATATGATGACCTTGTTCTGAAGAACGATGATTTCATTCTTCCTGATCCGCAGATAGCAAGCCGTCCATATCTTGCTATACCCCTGTACGAGCTGAATCCGGAATTAGTGCTGCCAGGGTCAGGCTTAAGCATAAAGAA
>Ga0315291_10010084_pt1 | contig 11577 bp, 6 predicted proteins | sample YL17G12_20_MG_FD_203070 | JGI IMG/M metagenome (GOLD analysis project Ga0315291, IMG submission 203070) | Sediment microbial communities from Yellowstone Lake, YNP, Wyoming, USA - YL17G12_20 | ecosystem: Environmental > Aquatic > Freshwater > Lake > Sediment | place: USA: Wyoming | collected...
AATGAAGTTGCAGCTGGAGAGCAAGTTGTTCCTACAACTCAACCTCCTACAACGACTACTCCTCCTGCTAAGAAGGGCAGTGCTTGGCTTATTGTTTTGGTTGTTGTAGTGCTTGGTTTGGCAGTGTTCTTGTTCATGAAGAGCAGGAAGAAGAAGTAAAAACTATTTTTTTTTTAATTTGTTTTTTATTTGTTTTTTTCTTTCATCGTTTTCTCTTTTTTTAGGGTATAAAAAATGTTTAAGTATTTTCTAAGGTTTTTTGTTTGAAAAGGGTGATTTTTTGATGGGTAGAGGGGGTAGTTCTGCTTCTGTTCGTGGCAGGGGTTGCAAGTTTTTTTTGGTTCTATTATTCTCAGCTGTTTTGTTTTTCTCTCTTTGTATGAGTTCTTTTGCTATTACCTGGGCTAATTTTCATGTGTTTGATGGTGGTTCTGCTCCTTACGCGTCTAGTGGTCCTGGTTGCAGGCCGCCTGGTTCGCAAGGTTCTGCTGGTAGTATGAGTCCTGGTCAGAATTGTGGCAATGGTAGTGTTGCAAATGATATTGGTGCTATTTGGGTTGATATGGATAGTGATTTTATTGCTTGGATGGTTATGGGTCCTTTCAATGCTAGTGCTGGATTTTGTAATGTTACTGGTTCATTTAATAATTCCCTATTAATAGAATTTGATTCAGATAACAATTTCTCTACTGGTTGCCAGAATGGAGGTTATACTGGTTCTGATTACAAGATTGTTTTGCAGGATGGTGTTGGACGGTTTATGTATCATAATAGTTCATTTTCTACTGACCAGTCTGGGTTCATGATTAACAGTTCTATTAATGTTAGTATGCAGGCTAGTTGTTCTACTGGTTCATTGAAATTTGCTGTTCCTAGGTCTGCTATCGCAAATTTGCAAGGTATGAGGTTTGAAACTAATACTATTACTTATGTTTCTGGATTTCAGCTTTGGGATAGTCTTGGTCATTCTGGTGATCAGATGTTTATGCAGAGTGGTCAGCAGGATTTCATGTTTATGGATCAGCATCCTTGTTTTAGTTATAGGGGAACTAATTCGAGTGCTTGTGTGGATAACAGTCAGAATATAACTGGGGCTGATAATTGTTTATGGGATAGTTTCAGAAATGATTGTAATCCTGATTTTGCTGCTGCTGGTTGTTCAGAGTTTTGTGGTGCTTGTAGTAATTCTTCTGACTGTCAGAGTGGTGGTAAGGGTAAGTGTACGATTGTCACTGCTCCACCTATGCTTCCTCCTGATGCTAAAAATTTTACTTATAATTTTCAGAAGAGTATGTGTGTTGAGGACATGTCAAAAGTTATTTTTGGCAGCGGTTCTTGTGATAATGATTGTAAATTTTGTTATAGTAATTCTACTTGTTCAAATTCGGTCTATCCAAATCCTTCAGGTAGTGGTTCTGGTTGTAAATGGGTCACAGATCCAAACTTTGGCAAGTCTTGGTGTGATTTGAGCACAACTAATTTCAATTTCAATTGTGCTTCTACTAATTTTGAAAGATGTTTAAATCAGACTGGTTGCCAAGCTGTTGGCGGTAATTGGAGTTCTGAGTTCAATTTTTGCTGGAACGCGTCCACTGAACTTTGTTTTGATGGTAGGGATAATAATAATAATAGTTTGGTGGATTGTGCTGATTCTGTTTTTTGTTCTAAAGATCCTGCTTGTGGCGGCAATATCAATGTTTTGACTGGGGGTTTTGGTACTTTGAATCCTTTTGAGGCTATGAAAAAATCTATGTTTCAGGATATGGATCCTAGTCCTCCTGTTAACTTGTTTTTTGATTCTTCTGTTGACTCTTTGCCTAGTCAGATTGATATTCGTGATTTTAGTATTAAGGATATGGGTTCTTCTTTAGGTTTGGGTGTTGGGGTTATTGGTATGATCAATCGTTCTGGTGCTCCTCCTTTCCCAGGCATTTCTTTGCTTTGTGGGGGGAATGCTAGTGGTAGGTATTATTTTTTCTTGGATAGTGATTCTAACTTGTCTAGTGGTTGTAATATTACTCTTAACTCTGTTCAGTATGCTGGTTTTGATTATCGTTTTGAATATGAGATTTTAAGTAATGGTAGCGGAGGCGTTTCAGAAATCAGAAAATCATTTAGGTGTTTGAATAATGCTAATTTTAGTTTGTTTCCTGCAAAGATGGCAGGTTCTCCTGTTGAGGCTTTTTTTGGTGACAAGCCTGTGGCTTGTGAGATGGATGTTGCTATCTTGGCTGTGGATAAGACAGATATTGGTAATCCTAGGGGTAATATGAGGTTTATGGTTTCTACTTCTGATAATAGAACTAATTATTCTAGTGTTACTAACGCTAATGATACTCTTCTTGGTCCTGGTAATGGGGGCATTTATTATACTCCTGGTACTATTGATTTCAAGCCTAAGGATTGTTTTTCTAATGCTATGGCTTGTGGTACTGCTTTTAGTGTTATTGGTGGTGGTAAGTTTATGCCTTTTGAGGATTGTTTCCCTTCTTCTGGTGATGAAGATTTGGACGGTTTGACTAATTGTGATGATAGCGATTGTTCTATGGCTCCTTGGTGTAGTGGTACTGATTACACTACTAATGATAAGACTGCTCCTTCAGTGGTTGGTAATAAGGTTGAGACTTTTAATAATTTTATTTTCATGCATTTTAGCACTAACGAGCCATCTAATGCAACTATAACTTTCCATAACCTTTGCTCTAATTCAACTGCTAGAAATACTTTTTATGATTTAGGAGATCCAACTTTTACTTTTGATGATTACCGGCCTTGGCATGATTCTGGAATATCAAATGGAGATACTGATGCGTTAGGTTCAACAATCTCACTTGCATCAAGCACAACTTATTTTTACAAATTAAAAGTCTGCGACAGAGCAAGCAATTGTGGAACAAGCAGTTGCTTAAATTTCACAACGCAAGGATCTGCTCAGCAGGTTCAGTACAAGTTTGATTTTGTTCCTCCTGCAAATGCTTTGATTAATACTACTTCTATCAAGTTTTGGAATGGTACAGCATATGAGAGCATTACTCAGGGTCAGACTAATAATAAATCTAATTATGTAAAAAATGGTAAGTTGTTGTTTAATAACAGCGATGCAAATTGGGCTATTGAGCTTGAGGGTGTTGATTTGGCCAAGGCTGTTAGTTTTGATATATCTTCTGCTTTTAATGTTAGTAACCAGTCTGGTTCTACTTATGTTGGTTTGGGTAATCAGAAGTGGTTGGATATGGCTCAGAACTTGGGTGTTAGTTCTGTTATTCTAAAATTGCCTGGTACAGGTACTACTCTTCAAAAATGTAATGAGAATAATTTGTCTGATTGTAGTGATGTTACTGCTCAGGCTGTGATTAATGAGACTGGTGCTGATTATGTAAAGTGGAAGATTCCTACTTCTTTAGGTTTCTCTACTTATACTGTTGCTTCTGCTGCTGGTGTCACGATTGGTTCTGATAAGAATGTGTATAGTGCGTATCCTAATGTTATTGCTTACTACAATCTGACTAATTCTAATTCTAGCTTGGCAAACATCTACAATTTGACTATAAACAATACTGCTATTGCTGGAGTGACTTTCAACATTTCTTACTATAATGGTTCTGCATGGATTTACACATCATCAAACAACCAGACTCAGCTTACTAATTACAATTTTACTGCATCGACTCATCAGTTTAGGTTTAACATTACGATGGCAACTCTTTTAAGTGCTAATTGGACTGTGAATTTTACTTTGTTTAATGGTAGTACTTTGGTTTCTTCTTATGTTGATTCAGCGCAGCTTGATGCTATAAACTTGACACTGGCCAATGGAACTAGTGCAGCTGATTTGACTCCTGATTTTACTTTTAAATTGTTCTCATCTACTGCTCAGGCTTGTACTTTGTATGTAGAAGCTCAGCCTTATGGGACAAATGCTTCTGTATCTAATGGAACTCTTACCACTATTACTGCTAATACTTCTTTGGCAGAAACTTCTGCTAGTTCGTATTATAGTTGGTATGTTGATTGTAGTACAACTGGGATTTCAGAAACAAGGTACATGAGGGTAGGTATTAATCCTTCTTTGTATTTGACTTCGCCTGCTAATAATACTAATACTACCAATAATTACATGACTTTTACTTTTAATGCTACTGATGACACTCTTTATGCTGATTGTAATTTGTTCCTTGATCCTGCTAACAGTACTGATTTTGAGGTTAGTTCTATTAACATGTCTTCTGTTGTTAATGTTTCTACCTCTATTAGTATTGCTGATGGCTTGCATAACTGGAGTGTTGAGTGTTTTGACAATTATGGTAATTATAATATTTCAGCAACAAGATTTTTCACTATTGACACTAAAGGTCCTGTTTATGATACTGCTTATTTTGCAGCAGTTAATATTAGTAATTCAACCCCTTCAACTGGTAATACTATTCGGTTCGTTACTAACTGGTCTGATGCAACAATGAATGTTGCTAGTGTTTTATGGTATGTTGGCAGTAACATTGTGAATTCTACTTCTTCTGTTACTGATGGTTCAAAAGTGAACTTGTCTTGGACTATTCCTTCAACATATATTGGTGCGTATACAACTTATGTGTGGGCGAATGATACTTTGGGCAACTCTAATCAGACAGTGAATATCACACTAAACATTTCAGATGCTTCTCCTCCTACTCCTATTAATTTGAATTCTCCATCTAACATGTACAACACCACCAGTAATAATTTGACTTTCAATTTTACTGCGTACGATAATTATGATTCAACTTTTACGTGTAATCTCACAATAGATGGTGTTGTGAATAGTAGTGGAACTGTTACTAATGGGACAGCTAATATAACAACTGTGAATGGTTTCTCTGATGGAACTCATAGGTGGAATGTTACTTGTTTGGATTCTTACAATAATAGGAATACTTCAGCAACTTACTCGTTTACTGTGGATACTGTTGCACCAGTGATTAATTCGATTGTGATGGCAGATACTTATGTTAGAAGTGGTCAGAGTGTTTTGGTGACTGTTAATTCTACTGATGCTGCTAGTGGTGTTGCTTCTGTTTCTGCTAATGGCACTTCTTTGTCAAGGACTGGTGATATCTGGAATAATTCTTTTACTATTCCTTCTGGTTCTGGTGTTGTTAGCCTTAATGTTGTTGTGACTGATTATGTTGGTTTGTCTACTGCTAATACTTCTTTTCAATACATTATTGATAATACAAATCCGGTTATTTCAGGAGAGTTAGCAGGGACTTCTGCATTATCAACAACACCAAGCATAACAAATGCTGATGGTAATGTGACATTCAACTGGACTGTGACTGAAGTAAATTTAACATCAACAAACTTGTCAATAGATAGTGGTGTTGTGATAAACTCTTCAACAACTAATGGGACAAAATCATTTACAACATCATTAGCTGCTGGCTTGCACACTATTTCTTTCACAGCTCTTGATGAGGCTGGAAACACTAACACAACAACGTACTCTTTCAGAATTAATGCTCAGGAAAACACAACGCAGATATTAAGCGCTTTGAACTCATCTTCAACTGTGGTTAATATTATTACTTTGTCTGATAATAATACTGGTGCTGACTTATCTAATAACGTGACTTTTTTGAATGCGACTTATGATTTGAAATTGAATGTTAGTGTTGCTTCTACTGTTGTTGAAGTGACTATTCCTGACTTTAGTGGTTTGGATGTTAATTGGAATAAGACGTTCGTCATTAACACGTCAATGCCTACTGCTTCTTCAACAGCTGTTGGTGTTTTGGGTACTAATGTTACTCAGCTTGTTTTCTTTACTGGTTTCGAGAATTTCTTGTCTTCTGCTAGTTATGAGTATGCTGAGATAATTTTCAAGGTTAATGTTGATGATCTTGGTTTGGATGTTGTTTATTTCAGCACTGATAATGCGACTAATGTTACTAAAGTTACTGATGAGTGTCCTGAATCAACTACTAGTTCTGATGTGCCTTGTTATCTTGTCAATAGCACGTTGAATTGGACCACTCTTAGGATCCCTCATTTCTCTGGGGGTGGATTGGCTAATGATACTATTGCTCCGCAGATTACTTTGACATATCCAGTTAATATTTCAACTTATAGTTATAGTTACAATATTAATTTTACTGGTAGCGTTAATGAGACTAATGTGCCTGTAGATGTTGATTCTATGTGTAAGTATGGTATTAATGATTCAACTCCTGATTTGAGTGTTGATTTGACTTTGGGTAGTGAAGCGACTTACTCATTTAGTTTCTATAACACTTCTGCTTTGTTGAATGGCAGTTATTATGTAACATTTAATTGTACTGATTTGAAGAATAATTCTAGGATTTTGACTCACTATTTTACTGTCAGTGATGTTTCTGCTACAGTTATTTCAACGCCTAGTGCTAGTGTTACATCAACTACTACGACAATAACTTTTAGTGTTGATGAGCCTGCTAATTATTCAGTGAATTATGGAACAACTAGTGCTTTGGGAACAACGAGCGCTAGTTCTACTAAGAGTGTTAGCAGTAAGAGTGTTTCTTTGAGTAGTTTGACTGCTTCAACATTGTATTATTATAACATTACTGTTTGTGACACGAACGCTAACTGCGTGACTAATGGTAATTATAGTTTGACTACTAGTGCTGCAACTACCACATCTTCTTCAGGTGGTGGCGGCGGTGGCGGAGCTGCTTCTACAACTTCTAATGTTGGTTCTAGTGTTTCGCATGGTTGGACTAATGTTGTTGCTGGTGCTGTTTCAACAATGGTTGTTAATAAGACTAGTATTCCTGTTACAGAGTTGTCTTTTACTGCTGCTGATGGTATTAGTAGTGCTTCTGTGACTGTTGCAGTGCTTATTGATGCACCTAATGACACTAAGGTTTTGGCTTCAAAGGTTTACAAGTACTTGAAGGTTACCGAGGCTGGTTTCACTGATGCTGATGTTAGTGGTGCTGTTTTGAAGTTCAAGGTTGCTAAGTCTTGGTTGACTGAGAATTCAGTTAGCGCTGACAGTGTTGTCTTGTCTAGGTACACTAGTGATTGGTCTGAGTTGACTACTGAGATGTTGAGTGAGGATGACTCTTTTGTTTATTTCAAAGCAACTTCTCCAGGCATGAGTTATTTTGCTGTTACATTAAAAGCTGGTACAGTGGTTACTGAGAAGCCTGCAACACCTGCTGAGGAGAAGAATGAGACTGTTGCTACAGAGACTACTGAAGGTGCTGCTGGTGAGCAGAATGAAGTTGCAGCTGGAGAGCAAGTTGTTCCTACAACTCAACCTCCTACAACGACTACTCCTCCTGCTAAGAAGGGCAGTGCTTGGCTTATTGTTTTGGTTGTTGTAGTGCTTGGTTTGTTGGTTTACTTGTTTTGGCCTAAAAAGAAGGTTAGTTAATTGGTGGTAGAAAATGAAGTTTTTTATTGAATGTGGGATGAGTTGTCCTGCTCGTTGGACTTGTAAGAATTTGGATGAGGTGGGTTGTAAGAATACGGAAGAAGTTGAGATTATAGATTGTGATTTGTATGAAAAAAAATAATTTTTAAATTTGTTTTTCTATGATTATTGCTGCGTATCCTACAGAATTGTTGTAATCCATCGTGATATCGCCAGAAGTGTAATACTTTAACAGTTTTCCTTTGTTGCAGCCTAATTGTTTGCTTGTTTCTGTCATGACTGCTATTGCATGTGCTCCGCATATTGTTGCTTCTTTTTTTTGTATGTATTCAATGAATTTTTCTGTGTCTTGGTTTGTTATGTGTTTTATTGCTACTGCATCTAGTTTGTACATGTTTTGTTGTACGTTGTCTGTGAATGGTACATAACCATAGTTTACGCCGTAGTGTGTGAAGTCGCTTGATGCGATTATTATTGTTTTCTTGTTTGTTTCTTGTATTGTTTTGGTTATTCCTTGTGCTATTTTTTTGTAGTCGCTTCCTGAGCTTATCACTATTGGTGCTATCTTGAAGTTTTCTTTGTAAATGTATTGTAGGAATGGTATTTGTACTTCTATTGAGTGTTCTTGTCTGTGCATTTCTGGGTTTTCTTGTATTTCACAGTTTTGTTTTAGTTTTTGGCAGAATTCAGTGTCTACTTTTGCGATTCCTAGTGGTGTTTGGAAGTCTTCTGTTAGTATTGAGCTTTCTCCGTTTCCTGTGTGGTTTGTTCCTAATATTATGAAAACTTCTGGTTTTTGGCTTTCTGCTATTGCTTTGTACGCGTGTGCAGCGCACGATCCTGAGTAAAAGTATCCTGCGTGTGGGGAAACTACTCCAATTATTATGTTTCCTTTGTTTTCTCCTATCTTTCCTGGTCCTTGTTTTGAGTTGAAGGCTGTCTCTATTTGTTTCAATAGTTTTTCTTTGTTTGCTTCGTAGAACATTCCTGATACTGCTGCGGTTCTCATAGTTCTTCGTTGAACATGTTTTTTCTTTGTTTGCGTTTTACTATTATGTGCCTGACTGCCATTATTATGATAAATAATAGGGGTAGCCCGAATATTAGTGATTCTTTTGTGAATGATACTTTATAAACGTTTCCTCCTATTCCTATGTTTTTTGTTATGATTTCTTGTTTTTGTTCTGGTTTTGTTGTGTTTGTTTGGTTTGTTATTGTTGGTTCTTGTAATATTATCGTGTTTTTTATGAATTCGTTCTTGAATTGTTGTCCGTATTCTGTTTGGCTTTCAACAAAGCCTTTTATTTGGTAGTTTGTTGGTGTTTGGTTTATTGTTATCTCTCCTATTTTTTGGTCCATTCTTGGCTTTAGTTCTGGTATCGTCTGTGTTGTTATGTTTGTTTGGAAGGTTGTTTGTTGTATTGTTGTTTTTATGTTGTAGAACGTGATTTTTTCGTCCAGGTTTTGTATGTAAACATCTTTTTTTGTTTCTCCTTGTTTTGTTGTGTTTTCTAGTTTTAGGAATAGTATTGTTGGTGTTGTTATTTGGTTTGTGTTTATTGTTATTTGTTGTGTGTTTGTGTTTATTAGGTTGTTTGTGTTGTATAGTGCTGTTAGGTTTATTGTTTGGTTTCCTGTTTGTTGCGTTTTTAGTTTTATGCTTATTTGTTTTGTGTTATCTTCTTGTTTGAATAGTTTTCCGTTCCATAATAGTCCTGTTGTTCCTTTTGTTTCTATATGTTTGATTCCTTGTGGTAGGTTTATGCTGAATTGTATTACATCCACATCATAGTTTTGGTTAATGTTTTCTAGGGAGATGTTGATTAGGAACTCATCTCCCAAGTTTGGTGTTGTGTTGCTTGTGTTTGTTTTGATCTCTAGTGCTTGTTTTTGCGTGGTTATTGTTGTTGCTATGCTTGCGCTAGTGTCTATATCTCCATTGTCGTAGTAGGCTATTGCTGTGTTGCTGTAGCTCAGGTTTGTTGTTGGTTTTATTGTGTATCTGCATTCTTGTGTTTGTCCTTGTCTTAGCTCTCCTATCCATTGGATTGAGTTATCTGTTATTGTGCAGCCTTTTATGTCTGTTATCTTGAAGTTTTGTGTGTAGTTGTCATAGAATTTGATGTTTTGTGCTTCTCTTTCTGGGTCTGCTGTTATCTTGGTTGTTATGCTTATTTCTTCTCCTACCATCGGGTTTGTGTTTTCTATTGTTTTTGTTATTGTTAGTTTGCTTGTTATTTGTGTTAGTGTTACGTGTGTTTGGTATATTTCTTGGTCTCTTTGGTAGTCCATTCTTCCGAATCGTGTTCCTAGCATGCATACTTTGTAGTAGTCTTTTAATTCACATGTTCCGTTTGTTACTATTACGCTGTTTCCGTTTGGTATTGTTGCGTATATCTTTGTTAGGTCTTTGTTTAGGTCTATCGTTAGTGTTTTGCCGCTAGTTGTTGTGGTTGTGTTGCTTGAGTACAGCCATCCGTCAAATAATTGTTTTGTTTCAGCGTTTGCTATTGTTATGGTTAGAATTAGTATTATGATTGGGATTATTGTTTTTTTCATGGTTAATCAAGTAGTTTGTTCATTTCGAAAATGAATTTTTTTGCTCTTTGTAGTGATGTTTCAGCTTTTGCTTTCTTTGCAACTTCTGTTGTGCTGTATTGTATATTGCCTCTCTTGCTTCTTTCGTGCTCAAATGATTCTATTATTTCTTCTGCTCTTAGTCCAGCAAGTTCTATTGCATCTTCTTTTGCTTCTTCATATTCTTCAATAATTGCGGTTTTGAGTTTGTTTTTTGCGTAAATAATTAGTGCGTCAGCAGTTACCTTGTGGGGTATTTTATCTCCTACTTTGTTTCCCATTGAGTAAAGCACCGCATTTGCTATGTAATACATTGAGTAATAAGAGCAGACTATTGTCCACAAGAATGAGCGTTCATTTTCCAGCATGGTTTCTGCTGCGTTTATGCTTTCTTTTGAGTTTTTGAGCAGGATGTTTATTACTCCTGGTTCTGGCTTCTGTATTTTTTTTAGCATGCCTTGCTCTAAATAGTATCTGACGTTTTTTTCCGCTTCTTTTATTCTCTTATTTTCTAGCATTGTTTATCGCCCTGTAATAGTCTTCTATTCCTATTAGGATTATGTTTTTTTTGGTTGCTTCTGATGCTACGCTGAATTCTTTGCTTTTTAGCATTGTTGTGAAGTCTTTGTTGGTTGTTGTTGTTAAGTGTATGTTTAATGGTATTTTTTTTGTGGTTTGTTCTATCTCTTTCTCATTTTCTGTTATTGCTAATAGGTCTATGTCTGAGTGTTTGTCTGCTGTTTGTTTTGCGTGTGAGCCGAATATTAATAGTATGTATTGTTGTTGTATTTCATCAAAGTATTTGTGTATTGTTTTGAAATTTTTATCTTTTAGCAGTTCTTGTCTTCTTTCGTTTTCTACTGCGAAGACGGTTTCATCAAATTTTTGTGAGAATGAGCAGTTTGTGGTGTTTCCTAGTCGTTCTAGTTTTGCCAGGCCTTTTTGTTCTAGTTTCATGATTGCTTGGTATGCTGATTTGTAGTTGATCTTTCTTAGTTGGGATAGTTTTCTTATACTATATTTCTCTTCAGGGTTTTCTACCAGTATTTTTAGTATATTAAAAGTTTCATTAGCCATTTTATACCATAATATTATGGTTTAAAACCATATATTTAAATCTTTCTGTTTTTTGGGTTATTTTTTATTGGTTTTGGGGTTTTTTGATGTTTGTATTATGTTTACATTTTAGTGAGCGAGTGTTCACTTACCGGTATATTTTTTTGATAGGGTTACCTGTGCGGTTTTATTGTTTTATAAGAAATAAAGATAAAATAAAAAAGAAAAAAATAAGATGCTTTTATGGCATCTTTAATATTAATTCTCCAACTTTTGAGTGTGGTAGATTTGTTTCACTATTCACGTAATTCATTGTTAATACTGCTTTTAGTTTTGATCCTGTTGGTGGTAAAGTTGTACAATATATTTGGTACATATCTTTTACTCCATTGTTCAAAGTTCCTGCTGTTGTGTTTCCATCATCTGGTGTGCATCCTAGTGTAGCATCTACTGAGCTTAAGGTTGCTGTTGTGGTTTTCATGTCAAATCCTGCTGCGTTCTGCAAGGATATTGTTATTGTTCCAGGTGCTGCTGTTGCTCCTACTACTGTA
>Ga0315291_10010085_pt1 | contig 11575 bp, 13 predicted proteins | sample YL17G12_20_MG_FD_203070 | JGI IMG/M metagenome (GOLD analysis project Ga0315291, IMG submission 203070) | Sediment microbial communities from Yellowstone Lake, YNP, Wyoming, USA - YL17G12_20 | ecosystem: Environmental > Aquatic > Freshwater > Lake > Sediment | place: USA: Wyoming | collected...
GTCAAGGCGAGTCGGGTGGATATGTGGACCGGCAGCGTGCAGGACAAGCCGGGAGCCCTTGCGGCGAAGCTGGCCGCCCTTGCGGCTGCCGGGGCCCAGCTCGACTATGTGATGGATGCGCCGTGGACGCCGTCCACGTCGGGCACGGGCGTGGTCTTCCTCGCCCCGCTGAGAGGCGCCAGGCAGGCCCAGGCGGCAAAGAAGGCCGGCCTGCACAAGACCAGGACGCTCTTTGCCGTGAAGGTCGAGGGACCGGACAGGCCCGGCCTCGGCGCGAAGCTCACGGGCGCGCTGGCCGAAAAGCGCATCAACCTGCGCGGCCTCTCCGCCAGCGTCATCGGGAAACGCTTTGTGCTCTGGCTCGCTCTGGACAGCGCGAAGGACGCTGCCCGGACCGTGCGCATCCTGAACGGGATCCGATAGCAGGCGGCGTCACTTGCCCCGGCTGCTCTCTATGAGCAGAAGCGCGTCGTCCCACCCGGTGGGGGCCGCAAAGCTGTGCAAGCCCGCCGCGGGGACGTCTGCGATGCGCGTGCGCTTGCCTGTCGTCGGGGCGATCCAGTGGGCCTCGGCCTTCGGTCCCCCGCAGGCCCGCTCCATCGCGATGGACACCTTGGCGCCGCCGGTCAGGTACACTAGGGCCCAGTTGCGCCCCCCTGCCTCGCGGTCGGGCGCCGAGCGGGCCGCCACGTTGAGCGCCAGGCCGGCGCCTTCGCCGGCTGCGATCAGCGACTGGTCCGGCACCAAGCTCCACCAGCGGGGCAGGCCCGTCAGCACGGCGCGGCACACGCCGAGGTGGCGCGCCCCTTCGGAGTCCATCCACGCCTGCCACGTGCGCGGTGAGGTCCAGGCGTCGTTGTGCCCATAGCAATGGTACCCGCCCGACAGGTACGACCAGTACGCCTGCTTGCGGATCTCCAGCGCCGTCTGCGTCTTGCCGAACTCGACGCCCTCGTAGCCGCCCTCGGCCATGATCGTCGGCTTGACGGGCGTGCGCGCGTAATCCGCGCTGACCGTCTCGTGGACCCGCTCGTAGTCTATGCACGTCTGGATCATGTTGAACGCCAGCCATTCCTCCTCGTGGCAGAAGCTGGAGGAGGCGACCGATGGGTCCGGGTGGCACGTGATGGTGTGCGCGCCGCCGTCGCCTTCGCGCAGGCCCGCGGCCACCTCGCGCAGGATGGGCACGTACTCCGGCTTCGCCTCCGGGTAGGTGCACCAGATGATGTGCGGCGCGTCGGGGTACCGCTCGCCGAGCCAACGCGCGTAGCCGCGCGCGTTGTGCATCGTGATGACCGACCTCTGCACTTGGTGATAGACGCCGAGGATCAGGATCATGCCGAGCTTGCCCGCCATGTCCACTACGGCGTCGGCGTTCCGGAAGTAGGCTTCGTTCGGGTGCCCGGGGTCATGGTTCACCCACGGCGTCTGCCCCGCTGCGTTCGGCTTCGAGCCGTCGCCCACGCCCGTGACCATCACCAGGAAGACGTTGAAGCCCTGCTCCTTGCGGCGCTTCAGGACGGCTTCGGCGTCTTCCGCCGCCATCATGCAGAACAGCTCCCACTCGGTATCGCCCAGGAAGAAGAAGGGCTTGCCGTTCTCGTCCACGAAGTAACGTCCGTTGTCACTGACGCATATGGCTGCCATGGATTCCTCCTTACCTGACCCGGACCCCGCGGCACGGGCGCATCCGGACCTTGATGGTCTGGGGTTCGAGACGCGCAACGGCGGCCGTGATGCTCACGGTCCCGGCCCGGCGGCCGGCCCGCAGGTAGACCGCTCGCACGCCGCCCACCAGGCTGAACGGGTTCTCTCCCACGAGCGTGCCCGGCCCCGCGGCCGTGAGCGTGACCAACGTCGTGGCGTAGGGCAGGGCGTTCCCGTACCGGTCTGCCACGCAGACGGCGATCCGGGTCATGTCCGCTCCGTCCGCAATCAGCTCTGCGTCGTCGGCGCGGCAGATGAGCTGGTGCGGCACGCCGTCCGCGGCCATCCGCTGCTCGGCGGCCGCCTTGCCGCCCAGGAACCCGACGGCGCGCAGGTCCTGCCAGCGGCGGCCCCAGACGTTCCCGAGGCCCGTGCAGAAGAAGGGCGGGTGCGGCAGGTGTGGGAACCTCTCGCGGTCGGGCTTGAACCTTCCGCGCTTCTCGCCGCCCACGTGTATCTCGATCTCGTCGCAGTTCGAGAAGACCACGAGCGGCTCGACGCCGCCTCCGGAGCGCTCGCCCAGCTTCCAGCGGCTCGCCACGCGCAGCACCGGCCGGACCTCCGGGTCCATCTGGCTCTCGTAGAACCAGGCCGCGAACTTCGGGAAGCGGAAGATGTCCGAGGCGCCGTGGTAGCAGACGCGGTCGCCGGACCCGAACTCGTAGTGGGTGTTGTAGTCGAAGGCGCACCAGCCGATGCCGCCGGCGATGTTCGGATGCCCGGCGATCGCGTTCTGCACGCGCGCATGCCGCAGCGCGTGCTCCACCAGCCGCTCTTCCTGGTCGAAGGACTTCGTCGAGTACATGTGCCCGTTGAACTCCGTGACCAGGTAGGGCACGTTGCGTGCCAGCCGCGTCACCTTCTGCGGGTCGCGGATGACCTCCTTGCCGCCGCTGTGCGCAAAGTCGTTCATCGTGTAGACATCTTCCAGCAACTCGCTCCCCTCGAAGCAGCGCACGCCGCCCGTCTGGCGCGTCGGGTCGAGGTCATGCGCGATGCGGTTCGTCTCGGTGTAGAAGTCGTGGTCGTCGCCCGACTCGTTGATGCGCACTCCCCAGAGGACGATGCAGGGGTGGTTCCGGTCGCGCAGGATCATCTGCGTCACGTCGTTGTAGGTGACCTGCTTCCAGCGCTCGTCGCCGATGTGCGCCCAGCCGGGGGTCTCCTCGAACACTAACAGGCCGATCTCATCGCAGCGGTCGAGGAAGTGGGGCGACTGCGGGTAATGGCTCGTGCGGACGATGTTGCAGCCGAGTTCGTGCCTGAGGATCTCCGCGTCCCGCCGCTGGAGCCGGGCGGGCGCCGCGCCGCCCACGTAGGGGAAGGTCTGGTGGCGGTCCAGGCCGCGCAGCTTCAGTTGCCTGCCGTTCAAGAGGAACGGCCCGTCCGCCGTGAAGACCGCCTCGCGGAAGCCGAACCGCACACACAGGCTGTCCAGCTCCGCGCCTCCCTCCTTGAGCGTGACGCGCGCCGTGTACAGGTTCGGGCCATCCACGTCCCACAGGGCGACGTCCCGCAGGCCATCCAGCCGGAGCTCGAACGTGCCGCGTCCCTCGACCTCCACCTCGGGGAAGAAGGCGCGGCACACGCACTTTCCTGCCTGGTTGAGCAGTTCGACCTCGACCGTCCCGCTGCGCGGCTGGCCGGACATGTTTGCCAGAGCCACGGAGAGTTCGAGCCCCTTCGCCTTCTTGAGCACATCCCGCGGCTTGGCGAAGACGTCCTGCACGAAGAACGGGCTCGCAGCGACCAGGCTGACCTCGCGGTAGATGCCGCCGAAGGTTAGGTAGTCCACTTCGCCGCCGAACGGCGGGATGTCCCTCCTTTCGCGCGAGTCCACGCGGACCGCGATGACGTTCTCCTTGCGCGGCCCGAACGCGACGAGGTCGGTGAGGTCCACGGTGAACGGCACGTAGCCGCCGTTGTGCGAGGCCGCCTTCCTGCCGTTCACGAACACGTCGGAGGCGGTCATCACGCCCGCGAAGTTCAGCAGGATGCGCCGCCCTTTGAGCGACGAGGGCAGGGCGACGTGCTTGCGGTACCACGAGACGAACTGGTACTCGATATTATCGAAATTGTGGTAAGGAAGCTCAACGTTCGTGTGCGGGAGCGAGACGGGGCGAAACCGCTTCTCCGAACACGCCTTCCGCCCGAACGACCCGTCGTCCTCGGGGCAGTAGAGCCAGTCCGTGTTGAGGGCGAACAGCTTGCGTTTCATCGCTTCCCCCAGGGGCGCCTACGAGATCCTCAGGTGCCGCCGTGCTTGTTGATGATGCGTACCTCGGACTGGCCCGACTCGGCGTCTATGAACTTCGCCATCACGGATATCTTGTTCTCGGCGTTCAGGATGCCCCAGAAAAGCTCTGCCGTCTTGTCGAGATCGTTCGGTAACGCGACTACGTAGGGCTCGCCCTCGAAGTACGGGAGCGGGTTGCCGTCGCCCGCGTACGTGTGGATGCAATGCCCGAGGCCGGGCATGCCCGCCTCGTAGCAGAAGACCTGTCGCACGCAGTGATCGGGGTCGTGGCGGTGCAGCTTGACGATGGAGAGCTTGTAGACGTGGTGCCGGTCGTCCAGGTCCACCAGGCCGGCGATGCGGGCGGTGTAGTTCGGCACGTCGGGCTCGGCGCGGCACTCGAAGAGGGCCTCCTCGAACGTGCCCTCCGCCCGGAGCGCGCCGAACACCGTGTCCGTCTGGTTGCCATTGGAGACGATGTGGCAGCGGTCCACCACGCGCGCGCAGTTGTAGATGATGAGCGACGGGTCCTTCGCCCTGGACGGGTCGTAGGGCGCCGTCCGCACGGTGTCCCCCTCACACACGAAGACGCGGTTCCGGCTGTTCTCGCTCCGGCCCATGATCCAGTAGACCTGGACGTAATGGCGCGCGTCCGGCGTCTGCCCGATAACGATCCCGCGCCCGGGATAGGGGTTGTCCCGCAGGGCCTGCATGTTCGCCTTGGCGTTCGGGTCCACGCTTACCGTGCCCTCCTTTCCGCCGAGGAATGGCGTGCGGCTCCGACGATGGAGCGCCGTATTGTAGCCGGGCGGGGCGCCGCGCGAAAGGGACATCCGGCGCCGCTGCGAGCCCCGAGCCGCGTACGGGGTTGCCGGCGGCTCAGCCGTCCAGGTCCGGCGCAGGGGCCGAGAGGATCAGGCTCCGGCCGTAGGTCACGAAGCCCACGCTGCGAGCCGTCGCAATGGAGGCCATGTTGGCTGGGTCGCACCCGTAGCGCGCCTCGCCGCCTTCCCGCGCAACGTGCGCGACGACGGCCGAGACAGCCGCGCTCGCATACCCGCGGCAAGGCAAGCGGGATGCGGGCGCAGGAGCGGTGCCCCGGCGCCCGCCTCGCCTCAACTTACGCTCCGACGGCTGTCGGCGTTCAACCGGTCCAGCGGGAACGGCGGCCGGGCCAGCGGCCGGACCGCCAGTGACATGAGCGCCAGCTCGTTGTCGTCACCCGCTATCCGGTTGGCGCGCAGGACGCCGCAATCTCTGCAGCAGTGGACCAGCGCCCACTCGCCGTTCGGGCGCACCCAGACGCCCACAGGCTCCATGAGCCCTCGGCAGCCGGAACGCCTGTCGCCGGGGCGCATGTCCACGTGCCGGCTCCACAGGCACCGCGGGCAGTGGTTCCTGTGTTCGGTGCCGGGCGCAACGGCCGGCACCACGCCGCCGCACTGGCTGCACACAAACGCCGCGTGGCAGTCGTCCGGCGGCTTGGTTCGCAGGTGTCTGTCCATCTCCGTCATCCCCATACGAGGGGCCTTTGTCATGTGTCCTGGCCTCCGTGCCGAAGCCGCACGCGGGGGCCCTTGAGCGTTGTCCGCACATCGCCACCGATCTGCTCTCGAAGTCTTCTGCAAGCGCCATACTGCAACTCCTGTCTCTGTCAGTTGGCAGGCCGCGCGCATCGCGCGGCGGGCCTTCGCGTACACAAAAAGGGCCGTCCCTCGGGACGGCCGCTATCGCTCACGCGCACAGCGTGTCAGCTCAGTGGTCGGCCCTCCCGGGGCGTGACGACGCAACGCTGTCCACAATCGCTCTCATCATGTCACGCTCCGCTTCCGCTGTCAGGTGGTGCGTTTTGCCCGAACGACGCGGGATTCTACCACGGACACGCGCCGTGTCAAGCTCGCGCGAAGTCTGCGCGGCCCACAGCCGAAGACGCTTGCGGGCTCTGGCGGAAAACGACACAGCCCGGGCCGCAGTACCCGGGCTGTGTCACCAACTCACCGGCGACGCAATCGAGATGCGCGCCGCGCTATCAGATTGCTTCCGGCATGCAGAGGTTCTTCTGGTCCGCGGCGACGCGGCCGCACGACTTGCAGATGTACTTGGCGTTCTTCGCCAGGGCCTTGATCTTCGCCAACGGCAGATCGTGCGGACAGCACGCCAGTGCGCACATCTTCTCCGCATGTTCCTGCGGAGTGTGAACGGCCGGTGCCATCTCAGCCTCCTCCTCTCCCAGAGCCCCCTTTGCCCCCATGCGCCGATCGGCGCCCATATCCTGAGCCTATCCGTGCAGCCTTCCGCTGTCAAGCCCTATGCTGCCGAGAGGGGATAGGTGCTTGACATGGCGGTAATACTATGTAATACTCAACCTGCGGGACTGCTCAGGGAAGCATGACACAGATGGCTGGCGACAAGGTGAAGGCAGAAGTCGTCACGTTCAAAGTGGACGATGCGCTGTTGGACGCCATGAGGGGCGTCCCGAACCGCTCGGAGTTCATCCGGGCGGCGGTGCTGGCCGCATTGGACAGCACCTGCCCGGTCTGCAAAGGCACGGGGATCCTGACGCCGAACCAGAAGGAGCATTGGAGCACCTTTGCTGCGGATCATTCCGTGGAAGAGTGCGACGAGTGCCACGAGTTCCGTCTGGTCTGCGTCAGGACCGCGCGCGGCGACAAGCCCCACGCCAGGAAACGCCCGTCCAAGACAGGGCAGTGACCCAACAGGGGGGACGGAGATGCAGAGGTTCGAGGTGGTGCTGTCGGTCGTTGCAGTGCTCCTGGCAGCAGCCGCGGCGGGCACGCGGGCGGAGAGTGGGGCGTCTGGAAAGATCAGGGCGGTGGTGAGCATCCTGCCGCAGGGCTACTTCGTCGAGCGCATCGGCGGGGCGCGCGTGGACGTGGAGGTGCTTGCCAGGCCGGGGCAGTCCCCGCATACGTTCGAGCCGACGCCCGCTCAGATGGGCAAGGTTGCGCGCGCTCAGATCTACTTCGCCATCGGCGGCATGCCATTCGAGACGAGGCTCCTGGAGAAGGTCACGGCCACGAACAAGCAGATGCTCGTCGTTGATACCCGCAAGGGCGTTCCCTTGCGGACCATGACGGCGGATGAGGCGGGATTCGAGGAGGCCCAGAAGCACGCAGCGCAGGGCGAGCACCACCAAGAGCCGGCGGGGCAGCCCGACCCTCACTTCTGGCTCAGCCCCAGGCTGGCCAAGGTCCTGGCGGCGAACGTCTGCGACGGCCTCAAGGCCCTCGACCCGCCGCATGCGGCGGAGTACGAGGCGAACCTGAAGAAGCTTCAGGACGACCTGGACGCCGTGGACGCGAAGCTCGCCGCCGCGCTCGCGCCGCTCAGAGGGCGGGCCTTCTTCGTCTACCACCCGGCCTTCGGCTATTTCGCCGACGCATACGGGCTGAGGCAGTTGCCGGTAGAGATCGAAGGGAAGTCGCCGAGCGCCAAGGAACTGGCGGCGCTCATCCAGCGGGCCAGGAAGGAGGGCGTCAAGGTCATCTTCGTGCAGCCGCAACTCTCGCCGAAGAGCGCGCGGGCCATCGCGACCGCCATCGGGGGCGTGGTGGTGCCGATGGACGACCTGGCGCCGGACTACATCCACAACCTCGAGGACATGGCGGGCAAGATCGAAGAGGTGCTGGGCGGCGATAAGGCGGCCGCCAGTCGCGCGGGCCCGGACGCCCGCCGGTGAGCGGCTCTGCACACTTCGGAGGGCGACGTTGGCGGACGGATCTGTAGTCAGCATGAGGGACGTGACGTTCTCCTACGACGGTCATCCCGTCCTGGAGGACGTCAACCTGAGCGTGGCCGAGCGCGAGCTGGCCTGTGTGGTCGGGCCGAACGGCGGCGGCAAGACGACGCTCCTGAAACTCCTGCTGGGCCTGTACCAGCCGTCGAAGGGGACGGTGAGCGTTCTCGGCGTGTCGCCGGAGCGCGCGCGACCCCTCGTCGGCTACGTGCCGCAGAGCTACAGTTACGACGCCCAGTTCCCGGTGCGCGTCCTTGACGTGGTGCTGATGGGGCGCATCCACAAGAGCCGCTGGCTCGGGCCGTACGGGCGCGCGGACAAGGAAGCGGCGCTGCACGCGCTGGAGCAGGTGGGCATGGCGGACCTGTGGCGCCGGTCCCTGTCGGCGCTGTCCGGCGGGCAGCGTCAGCGCGCGGTGATCGCGCGGGCGCTGGTCGCCGAGCCCCGGCTCCTGCTGCTGGACGAACCCACGGCCAGCCTGGACCTGGCCGCGGAGACCGACCTCTACGGCGTGCTCAAGAGACTGAACGAGCGGATCACGATGGTCATGGTCTCGCACGACCTCGGTTTCGTCTCCGGGTTCATCACGAAGGTCATATGCGTCAAGCGCCGCGTCGTCGTGCACCCGACCGGCCGGATCACGGGCGAGATCATCAACGAGCTGTACGGGGGCGAGATGCGCATGGTGCAGCATGACCACTTCCATCCGGAGGCCGACGCCGATGCTTGAGTTCTTCCGGGCGCTTCGGGTGCCGGAGAACGAGTTCCTGCGGCTGGCGTTGCTGGCGGGCCTGCTGGCAAGCGTCGCCGCGGGTGTGGTGGGCAGCTACGTGGTCACGCGCCGCATCACATACATCGCGGGCGGCGTCGCGCACTGCGTCCTGGGCGGCATCGGGCTGGCGGCCTTCGCGAGCGTCGTCTGGGGGCTGAAGTGGCTCCAACCGCTGCACGGCGCGACCGCCGCGGCGCTGCTGGCCGCCGTGGTCATCGGGGTGGTCAGCCTGCGGGCCAAGCAGCGGGAGGACACCGTCATCAGCGCCCTCTGGTCCATCGGCATGGCCGCCGGCATCCTGTTTATCTCCCGCACCCCCGGCTACGCTGTGGACCCGATGAGTTACCTGTTCGGCAACATCCTGATGGTCTCCAGGTCGGACCTGTGGCTGATCGCGGGGCTGGACGTGCTCGTGGTCGGCGTCTCGCTCGCCTTCTATAAGCGCCTGCTGGCCGTCTGCTTCGACGAGGAGTTCGCGCGGCTGCGCGGCGTGCGCGCGGACGCTTACTACCTGCTGCTTCTGTGCCTGACGGCGCTCACCGTGGTGGCGCTCGTGACGGTGGTGGGCATTGTGCTGGCCATCGCGCTGCTGGCGCTTCCGGCGGCTGTGGCCGGTCACTTCTCGAAGACGCTGTGGCAGATGATGGTGCTGGGCGTCGCCCTCAGCGCTCTGATCTCCGCGGTCGGCCTCGGCCTGAGCTACGGCGCCAACCTCCCCGCCGGCTCGGCCATCGTCATCCTGGCGGGCGCGGCCTACCTGGCCACCGCCCTCGGCGCGCGCCTGTGGCACTGGCGCCGCGCAAAGACGGCCTCCCGCCCGGGCAGCGCGTAGGCTCGCGTTCGGCGCGGCCCTCGCGCCCGCCCTCAGAGCAGGGCGTACTGGCGACGGATCCTCGCCACGGTCTCCATGTTTGCTCTGAATGGGTTCTCAGGCGGGCTCGGCGTGGGCAGGACGCGCGTGCCGGCGAGGCCCGTCTGCTTGAGCTTCATGTTGTAGGCCGTCACCATCAGCGTCTCGAGGTTTACGGTGTCCTGCACGTTGTAGGCGAGCAACGTCTGGAGCGCGCCCTCGTTGCCGGTCTTCAGGTAGTCGTACCAGAGTAGGACGGCGAAGTAGCCGTCAATGCCGTCCAGGTCGCCGCGCTCCAGCCCCAACTTCCGCTCGCAGCCCTTCAGCCCGCCGGTGTAGCCCAGGCTGTGCAGGACGTAGCGCAGGTCAACGTGCGCCTGCTCCATGCGCACGCCGAGGCTGTCGCGCAGGAACGGCACATCGAAGCACTTGCCGTTGTAGGTGACAAGCAGGCGATAGTCGCGGATGTCCTCCCGGAACCGCGCGATGTTGTCCTCGTGGACGTAGTGCCGCACGGACCGGCCGTCGTAGAGCGCGATGGTCGTCACGTAGTCACGGGGCGGGCCGAGTCCTGTCGTCTCGATGTCGAGATACGCCACGGAGTGGCGGAACTCGGGGAACAGGCGCCACTGCTCGGCGGACGGCAGGCGGTCGTGGAAGTAGCGCGCGTCCTCATCAGCCAGGCGCTCGATGGACTCCCTCGCGTGTTGCGCCACTGCCTCGGCGCGACGGCCTGTAAGGAACCCGGGCGCCTCTTCGCAGGCGTCATGCCACGAGCGCACGCCCGCGGCCCAGAGCCTCCGCTCGGTCTTGGCCCCGATCCCCGGCATGTGGCAGAACGTGCTCTTCAGCATGTGCCGCCCTCCTTGCTCCTCCTCGTGGTCGCTCTCGTCCTCCGCCTGCGCTATCGGACTCGAGAGCCGCTCACTCCCGCCGGCGCATTGTACCCTTCTGTTGGCGCGCTGTCTCTCAGCTTCCCGTAGACGCGTAATGCCGTACGCCGAAGTGCCAGACCCGGAGCGCGGGCCGCAGAGACGCCCACCCAGTGAGAAGCACCCGTCAGAGCAGGTCCGGGCGCGTAGCGCGGATCCAATGCTCAACGCACGTCCGGAGCCTCTGGGCGAGTCCGGCCGCCTCGCGGGCCTCCTTCTCCGACACCGCCCCCACGCGCTCATAGCCGGCGACGTTGCGCTTCTTGCGGAAGGCGTCGAACTGCGCGACCAGCTTGGCGTCGGCTCCAATTGTGTGTGCCAATGACTGGATCACGTTGTAATGGTGGGACTCACGGCCTGCCCGCTATCCTGCGGCGGCAAGTGCAGCGATGGCGCACTGAAGCGCAGCCGCGTAGGCGAGGCCGAACCGCCCGTCGGTGCTCAGACCGCCGATCCCGCTGTCCGCCAGACTCCGGTCGGCGACCGCCAGCAGTTCCCTCACCTCGTGGCGGCTCGGCTCATGCCTCTTGAGCCAACCGTTTTGCGCCCAGTCCTGCAAGCTCATTCTCGTCCCCGATCAGGAAGACCTTGGGCCCTCTGAGTACACTGCGGACGAAGTGATGGCCGGATGCTGCCTTTCGGCGGAACTCGGCCGCCGGATAGACGGCGGGATTGACCTCGCGGCTCAGCTTCTGCTGCGTCGCTGCGAGCGCTGCTGCAACGTCAGCAAAAGTTGCGCGACCGACTACGAAGACGTCCACGTCGCTCTCCGGCGCGGGGTCGCCTGAGGCGATGGAGCCGTACACGAAGGCCACGCGGATGCGGTCGGCCAGCGGGGCGAGGGCGCTGCGCAGCACGTCTGCCAGCCCCAGAGTCTTGAGCATCAGTCCCCGCAGCTCAGCGTGGAACGGGCAGGCCCGGTTGGCCTGGAAGTATGTCCGGTTCCCTTCGCGGGTCCTGGTGAGCACTCCGGCTGCCGTGAGCCCGCTTAGTTCCCTCTGCGCCGCGCTGACCGGGCAGCCCGTCCGTTGCGCGACCTCGCGCAGGTAATACCTGCGCCCCGGATCCGTCAGCAACTCCGCGAGGATCCGGCGCCGCGCCTTGGGAAAAAGCCTCTCCACCGGAGATCGCATGGTCGTTCGCATAATGCGTACGATTGTACCCTTTTCGCGTACAAGAATCAAGCCGCGCGACCCCTGACTCGTCCCCAGTTTCATATGGCCTCCAGGGCGGGAGTAACGCGGAAGGTAAGGAAGCCCGTGGGTAGGCCGTCCAGGCGCAGCAAGCGAAGGCCCAGCCGAAACAGGCTCAGGCTCCGCCC
>Ga0315291_10010087_pt1 | contig 11574 bp, 7 predicted proteins | sample YL17G12_20_MG_FD_203070 | JGI IMG/M metagenome (GOLD analysis project Ga0315291, IMG submission 203070) | Sediment microbial communities from Yellowstone Lake, YNP, Wyoming, USA - YL17G12_20 | ecosystem: Environmental > Aquatic > Freshwater > Lake > Sediment | place: USA: Wyoming | collected...
CTGTCACCGTGCTGAAACCTTCCGGGACATAATACGTTTTGATGAGCTGGGCACCAAGCTCAGCACAAATGCGGCAGGCCAGGCGGAAATATCTGGCATCTCGAACCATGTCTTTGCCGACTGCCGTTACCGCCATCGTTGGAATGCCGTAACGCAGCCCCATATCCACCAGCCGGGTCATGTTATGTACCGAGCGTGTCTCGAATTGGCCGCCGATAAATACCTGCAGGGTAATAGCTGCCACGTTCATACGAATGGCGTCCTCGATGTCAACCGCCAGCTCTTCATCCGACAGCTCCTTCAGGACGCTGGGGCCGCCGCTGCAGCGCATCACGATCGCTTTGTTTAGAGTGGGCGGCACGGTGGTTCGCAGAATTCCCCGCGTCAGCATTACGGCATCGGCATACTCCATCAGCGGCACAATCGTCAAATCGATTCGCTCGAGCCCTGTGGTAGGGCCTTGGAAATAGCCGTGGTCGATCGCCAGCATTACGGTTCGGCCGGTTTTAGGATTGAATATTCTGGCGAGGCGATTTTTCATGCCCCAGTCAAGAGCGCTTGCTCCTTTGAGGAAAAAGCCCGGCGTTTTCATAGGAATATCTTCGTAGAACTTTTTTGCATCTTTCAGTGCTTCAGTATCAGCCATAACTGTTTCCCTTCATTAACCACAGATTTCACAGATTACGCAGAGTCAAGCTTGTTCCCGCGGAGGCGGGGGTCGCAGGTCCGTCCTCAGGATCCCTCTTTTTCTTTCAGGACCATCCAGGCCGTACCCGCAACAAAGTAAATCAAGGTCGGCCAGATCAGTATGTGCTTGAAGGTCGCAAGGCTTTGTTCGTATTTTGGGCCGCCGCTGGCATAAACCCAGATCGGCAAAATAAGACATAGTAGTAATGACACTGCCGCCGCTACGCCCGTAACCCACAAACCGGCATCCATTCCACCGGCTTTTTTCCGCTCAATGCGTTCGGGCGTTTTTGGCTGAGCCGCCTCCCGGGCAGTTTCGAGTTTCCCAAGATCTTCACGAGCACCTGCAATCCAGGCAAATACGATATACAGCACCGCGGTTAGCAGCCACGTCGGCACAAATAGAAAGAATAAATGCAGCGTCCCTGTTCTCTCCAACCATAGTGCCGCTGCGATTGCAATAGTCCAGGAAAGTAGTGCAGGCCAGAAATTCAACCACGGATTACACGGATTCCACTGATTTGCATTTTCCAAGGCTTGTTCGTTTTCCGTGTTAATCTGCGAAATCTGTGGTTTCTTTCGCGATGCCCAAAACTGAGTCAGCCCAATCTTCGGGAAAATCCAGTGCTCAACAAAAACAATCGCCCCGACCGGCATCAGCAGAAGGCCGTACCAGCCTACGAAGTTCAATAGCCACACAAATACGAACGGCGAACACGAAATAAGGGTGGTAACGATTCCTGCTGCAAGCGTCACCAGCCATCTTGGCCAGCCGGGGGTAACTGCCTGGAAGGCGAGGCCCGCTCTATAAAGCGTGGGGTTGGAAGTGGTCCAGCCGGCCAGCACTACCGCGATGATTCCTGGGACTCCCAGCGACTGCCAGGCCACGCCGCCGGCGTCGAGCTTGTCAATGGTCGTGCCGAGCACCAGGGCCGTCGCGGCGCCCATTATGCCGGCGCAAACCCACGCAAGATAATGCCCCAAGAACATGCCGAACGCCGAATATAGCCCGTAGGACGCCCTCTTGGCGTAGCGCAGCAGTGCCATATCCGACAGCCCCCCGTGCATTGCCAGGTTACATATCCACGCAAAAGCTGCTACGTGCCATAGGCCGATCGATTCTTTGCCCGGCGGGGCCTTGCCCGTCCAGATCGCCTTATTCGCCATTGTCCAGAAATCCGCGAAACCGGCTATTTGCCCGCCGAGCACTTTTTCCGCCAGCACCGGCAGCATCGCAATCGCGCCCGCGATAAACATCAAGAACATCCACGGCGAGCAGACCTCTGAAAACTGCGCAAGCCGTTTGAATCCAAGTATCGCCAGCGTTACCACTACCGCGCCCACGACGACCGCGACGAGCACAAAACGCACATCCTGCGGATACCACTGCGTCTGAGCGGGGATTCCGAAAGGAATCCGAATGGCTGAGGCAGAAACCGTAATCATACATCCTGCAAGGATGCAGAATAAGACCGCGTTCAAGATATTGTAGATTGTCGTCGTGACAGGCCCGGCAATCTTGCGAAGATACCAATAGAGCGTCAGCCGGGTCTGCACGGCAATCGGAGCACAAACGAATGTCCAGGTTAAGACGGCCATAAGATTGCCGATAAGCAGTCCCACAAATATGTCGAATGCCGTCGCGCCCCAGGCCACAAATAGTGCCCCGATGACGAACTCGGTTCCCGCAACGTGCTCGCCGGCAAAGACCCCTGCAAAGTGTTTGCCGGGCTGGAGTTTATCCTGCGAGACCGGCTCCCGCTCAAACTCATAAAGCGAATCCAGCCCCTTTATGGCACTACTCTTGGTGTCGTCGGCCATTTGCAATTCCTTTCCTTAGAATTGGCATCGGTCTAACCTTGCCTCAGACTCGTAACTCTCTTCTCGTAATCCCTTACTTCCTTCAGCCAGTCCGTACCAGCCGGAACATCTTGCCTTGTGCAGTAGTAGTCCCAGACCGCACCGAAGGGCATAGTTTTTAGCTCTTCGAGCATTGCCAGGCGCGATGTATAATCGCCGCTTAGCTCCATTTGTCGTAGCTTACCCGTCGGCTCCAGCAAAGCGATCAATAGGGCCTTAAGCATACAGCGTGTGCCGATAACCCAGGCTGCAACACGGTTGATGCTGGCATCGAAAAAGTCAAGCCCGATGTGCACCCTTTCCAGGTAATCGCCCCGGACTATTTCTTCTGCTATCGCCCGCAGCTCATCCGACAGAGTAACTACGTGGTCGCTGTCCCAGCGGACGCCCCTGCTTACGTGAAGCAATATCCGGTCGAGATAAGTCAGCACCGACGATATTTTATCAGAAATAACCTCGGTAGGATGAAAATGTCCTGCGTCCAGGCAAAGCAAAATGTTGTTCTGTATTGCATAGCCCAGGTAGAATTCGTGCGAGCCGACCACATAGCTCTCAGAGCCGATGCCGAAGAGCTTGCCCTCGACCGAGTCTAAAAGCCACTTTCGATTCATCTTTTGGGCGAATATTTCATCCAGTGATTTTTTCAGCCGGTCTCGCGGACCTTTGCGATCGACGGGAATATCTTTGTATCCGTCCGGAATCCACACGTTTGTCACACAGGGTGTACCCAGTTTTTCGCCCATCGCTGCCCCGATTTTTCGGCATGCAATTCCGTGCTCGATCCAGAACTTGCGGATTCCTTCGTCTGCGCTGGAAAGAGTAAAGCCGCTTTCAGCTTTTGGGTGCGAGAAAAATGTGCCGTTGAAATCCATGCCCAGACCGTTGGCTTTTGCCCAGTCGATCCAGGCTGAAAAATGCTCCGGCCTGATTTCGTTGCGCTCCATTTTCTTTCCGCCGGTTTCCGCGTACATTGCGTGAAGGTTCAGCCGATGTCTGCCAGGTATCAAGCTCAGTGCCTTTTCCAGATCTGTCCGCAGCTCATCCGCCGTCCGCGCCCTGCCTGGATATGCTCCGGTAGCCATTATGCCGCCGCCGCTCAGTCCTTCGCCGCTTTCAAATCCCCGCACATCATCGCCTTGCCAGCAGTGCAGCGATACGGGAATTCGTGCCAGTCGTTCTATCGCCCTTTCGGTGTCAACGCCCAGCTCGGCGTAACGCTGTCGTGCTGCCTCGAATGTTTTTTCGATCGTGTCCACGTCGCTCATTTGCTCCACTATCCTTAAGGTTGTGCCTTGCACCCAGCTATGTGACGGTGGGCATAGCCCACCCTACTCAATTTTCAAGGAGTTTCTATCCGGCAATTTCGGGAAAGATGCGTGCGGCTCGGCCTGGTACCAGAACGCGACCGAAGAAAGGTCATCCTGCAGAGGCAGATACCGTCCCTCGCTTTGCCAGCCCAACGCCTGTATGGTCACTCTTAAATCCTTTTCAAACCTGATCGGCTCCCTAATGTGCCAGCGGTACAGGCTGAATTTCGGCTGCTTCTTGTCCGGTATAACCTGCGGCATGCCGGCATAAGGCGTGTTGAACTCTTGATATTCCTCCGTTCCTGGTTTGTGAAAACAGTAAGAACCGCAAAAGTAATCCTCAGTGCCCGTGCCGCAAATAGTGGGAAACTCTTTGTCGCCATCCATATAGAACTTGATTTCGCCTTCGCCCCACCAGCCGGGACTATTCGAGCCCCAGGTCATATACGTTCCCACATAGTGACCCTGTCCCTGCACGCCGTCAAGGATCGTATATACATCTTTGTACGGAAGCGGATTGACCCGACGGAACTGGGCGTGGAAATAAGCCAAATCCTGCGGGACATTGGTCAGCACGTAGTCAATCTGGTAGTAAAGCACCATTGGTTTCTCATCAATATTGGTCATAGTGATCTTGCAGCCCTTGCGAAAAGGCATCAGCCAGTAGCAGTTGAATCCGCTTCCCGGATTGACGCAAACTGTCAGCGACGTGACTTTGACGCATCCCAGACCACAGGCGAAAAAGTCGCCGGCCGGACATTCCACAGATGGCTGTTTCTCGCCGTCCCAGTAAATCCGCAGAATGTTAAAGCGGTTATTTCCGGTAGGCGTCATCCAGATATGCTGGATGGCTCCGGGGCTCTGGATGTCGGCCAATACAAAGGTCTGGCCGGCTTCGATTCTGACGGATGGCGATATCTTCCAGCCCTGACCCAGCTCACGAGCCGCTCCGGCGCCCGTTCCTTCTGTCGCCATGCCTGCCTTGCCTTTTTCGCCGGTGAAGTTTTCCGGGCTGATTGAGCGGGTCTTGGCGTGCGACAGCCTGGCCAGGCTGCCCAGACTCATGCTCAGGCCGTCAAAGCCGGGTTCCTGACCATAAGTGCTGATTGGCCAAAAACCTGCCAGGACAAGTAGACAAATTAAGCACCGTCCCAAGTATTCTGTCTTCGTTTGGTTGATTGCCTTTTTTCCTGTGCGTTGCATTGCTTGCCCCTTCCTTATTGATTATTCTTTTGGTTTTGTCCCTTCTGCTTACGGCATATTTTGAGCAGCGTGTCTTCGGCTGCCTTGTTCCACATACCGTCACTTAGCCGCCTTGCCGCTTCCGGCATTTTCTCATGCAATTCTTCCAGCCTGGTCAGGCCCAGGCCGTGACAGGCCGGGTAAACCATAATCTTGCCTGCTATTGATCGGTTCTCGACCGCCCGGATGCCGTCGGTTGCGCCTTCCATACCACAGACAGCCGCGACAGAAACGTTGGTGTCAAGCCTTCCAGAGGTAACTTTGGCCAGGACTTGTTTCATATCATCCAGGGTTGAGCCGCTGGTTCCGATGAAGTAAAGCTGCTTTCTGATGTAAGTGTCAAGGTCGATTTGCGCGGTGACGGTCGCCGGGATGCCGGCAAAGATATTTATGACGCCGCGCTCGCCGGCAGTGCGCACTGCGGCAACAACCAAGTCAGGAACAGGCGCCATCAGAACGGTATAGTCAAAAGACTCGGCGACCTCATTTCTGCCTGGATTGTAAGTCTGGTAATCAACGTTGTTCTTCTTAGCCAGCGGCGCAGCGATTTTTGTCAATGCCGATATGCGTTCGTCATCGACGTCGGCGGCAAAGATGCTCACATTTTCCACGCCCTGGCAGATGTTTCGTATCACGTGCATTGTGCCCATAGGGCCGGCAGCGCCGATGATATTAATCTTGTCGCCCGGCCGAATCTCGTCGGTTTTGGGTATGTACTTCATGGATTCTGCCGGGTCCGAGCCGGTCGTTCCGACTATGCGGATGCCGCCATAGTGAACCCTGCCGACCGAGGTAGTAACGCTTCTGCCGAACTTGCCGCCGCAAAGCACGATGTTCAAAAGGCCATGTGCGGCAACTTTTGCAAACAATGCTTCAACAGTCTTCGCGTCGTACCCAAAATAGATCACATCGTCATAGCCGGCGTCCGGCAATTCAGGCCCCCGCCATTTGGAAACCCAGGTCATCTTTGCGGGCTTACCGTATCGCGTAGTCAAATTTGAAATTTGAAATTCGAAATTTGAAATTTCTTTCGCCCCGGCGACCACCAGCATCTGTCCACCCGCCTTAACGCTGGAGCGTTCTTTAGAGGCGTAGGCGTCTTCAACACAAGCCCACGGCTCGACCAAAGCGACAGCCGAGGCAGATAGATTCTGCGAGACCGGGATCAGCATCGAGTCGCCTTGCGGTGATGTGATGACTCGCTCATCCATCAGCACGTATTCCTGTAAGGCGCCCTCGAAATTGTAGCCAAAGGCAGCGTTGGCGCCGGCGGTGTGAAGCCAGCGGTAATCCGTCTGGACAAGATAACGCTCGCCGGGCTTGAAGTTTTCTACGCCGGGGCCGACTGCCTCAACTATAACCACGGTTTCGTGCCCGGGGACGGTCGGCGCTTCGCCGGGGACATAGCTGGGTACCTCTCTAAGTATCTCCTTGTTAATGCCGGCAACTATTTCGCTTTTGCGCACGTGGCAGGAGAATTGCTTTAGCAATTTAAGGTCGGAAAAACAAAGCCCAACCACTTCGACCCGACAAAGCAGCTGGTGTGGGCCGGGCCTGTGAACCTCCTTAGATTTATTCAGGATAAGCTCATCCGGCCCAACTAATTGCACGGCATATTGTGTCCTCGGCAAGTCTGCCATCGTTGTCGTTTGCCCATCTCAAGTCTTGAGTTTCTCCAATATCTGTTTTACAGTTGCGTTTTCATTCAAACCAGCAAGTTTGTCTTCCTGGTCCGGTTGTAACGCACTGCCGAGCCTTCGGAAAAATTCGTTTTTCTCTGCCACACTCTTGAAATTTCTCTTAGCCCATTCGCTGGTATATCCTAAGCCGCACTTTTGTTGCAGCCGCGAGTGGGCGTACACAATGTGCGCCCCCTTCAAAAACACCGGCACCAGCGGCTTAAGCTCTTCTGTATCGAATTCATCCACAAATTTCTGCCCGGGACTATTCATCTCCGTGCCTTCTACGACAATCAGGTCAAGCTTTTCAGCCAATGCTACCACCTGGTATAGATTCTTGGTTTTCTCGTCCTTGGCTCCGGGCGTGTAGTTGCGGTCGGGGATTACGTTAATCGCCGCCGCCCCCGTGCTCATCGCCACTTCCAGAAGCTCTTCGATGGCCTGTTCGCCCGTGCTGGTTCCATCCAGCCAGGTGTGCACCGGTATCGCCCCCGCGGCCAGGATAAACCGGTTCGTATCGGCCATCAGTGGGAACGATCCCCTGTCCGGCTGGACGTATCCGACGCCCCCTCGTTTCATCGTTTTGGCCCGAATGGTATTAAGCAAGTCCCTACCCTCTGGGACGCCCAGCGCTTCTGCATCCACTGCGAGTTTTTTGGACCAGAAATCCGCCAGAGCATCGGTCTTGCCGAAGAATTCCTTTGCCTTGCGGGCGTACGCCAGGCATATATGGCGTTCGGTGGCGTTACCCGACGGCGTCAACGCAAGCACGTCACGCTCATAGTCCAGCTCAACCGGGCGAAGATATTTGTTCACGCGGGCCATCAATTCTCGATTTCTCTGCTGGGCGGTTTCGCGGAGGCCGGCCAGAAACTCTTTCTGCTCGGCCGGCACTTTTGCGCCGGGAAATCCCACGCCCATGTGATATGAAACGCCGGGCTCGCCGGGCGAATTGATCACTCTATCGGAAAATTCCGGCACGTAAACTCGCGTTTCCAGGCCGGCGCAGCCTTTAAGACCCAGCATCCTGGCCGCCTGGAGGAACTCTTCCGCGGCATCAAGTACGTCGAAGTCCACCACGCCGGCAACGGCCAGCCCAGCCTTTCGCGCAAGCCAGGCAAATTTGCTCGGCGAATAGCCGTAAGTATTGTAGGAGAAAAAGGTGTGGCAATGCAGATTGACCGCCCGGCCGGGTTCGGGCAGAGCGACTTCCCCAGCCCGGACTTTTTTGCACAGTGACCCCAGCGCCTGCTTTCTCTCGCCAGAGTCGAAACTATCCAGCTCTTGCTCGAGTTCTTCTATCGAAACAGGCATCTCGCTAACCGTATGTCACTTGTGCACTTTTTCATATTGCTTCTCCCAGAGCGGTGCGTTTTGCGGTTGATATTCTTTTAGCTCGAATGAGTTGCGCACCAGTTTTCTGGCTTCTGTTAGTGTTTTTATCTGGCCGGTCGCTTTTGCCTGCATCAGGATATTGCCGATGGCTGTGGCTTCAGCCGGCCCGGCTATGACTTTTTTGCCCGTGGCATCAGCGGCGAACTGGTTCAAAAGCTCATTTTTCATCCCGCCGCCGACAATGTGCAGGCAGTCAATTTTTTTGCCCGTGACATCCTCAATTCTTTCAATGACCGTGCGATACTTAAAGGCCAAAGCCTCCAGTATCGCCCTTATCATTTGCCCCTTATCCACAATTGTCTTTTGGCCTGTCTCTACCAGGTAATCATTTATTCTTTTGGGCATATCGCCGGGGGCGAGAAATTCGCTGCGATCAACCTCAATGCGAGCCGCAAAAGGCTTGGCTTTTTGAGCCATCTCGGTTAGTTGCTCATAAGAGAGATTCACTCCCTCTCGCTCCCACTGTCTTTTACATTCCTGGACGAGCCAGAGTCCCATTATGTTTTTTAGAAGCCGAATCGTATTTTCAACGCCGCCTTCGTTTGTGAATTCGTACTGGAAGGTCTTATCATTAACAATCGCCTTTGGCACCTCGACTCCCATAAGCGACCATGTCCCGGAGGAAAGGTACGCCCAATTATTCTCACCGGCGGGGACCGCCGCGACAGCAGAAGCGGTGTCGTGCGAAGCGACTGCGGTCACGGGAATCTGCCCGCATCCAAGTTTTTGTGCGATGGGCTTGGCTAATTTGCCGACGACCGTGCCAGGCTGGATGATATCTGGCATAATCTCAATCGGCAGCGATAATTTGTCGAACATCTCTTGCGACCACTTGCCCGTTCTCATATCCATCAGTTGAGACGTGCTGGCCAGCGTATACTCGCCAAAAGCACGGTCGCATAGGTAGTACGAGAACAGATCCCCAATGAAGATGAGCTTCTTAGTCTTAGCCAGAACCGGCGAGTTCGATAGGCGCATCGCCAGCAGTTGATAGACTGAATTTAGCTGCATGAACTGGATACCGGTGCATTCATAGATTCGGCGTTTGCCCATTAGTGCAAATGCCTTTTCCATCATGCCGTTGGTTCGGCTGTCGCGGTAGTGGTAAGGATTTTCGAGCAGCTTGCCGTCAGCGCCAATCAAGCCGAAATCCACGCCCCAGCTATCGACGCCGATGCCCTCGATTCTGGTGCCCGTTTTTTTAGCTGCTTTGCCTATGCCCGTTTTTACTTCGGAAAGCAGCCGGTCGAAATCCCAGCGTAGTCCCCCCGCCCTTGGGCGGGGGCTAATTAGCCTCGGCCCTTGGGCCGAGGGTTTGATTGGGCCGTTGCCGAAGCGGTGAATTTCCTCAAGACTGAGCTTATCATCGCAAACCGAGCCGAGCATCACTCTGCCGCTCTCGGCGCCCAGGTCAACCGCGATATATTTTTTTGCTTGCGCCATCATCGATTTCCCGTACATTTATTTTTAGTCAGTGCAAATCCGTGTCTAAAAGGTCGGTGTTAGCCCGTGTCTGATTTATAATCCAGATTTCTCCCTATTGCAAATTGAAAATGCCCCCGCATCTTCCTATCGGAAGACATTTTAACTGGACACGGATTTACACGGATTCCCACTGTTAAGGCGCAGCCGAAACATCCGGCATGAGGCCGGATTCTTCGCTCCGCTCAGAACGGCGTCTGTGAAATCTGTGGATATCTTAATCCAGGAGCGGGGGGCTTTCTGCAAAAATTCCCCAGAAAATTCTTGCAAAATCAGCCAGCCTTGCATTGGAATAAGTGCGAGAGAAAAGCTTTAGGGGAGGACATGCAAATGAAAAGGGCCAATCTAATCCGATTTGTTGTGCTGCTTGCGCTACTGGCTTTGTGGCCTCTAAAAGGCCTGGCCGAAAATCAGAATATACTGCTTTTACTCTTGATAAACGATTATATTTGTAATACGGTTGAGTCGTCTGAATGAAAGTCGTATGCGGTGTCACCTTATCAATCCTGGAACGATGGTCAAAAGGGTGAACCGTTGCCGCCGTAGCACTTAGTGAGGAGTAATACACATGGTCAGTTCAAATCGTCTCTCAGTCAAGTGTGTGGTTCTTATCATTGCTCTGTTTGTGGGTATGGGATATGCCGACAAATCTGCCGACACCCGGAATAGTGATCCGCTGCCCCCAGCGTATGATCTGCGGGAACTGGGTTACGTCACACCCGTAAAGTCTCAGACTGACGGCACATGTTGGTGTCATGGCACAATGGCCGCTATCGAGAGCAACCTGCTCATATCGGGCCACTGGAGCTCTCTTGGCCGGACCAATTGGCCCAACCTGGCTGAGTACCACCTGGACTGGTGGAATGGTTTCAACCAGTACAACAACGACGATATGGTGCCGACAGGCGGCACCGGTCTTGTCGTTCACGAGGGCGGTGACTACCTTGTGGCGGCGGCGTACATCGGTCGAGGCGATGGCGCCGTCAATTGTGCCAGAGCCAACTCTGACGGCCAGGTTGACTCTCCCTGGTATATCTCTGCCCCGGCAAAATATGAACAGGACTATGAGGTTCTTTACGTGCGCGATATTGAGTGGTATACAGTCGGCCCCAACCTCGAAGACATCGACATAATCAAGAAAGCCGTCGTGACACATGGTGCTGTGGCGACATGCATGGCCTATTCCGCCAGCTTCCTGGTCGCCGGCAAACACTACCAGTCTCCGTCCGATGGGATGCTGCCCAATCACTCGGTTACGATCGTGGGCTGGGACGACAGTATGGTAACACAGGCTCCTATGCCAGGTGCATGGCTGATCAAAAACAGTTGGGGACGCTCTTGGAACGGCACCGGTTACTTCTGGATATCGTATTACGACAAACACTGTGGTCACGACCCAGAAATGGGGGCCGTCTCCTTCCAGGGTGCACAGTTGAATCCTTACGACCACATCTACTACCACGACTATCACGGCTGGCGTGACACGAAAACCGACTGCAACGAGGCTTTCAATGTCTTTATTCCCCGCCGTGCAGAGAGGGTTGTTGCGGTCAGCTTTTACACTGCCACGGATAACGTCACCTACAACGCCACGATATACGACCGATTTGAAGACGGCCAATTGCTGGACGAGCTGACTGCCCAATCCGGCACCATTGCGCAGAGGGGATTCCACACCGTTGATCTTAACACGCCGGTTGTTGTCACAAGGAACAATGATTTCTACGTCTACGTGGAGCTCTCAGCCGGCGGTCACGCTTATGACCGTACGTCCGAGGTCAAAGTACTGTTGGACGGTCCGAATGTAGGCCCTACATACACTGAAGGTCCTCCGCCGCCCGATATTCATATCTGGAGCTTCAATTTCGACACGCTCGGCAAGATGCACCTTGAAGCAAGTCAGGGTGCGCTCGTGCCCTCGA
>Ga0315291_10010088_pt1 | contig 11573 bp, 12 predicted proteins | sample YL17G12_20_MG_FD_203070 | JGI IMG/M metagenome (GOLD analysis project Ga0315291, IMG submission 203070) | Sediment microbial communities from Yellowstone Lake, YNP, Wyoming, USA - YL17G12_20 | ecosystem: Environmental > Aquatic > Freshwater > Lake > Sediment | place: USA: Wyoming | collected...
CTCACCGAGAAGCTGGTCTATCGTCTTCGTGCAGTCTCGGTGGCTGGGATAATCGCATTTCTCCTTGACCGCATAGCCCCAGACTTGCACTTTCTTCGATTGGAAATCGCGCGAGTTCACACCATAATTGCCGATCAGCGGGTACGAGCTGACCAGAATCTGACCACAATAGGAAGGATCCGTGAGGGACTCTTGGTACCCAGTCATCCCAGTGGCGAAAACAACTTCTCCGAGGACTTCTCTGCAAGCGCCGAAGGCCTCCCCCTCATAAAACGTCCCATCCTCGAGGACTAGGAAGCCCTTCATTCACACGACCTTTCGGATATTCCGAGAGGGGTTAAAGAAGCTTGTTGTGGTTTTTCAGACTCATTTCTTCTCAAATACCTCGTCTTGGACATTTGATGTCGAATCGCTCCCGGCAGACCATCGGGTTTTAAAGGCTCTAGTTCCCTCAGCCATCAAGGCTTCGATATGTTCCCTTCGCACTGCAAAGAGGTCAGCGTGAAGACAGTTGAGTTCCAGCTGACCGAGGACAACATAAAGAGATTTCTCAAAGGCAAGAAAGCCTACATCAGAACGAGGTACTATGTCTTCAACTCTGGAAACGAGTGGGCAGTTGCCCTGATAGTCAGGAAGCAATCGAATGACATACTCCAGGATATCGCTTCTGTCCACATCCTGTCACTGCCCAAGGACACGACCTTCGTGTTGGACCCGGGATCGGATGTCCTATCTGCAAGCTCCATGGGCGCTCTCAGGGAATCGGCGGGTACTAAATGCGTTGTCGTCAGAGGCAAGGCTGAGCACGTCACCTTCTTCATCGATGAGCCACCCTATGAGCTTACGATATTCGATGTCGTACCGCCTTTGCCGTCCAAGTTGGTCGGACTTGTTCGTACTGCACTGGAGACCGATCTTCAGGACGTGTATGTGCGCTTCAAAGTCCTGGAAGTCGATCTGAACTCACTCTCGAAGAGGTCGGAATCTGGGATTACTATGTTCCCGTGCAGGGCGTCGGGACTCGTATCCGGGAAGAGGGTTCTCTATTTGGATGAGACCCCGGAACTTACCGCGGGAGAGATCGAGGACGTCACCTTGGTGGGATGCAGCTTGTCTGCTAGGATTTTTAAGGCAGTTTATGGGGTCGAGCCTCGGATGGTCAACATGTGTCCCCAGGATTTGGCCCAGGAGATGGGCGTGAAGGGCCCTCTTCTGATCAAGTGTTGCAAGATTAGAGAGGGATTCGAGAAGAAGGGCGATGTGGGGATCGTCCCATGGGGCGCCCGTACATCCGAGGTGACGGCAGCGCTTAGAGCAATCCTGCGCTAGATGCTCAATTCCTCTTCACGGAATCTCACAGCTGGACAAGGACCTAGGCACTCTCCGCAATGGCTGCATTTCGACTCGTTGATTCTGATTCGTCCATCAAGTTCTAGGGCACCATTTCTACACCTGCCCAGACAGATGCCGCACCCGGCGCAGTCCACAGCTCTGAACACGATTTCCTTCAGCACCGCAGCCTTCTCGCGCAGCTCCTTCTCGTCCTTGGCCTTTATCATCACAGGGCCTTCGGCGAAGACAGTGATCGAACGGACCTCCGCGATGTTCCCGTCCGGGGAAGTCGTGACCTCTCCAATGATGTTCAGCATGTTCGTAACCATTCGCATCGGGAGGGTCCTGCTGAACACACCCTCCATGCTGAGCCCCTCGACACATGGGCTGTAGCCGCTTGTGCTTCTGAACGCAAGACTCGGTGGTTCAACCTTCTCCGATGTTGGCGCAACCTCATCTCTCCATTCGGAACCGAGTTCTTCCAGCACGGATTTCGGCAAGTGCTTCCAGCGCCACAAATCGTATTTGAGCCAAGCATCCGCTTTGCCGGTCTTCGAGGCGTGATCTTCCAGGAATCTCTGGTATCTATCGTACTCTGAACTGATTTCCCTGACCTTCCTGAGCTCCGCCAAGTCCGTAGCGGGGCACATGAAGCATCCAATCCTCTCGAGCCCTTGTCTGTAGAGCGGGTTCACATTGGCTCCTTTTGAGAACAGGTATATCCAAACATGCAGCGCGGACCACTTCTGTATGGGCGAGGCTGCCAGCTGGTTGGGAGTCCACGGATTTCTCCAGACCTTGCCTTTCTCTGCTCTCTGCTGTGACTCGTAGGCTCGCTGACCTATGAACGATAGTACGCCTTCCGGGAAGTTCTTCTGGATCAGCTTAGTCGCCGGGCCGAGCTTGCAGGTCTTGCAGCACCATCTGAAATCCTTTGCAGGGGGGCCAAAGTAGACTAGATTCTTCCAGAACGCCTCTCCAGCGCTCTCGACGATGAGGTCAAGCGAAAACTCCGCAGCAATCTGCGCAACGTTCCTCTTCGTCTCTTCGAACTCGAGGCCCGTGTCGACGAACATGAGCTTAGGTTTGACTCCCGCATCGAGAACCAGCAATAGTGTGGCGAGACTGTCTTTCCCGCCGCTGTAGGAGACAACGACCGGCAGCGAATTCTCTGCCACCATCTTGTTGATGAATTGCCTCGCCTCCGCAGATCGTCGCGAAATCACCTCTCGATTCGCGGCGATAACATCATGCCAGGAGGCCGGCTTGGCGCTCGATTGGTTCCGGCCCTCACCCACGATCCACCGTGTCTTCACAGCGGTTCCGCGCTTATGTTCCATCATCTCGGCCGAGGTCATCTTTGAGACTCCGACTGAGACCGGCTTGCCATCGTTTTCGAGGACAAGCACTTCCGTGCCCGGCTTGATGTCGGGATCACAATCCAGGATGCCCACCGCGAGCGTGCTTGCGCTCTTGTTCCTCACGGCTTCTGCGGCGATTGGATCTATCTTGACCCAGCCTCTCACGGCATGCTTGGCCAACACCGTCGCGCTCGGTGGTCTCAGAAGGAACTTTTCCCCGCCTATGAGGCTGAACCTGACTGCGCCGACGACCTCGCCGTCCAAGATCACTTCGTCCATCCGGTCGATGTCGGGAGCCTTGTTGAGCAGGACTATTCGCCCGTCGGGAATGACGAGACTGCCGGCACCGCGTCCGAACTGTGAGTCGATCAGGGATCGGATTCTCACTATGTCCAAATCGAAAGCGGGCCTTGCGTCACCTGGAGGGGTTATTTTGACCTCTCTCGTCCTCCCAGCGCAGATTCCGCACACATTCTGCTCGAGCACAGGCAAGTTGCACTTGTCGCACCAGCGCAGATGGATCTTGCCAAGTATGATTGCGCCCACGGGACTCCGGAGAGAACGGCTGTATTATAGACTATCCGCCCGACTGCCTACTTCAGTCTCTTCCACTGCTTCACGACGGATTCGACGGCGTCTTTGGCCCTCTCGATCCTGTCCTCTGCCTGAAGCCGGCTCATTCCCGGGCCAGATATGCCGAGCCCGATGGGCTTCTCGTACTCGACAGCGAGGTCCGTGATCTTTCTCGCCGCCTGGCCGATTACGATTTGGTCGTGCTCGGTCTCGCCCTCGATGACTGCGCCGATCGTGACGACGCCATCGATGGTCTTGTCCTTGACGAGCGTCTTCACGGCCAATGGTATATCGTAGACACCAGGCGTCATGATGACCCTGACCACTTCCACGTCCAAGAACTTCGCATGCTCCTTTGCCCTCTCCAGCATCATCTGCGTGATGTCGAAATTGTACTCGCTGCAGACGATTCCTATTCTCATCTTTCCTGCCATTTCATTGCCTCCTTTCTTGATCCTCAGCTGATCGGTCCAACGTCCTCGAACCCTTGCCTCAGCCCTTTGCCAGCGTTCTTCGACAGCCTTTCGGGCCTGAACAGAAGGTCGTATGCGTTGACAGCGTGCTCTCTTGACCTGCGTTCCGCGAGCCAAGCGAGTTCTTCCGCGCTCCTCGCCTCATCCTCGTGCACGAACACCTCGATGACGTGCTTGTTCGCCATCAGTTGGACATGAATCAGGCCGGTCGACGCCTCGTGGGCGCAGACCTTGTCGATATCGTTCGCGCCCGGCATTCCCAGCGCGATGACGATGTCGCACTCTCTCTCGTCGAACAGTTTCTTGGCCGCCACGGGCAGATCCTTCACTCCTGGGACGGTGTATCTCTCCACTCTGAAACCGGTCCCGGTCTTCTTCAGCTCATCAATCGCGAAGCTGCCCATGTCGACTCTCGCGAAGGTCGTGTCCGCGACTCCGATCCTCTTCATCGCCTCTCGACCTCCCTGAGCTTCTGGTTGGCCGTCTGGAACTCTATGATCTTGTTGATTATCTTGCGAGTGCCGTCGAGGTCGTGGTCCAGGTGCGGCATCCGCACGACCTTGACCTTCAATCCCCGCTTCGCCAGTTCCTTCTCCAGGTTCCGCTGGTCGAAGGGTTGGTCGTAACCCAGGGTGATGATGTCTGGTCTGAGATCCTTGACGATCTCGAAGATGTCTCCTCCCTCCCTGCCCAGGACCGCCTTGTCCACAGGTTTCAGTGAGGCCACGAGCTCGCATCTCATCTTCTCAGGCGTGATAGGCTCGTGCTTTCTTTTCCTGACCGTAGTGTCTGTTGCGACGACTACTACGAGCTCATCACCGAGCTTCTTCGATTCTTCGAGATAGTGAAGGTGGCCCAAATGAAGGATGTCGAAAACCCCCGTGGCCATTACGCGAACCATGAGCGCTCACCTGTTCCCGAACGTCTTCCAGGCCTCTACGACCTCGGCACCTTCAAGGAATACGTACTGATGTCTCTTCGCGTAGACCTTCGCCTTCTGCTTGGAAAGCGCCCTGCCGTCGTCGCCAATCATCTCGCAAACGGTGGCGGATGGGACAAGCCCTGCCATGACCACGAGCGCAGTCGCGAGCTCAGTGTGTCCGAATCTGGTCTCGAGTATCCTCTCCGACGTGTTCAGCAGGTGAATGTGACCTGGGGCACGGAAGCTCCTGCCAAACTCCTTCTTGGCCCAGCCGTCCTCTGAGGTCAACGCTCTCCTGGATAGTTCGGCGAATTCCCTGACTGTCATCGCTCTGTCGTTGTCCGTGATGCCCGTGAAGGTCTTCCTGTGGTTTATCGTGATCCCGAAGGCCGATTTCACATCGTATGGGATGTCGTTCGGTATCAGGTTCCTCATGACGGGATAGTGCTCGGCCATTCCGAGGAATAGCTCGCTGAGAAACGGAAGACCCAAGGCTTTTTGAATCTGAGTGTCTGCAGTCGTGCAGATCAATCCTCCCGCATCCTTCCGTAGGGTCCTTATGACCGCTGGATTCACGTGCTCCGAGGCTATCACCATGTCTGTCTCCTCCTCGCGCCCATCGGCGTCATAGACGAGCACGATGCGGCCTTGGCGGAGCTCCTGGATTGCCTCTAGCACGGCAGTTGAAGCCATCGTTTTGCGCATGTTTGCTGGTGATATTAGCGATGTTGCAGTTACCAACCAGACGGTATCAGTCGACCTTTCTTAAAGCCTCAGCCAGGGCCAGTCTTGAGGCTCTTCGGAACGGGGATAGCGTAGAGGCCAGGGTAATCACAAACGCGATCGCGGTTAGCATCAGGACCTCTCCCCGTGGAATCACAAAGGGCCCGTTAGGTCAATTCCTCTCAACGCCTCTACCTTGACCTTCCCTGAGTCATAGACCTTCTTCACGCCCTTCGCAACAATGATGCCTTTTGACTCGCGCTCCTGCCCTGCTCTGCTGACGCTTTCACAGTTTCTTTCCATGACGGTCCCTCCCCTCAAGCGGACAACATTCACGAATACTGACGACCACAAAGGATTCGCCAATTCTTATTAGAGGTTTTTGCAGGCCATCCGGCAAACGTGCTCATAGGCGACCCGAGCACTCATTTATATCTGCACGCCAATACAAGCGCTTGATGTTGGATTCGAAGGAAAGAGTCCGGGCGCTCGATCAGAAGGATATGCTCGGGTCCATCGAAGCGCTCCCGAAGCATCTAGCTGACGGCCTCAGGCGTGGGCGAATGTCTGGGTTGCCGAGGTTCGTGCCGAAGGAGATTGTCGTGTGCGGCATGGGGGGATCGGCTATAGGAGGCGATCTTCTCAAGGCATGGCTCGAGGTGTCGTCAGAGGTCCCGTGCGAAGTCTACAGGTCATACAGCCTCCCGGGTCATGTTGGCAGAGATTCTCTCGTGATAGTCGCGAGCTATTCCGGCAACACCGAGGAAAGCTTGAGCATGTTCGAGGACGCGAGGAAGAAACGGTCGAAGATCGTCGCGATATCGGCAGGCGGTCAGCTTGCTAAGATGAGCGACACGGTATCGGTTCCGTTCGCCAAGCTCCCTTCGGGCCTCTTGCCCAGGGCATCCGTTGGCTACATGTTCGGGGCGATGCTTGGCGTTCTCGAGCGCTCAGGAGTCGTTGTGCAGGACAAACAGGTCGAAGAAGCAGTCAGGGTCATGGGCAGGATGACGGCGTACTGCAAACAGTCAGTCCCTACGAGCGACAATCCGGCGAAGATGGTCGCTCACGAACTCTTCACGTGCGTGCCGCTGATCATCGGGTATGGCCTGTCTCGGCCTGTCGCCAAGCGATGGGCGAACCAGATCAATGAGAATGGCAAGAGCATAGCTTACAGCTCTGAACTGCCGGAATGGGACCATAACGAGATCGTAGGCTGGGTGAAGGACGCCAGGAGCAAGGGGTTCGCAGCGGTGTTTCTCGAGCATGACGACCGACAAGGACCGATGCAGAGGCGGATACGGGCGACGAAGGACGTGATCGGGAGGGGATCATCCGTTTATTCTGTTGACGCGATCGGTCTGAGTCCGCTCGCCAAGATGTTCTCCTTGGTCATAATGGGCGACTACACAAGCGCCTACCTGGGACTGTTGCGAGGGGAGGACCCATCATCCAACGAACCCATCGACGAGCTCAAGGCAGTTCTATCGAAAAAGTGAGTAGGCCTGTGGTGCCAGAATAGGTCATTGGTTGGAGCCTATAGTGAAAAAAGTGCTTCGAGAGGGCGCTTGCCCTCTCTGCGTTTTCCCATCCCATCAGAGCTTGTTGCTAGCCCTTCCTTCCCTTTGTTCGTTAAACCGCGGGCGCCTCAGCGTCCGCAACTGCGGCTCCAGGCATCCATCCCGTAGACAGCAATCATTGAACTCTCATTCGAGCTGCGGTACGACCCATCCCTTTCTTCGTGCCGCGCTCCTCGACTGCCTCTGATACCTTCTGGCGAAGCGCTTCCTTGCCCTCGAGGTAGTAGCGTTTCTTCTCCTCGACCCATCCTGCAAGTGCGAGCGTCGCAGCCTGGGAGATGTCAGTCGCATCGCCGCTGGCGATGAACATCTCCACATCCTCCATCAGAGCGGCAGGCAGTGTTGCGCTGATCTTGTCGGCGTTCCAGGTGGAAATCTCATCGTGGAGATATGCCTGGATTGCCTCTCTGACAACGTCCGAAACGCTCTGGAGGCCTGTGCGCTCGCGAATCGCTTCGAGTTCCCGGAGATCGTCTTCCGGCAGTCGTATGTTGAGTCGTGCGCTCTTCGTGGTCATTGAAATCGCGGTGCCTTGTATGACAGATTGTCATACATTCTATAAATAGATATCTAGATTGTTATCGACCACCGTTTCCACTGCAGCGACTGCAAAAGCGACGTTTCTTCGTTTGTCCTTTCTCAGGGGTTCTTGAAGACAGCATTGGGCCTGTCTCTCTCGTCCGTGCATACATTCTTTAGGCTTCGATTGATTCCCCACGATTGTGCCTTCAGCGAAGGATTTGGCTCAGTCTGTGAGGGAGCTCACGCGCAAGCACAGCGCTTGGTTCAAGGATTCTATCCCTCTGATCGCGTCCGAGAACGTCATGAGCCCCGCAGCAAGGGAGGTCATCAACTCTGACCTCAGCAACCGATACGCTGAGGGCTTGCCTGGGAAGAGGTACTACCAGGGCAACATCTATGTCGACCAGATTGAGACAATCTGCGAGAATCTGGCCCGTGAGGTTTTCGCCTGCAGATTCGCTGATGTCCGGTCCACTTCGGGCACAGTATCCAACATGGCCGTTCTCATGGCGCTGACCAAGACCCGTGATAAGATGACGACGGTCGCACTCTCCGACGGGGGTCACATATCCCATGCGAAGATAGGCGCGACTGGGATGCGCGGGATCAGGACTTTCAACTACCCGTTCGACGAGAAGAACATGAACATAGATATCCAAGGCGCCAAGAGGCTCATCCGCGAGGTCAAGCCAAAGGTAGCCTTGTTCGGCCAGTCCGTCTTCCTCTTCCCGACTCCTCTGGACGAGATGAAGGACGTTTTCTCTGAGGTCGGCTGTTCCACATGGTACGATGCGGCGCACGTACTGGGCCTCATAGCAGGAAGGAAGTTCCAGGATCCGCTGAGAGAAGGGATCGATGTCATATCCGGAAGCACTCACAAGACTCTGCCAGGTCCTCAGCATGGCATGATCTTATCCGACCTGACAAAGCAGGGCCTCGAGACATCGCTCAGGAGGGGCGTGTTCCCGGGGGTGACCAGCAATCACCACCTGCACTCAGTCGCTGCGTTGGCTGTGACCCTGGCCGAGACAAGGGAGTTCGGCGAGGCCTATGCGGACCAGGTCATTAGGAACGCGAAGGCGCTGGGACAGGGTCTGTTCGAGAGAGGCATGGATGTGCTCTGCGAGCACCTTGGTTTCACGGAGTCCCACACGGTCGTGGTGGATGTCGAGCAGTTCCAAGGTGGGGCAAAGGTCGCGAAGCTCCTCGAGGCCGCGAATATCATATTGAACAAGAACCTGTTGCCATGGGATTCCGACCCGGTCAGGCCTTGCGGCATCCGTATCGGATCGCAGGAACTCACAAGACTGGGGATGAAGGAGAAGGAAATGGGAGAGATCGCGGAGCTTGTTGCCCGGGTCGTGGTGAAGGGACAGGCGCCGGAGAAGGTCAAGCCAGACGTCATCGACCTCAAGCGTCAGTTCACGAAGGTTCATTACTGTTTCTTCGAGGGTGAAGAGGCCTATGACTACCCGGCCTACGACGGCGACCTGAAGTGATATTGGCGACTCTACTTTTATTAGAGCACAGCCTGATTAGCGTCATGTAGAAAGGGATGGCTGCGCGGATCAGATTGCTTCAGATGGCCATAGCTGCCGTGAACATCGTCATAGTCGCTCTAGCTTTCACCAGCATATGGCCATTCCCACATGGTGATTTCAAGGTCGATCTCCCATCGGCCAGTGAGATTACCTGGAGCTACTCCGACGGAATAGTCCACGTTACGGCTCCCTACTCGATAGACAACGGCGGTTTCTATGATGTCAGCAATCTCACCCTCCATTACGCTGTGACGAACTACTCTGGATACCCGCTTGCTGATCAGACAATCCCGATAGGCGATGTCCCCGCTGGGCGGATCACCAGCTCCTCGATCGATTTCCGGTTCGATCTTCTAAGGTTGTTCAAAGACGGCGCGTTGGGGATGGTGTTCAGCGACGATCTGCTGAAGTTCGCGATGGATGTCTCCTGTTCCTACACGATGAAGCTAGTTAAGTTCGAGGCCAGTTACCAGGTGAATGTGCCGTGGGATGCGCTGATTCAGGGTTGGGGTGTGGCCTCTATTCACTATCCTTCCACACTGCCATCTCCTGGGAACCCAATATCAGTCGATGTCACCTACTGGCTTCAGACTTCTGACATTCTGAGCGGTCTGCCGCCCGCTCAGGTCACGGTGAACTTCTTTGGCAACAGCACAATGCTTGGTCAGGCGCAAGGAACCGTTCAGCTCGGCACTAACTACTCGGACACTGTCACGCTCAGCGTTACTCCTGCGTATTACACCAGCTATTTCGTGGAGCTGGTGGTTCACGTTGCGGGCTTTTCTTTTAATGAGACGTATCCTGCTCCTTCTCTTCCGATGGTGATCCCATGAGGCAGAGGAGTAGGATCTCCGATGCGACTTGGACAGCATTTACCGACGCCCTTCGGTTCATAGTCGTGCCATTGGTCCTCATCGATCTGGTCACAAAGAGCTATCCAGAGCTGAGAACGGCCTTCATGCCAGAGATTGAGCTGTACATCATTTTCTTCGGCGGGATGATCACGGCAGCGAGCACACTTGAAGTTTCAAACAAGCCTGGGACCTGGAAGAGGCTCCTGTTCGGCCTCACCGCAGTAGCGTTCGTATGCTTGTGGCTTTTCATTGCCCTTGGCGGGGGAATCGCGGAGTTCACATACGGACCATACTTCGTTCGGTTTGACATGAGCAAGATCGTCTACATCATGCTCTTCGGTGTCTCTCTGAAGGGGCTCATGGTGTATTCGACGTTCTCGACCCACAAGCACTATCTGGATGACCAGGAGCGCAGGCAGAAAGAAGAGCGGGCAGCGGAGAGGGCTCCTGCACGACCGAGACCACCCCCGCAGCGCAAACCGTCGGGGCCAGCGTTCTCGACCATGTCCAAGATGGCCTTCGAGGTTTCACACGATGATTCTGTGGGATACGCACCTCCGCCTCCGCCACCTCCTGAGCCTAAGCCCTTCCAGAGAGTCCTCGCATTCAAGGAGTGCCCGATATGTGGTGCGAAAGCATCGCCCAAGGAAATGACATGCAAACACTGTGGGGCATGGTTCCCGAAGGATACAATCAGGTAGGCCGCCCTGTTGCCAGAGATTCAAGCAGCTCGCAGGCCCTGCACTTCTCAGACATGGTCGGTTCTCCGCACGAGCATCGTCTGAGCTCCGCTGGAGGATAGAGCTTCTCGAGCGCAGGGAGGATCTCTTCATAGCTCCTCAGGATGGAATGCCTCGTTCCCGGGTATTTGTCCTCGAGTTGGGATAGAACTGATCTGTAGGAATTGCGCAACGCTTCCGGTGCGTATGGGCATTCCAGGTCATGGAATTCCAGTTTGTTGACGACGGCGTACAGAAGTGTTTCACTTTCCGGAACCGATCTCAAGGGCTGGATCCTAGGGACCAGGTAATTCTGGACCCTCTTGTGTGGTCCCAGGCGAGCAAGCCTCTCGACATCTCCTCTTGAGAAATTCATCAGTATAGACTGCGCAGTGTCGTCAAGGTTCAGACCGGTAGCCAGATGCGTTGCCTCCCAGTCCTTAGCCGCTCGATTCATGGCTGCCCTCCTGAGGACCCCACAGTAGCTGCAAGTCGCCAGCTGCCTGGAGGATTCTGCGATCTCGTCCATGGTCGTCCCGAAGAGCTCCTTGAAAGTAACGACCAAGTGTTCGATGCCGAGCTTCCTGCAGGTGCTCGCGACGATGGGTAGACTGGAATCCCGATAGCCATCGATGCCTTCGTCGACGGTCAACGCGCACAGGTCCAGGTCCTTTCTCTCGCCGAGGATCTTGTGTATCAAGTAGAGTGCGACCGTGCTGTCCTTGCCTCCCGAAACCGCGACGGCTATCCTTGCTCCTCGATCATTGAGGTCTATCTGTCTTCGCAGCTCGTGCTTGGTCTTCCTCTCGACGAGATCGCAGAAATGATCGCCGCAGAGATGAGCTCCACTATATCGTATGAACACTATTGATTTTCGTCTGCACTTGTCGCAGTTGACCACGCTGGTCAGATGACGACACGAGATATTTATTGGTTCTTTCTGGATGCTGTGGCATAGGTATTTGTAAGGATA
>Ga0315291_10010089_pt1 | contig 11573 bp, 8 predicted proteins | sample YL17G12_20_MG_FD_203070 | JGI IMG/M metagenome (GOLD analysis project Ga0315291, IMG submission 203070) | Sediment microbial communities from Yellowstone Lake, YNP, Wyoming, USA - YL17G12_20 | ecosystem: Environmental > Aquatic > Freshwater > Lake > Sediment | place: USA: Wyoming | collected...
CTCTTTCAATTTCAATATGGGAGCCAACGCCCAGGCAACCCTCTTCGAAAAGAATCGCCCAGTATTGAGCAACACCTACTCTGCGCAAGCTTCAGCCGGTTTCGCAGAGAACCCGACGATAACCTACTCGCCCGTTCAGGGCGAGCAGGCGGTCAAACAACTGTTGGAGGAAATCACGCTGGACCGGTTTCTCCTTCTCACCCGTGCCGGTTGGAGCATCGAGTCCCTGCTATGGACCATCGTTCTCCGCATCGGTGAACTCTATAATTTTGATCCGCAGAAACCCATAGGCATGGGGAAACCTTACCTTGGGTTCCTGGAGGTAGCCAAAATATTCAGGCGCATGCAAGAGCGAGGAGACCTCGAACTGGTCGCGGTCGGAAAGGAGGGAAAAGGGGTTTTGCAACTACGGTACATCGATGCAGATGAGGCGGCAAAGGTGGAGTCCTTGCTCGGGGTCAAACCGGCGAGACTAACCACACCGCAAGGCAGGATTCTTTCCAGAATGACGTTGACCCCCGTGCGCGACCTTGAGAAAAGAGATAATGAGGTTCCCATAAGACTGAAGAGCTGCTACGAGGTGCTGTATGATCTTTCGTGGAGTATAGAGGCACCGAAGGGCCACACGGAGAGAGGTCTCACCATGAAGGCGCCGGCGCTTCCGGATGAATTGAATGCCCTCAAGGGGCTACACGCCGGCCTGATCAACGTGCGAAACGCCGCTTCCAGGCCCGATGCCTTCGTCACCGTTGCCTACCGAGGCAACTGGTACTACATCCCCGACGACGATGTGCGTTCCAAGGCATACTTTGTGCTGTTGGGAACCCTCTTTGCCCTCCAGGCCGGGGAACTCCGGACGGTATCGCCGGTGTTGACCCTGCCTGTGGGTCGCTGACGGGGCGGCTAATTCGCTTCAAGGACTTCATTCATGAGCAAAGAGCCGATTTGGTTGGTGGTATCGGAGTTACCGGATCACAGAAAGGCCGGGATTGCCTGCCGCCGCATGCCTTGATGATTCTCTCCTCCGGAAAGAGGGTTTTGAAGCAACAGGATCAATGGATACTCAGGAGCGAAACGAAGAGATCCCTCGCCATTGCCCACCGACATCTGGGCGTCACGTTCTGTGTACCCCGAACCTCCGTTTTGCCCGTGTTGAGGAGAGTGGCGGGCGTTCGATCGATGGAGGTGTCCGGAGGCCTGGATTACGTCATCTCGGACATGTTCGCTGAGGTCGGCCGGTTCTTGCAACTTGCCGATATCAAGACGAAGGACAGGAAGGAAGCGTTTGAGCGATAGACGCCGCATTTGGCATCAAAGCTCACTACTGTCCGGTTAAAGATCGAATAACGGCAACTGGTTACACGAGTCATCCATCAAATCTTGCACCGGGAACGCCGTAACCACTTGAGAAAGCGGCACCCGTTCGAATAGGGTGACGCTCAGAATTTGGAGGATTTCGCTGAGGCTCCGCGAGAGCCGGAGTTCCTTCCTCAGGATGGCCACCAGGACATAGACGCTGATGGCGATCCAGATCTGGGTCTTCACCGCGTTCACCGAGGTGCCATAGAACGCCTTGATGCGCAGGTGCTGTTTGATCCATTTGAAGAAGAGCTCGATCTGCCAGCGACAGTTGTAGAGCTGAGCGATCTGGAACGGGGGGAGCGTGAAGTTGTTCGTGAGGAACACGAACCGCTGCCCCGTCTCGGGATCGACAAAGCTGATGCGGCGCAGCGGAACGGGATAGAGCGTCGCCGTCTTGGGGCCGCAGAGCACGATGGTCTGGTCGCTGCGCAGCCCGGTGGTCCGGTCGACCGGCCGGGAGAGCCGGCGCGCATAGGCGAGCCCGCGCTTCCCGCGAATCACGAAGAACGCCAAGCCCTGGGTGAGGGTGTACAGGCGGCCGAAGTCGGTGTAGCCCCGGTCGAGCACGTAGAACGCCCCGGGCTCGATCACGAGGGCATCGAGGAGGGTCACATCGGCGGCTTTCCCGTCGGTGATCGCCACGAAGGTCGGGATCTGGGCGCGCAGGTCGAGGAGCGTGTGGAGCTTCACGGCGGCCTTGTGCCGCCGGAAGTGGGCCCAGGGGAACAGGGCGAGGCAGAGATCGATCGTCGTTGCGTCGAAGGCGTACGCCGTCTGCGCCAACTCGCCGGCGAAGGGCTCGTCGCAGTACAACTGGCGGGCCCGCCGAATGAGGATCTGGGCGAAGTCGGCGTAGATCCGCCAATCGCGTGTCTCGTTCGCGTCCGCGAGGGTGCTGCGTGAGACTCGGCCTCGCAGGCCCACGGGGTAGAGCTTCGGCTGCACGGCGCGCAAGCAGGTCTCTATGTCGCGAAGGCTCTCCCGGTACGTCAACTGGGCAAAGGCGAGGCAGAGGAACTGATCGGAGCAGGAGAACGAATGGACCCGGTGCTGGCCGCGGTACCGCTCGACGCACCTCTCGAAGGCGCGGCGCGGAATGCCGTCCATGAGTTGCGCAAACACGGTGCGTCCGATCGGCATTGGCCCGTCCTTTCTGCCGGATGGCAGGCAGCGACTTTGGGCCAAAGCCTACGCGTCGGAGTGAATCGATACCAGTCATCTGTTGCCGGAACATCCGAGAAATACGTTACTTGCAGCCAGGGTCCGAGAAGTTAGCCGGACGGTAGTGATCAAAGCTTGGAAATCTGTTTCTTCTCGGCAGGGCAGACGTGTCGGCAAGCGGAACATGCCACCTGACTCTTGTATCGAGGACACTTGCCGTGCCGCCCGGAGTTACCTGGTCAGTGAAACTGGACCCACAGGCAGCACTCGTAGCTTGCCTATGGCTCAACACTTCGATGAACATCCTGCAGGCCCTATACTACCGAAAAGAGAGGCGATGCTGCATTTGGCCAAGGACATCTCCGGCATCGAACTGCCATCGCTTATTGAACAGCTCAAATCTCAGCATCCGGTCAGGAAAAGACTGGACGAAGTAGTACTCAAGGCCATTGACCTCTCACCAAATGCGATCGCGCGCCTCATCCCGCGCTTACATCGGCATCTCGCACAGGAGGTTGAGGCGCTGAAGTCTCTCGTGGAGGGGGTCCCCGAGGATGATCTCGCGGAGTAGATCTGAAAGCATTCATGATACCTTCCCCAATACCCAAGCCACGTTCCCAGGATAAGCACGAGTTCATGGACACCTTCGAGCCCTAGCTCCCCCGCCGCGTAGCCCAGGCCGTCGAGGCCGGAGAAGTCCCGGCATCTCTCCTGGCAGAACTCCAGGCGGAGATCCAAGCGGCCAAGGGGAGACCACATGCAGAGGGACATGCCGCTGCCGTCCGGCAGATTGCCGACCTAGCCGACGTTGACCGAGAGAAGGCCGCTGAGGTCCTGGCATCCATCGAGGCCCAGCCCACGATAACCCGAGAACTGATGATGCGCCGGATCGCCGAGGCATGGCTAGAGGGGCAGCGGAAGGCGTACCAGACGGGAGGGCTGACGGAATGAGTGAGAAGACCCTCCTTTACACCCTCAGCACCCTTGCACGAGCTTGCGCGTTTTTGGTGGCCTTCGTCGGGACGCTGGTCCTGCTGATCCCCGCCATTCCCGCCCACGCTGACCTCTCCGAGGCAGACGGCATGATCGGCATCTCCGCCCGCGAGGTCGGCTGGGTCGTCCGGTTCCCGAGGGAGGGATACAGGCTGCTCATTGAGCGGGAGCGGCCGGGCGCACTACTACCTGCTCAGCCACAACGTGACGAGCTTGAACGTCTCTGCCCGCATCGAACCCGCCGGGACGTGCACCACCGCCGAGGCATGCCGAGACGCCTACTGGCGGAACCGAAGCCCTCAGTTGGCTACCGCAGAGCTTCTGGACCGCTCGGAGCGCAACGGGTTCGCGTAGCTCGAATTCAGGATGAAGCTCCAGGCGGCAGGACGGACGGCTGAGCAGCGGCACTTCTCCGGCCATCTCGTCCGGGACGGGTTCTGGGTGGACCTGCATCTCTCTATGGCGCCGTATAACCCGAGCGACCGACAGGTGTTCCTGGACTTCCTGGATGCGATCAGGATCGAGCCGAAGCCGAGGTGGGCTGGCGCCAGAAAGTCCTTGATTCCTGGTAGGCTTTGGAGGTACGATTCTCTCGTAGATCCCCTACCACACATCCTCTTGATTGCCAGCGCCTGGCGGCGTCTTATACAGTCTGCACATACCGGATCTCGGCGGAGCCTCCAACGGCGCGGAACCGCTTGCAGGTCCGAAGTTACGTGAATCTTCCCTGATACTGCCGACTGTCATATGCAGAAAAGAACCGTCTGTGTTTGACGGTTTATACAGACTGCATACATGTAGTTGGCGCGGACGCTCCGCGCCGCGCCAACGGGGCCGCGTCTTCCCATCCCCGGCCCCGATGGCTACGTGAAAGGGGGTCAATCATGAAGTATTTCAGCACATTCTGCTTCGTCTCATTGCTGGTCAGTTGCACAGCCCTGGGAACAATCGGTGGAGGCAAAAAGGAAACGGACTACTCGAAAACCATCGAGCAGACAACGGCATTCATCAAGCAGAAGATGACGGAAGAGCTGGTAACCGGTCTCTCGATCGCCCTGGTCGACGGCCAGGAAACGGTCTGGGCACAGGGCTTCGGCTTCGCCGATAAGGAGAAAGGCATGGCCGCCGCCCCGGAGACCATCTACGAGATCGGCTCCATATCCAAGACGATCACCGCCACGGCGATCATGCGGCTGCGGGACCATGGCCTTCTCGACATCGACCGGCCCCTGACCGACTACATCCCCGAGTTTTCGATCCTGCCTCCGCCGGGGTTCCCTCAGAACCCGGGCAAGCCGATCACGCTCCGGACGATGCTCACCCACCATTCCGGCCTTCCCGGCGACCTGCAGAACGGGGGATTCACCCTCAAGCCCAGGACCGATTACAATGCCTGGGCCCTGAACTATCTGAAGGAGTCGTATGCCTATTCTCCTCCTGGCTTCATCTGGGCCTACTCCAATACCGCTTTCTCCCTGCTGGGCGAGGTGGTTTCAAGGGTTTCGGGTCGGAGTTTCGAAGACTACACCGACAGGCTTTTCGGGGAGATGGGGATGCATAATTCCTCGTATTTTCACAGTAAGCCCGCCCTGAAAGAAAACTTGGCCCGTGGGTACCTCCGGGGGGAGCCCCTGGAACGGTTCCACGGCAACATGTGGGGGGCAGGCAGCGTCCGGTCGAACGTCACGGACATGGCCAGGTTCGTCAGGATGGTCCTGGGCCGGGGCCAGATCGACGGCGCGCGCATCCTGAAGCCGGAAACGCTGGACGAAATGCTTACGATCCAGAACAGAGACGTGCCTCTCGACCTGGATTTCCGGCAGGGGCTGGCCTGGGTCCTGATGGACCGCAAGCTCGGCAATGCCGGCCGCATCGGCAACCACACCGGAGCCACCAATGGCTTTTTCAGCCATGTCGAAATCCTGCCCGATTACCAGCTCGGCGTGGTGGTACTGACCAATACGGAGAAAGCGGCGATCGCCCTGGAGGCCGCCAGGGTGGCGCTGAAGCTGGCTGTAAGGGACAAGGCAGGCGTCGCTCTCGAAGAGCCGCCCTGGGTAGAGCACTCACCCTATGCCACATGGCCCCGGGAAAAGCTTGAGGTGCTGGCCGGGACGTACGCCACGGAGGGCGGCTACGATACCATCAAGGTCGCGCTGGGAGGTTTGGAATGGTGGTCGAGCTATGGGGACAAAACGCAGCGACTGGTGCCGTTGGCGAACGGCCGGTTCGCGCCCCCGGATTCCCAGGAGCTACAGGTCGAATTCCGCACGATCTCCGGGCGGGATGTAATGATTTTTCACGGCGATGTCCTGCTCGGGCTGATCGGGAGATCCCTCTGGGGTGAGAAAATCGAACCCGCGCCCGTGTCCGCCGTTTGGCGGGGCCGGGCTGGGAGATACGAGATATCGAATCTCTATCCCGACGATTGCTCGAGGTATCTCCCGGGAGAGGTGCAGCCCGTGAGCCACTCCGTCGAACTCACCGTGAAGAACGGAGTGCTCGTGCTGGGCTTTACCATTCAGGCCAAGTCCGCCTTGCTGGTGCTGGAGCCGATCAGCGACACCGTGGCCAGGATCCGCGGACTGGGCAAGAACAAGGGCGGCGCCGTGCAGGTCGTAACGGTCGCCGGGAAGGAACAGATACAGCTTTGGGGAACCCGCTACAGGAAGAGATGATTTTATTCATGAAGGCATGTTTTTCTGGAGGTTAGGGACAGCCGCCTATTTTTGAAATTAGTACTTTTCATCCAACCAACCTCTCAACCCGACCCGTGGCCCGCAGTCCACGCAAAACAGTGGACCGGGGCAGTAACTCGGGCAGGTGATGCTGGCGGGGTTAAAGCCACAGGCGGGTTAGCTCGACCTTGAACTAAGAAGGATATAATGGGCGCTTCTCGAAGAGTCCACGTGCTTGTCATCCTGGCCTGCCTGTTGATCATCCCCGGGTCTCTGGATGCAGCAAACACACTGCCCGCAGAGGCAATCCGGCTTTTGGACGCCCCTCGCTACAAGCATTCCCACTGGGGGGTGCTGGTGGCCGACCTGCAAACGGGCCAAGCGATCTATGAAAGGAATGCCGACAAGCTCTTCGCTCCCGCCTCCACCACCAAACTCTTTTCCATGGCAGCAGGGCTGGACGCCCTCGGCGCCGCATATCAGTTCAAGACGCCCATCTACCGCACGGGACCCATTCATTCCAGCGGGGAGTTGGACGGGGACCTCATCCTGGTGGCCAGTGGGGATCTGACCCTGGGCGGAAGGACGGACGCCATAGGACACATCGCCTACACCCAGATGGACCACACGGAAGCAGGCATGGATGGGCCGCTGGCTGCGGTACTGACGGAACAGGATCCCCTGGCGGGAATCAACAGCCTGGCGCAGCAGGTAGCCGCTTCTGGGATCAGGCGGGTCCGCGGAGAGGTCATCGTCGATGACCGGCTCTTCGAGACAAGTCGCGCGGCCTATGGGTATCTGCGAACCCCCATTACGGTCAATGAAAACCTCATTGACTTCGTGATCACACCAACGCTGCCCGGAACGGCCGCGCAAGTGGACTGGCGGCCCAGGACCGCCGCCTATCAGGTCGAGGCTCAGGTCATGACGGTCGCCGCAACGGAGGTTCCACAGATCGCGCTGACGGCCCCAGGACCCGGCCGCATTCTCGTCAAAGGACGCATCCGGGTCTGGCGGGCGAAAGACCCTCCATCCTTCGGGCGGACACTCCTCATCGAAGCTTTCCAGCGGGCAGGGGTCAAGGTAGATGCCTCTCCCCTGGGAAACAACCCCTCGGCCAAGCTGCCACAACAGGGCATTATGACCTCCCTGCCGCAGGTGGCCCTCTTGACATCGCCTCCGTATGCGGAAACGGTCAAACTCATTCTCAAGGTGAGCCACAATCTGGGTGCAGATATCACACCCCTCCTGATTGCCGCCAGGCATGGCAGACGCAGCTTCGAAGAGGGCATGGCCCTGATAGGTGCCTTCTTGAAGCGGGCCGGCGTAGATATCGAGAGTATCTCCCTCGCGGACGGTCAGGGGGGTGAGCGCAGCAACCAGGTGACTCCACTGTCTGTGGTGCAGCTTCTGAGATACATGGCCACTCGACCCGACTTCGAGGCGTACTACAATGCCCAACCCATCCTCGGCGTAGACGGAAGCCTTGCCCACACCGTCAAACCCGGCAGCCCAGCCCGAGGCAAAGTGCACGCCAAGACTGGTACCATCGTCACGGGAGACCTCCTGAACGATCGCGGCATCCTGCTGGTGAAGGGATTGGCTGGCTACATGACCTCTTCCAGAGGCCGGAAGCTCGCCTTCGCCTTCTATGTGAACAACATGCCGATGAATGACCTCAATGACATCATTACCGTCGGAAACGACCTGGGAAGGCTTGCGGAGATCGTCTTCTTGAACCAGTGAGAGAAGAATACCCATGGCAAGCAGGCAGCTCACAGAGGAGGAGGCAACCATGAACAGTACAGTTCTCCGTCGGGCAGTCTCCATGCTGCTGATGGCTTTCCTGGTGCTGTGGGTCTTTACGCCGGCGGATGCCCAGGTATCCGCAATGAAAGACCTTGATGCGTTCATTGAAAAAGCCATGCAGGACTGGCAGGTTCCCGGCCTGGCAGTGGCCCTCGTGAAGGATGACCGGGTCGTCCACCTCAGGGGGTACGGCGTCCGGGAGCTCGGGAAGACTGAAGCAGTTGACGAGAACACGATCTTTCCGATTGGCTCCGCCTCCAAGGCCTTTACGTCCACGGCCGTGGGCCTTCTGGTTCAGGACGGGAAGCTTTCCTGGGACGACCGGGTCATCGACCATCTGCCAGGGTTTCAACTGTATGATCCCTGGGTGACCCGCGAGATCACCGTGCGCGACCTCCTTGCCAATCGGGGCGGCCTGTCCGGGCTGAGCGAATTTCTTTGGTACGCCACCGACCACAGCCGGGACGAGGTCGTGCGGCGCCTGCGCTACGTCAGGCCCGATTCGAGTTTCCGATCCCAGTATGCGTACCGGAACGTCATGTTTCTGACGGCCGGCCAGGTGGCCGCCGCTGTGACCGGCACGAGCTGGGACGCCGTCCTCCGGGAACGGATCTTCACCCCCCTCGGCATGAGCCGCAGCTCCACCAGTGTCCGGGACATCCAGGGCCGGGAGAACGTCACGACGCCGCACATGATCATCGACGGAAAGCTCACGCCCGTTCCCTTCCGCAACATCGACAATATTGGTCCTGCCGGATCGGTCAACGCCAGCATCACGGACATGGCCCGCTGGCTTCGCTTCCACCTCGGCGCCGGTGTCCTGGACGGGCGGCGGATTGCCAATGCCGCCGTAATCCGGGAGACCCACACGCCTCACACGCCGATTCCATTGTCCGAGGAGTTCGAAGCCGCATTTCCCTCAGGGCGGCGATTGGACTACTGCCTGGCCTGGGTCCGGATCGATGCGCTGGGGGATTGGTATGTCTACCACAACGGCCAGATCGACGGCATCTATGCCGTTATCAGCTTTATCCCGGAGAAGCAGGTCGGCGTCGTCGTCCTAACCAACCTGGAAAACCATAAACTCTCGGACGTAGTGTTCCGGCGGGCGATTGACGTCCTGCTCGACCGGACCCCGCAGGACTGGAACGCGGTTTACTTGGCCAACAAGAAGAAGCAGGACGCGAGAAGCGAGGAGGCCCGCCGCGCCATGGAGGCGTCCAGGATCCAGGGAACGGCCCCCTCGCATCCTCTGGCCGCGTATGCCGGAACATATGAGAACGAGATGTACGGCAGGGTCACGGTCTCTCTGGAGGGAGACCGCCTTGTTCTGCGTCTGAGTTCCCATCTTATCGGCGATATGTCGCCCTGGCAGTACGACACATTCCGGGCGACGCTCCGTGATCGGGTTGCAGAGGCGAGATTGGGACCGACCTTCGTCACCTTCGCAGCGGATACCAAGGGGACTGTGTCCTCAGTGAACCTGAGCGATGCGCTGACATTTGCGCGAGTGCCTGAACCAAAGCCCGGTGCGACGAAATAGCCGCGGGCCATCCTGGATGATAACCTGCGTTGGCCTCGCGGAGACGTTGAGAGGGCCGCAGCCCCAGACCGATGAGAGGACTCCCCCAACGTAGAGAACGAGCAGGGCAAGGAGAGGACAGATGAATAGAACAGGGCTGGCCATCCTACTCGCTACGCTACTTGTCCTGTTGGTAGTTGGCTCCGCGGGAGCCGGAGAGACGGCCGATGTGACAGATACGGGGCTGAAATTCTCAGCCGGATTTGAAGGGGGGAAGCTATACCGAGCCGGGAAGATCAACGTGGTAGAACTCAGGGGAAACTATCGGCAGATGGGAAGGCAGTATGGGATGCTCCTCAAGAACGAATTGAGGTATCTTTACAATGTCGCCATTGAGGATTTCTTCATCAAGAAGCGAGGGATTGCCAGCGAGAGGATGGACACTATCGCCAGGGCCGTGTTCGATCCTTATCCGCGGCGATATAAGGAAATCATCTATGGCATGGCCGAGACATCCGGACTGGGATTGGATAAACAGGTTTTGCTCAATGCGATCGAATGGTACCCGAAGATCGGCCACCTGTCGTATGGCCGCTGCTCCGGCATCGCCGTCTGGGGCCCCTACACGTCCGGAGGCCCGCTGGTGTTCGGGCGGAACAATGACGACGATCCCCTGTACAAGGATTTCGCCAGGTTCATGGTAGTTGCGATTTTCAAACCCCACGATGGAAGCCTGCCCGCCGCCATCATCAATTATGCCGGCGCCGTGTACAACCCGACCGGAATGAACAGTGAGGGGCTGTTTGTTGAGATGAACGCCGGTCCCTGGATGGGATTCTCTCTGGACAGGATTTCCATCTTCACGAGGCTCTTTTCTTTCCTGCAGGACTATTCCTCCCTGCCTGAGCTTGACCGGGCCTTCAAGTCCACGCTGGCAAATATATCCTCAATCGTCAACGTGGCCGATCGGGAAAGGGCTTACTCGTATGAAAGCTCACTTTATGATACACGGCGGATGGATCCGGAGAAGGACGGCCTCCTGGTGGCGACAAACCACTTCATAGGCCCCACCTGGAATATCGCGCAGATGGATGACAAGGTGGGCGAAAGGACGATGCAAAGGCGCCGCAACCTTCTAGCCCTTGGAGAAAAGCACAAGGGCACTTTCAGTCCCCAGGTCATGATGAAAGTTCTCGACACGACGATCGATCAAGGTGGCGCCACCGTTGAAGGGACGATCTATCAAGCCATTGCCGTCCCGGCGCAACTGAGGCTCTGGCTCAAGGTCCCCGGCCTGCAGGACTGGACGGAGATCGAGCTTGGCCCGCTGTTCAGGAAGGATTGAACGCGAAGCGTCGTGGGGAAAGACCGCTGTGACTCACCGGCATCCGGGGGCATTCTGCGGAGGGCCCACTGGCGCAGTGATCGGGCAGAAGGCTGCTCTCTTGCATGTCGGGGGAGGTTCTCTGCCCTTCAAACTTGGACGATAGCCCGCATCGACATGCCAGATCAGAGCAACTGAGGCGCCACATATCATAGCCTGCACTGACCGATAACCTACTTGGGGACATCCTCCTTGACCCTGCCTCGAAAGATCAGCTCTTCACCGATCCAGTAAGAGCCCTCTCCATGATGCTCCCAGAACGTCTCGCGGCCATCGCTGTACCTGGCGCCGGATCCCGAGATCGCCCGGGGAAGCTCCACCTCCGTCCTGCCGGGCGGCTTTAGTAGCACGGTGTCCTTACTGTTATCAAAGCGCGCTGTGAGGATTTCGCCCTTGTCTGAAACGTAAATCACAGCGGGTCCGCTTGGACCGCGGTCAGGAGCACTGCGTTCAGTTGAAGCAGCATGAGTGCTCTCGGACGGTAGGCGCCCTGTCCATGTGCATCCAGAAAGAATCCAGGTCACAGCAACAATCAGGATGACTGCCGACCTCATGATTCAGACCTCGCTGTGTTCTCTGTTTGAGATCTCTGGACACTCCGGGTCTTCGCGCGAGCCCAGGCTGGCCCCTGAGGCTGGCATGGGAGGTAGCCGCTCAGGTATCG
>Ga0315291_10010090_pt1 | contig 11572 bp, 9 predicted proteins | sample YL17G12_20_MG_FD_203070 | JGI IMG/M metagenome (GOLD analysis project Ga0315291, IMG submission 203070) | Sediment microbial communities from Yellowstone Lake, YNP, Wyoming, USA - YL17G12_20 | ecosystem: Environmental > Aquatic > Freshwater > Lake > Sediment | place: USA: Wyoming | collected...
GATTGGATCGTCTGTGATTTTGCGCGCGCTTGTAAGAGGTGGAGAAAAGCATTATTGGATTATGGCCAGAAACAAGAAATAGTTTCAATACAAATGAAAACATGCAACACGCACTACTTTTTCAAGACGGTTTGAGATATTTCTGTGGCGGGCGGGGTGGGATTTGAACCCACGACCACCAACTTAGGAGGCTGGTGCTCTATCCGTACTGAGCTACCCGCCCTTGTGTTCTTTTCATTCAAGCTACTTGGATTTAAGAGATTTGGGTCAATGGTTTTTGGGTCAATTGGGTCAATACTGGAAGTCTTATCTTGCCTTAGAATGCCTTGAGCATATTGGAAACTCTGCTTATGGTATTCAAACTTCAATTTCCCATCAACGGAACCTAAGTAGTGCTTAACCCTGAAATAGGTCTTGCTTAGATGCTGAAGGTATCCTAGATTCCCACAAACCTCACATTTGATTTTCATTTCACTTATCTCCTATTAGACTTGACCAGCTTGGGTCAATCCATAGATAAAAAGACCATTAAAGATCATTCTTCATAGGTCATATGCTTTAAAATGCTTTTCAGCCCTAGGAGAAGAACAGCGAATATACTCTAAAAGTACTGATTCCTTTGGCTTAGTATCTCTGTCTGAAATATGATTCCCAAGTTTGAATGGCTACATAAAAGATAGGAAGGGTCTTGCTATCACTTAGGATGCACATTAAGCTCGGTATTCTGCTCTTGAAGTTCATCTAGAAGACTATTATTCTTGGTTCATAGGTATGTGACCTACATGCTAGATAGGGCTTATTTCTATTGGTAATAACATGATTCTGCTCCTTAGGAGTTGCCAAAAATCCAGAAGGTTTATAGGCAGGCAAGTGGAAGATTTCCCTGTGAGAAAAGCTCAAAAAAGGGTTCAAAACTGGAAAAGAATGCATGGGCAGTTTAGATTTCTGTTTAAGTTAGAGATATAGTTTATCTTTGTATAAGAAGACTAATATGAAGAGATAATTGAATATAAAGACGAAAGAGCGAGGATTTATTTCCTTTGTGAAACTCTAAAGAGTAATCGTTTATCTTCGTCAAAGATGTTTTCATAGTCTTTAATTCATCTTGTATGTGTTTGTAATCAGATCTCACTAGTTATCCCAGTCAACTTCTGAGAAGAGTGTTTTGTATTGAGTGAAAACTCTAGAAGATATCCAATCGATCAAAGATTATACACCAAGTGTGTTGGAAGTCTTCTCCAGCATCGAGTTGGACAGATTCTAAAAGATCTTGGATACAGGACCGAAGTTCCTCGTGTTGAATCAAATGGTGTAGACTTGAAAGTCTACAATCGGGAGAGCAATTTGATCTTAGTTGGAGAGGTTATCAACTGGTCATACCGTTCATATTCGGATAAAAAAAGAAAGAAAAGAATAATCGGGAATCTTTCACAGTATCCTTGCAGGAGACTTCTCATTTATTCTACGATGGGGAAAGAATTTCTCTTAGAGGATCTTGAATCCCAAGATATCTCCAAGTTAAAGATCGGCTATCAATTGTTGCCTAGGTATTTCTATGATCACTTTGCTCGACAAAACGGGATCCTATATAGAAGGGTGGATTCAAGAGAAACCATACAGGATGTCAGAGCAAAGATAGCGAATCTTCTCCAGTCCTTCGGTATCGAACCATAAAGTTCTAAACATAATCTGGCAATTGCAGATTTGTTAGTATATTGTCGGAATGAGGTAACATCCAAGTCATTTGCTTACATAAACTAAGCATACTGATAAGTTCTTTCTTGCTTGTAAGTACCATACTGTGATTATATATTACCTATTTGATAGAATTAGCCAAAACATAGGTTCAGATATCATAGTCATAGATAGAAGGCAGAAAGAGAGAATTAGCTACTAGTAACCTTTTCTACTGGAAATCTGAAGTTGCTATTCGTGAAGAATACTCACTTTCCAGCTGATCCTCTCTTTCCTGCTTTCCTGTGACAAGGGGAAAGAAAAAATATGAAATATGTTAAGACCGTCGAGTTAGTCAACAACATTCTACAACAATATGAGGTACCTTTGACCTTAAGACAGATCTTCTATAGATTAGTAGCAAACCATGACTATCCAAACAAGAACTCAACTTACTGCCAACTTTCAAAGCAATTGGTTCAGGCTAGGAAAGATGGAATCATTGATGAAAGCATGATAGAAGATAGATCCAGGGAATTCTTCGGTGGAGATAATGGATCAAAGAATATGCAGGAATTTCTAGACAGTCAGATCAGCAATTTCTTGAATTCACGAAAGATGTTTTCAAGAAAGCTCTGGGACAACCAGCCTGAGTTTGTAATTGTTTGGATTGAGAAGGATGCTTTGAGCAGAGTTGTGTCTGATGTAGCTGACAGATACAGTGTAATGACTGCTCCTAGCAGAGGATATCCATCCTACACCTTCATCAAACAAGCCATCAAAAGGCTCCCTCTAGACAAACGCACAATAGTGTTACACTTTGCAGATCATGATCCAAGTGGATTAGACATGACAAGAGATCTACAGCAGAGACTAAGCAGTTACTCTATTGATAGCCTAAGGATAATTGAGGTAGAGAGAGTAGCTTTGTCCTATGGCCAAGTGATAGACTACAATTTGTCTCCTAACCCCACAAAGCTTGCTGATCCCAGATCTGAAGAGTATGTTGCTGAGTTCGGGAACCAATGCTGGGAACTAGATGCTATCGACCCAAATGATCTGCAGAGAATTGTGAAAGAAGCAATTACAAAATACATTAATGAAAAAGCCTGGATCCAGACTATAGAAGAGCAAGAACAAGAAAGAGAACAACTCCAGATTCAGTTTTCAGCAATGGCAAAAGAGATCCAAAAAACAGGTCTACTCTAGACATCAGTCTATAGTGGGCCAAGTTCCCCTTTTTTCCAAGATGATTTAAAGAGGTGAAGAAAAAAAATGTTTGACAACATAACTAAAACCTGGAATCCAGTGGTCGGATGCCTACACAATTGTGTGTACTGCTGGGCAAGAAGACTTGCTGAAACTAAGCTAAAAGATGTTGAACGATACAGAGATGGCTTTGTACCAAAGTTAGTTGACAAGGAACTAAGCAAGAGATTTCATAGGCAAAATGTCTTTGTCTCTGACATGGGAGATCTATTTGGAGAATGGGTACCAAACGAATGGATTACAAGAGTGATAGATGCCATCAAGCAAAGTCCTACCAGCAACTTCCTATTCCTAACAAAGAACCCGGGAAAATACCTGAAATATGTCGAGCTGTATCCTGAAAACCTAGTTCTTGGAGCCACAATAGAGACAAACAGAGACTACAATGTTTCAAACTGTCCCACTACTTATGAAAGATACAAATACATGAGAGAGCTGCCATTCAAAAACAAGGTAGTTTCTATAGAGCCAGTAATGGACTTTGATTTAGAAATCTTTGTACAATGGCTTAAAGACATAGGACCAGTCCTTGTCCATGTGGGATATGACAACTACAACAACAATCTGCCTGAGCCTTTACTGTCCAAGACTTACCAACTGATAGACCAGCTTAGAGCCTTCACCAGAGTAAAAACATTGACACTAAGGGAGTGCAAGGAGGGTTGAGAATGCCACAAACCCAAAGAGGATATGACTTCCATGAGTTACTTTCAGCACTACAGAAGGACATCAGAAGAGGTAATGAATATGAAGCAGTCTTCTGGGCTGTAGAACTAGAAAGCTTCAATCCTACTGCACTTTGGAATAGACTAAGAGTCATAGCTTCTGAAGACATTGGTATAGCAAATCCACTTGCTCCATTGGTCATTGATGTGCTAGAAAAGGAATATGATGATGCTAAGGATCCTGAGAAACCAGAGAAAGATGCATACAGATCATTCCTTACCAATGCCGTTCTATTTCTGGCAAGGTCTCGCAAGTCAAGAATAGTTGATGACCTCCTAAATGTTGTCTATGGAGAGATTCAACATGAAGACAAGAAGTTACCTATTCCAGACTATGCTTTAGACATGCATACACATAGAGGAAGAAAGCTTGGAAGAAGCTATGAACACTTCTTTAGTGAAGGTTGCAAACTGAAGAATGAACCCTTCGAGAACCCATATACAGAGAAAGCTAAAGCTGTGCTTATCAAGTATGGTGGTCTCAAATCACCATTCAAGAAGGAAAAGAAGATAATACAAAAGAAGGTAGTACAAAAACATCTTGTTGAAACTTCTATGCTAATAGAATAGCTCTTTCATCTTCCCTTTTTTCTAGTTAACTCCTTATCTCAGAATACATTCACTATATACACCAAGTTCACTTAGACATTTCAATCGAAGATTCTTTCACAAATCTTAAGAATGAAAACAGCAGATGAATAAAATGGATAGATGATGCGGTATGAAACGAAAACTTGTATTGGTAATGAGCTTGACACTTCTTGTTGGCGTGTTAAATGTGGCTCTTAACATTCAACCTGTAGAGTCAGATTATACTTGGACTGAACCCATTTACATTAGGGCTGACGGAAGCATTGACCCGCCAACAGCACCTATTTCAACCATTGACAATGTAACTTACATTTTGACAGGTAACATTACCAGCGATGCCGACTACGGGATTGTGGTTCAGAGAAGCAACGTAATAACTGATGGAGCAGGCTACACGGTTAGAGCGCCCGAGCTGGGCACAGGAGCTTATTCGAAAGGCCTAGTCTTGAGTGGAAGAAGCAACGTAACCATCAAAAACCTGGAAATCAAAACATTCTACTATGGCATCCAACTCTCTTCTTCTAACAACAACAGCATTTCTGGAAACAACATAACAAACAACGGCTACTATGGCATCGACCTCATCGATTCTTCAAACAACACTTTATCCGGGAATAACATAACAAACAACGAAGCAAGCATCCACCTCCAAGACTCAGTTAACAACAATATTCACGGAAACAACATGAACAACAATGGGTATGGCATCGTGCTCGCGTATTCCTATAACAACACTATTTATCGAAACAGTATATTGAACAACAGCAAGAGTGGCATTTTGATTGTGAGCTCATCTAACAACAATATTTCCGAAAACAACGTGACAAACAACGGATGGACTGGCATCGATCTTGCCTACTCCTCCAACGACAATGATATTTATGGAAATCATGTAGCAAACAATCGTAATGGTGGCATTTCTCTTTCGGAGTCTTCGAACAATTCTATTTACCATAATAGCTTCGTAAATAATGCATACCAAGTCTACACCTATGATTCTGTGAATGTTTGGGATGATGGTTATCCTTCTGGCGGAAACTACTGGAGCGACTATGCTGGTGTGGATGAGAAAAAGGGTCCTAATCAAAACTTGCCTGGCAGTGATGGAATAGGCGATACACCATATGTCATTGATGACGAAAATCAAGACCGTTATCCGCTTATGCACCCGTTGAGTCCTCTTCCAGTCCATAACATAAACACTGGATTAGGCTACACAACAATTCAAGAAGCAATAAACGCAAACGAAACACAAGATGGACATACAATATTCGTAGAAGCAGGAACATACTATGAAAATGTAGTTGTAAACAAGACTTTGTCGCTTATAGGAGAAAACCGAGAAGCCACAATAATCGACGGAAACGGAAGTGGAGATGCGGTGACTGTGCTTTCCAATGACACGAGTCTAAGTAGCTTCACACTACAGGCTCCTGGCTTTATGAACCGTGCTTTACGCTTGGAAAATGTCTCAAGTACAACGATTGTTGACAACACTTTAACCAACAGTTTTTCAAGCGTACTTCTCGTATTTTCTGACTTCAACATCATCAGGGATAATAACATAGCTCCGGGGAATTATTACTCCATCTTTCACAACTCTTCTCACAATACATTGACAAGAAACAGTATAGGAGGACTGATGTTCTCGGGGTCATTCAACAATACGTTAGCAGAAAATGCCATAGAAGCCTTTTGGCTTGATTTCTCGCCTAACACTAAACTTCGAGACAATAATTTTTCTTATTTCGAAGTTGGCGGAGATATGGACCTACACTTTATTCATGACATAGACTCTTCAAACATGCTCAATGAAAAGCCGATTTATTATTGGGTTAATCGCGAAAATGCCGAAATTCCATCAAACGCTGGATATGTTGCACTTGTAAATTCAACGAACATAACAGCAAGAAACCTGACTCTTAGTCCGCGCGTGCTACTGGTATCCACAAGGAACTCACAGATACTCAGTAATAACATAACAGAAATCTGGATTAACTCGTCCTCAAATAACACGATTTCTGGGAATAGCATAGCAAATGGAAATGAGGGCATATATCTCGCCTATTCTTCAAACAACACGATTTCCGAAAACAACATAACAAGCCACTCTTACAACATCCATTTTGTTCAATATTCAAACAATAACCGCATATACAGGAACAGGATAACAGACAGCAATTATCCCATTTATATCTCGAAATCTTCAAATAACACACTTCTTGGAAACAACATAACAAACAACTGGGAGGGCGTGTACTTGGGAGACTCGTCTGGTAACATAGTTCGTGGCAACATAATAAGAGACAACGGATACGGCATCTTTCTCTCACGGTCTCTTTTCAATGTCATTTCCGAAAACAACATAACAAACAACGAGTTTGGCATGCATCTCTGGAGTGGAAGTTCTAACAACACTTTTTATCATAACAACTTTGTCAACACTCATCAAATCTCTTACTCCCCAGGCGTAGCGAACGTGTGGGATAACGGTTACCCTTCAGGTGGAAATTATTGGAGCGATTATCTAGGTATTGACGCAAACGAAGATGGTATAGGCGACACGCCTCACCGGGTGGCAAACAATACGGATAGGTTTCCGCTAATGGGGCCGTTTAACACGTTTGATGCTGGTACATGGAACGGAACAGCCTACAATGTTGACGTCGTGAGCAATTCCACTGTTTCAGGTTTCCACTTTAACCCAGAGGAAGGACCCTTTCTAAAGTTTAATGTGACTGGTGAGGAAGGAACCGTAGGCTTCTGCAGAGTAACCATTCCTAAAGGCTTGTTATGGGTCGAAGACGGATGGACAATTCTTGCGGGTAATGAGTCAATAACAGACTGCACAATATTTCCAGATGAAAATTACACGTATCTCTACTTCACATACAACCACAGCACGAAAGCCATTGTAATCCAAGGAACCCACGTCATACCAGAGTTCCCATCATTCCTTGTTCTATCACTATTCATGATAGCAACACTACTGGCAGTCATTGTCTATAAGAGAAAACATATTGAATAGCCTAATGGGATATCTATTCTTTCTAAAATAGGCAATCCTAGCATGTAAGTTACATACTACGAACAATACAGCATATTCTAGCTAGTAAAGGTATAAAATAGGAGTTCTAGAAAAATAATGGTTAAATTGGGAATATTCGGTATGGTCCTCTAGCATAGGGCAAGATAATCTTTAAAGTGTCTATTCCTTGGAATCTTTGCTGAAAGGTGGGGTTGTATGGTTCTTTAGCGTCTTCTTCTGGTTTTTGGTCTCAATTTTGTGAAGATTGCTGTTAGGGTTGCTATTAAAGCGATGTAGGGTATTATTGGTTCTGTTTTGGTGGTAACTTGTATTGGGAATGAGTAGCCTCCAACAGGGACTGTTGCAACTGTTATGCGAGCAGTGTCTGATTGTACGGTGTTGCCTTTAGCGTCTGTGACTTTAAGGTATATGTAATAGATTCCACTTGTGGTTGTTGTAAATGTCCATGAAGCTGATGTTGCGCCTGAAACTGGATTGCCATTGAGGTACCATTGATAGCTGTAGGGCGTGTATCCGCCAGAAACTGTTGATGTGAAGGTTACTGACTGACCTACAAGTATTGATGCTGACATTGGAGAAATTGAGACTGTCAACTGAGATGCCACTGTTACTGAAGCTTGGTTTGACTTCACCATATTTCCCAAACTGTCCGTCACATTCAGATAAACACTGTAGTTTCCAATAGGTTGCAATGCGAAAGTCCAGCTACTCGAAGTTGCTCCCGAAACTGGAGCTCCGTCAAGATACCATTGATAGCTGTATGGTGCGTATCCGCCTGAAACTGTTGATGTGAAGGTTACTGACTGACCCACGAGGATTGATGCTGAAAGCGGGCTGATGGACGCTGAAAGTGACAAAACTCGAAAACTAATCGTATCCCATACAGTTTCTCCAGCTATGTCGACCACGGAAATACCTGTCCAAGTTCGATTACTACTCGGAATGTTAGGTATCCTAAATGACATTTGCGCAAAGCCATCTTGGTCTGTTGCTGTCACTAATATCACCATAGTTTCATTTAAAGCGCTTCGGGCTTCAAAGGCGACCAATTTTTGCTGCACTGGATAATCGTTATATGTCACTCGGGAAATAAGATACACCATTTCGCCAGCCACAAATTCTCCGCCTGGTTCATCTGGGCCTTTTCCACCTTTTTGAGTGTAGAGGTCCAACAATCGTCCCCCCGGAGGGGGGTCAGGCTGCATTGATTTCCAGAAGTACACAGCACCAACCAAGTCGTGAGCAATCGGATTCAGGGCAGAGTTGAGAAGCAAAGTTTGCTCAAGGTCTAATGGACTGCTAACACATGATTCTGGACCTTGAACTACTTTAAAACCTATCCATGCCAAAGTTCCATTGCCGCTTCTGGAGGCTTCTGAGTCAGCGAGTGACACGTTGACCATGACGAAACCAAGTGACTCATTTTTTTCGAATTCAAAGCATACTTCTGGGGGTGAAGGAAAGAACAGTCCTTGGATAACTTGTGTAACATCAAGGAGGGACGTGTTGTAGGTTACGGTGAACTTAAGGCTACGCAGGTCTTCGACATTAGAAATATTTATGGCTATGTCGAAAAGTTCGCCTATTTCCTTTGCAACATACATTGACGGAGTTATGAAGAGATATGCGTCTGCAGGAACTCCATAAGCGACGGAATCAAAGCCATTTATTATAAGTAGCAATAGAAGTGAAAATGCTAAGAAAACGTGTAAACAATTTCTTACGCTGTAACCGAGATTGGGAAACAAGTCATACTACGTCCTATTATTAGATGGTTGACTTACAGTTAAGTTTTATGGATGAATCTTCTATTGTTATTGAAGTATGTTATTGAGTCAGAGTGTGTGTGGGTGTGTACCTTATCTCTAGTTGGATAAGGCTTTGAAGTTCTTAAGAAGTGATCTTTTAGTCTAGCTAGTTTATTCATATCGAGTTAGGTACAGAGGCTCCCTTGCTTCTCTTTTCATTTCTTCTTTAGAAATGTTTCTTAACGAGTTGGCATTTATTGGTTCTGTAGTTTGCTTGTGTCTAGCTTTCAATCTTTGCACCCTTTGTTGTTCTTTTGGTCCTTAGAATATTTGTTTTAAGAAGTCAAGATTAGTATCCTGAATCTATTGTTCTCAAAATGCTCTATGTAGGACATGATATCTGCTTATAGAGGATTTCTTCAGAAGACAGATTAGCCAGACCGCTGTTATACTGGTAGTGTATTTTGAGAGAGAAAGGGGAGGTGATATGAAATGGTAACTAGGAAGGATTTGGTTATTGTTGTACTGGCTACTCTCTGTCTGATATTGACATTGTTTACTATATTGCCTACGCATAGTTCATCGAGTACAGCTGCTTTGGAATATGACCCTTGGATAGACGTCAATGGAGATGGCAAGATTGACATAACTGATGTGGCGATGACTTCTGGAAGCTTTGGAACATATGGAGACTCAACAAGAAACGTGAACGTAACAAACTTCCCATCACAACAACCAGAACCATCTTGGAAAGTTATTAGCGTGGAAGAATTGAATATCTCTCTTACTTATGGCAATATAGGTACTGCAACAAACATCTATGTTGGAGGCTATAGCCGAATGTTCATCCACATGAAGATAACAAATGCTAGCTTCATAGGCTACCATCCAACAGTAATTTGGTTAAATCAAATGATTTGGACAACATCGACCTACCCATATATGTTTAGCTCAGAAATGCTGTCACGAAATACTCTTAACTTAACGATTACTTCTGTCATCGAATGCCCTATGTACTATTGGTTTGGCGCTCCAGAATTTAAGGTTAAGGCACCAATGTTCGGAGTAACATTCCTTTGTGATTCAGACCTTACTTCAGGTTGGATAACATTCCAAGTTGATATCTACCTTAGAAACGAATGACCATCGATGCCTTTTTTTCTTTTTTTACTAAATAACTTATTTTCCATTGAATAAACCGTGAACTTTTCTTTCTATGGACTCCTTAGAATGCTTGTGACTTCAAAAATAGAAAAATGAGATGAAATGTTTTGTTGGCTAGATTTTTCTTTTGTTTAGGACAGATCTAAAAGATTTTCCACAGCATTCAAAGAGCCCAACCTTACAGCTTGGCTGAAGTATCAACTCTTTCAACATTCGACAATCCATGATTTCAACAGTTGTTATCACCACAAATCCTTTTTTTCAATTTATTCTATCTACAAGAATTTGCAGCTACGACAAAAATTATCCCCATTCAACAGTTACTACTAAATTTACACCTTTATTTCTGATTTTTCAACCTAAAACAGTCTTTTCCCTTTATACAGACAATATGACTAACAAAAGCTGTATGGGAGGTGAAAGAAAATGTCAAAGTTACTCTCAATTTCAATACTAGTCCTTCTATCATTAGCCATGATAGCCCCAGTATTTGCTCTGACTGGCGATGTTAACGGTGATGGAAAGGTCGATATACAAGACATTGCAATTGTTTCCTTTGCATTTGGTTCTTATGTGGGAAGCTCCAGGTGGAATCCATTAGCTGACCTCGATGGTGATGGCAAAGTAGACATAAGAGATATGGCGACAGTGGCCGCAAACTTTGGTAAGCATATCTAGAATCGCTAGGCACTTTTCCACATGAAAATAGCTTGTCAAAAAAGACCAAAACTCTCAACCTTTTTTTCTGCAGTTAGAACTCTTGGAGTTTGTGGATTACAGCGACTTCATGAAAAAATACAGAGTCGGAGTGTCTGCAGTGCCAGTAGTTCAACTTCTGGCTCAAGTCTGCAAGTTCTTTGAGGGAGTAGGTATTCTTCTACACAGAAAACTTGTTGACATTGGATTAGTTGACGACCTCTTCCATACAGAAGCGATGTTGGCATGGGAAAAAGTGAAGCCTGTAGTCCTGGGGATTAGAGAACAGTTCCACAACCCAAGCGTATTTGGCTGGTTTGAATACCTCTACAACGAAGTGAAGAAGAGAGACCAGAAGCTTCAGCAATCAAAGATTTCAGGGACTCCCTAGAAGTTTTTCATCGTAGATCTAGAGTTGTGTGCACAGAAGAGAATGTTTGTGATTGCGAAAATAGAAAAAGGGATTGTGTGATTTCTTGTTGTTTGTTAGATTTTTCTCTTGTTCAGAACTGATTTGAAAGATTTTCCGCAGCATTCGAAAAGTCCAATAGTAAGCTCTGTTCTCTTGCCATTCTTGTCTTTTCTTCCAGCCATCTTCCAAGTCTTCTTGGGTTTGCTAACTTCTTTCTTACACTTGGGGCATTTAGCCATATTCA
>Ga0315291_10010092_pt1 | contig 11572 bp, 5 predicted proteins | sample YL17G12_20_MG_FD_203070 | JGI IMG/M metagenome (GOLD analysis project Ga0315291, IMG submission 203070) | Sediment microbial communities from Yellowstone Lake, YNP, Wyoming, USA - YL17G12_20 | ecosystem: Environmental > Aquatic > Freshwater > Lake > Sediment | place: USA: Wyoming | collected...
AAGGTCCGAATCATGGCGGTCACCTTGACGGACGAAACCCAGCCGGTTGTCCCCGCCCAGCCTCTTTATGACACGCTGGGGCGGGCGCCCATAAAATAAAACACCAAAAAATGGAGGAGGAAAGATGAAATTTTCAAGCCGTAAATTCAAAGTCTTTATCCTGGCCGTTCTCGGCGTCGGCCTGTGGATCGCCCTGTCGTTCGCCCAGCGCGGCGGCCAGTTCGGCGGCGCTCCGCAGGAGCCGCTCCGGTTCAGATTCATGGGACCGGCCGTCGGCAACCGCATCTCCGCCGCGGCCGGCATCCCGGGTGACCTGAACACGTATTACGCCGGGGCGGCGTCGGGCGGCATCTTCAAGTCCACCGACAGCGGCAATACCTGGCGGCCCATCTTCGACGACCAGCCCGTGGCCGCGATCGGCAGTTTGGCCGTGACCCGGTCCAATCCGAACATCGTTTGGGCCGGGACCGGAGAAGCCTGGGCCATCCGCGATGTGGACATGATGGGCAACGGCGTCTATAAATCCACCGACGCCGGCCAGACCTGGACACACATGGGCCTCGACGAGACCGGCCGCATCGGCCGGATTGTCGTTCATCCCACGAATCCGGACATCGTCTTCGTCGCGGCGCTCGGCCGTCTCACCGGACCACAGCAGGAGCGCGGCGTTTACCGGACGACCGACGGCGGCAAGACTTGGAGCCGCGTCCTCTTCGTCGACCCGAACACGGGCTGCTCCGGTCTGGCGATGGACCCAAACAACCCGAATATCCTGTTCGCCGGGATGTGGCAGGTCGAAATGCACACCTATGCCATGTTCAGCGGCGGGCCGGGCAGCGGCATCTATGTCTCGCGCGACGGCGGAACGACCTGGAAAAAAATCGAGGGCCACGGCCTTCCGAAGCCGCCCGTGGGCAAGATCGACGTCGCGGTCGCGGCCAAGGATTCCAAGCGCGTCTACGCGCTCATCCAGACCGCCGACCAGGGCTCCATCTGGAGGTCGGACGACGGCGGCGAGAACTGGAAGGTCGGGAGCTGGCAGCGGGCGCTCATCGGCCGGGCTGGATATTACATCCGCCTCGGCGTTTCTCCGGCCAATCCGGACGAAGTCTTCGTCGCAAACAGCAGTTTTCATCAATCGACCGACGGCGGCAAGTCGTTCCGGACGCTGGGCTGGGGCGGCGATACCCACGACATCTGGATCGACCCGACCAATGCCGACCGCATCATCGTCACCCATGACGGCGGGATGTTCATGACCAATGACCACGGCAAGACCTCGGTCCGCGTCACGCTGCCGATCGGCCAGATGTACCATGTCGCCGTGGATAACGACGTTCCCTACCACATCTACAGCAACATGCAGGATGACGGCACCATGCGCGGCCTCAGCACGACGCCCGAAGCGGGCGCCAACGTCCAGGGCGCCGCGATGCGCGGGCTCGGCGGCGGCACATGGGACCACGGCATCGGCGGCTGCGAGTCGGGATTTACGATCCCGGACCCGACGGATTCTAATATTATCTGGGCGACCTGCTACGGCAACGAAGTGACCCGGTACGACTTTCGGACCAAGCTCGCCCGTTCCGTAAGCCCCTGGCTGCGGACGCTCGACTCGCCGCCGAACACCATCAAGTGGCGAGCCCACTGGACGCCGCCGCTCGCCATCGACCCGTTCGACCATAACACCGTCTACTACGGCGCCCAGGTCATCTTCAAAACAAGCGACGGCGGTTCGAGCTGGTCCATGATCAGCCCCGACCTCTCGACGCAGGACCCGAAATTTATCGTGTCCTCGGGCGGACTCGTCGGCGACAACCTCGGCCAGTTCTACGGCGAGGTCGTATTCGCCATCGCGCCGTCGACGATCCAGAAAGGCCTCATCTGGGCCGGGACCAACGACGGCAAGGTCTGGTATACGAACGACGGCGGCGCCAAGTGGAACGACGTCACGGCCAACATCAAGGGCCTACCCGCCTGGGGGGTGGTCTCGAAAATCGAGCCCTCGAGCTTCGACGCCGGAACGGCCTATATCGCCGTTGACTTCCACTTGATGGACAATCGCGACCCCTTCCTCTACAAGACCTCCGATTTCGGCCAGACCTGGACAAAAATCACGGGCGACCTTCCGAAGGGTCCGCTCGCCTACGCCCGCGTCGTCGCGGAAAATCCGAATAGAAAGGGGATGCTGTTCGCCGGCACGGGCAACGCTCTTTACTATACGATCGACGACGGCACGACCTGGAAGAGACTGAAGGAGGGATTGCCGCCCGCGCCCGTGTCCTGGATCGTCGTCCAGAAACAGGCCCACGACCTGGTCGTGTCGACGTACGGCCGCGGGCTTTACATCATGGAAGACATCTCGCTGCTCGAACAGGGCGCGCTCGACGGCGCTGCGGACGCAGGGGCGAAACTATTCAAACCTCGCCCCGCCTATAGGATTCCCCGTGGCGGCCGCGCTCTTCTGAACTTTGCCCTGAAAACAGCCCCCAAGAGCCCCGTCCAAGTCGAAATTCTTGAGACTAACGGGACGGTCATCCGTAAGCTCCCGGCGGTCGCGGGCCGGCCGGGCCTCAACCGGACGTCCTGGGACCTGCGGCATGACCCGCCTCGGCTGGTCGCGCTCCGGACCACGCCGCCCGAGAACCCGCACATCTGGGAAGAGCCGCGCTTTCAGAACGCCCGGACGCGGCCCATCACCCATTGGGGCGTTTCGCAAGGCCAAGGTCCGATCGCGGCCGGAGGCGACTATATCGCGCGTCTCACCGTCGACGGAGAGACCTACGTTCAGCCGTTGCAGGTCCTCCTCCCGCCGAACAACAGCGGTTCGGAGGCGGATATCGGGGCGCTCGTGAACTTGCAGATTCGTGTTCGCGACGATATCAACGCCGTCTCCGACATGACCAACTTGATCGAAGGGATGCGCAAGCAGCTTGAAGACGCCCGGAAGACGCTGTCCGCGCCCAACGCAAAAAAGGCGCTGCTGAAGACCGTGGACGACATGGACAAGAAGATGCTCGCCGTCCGCGACAGGTTCATCACGCGGTCGGAAGCCCTCAGCGACGACAAGTACTTCGTCGAGACGTATAAGATCTACCTCAACCTGATGTGGGTCAGCCAGGTGATCGGGACGGGCGGAGGCGACACGGCCGGAAGCGCTGATTACGGTCCGACAAAAACCGCAGTCGGGCTTGTCGACGACCTCGAGAAACAGATCCAGGAGGCTCAAGCGCAGTATAAAACCCTGATGGAGAAGGACGTCCCCGCCTTTAACAAAGCGATCGCCGGGAGCGGACTCGCGCCGCTTCAATTAACGCCACCGACGAAATAGGACGAAATAGGGGTCGCGTCTACACTTCACACCCATTGGAAAGGAGTGAAATCGAATCCCGGTCGTCGTGGGATTTTATTCTTTTACGCATACACAGATATCATACAAATGGTGCAAACTGTAAATGCGACCCCAGTATTCTTTGGTTGACACTTGGGATAAAGGCAATATTCGCCTACGAAGAGAAAAAATAGATTTCACTTCCAAATCATTCTGTAAACCACTAGCTCTTTATAGCCGTTTTCCTTTTCTTGAAGTCCGTAGAGGTAGTTCTTTTTAACCTTTACGGTGAATGATCTCGGACGGCAAAGATTTTTCATGTTTGCCAGACTCATTCTTCCGACGAAAATTCCTTCGGAGTTGAAAATATCATATATAAACTCCCCAGGATTTATTCCGGCTTCATAAGTCAGGACAAACAGCCGCCCTTTATCATCGGCAAATAGACCGCGGAAAGGAGGCCACTGCTCTGTAAAATAGAAATTGTTTTTCAAAGGGTCGTCCTTTGGCCAGAGATTAAAATAATCTTTCTTGACCTCTTCTGAGACAGCAACGGGCTTGAATTCTTTTCTAATTTTTCGCAACAAATTTCCATCTAGGTCATAGACCTGGATTTCATATCCTTTTGCTGTATTTCCGATAAAGAATCTATCCGCCGCAGCTTGATAAATCATCATATCCCGGTTCACAGGGCTTCTGACATTCAGAGCGTTCGGATATTGGAACGTATCAAGTACTTTTACATCTTTAAATTCTGAGCTACACAGGCCGACATACTGTTTTCGCCATTCCGGCGTATCCTCTCCCCAAAATATAAGATATTTGCCGTTCGTCAGCGGGAGCGGGCTATACGTTTTTTCCAAACGAGTTTCCCTGAGGAATCGACCTTCCCGATCATAGATTAAAAATTTTTTCTTTGATGGATCTTTGGCGATGACCTCGTTTTGCGGGCTGATCAGTATTGTCCCTCCGTATTCCAACTCGCCCGGCCCCTGGCCGAACCGCACAAACGATTTCATAAAGCGCCCTTCCGGACTGAATTTGAACGCAAAATTATCTTTACTCTGCCACTGAATGACAAATAGATTGCCTTCTTGGTCGACATCGAATGTCTCGATGTCGGCCAATCCGATTTTCAGCATATCTTCCTTTTCCGTATCGATGGAAAATGCCCGTTCAAGAACGAGAACGCTGGATTCGCTTTTAAAGCTATACGGCTGAATATGATTCAGGACGACTTCTATGCCGTTTTCCGTCGCTCTATCGATCTTTGGCTGCTTTTGACAGGCGGATAAAAGAAAGAAACATGTCAATATTGTAACGGCCTTTTTCATATCCTCCTCCTCGAAAAAATCGGGGTCGCGTCTACACTTAACACTTATCTTATTCTCTTTATTCTCTTATGAGAAATTCCGGCCTCATTTCCGTCTCTTCCAATAGAATCCCTTTTAACCTTAGAAGACCCTTATATGGCTAGGCAGCTTCGCATCGAATATTCAGACGCGTTCTCTATAGAAAAATCCCTTTTCGGCTGAAAAGTGTAAAGTGTAGACGCGACCCCGCATAGGCTTGAAGTCTTTTTTGAGCCGGAGGATAATGTTGAATTCTGCCCTTCGCAGCGGACCGCTTGTCCGGTTCATCCGAGACACAAAGGAGGCGACCATGAAACGAATCGCGACCCTGTCGGCAGTTTTTCTCATCGCCGGGCTATTCGCCTTGCCGCCCGAACTTGCGTCCCAGGATACGGCTAAGATCAAGGTCCGGGACAAGGTCCCGATCGTCGCCGTCGCGTTTAACCTTCAGGACGTCCGCCTCCTCGATGGCCCGTTTCGCGAGGCGATGCTCCGCGACCAGAAATATCTCCTCGACCTCGACCCGGACCGGCTGCTGCACAACTTCCGCGTGACCGCCGGACTCCCCTCGAGCGCTCAACCGCTGGGCGGCTGGGAAGACCCGAAAGGCGAGCTGCGCGGCCACAGCGTCGGCCACTATCTGACCGCGTGCGCCTTGATGTTCGCGAGCACGGGCGACGCGCGATTCAAGGACAAGGCGAATTATATCGTCGCCGAACTGGCCAAAGTCCAGGCGGCACTACCCGCGAAAGGCTACCATCCGGGCTTCCTATCGGCCTATCCGGAAGAATTCTTCGACCGTGTCGAGAAACGGGTCCAGGTTTGGGCGCCTTATTACACTCTCCACAAGATCATGGCCGGGTTGCTCGATATGGACCTCTATTGCGACAACCGGCAGGCGCTCAAGATCGTGACGAAGATGGCCGACTGGGTCAATTTCCGCGTCGGCCGCCTGACCGACGAGCAGCATCAGGCTTCGCTCGAGACCGAACACGGCGGCATGAACGACGTCCTGGCGAACCTCTACGCCGTCACGGGCAACGCCGAATATCTCCAGCTCGCGTTCAAGTTCAACCACAAACGGTTGTTCGACCAATGGGCCGCCGGCGAGGACAAGCTCGACCGCCTGCACGGCAACACCCAATTCCCCAAGGTCATCGGCGCCGTTCGCGAATACGAGCTGACAGGCGAGAAACGCTGCCTCGACATCGCGACGTTCTTCTGGGACCGCGTCGCGCTCCACCGGTCGTTCGTCATCGGCGGCAATACCAACGGCGAGTCGTTCTTTCCCGTCGACCAGTTCTCGAGAAACCTCGGCCCGTCCAGCACGGAAACGTGCAATACGTACAACATGCTCAAGCTGACGCGGGCATTGTTCGCGCTCGAGCCGACCGCGGATAAAATGGATTTCTATGAACGCGGCCTGTTCAACCATATCCTGGCCTCCCAGGACCCGGCGACCGGGATGATGTGTTATTACGTCCCGCTCCGGCCGGGCGCATTTAAAACGTATTCGACGCCGAACGATTCCTTCTGGTGCTGCGTCGGCACGGGCATGGAGAATCACGCCAAGTACGGCGACACGATCTATTTCCACGACGACCGGTCGCTCTTTCTCAATCTCTTCATCGCCAGCGAACTGACCTGGAAGAAGCGGGGCCTCGTCGTCCGCCAGGAGACCCGCTTCCCCGAAGAGGACACAACGCGGCTGTCCTTCCAATGTTCGAAACCCGTCCGCCTGGCACTCAAGGTCCGCGTCCCGTCATGGGCGCAATCGGGAATCGTCGTGACGGTCAACGGACAAAAAGAGTCCGTGGACGCCCGGCCGGGTTCCTACGCCGTGGTCGAGCGCGAATGGAAAACCGGCGACCGCGTCGAGGTCCGCCTGCCCATGAGCCTGCGGCTGGAAGCGCTGCCCGACGACCCGAAGACGGTCGCCGTCCTGTACGGCCCGATCGTGCTGTCCGGCGATCTGGGTAAGAGCGGCTTGGAGGACCCCCGGCGGTACGGTCCCAGCGCGCCGCCCCTCAACCGGATCGCCCCGATCACGGTGCCGGCCTTGGTCGGCGACGTCAAAAACGTGACGGCCCACCTCAAGCCGGTAGCGGGCGCTCCTTTGAATTTCCAAACGAGCGGCATCGGAAAGCCGCAAGACGTCCGGCTGATCCCGTTCTATAAAGCGTCCGACATGCGCTACACCGTCTATTGGAAGGTCCTCACGCCCGACGAGTGGGACAAAGACAAGTCCGACCGGGCCGCCCATGAATCGCGCCGCCAGCAGGTCGAACGCGCCACGGTGGATACCGTAAACATCGACCAAGACCAGAGCGAAAGCGATCATGACTACCAAGGAGAGAACAGCACCCGGGGCTACTTCGGAGGGAAAAGAACGCGCGAAGCGCGCAACGGCTGGTTCAGCTATTCGCTCAGGGTACTTCCCGACAAGGCGATGACGCTCGTCTGCACGTTCGTCGGCAGCGAAGGCCGGCGACGCGCCTTCGAGATCCTGGTCGACGGCGAAAAAATCGCAAGCCAAACGCTCGAGAATCACCCGACCGAACTGTTCGACATCGAGTACAAGCTCCCGGAGACGCTCACGAAAGGCAAGCAGAGCATCACGGTAAGGTTCCAAGCATTGTCCGGCTCGACGGCAGGCAGCGTCTATGACGTCAGGATCATAAAGTAAAAACGCTCCGCGAATCGGCCGTTGAACCGGTAGCTAAAAGCGTGCTAAGGTGCGGGTATGGCCTACGACACAATCGTCATCGGCGCGGGGGTCGGGGGTCTCTATGCCGCGGCGAAACTCGCCCGCGCCGGTTTGAAGGTCCTCGTCCTCGAAAAGAACCCCCATATCGGCGGGACGAGCTATCTTTTCCGCCGCGGCGGCTATTCTTTTCCCATGGGACCTCTCGCGTTCGGCTATCCCGGCCGGGTCGAATCGTTCATGGAGGACATCAGCCTCGAAGACGAAATCGAATTCCGGCGCAATCATTTTCAGCTCATCGCGCCCGACCTCGATATCGTCTATTCGCAACCGTTGGCCGGACTTGAAGAAGACCTGCGCCTGTTGTTCCCGGAAGAAAGCGACGGCCTCCGGCGCGTTTTTGCGGAAATGAGGAAAATCCTGAACGCGGTCAAGGGACGAGCCTTCGGCTCGCCACTCGCCCGTGGCTTATATCCACGGGCGAGTACGGCGGAAGTGGACCCCCGGGTAAAGCCCGGGGCCCCGGCCGCCGTCGAGAGCACGGAGGAACCGGTCGTAATCCCGGCCGCATCGGCATCTCCGATTCTCGCCTGGGCTTCAACCTCGTCGCGCCCTTTGCTCGAATCGCAGATTTCAAACGCGATTCTCCGGAACCTAATCGGCTCGATGGGGACGGAGCCTCCGGATATGTCGCTTTTAAACCTGTCGCTCACGTGGCGAGTGATGTCCGAGGTCGGAATCTGGTTCCCGTCGATCGGGATCCACGGCCTATGCCGGAGGATGGCCGCGGCCGTCGGCTTTTCGGGCGGCGAAATCCGGACCGGAGAACCGGTGACGAAAATTCTCGTCGCGGGCGGACGGGCGGTGGGCGTCCTCACGGCGCGCGGAGTCGAACTCCGGGCATCGCACGTCGTCTCGAATGCGGATTACAAGAAAACGTTTCTCGAGCTGATCGCTCCGGAGGACGTCCCGCCGGACCATCTCGCCCTCGTCCGTGACACGCCCTATACTGAATCGGAGTTGTGCGTCTATTGCGGCGTCAAGCCCGGGCGCGTCGATTTCCGCCGGATGCGGGCAACGCATTTGTTTTATAGAAGGGTCATCCGGCCGGACGCGGACCGCAAGGCCGATGATTTCGACAATATGGAAATCGAAGTATGCCGCTTTTCCGACGACGCTCCGGAGACCGTCCCCAAAGGACGGGCGTCGCTCGTTCTCCGTGTGCCTTTCGCCTATGAAGCCGTGGCCGCTTGGCGCGCCGGAGAAAAAAAGCGGAAGGCCGGTTACTGCGAGGAGAAGAACCGGCTGGTTTGGAAGCTCATCCGAACGGTCGAGACCGTCCTCCCCGGTCTGGCGGATGCGGTCGAAATCATAGACGCCGCCACGCCGCTGACCTACCGGGATTGGGGCCAGCGGACGCTCGGCTCGATCGCCGGCTGGTCATGGTCGCCGGAAACGGCGGCGGGTTTCCGGGACAGGCTTTTGGTCCGGACGCCGGTGGACCGTCTCTATGCGGCCGGCGTTTATGCCGCGCGCGAGCTCTTTCTGGGCGGCGTCCCGACCGCCCTGTACACCGGCAGTCTGGCGGCCGACCTCATCATTCATGCCAGCGTTTAAGGCCCGGCCTGATATCGGCAAACGCCGCCGCGAACGTTATTTCTTGGCGTAGTTCAAACCATCGATGACGACGTCGCCTTCTTTGAGGTCGCCCGAGACGATTTCCATATAAATCCTGTCCGTGATCCCGGTTCGGACCGAGACCGGGGCTAGATTCCCGTCGTCCTTCAAGACCCAGACATCGGGGCCGGGCTTAACGGCCGTCCGCTTTATTTTCACGGCCGTTTTCTTTGCGGATTTCGCAGATACCGCCTGGGCCAGGGCCGGCTCGAAAGCGAGCGACGACGGCCGGACGCGGAGAACGTTCTTCGCTTCGGCGGTGATGATGTTGACGGTCGCCGTCATGCCGGGAAGAAGCTTTCCGTGCGTATCTTCGACCTCGACGAGCGTCGTGTAGGTGACGACGTTCTGGGTCAGGTCCGAACCGATCCGGACCTGGACGACGCGGCCGGAAAACGGCGTATCTGGATAGGCCGTCACGGTGAACACAACGTTCTGCCCGACGCGGACTTGGCCGACATCCATTTCGTCCACATCGCAATCGATCATCAACGACGTGACGTCGTTAGCGATCTTGAAAAGGACGGGAGCTTCCATACGTGCGGCGATGGTCTGGCCAACGCTCACGTTACGTGATAAGACGACGCCGTCAATGGGGGAACGGATCACGGTGTTCGCAAGGTCCACCCGGCTCGCGTCGAGAGCGTCTTTCGCCTCCCGAGCCTCGGCCTGCTTCGTCAGAAGGTCGTCCTTCGCGCTCAGATATGTGAGTTCGGCCGCCTCCTTATCTTCCGAGGAAATCATTTTATTATTGAACAGGTCCAGATTCCGGTCGTATTCCTTTTTGGCCTCGTCCGCCGTGTTCTGGGCGACCTCGACCGCCGCCTGGGCCGCCTTGAGATTGGCGGCGGCCATCTCCACGTTATCTTTAAAAAGGGGCCGCGTCGATCTCGGCGAGGACTTCGCCTTTCCGGACGTGGGAGTTAAAGTCGACGTTGATCTTGGTGATGGGGCCCGAAATTTGACTGCCGACGTCGACCTGGGTCACGGGAGCGAGTGTGCCCGAAGTGATAACCGTGGCCGTGATGTCGCCTTTGGCCGCGGTCTCCGTATTGAACTGAGGACCCTTTTGGAGGCCCCGATGAAGGTAATACTCAAGCCCGAAGACGAGAACCATTAAAATCGCCGCAACGAATAAAAACGCTTTTTTGGTCATTTTGACACTCTGCCTTTTTTCTACGTTAAATTAGAAAAACCGGATGATAAAAGCTTTGAGCAACCCGACCAATCAACTGCGTTTGTCCTATTTTGAGGACGATTTCCGGCCGGGTTTCGTATTTAAAGCGTACTTCTGCCCTGTCCCGCCGGGAGTTAAATCATTTGCGCTTGGCATAAAGCTTGCTTATTATATTAGCGGGAGTAAGCGACATGAAAAAAATACTTTTTGCGACCGCTGCGATTCTTCTTTTTTCCGCGAGCTGCCTCGTCTATGTCCCGACTGATGCCAATCGCGGCCCGCGCCCCGGGAGTTATCCAAGAGAGAACATTGAAGCCTATGGCGACGTGACCCCTGCCTATTTTTATGATTACCTCTCGCCGTACGGCGCCTGGGTTCACATGTCTCCTCACGGCTACGTCTGGGTCCCGCGCCACATGGGTTACCGCTGGCGGCCTTACACTTTCGGCCATTGGGTTTGGACGAACTACGGATGGGCCTGGGTTTCGGAGGAGGAGTGGGGCTGGGCGTGTTTCCATTACGGCCGATGGGGCTGGGACGAAGACATCGGCTGGTTCTGGGTCCCCGGAAACGTCTGGGCCCCGGCCTGGGTCATCTGGCGTTCGAGCCCCGACTATTTCGGCTGGGCGCCGATTCCCCCCGGCGTGGAATTCGGGCTGAGCTTCGGGTTCAGATGGGGCGATTTCGATATCCCCGGACATCACTGGATCTTCGTCGAATCGAGATACTTCATGGACCGGCGGCTGGATCCCTATATTCTTCCCTTTGAACGGAACGTCTCCATCGTCCGATATACCGAGCTGCATCGGAACGTCATCGTCCGGGATAATCGTGTCTTCAACGAGGGGATCGATGTTGACACCGTCCGGCGCGTGACGCGGGCGCAAGTCTCGCGACAGGAAATCGGGGACGCCCGCCGGCCCGGACCCGTCCGCGAAGAACTGAACCGGGTGATGATCTATAAGCCCGCGATCAGCGGCTCGGACGCAGGCGCGCCCAAACGGTTTGTCAACAAGGACGAGGCCCGGAAAGACCTGGAACAGGTCAAAATATGGGACCCCCAACGGCCTCAGGACCAGGATCCCGTCGTCATCCGCAAGAGGTTTGACCAGGAAACCAAAATCATGGAGCACAGCCAGCTCGAAGAGCTCCGGCAGATTCGCGACAGGTTCACGCAGCGCGAAACCGGCGCCCGGGATACGGTGGAGAAGAACCGGATCCAGAAAGAGCGGGACAACGCCTTGACCGAGCGGAAAAAGCTCCATGACCAGGAGCGCAAAGACCTCACCGACCGCCAAAAGAGGGACGAGGAACAAATCAAGAAGCGCATT